>JACKZZ010011114.1_pt1 | contig 47035 bp, 45 predicted proteins | sample 8027871 | NCBI WGS metagenome assembly JACKZZ01 (sample SAMN15724774, study PRJNA655200) | protist metagenome | isolation source: fluorescence activated cell sorting (FACS) single amplified genomes of... | place: USA: West Boothbay Harbor, Gulf of Maine | collected 2000-07-19
AACCCAATTTTTTTCCTGGAAACCAATTATTTACTGTTATGTATAAAGACGATTTTGTATTATCTAACTCTCTTCTTGTTTCAATGGCAACTACTGCAGATATTGCAGTCACTAAAGACGCTAAAATAAACGCTTTTATTGTTGTGTTAGCTCTAAATCCTTCTATTAATGGTATCATTACTATATATTTACATTATTTTTTTATCTCCCCAATATAAATTTTGCTCTCCCTCTTCATCTTCATTTACATATAACATATTTTCACCCAACATAATTCCAGATACATGCAATAACCCTTCACTTGAAACGTACATTATCGTAGCACCTGGTTTTGTTATTGTCTTACCATTTATTGTTTCTATTTTTGGTAATGTTTTTACAGATAAACCACCATGAACACGCCCCTCTTCATCTATTTTATCTATCACCATACCAATATTTCCAATTTCTGTAGTGCTCTTTGTTTTATCGGTCAATTCAAATGAAATATCTGTACCATATTTTTTTTCATATCCTTCTTTATCGCTTGCATCGTTTGACAAATTCATCATATCCGAAAAACTATATAAATCACTCTCTCTTCTCATAGTAGATGCACTAAACTGGTCAATGTAATAATAATTTTCATCTTTTATATGTCGTGGTTGTTCGGCCTTTCGAGAACTTACAAAATTAGGGTATGCATCAGACTTCACTACAACATGTTGTATATTATTTGGTTTGGTAGTTACATAAGATGATGTATATTTTACAATACGCTCATTTGTCCCAATTCCTATAAAATACACACTTGGATCAATAAATATATGCGATCTATTATGAGAATTATTCATGTCCGAAGAAGATATGGACGAATTGGGTGGTTTTGATTGTGAAAGTTGTTCTTTACTTGTTGATGTTCTCATTTGTTCATTTTTTACACCAAATAATAGATCCAAGTTTGCCTCTTTTAATTGAATATGTACATCTTCTCCATGTTTAATTACTTTTACTATTGCAATATGACTACCATGATCTGTTCGATATGATGTCAATATGGTTTGACCATTAAACAATTCTGGATAATAATGAGTAATATCAGTCATTACGCTGAGTGTTACTTCCGAAATGTTGTAACTGCTGCCATGTAATCGACAATCTTTGATTAATAATCCATTCCATTGTGGATGAATACCAGAATATATACATCGTAAATTGTCGTAATTATCTTCCAATCCATATTCCCATGTTGTTGTTTTTGTTGCAATAGATGTTTCGGCCTCCGTTAAAGAATATTGTGCGGCCTTGGCATTTGTTACTGCCGACGAAGCAAATCTAGATGCATTTTGTGCCTCTATTTTTGCTTGTTGTAATTTATTGATGGCATACGGATCATTGGGTGCATTATTATAGACCTTTTGTGCAAAATTATACAGTGCGGTTTTTTCTTCTGAGTCTTTTATAGCATTTTCAGCAGTTATTTGAGCATCTTCTAACGAATCTTCAATGATATTCAAATATGTATTTGAATTCATCACTTGAGTAATATTTTCCATTAGCATTTTGTATTCATAGGAAAATGTAGATAAATTATAGATATTTGCTTTCGTATATTTATTCATATTTACTCCTGAAGAAATGACTATCCATTTATTATTATCAATAGGATGCTTCCTTACTAAATTAAAATAATTTTTCACACCTTCAGACCACATACTAAACCCACTGTGTAAATATATTTTACCATATGCCGGTATTTTTTTAGACATTTCGACTATTCGCTGTTCTAACAACAATGCCACATTACTATAACTCATATTATCTATTTTATCAGGTGTATTTGCTGTTTTCAAAGCATTCAATGATAAACCGTCTATTTCTTCGTATTTTTTACATGAAAAAAGCAATCTACAGTTGCCTACTTCACTTGGTGTTCTGGCTATTTCCATTATTTCACAAAATGTAATTGCACTGTCTTTGTCATAATCATCGTGTAAAGTCCCTAATAATACACTATTGATTGGATTATCGTCATTTTGCGTTATTTGTTCATTTAATTCTTCGATTAAATCATCCAAAATTTTGTTTAAACAATAGACATTATTTATACATTGTTTATAATCTTCTAAACTATCGTATGCTTCATCTAAAGTAACTCTGTTTGTATTTGTAGGTTCCTCTGTTTTATTATTTTGGTAATTATCAACGGATTGATATTTTGTCGCTGATTGTTTTGCACCCATAATACTATTTTCATAGATATGTAAAATCGAATTTTTACATATAAAATTGATTCTTCGAACATTTATTGTTTTATTCGTATTATTCTAATATGTCTTCTTCGTATTATACTCGTTCCCAACAGCAACTCATAGATACTACTCCTATCTATAACACTCGTCTTCAAAACAGAATGCGACAACACGCCTGTTCTACCCATAAGATCGATTTTGATGAATCTAGTCGTCTTTGGAACCAGAATAAGGTAAGAGATGGTCAGATGTATTCCTATATTTGTGAAGATAAGTCGTCAATCGAAAACATTCGTAAAAACGAATCAACTGGTCAAACGAGTCGTTATTATCTTCGTCAGAATTCTTAAATAGTTATTTATAATATTTCGTAAAATATATTATGCATCCGATAACGCCAATAAACACCATTGTTAGGATCATAAAGAATATTGAATATTGAAACATTGTCCATTCTTCCTTTTTTTTTAATAAATTTTCGTCTAATTGATTATCTTCCATTGTTTGCCATAATTGATCTCCACTATGTGTCGAGTTCATTTGTTAAATATAACAAATTATAGTTAATATATTTAACTTGTTTTATTAATTTTTTTTATCCAGTAGAATTCTTATTTCTTTCATTAATAATTTACAATCGTCGCATTTACAGTCGGACGAATGTTCGTTTAATTTTGCTATTTTAGAAGTTACTAGTTGATTTGGATCCGCACTATGAGTTATATTTGTTGATTCAGTATCTATTTTTGGTGGTACGTTGTTTATAAATTCTTTATTTAAAAAATAATCAATAATGATATCATTATTGACTTCATGTCTGGTTATATGACGTTGATGAATAGTTGATGTTTTACATTCATCAATAAAAGTTGGTTTTGTATAATGATATGATATCATTCTTGTATATATAGCATGTCCATCAGCCAATAAATCTCCTCTTCCACTAATATTCGATAAATCAATATTTCCATCTTTAATGTAATGATCATACATTTTTTTCATTCCCTTTCGATTAATATAATAAACACCCGTACCATTTGTTTTTTTATGTGGTACAAAATCTTCTTTTGTTGCAATTAATTTTTTTTGTAAATCGTGACTACTTGAAAAAAATATAATACATTCTGCATCATCCGGTTTTTCACTAATAATTGTTCTTAAACTTTTATCCCAAATTGATTTATATGTATTGTGTGTATCGTCTTCAATGATAAATGCTTCTTCTTCATTATTTTCATATGCCATTTTAATGGCTTTAATGTGAGATGCCGTACATGCTACTTCGTTATTTGTAATACTATGTTTTGATTGTTTAATTGCTTCCAAATTACTAGGTAATATTATATCTGGTTTATCACGTATATATGTTCCGTCAAATGCATGTACAGTTATTAAATTATTTTCATCATACATTCTATACATAGTATCTTTCCTAGTTGTAGAAAATCTTAAATTTATCATATAAAAATTATAACCTTCCATTATATATATTATTACAATGAAATTATTAACAATATTTTTGCATATTGTTTTTACATAATGTTATAAATTGTTCATCACTTAATACTTCTATATCTTCATATTTATTTCGTAATAAAGTCACGATTATTCGCATTAAATCATCATTGTCTGACTTCAATATTTGTTTTTCACCGGTTCGTATATTCAATATATAAAAAGTTTTTTCTTGTTCCGGGTACAACATTTTCCACAACCACGCATAAACAACCACTTGTAATTGATGTTCTTGTGTAATCTTACTTGTACATTTTATTTCCCATATATTTTCATCCGATTCCATATCCAATCGAGCACTAAACTTAAAATGCTTCTCGTTATGAAAATAAACGGCAATGATCTTGTCTAACATTTCATGTTCTTTTTCATTTGAATAATGGATTAATTGTTTTTCTACTGTCACGCACCCACTTTTTCTAAATTCATGTCCAAGATGCTCATTTAACCTATCCATACATTTTTGTTTTAATTCTGACGTTATCCAATTATATTCATGACGACTTATTTGCTTAATTTTTGAATATAATTTTTCTTGCACTGCGACAAAGACATTAGCTAGAAATAAATAATCAGAACATGTTTCACATTTTTCTGGCAACATTTTCACTATTTCTTTTAAATAACTATATCTGTTTTCTTTCATTTCTTGGACTGATTTGTTTATCATGTTCCTTAATATATCTTCTCCGTCTTTTGTATTTCCCTGTATTTCGTCATAATACATTGCCGGTAAAGCAATTCCATTTAAATCGCTTACTTCTTCAAATAATCCACTTTCAGTACATATTATTTTGGGTATTTCAAATTCCATCTCTTTTTGTGGTTCTATTTCTTGGATAAATATCTTTTCTAATATAGGTGTGACAAATTCAATGGTATCTTCTGACAAAAATTTAATTAATTCTGTCGGATTTACATAATAAGTAGGTATAGTTACGATTGATTCATCTTCTTGGACTTTCTCTTGAAAAATTGTTTGTGGCATTCCTTTAAAATCAATGTATCCACTATTTTTCATGTCATATTGATCATTCTTTAAAAATTCTAATGGTTTGGCACTTTCATTTTGTAATAAATACAAACAATGTGTTGCTCTAGTACATGCCACATATAAAGTATTTGGACATAGATCTTTCGGTAGATTGCGTGCATTGTAAAAATACCCTTGATCAAACCCCACTACAAAGACATACTTTCTTTGACGACCTTTCACTGTATGAAAAGTTGAGAATACTACTTTACCGTTTATTACACGATCGTCCATAGCATCTGTTTCAAACATAGGTACATGACATGGAATATCTGCTTCAGTTAAAATATTTTCCATATGCCGTATATAACTATTTACTCCTTTTACTGAATGTCCAAGAACAAAAATATCGGAAGGACATTCTCCTTCAGAAAGGAGTCGTTTTATTTGATAAATAACGATATTATCTATTTGAAATCTTGGACGCCTTATATATACAACCGGGCAACCTTCCTTGTTTGCTAGTAATCTATTATCACCTAACATATCGTTATTGACAAAGGATGCCATTTGATTTGTTACTCGATACGATGTCTTTAATAAACATTGTTTAAAAACAGTTGTTTCCAAGAAAGGCAAATCTTTCCAAATATCCTCCGATTTTGTTAAAAAACGAATATCAGCTCCTTTAAATTCATACAATCCTTGCATATAATCCCCCAAAACTAGCATCTGAAATTTATGGTCTTTTTTCTCACTGCACATATCCTTTGACATTTTTACAATTAATTCAAAGTATAGCGGGGTCATATCTTGACATTCATCCAAGACAATGATATCTACAGGAGGTATTGGATTTCTTGGACTCAGTTTTTCTCGAAGCGAAATACGAATGCCTGTATCAGTATGTGCTTGATCACTATAATACTTCACCGCAAAACTATGATACGTATGTACTTCCAAATTTTTCAATTTCATTTTACGTATATTTTCTTTCACATCAAAACGCAGTTGCGAATTGTAAGTAAATTGCAATATTTTCTTACCAGTTAATTCTTTGGCAATAGACAATATGGTTGTTGATTTACCTGATCCTGCACAGGCATCAACAATCACATTGGATCCCGAACGTATATAGTCCAAGACATTTCTTTGTTCTTTACTCATTTCATGCATTTTCTAGTATGCATGAAATGTTACTTTTATACTATTTTCATTATTGTCGATTTATTTTTATTCATTTCTAAATTCATATTGTTTATTCATATCTTTCACGGGATGATATAATTTGTTAGGATCAATATTTTTTTTTTCCCAATCTCTATGATAAACAATATTTGATAATTCTTCTATAGTATTTATACGTAAATCATTTTGCAAAGCAATTGTATTGAACAACGCTTCATCCAAAAATAAACTTTTATATCTTACAGCATAATCAAAAATACAATGTAATAATTTCTTGGAACATCGAATCGCACATATCATACTTGTTGCATAAGGAAGTTCCAAATGTATCTGACCATTTACAAGAGTCCAATGCCAATCCTCCCTTTTTTCATGTATTATATCATGAGAGCAAACTAATAAATCTTCGTCGTTATATTTTTTATCTATATTTTCTATTGTTTTTATGTTTGGTATAAAGACATCTTCCTCCAAAAACCATATATTATCATAGTCTATGTCATTTTTATAAAAATAATATAATGCTTTATCTCTACTACATGCTTCATTCAATTTCCATATTACGGTTGATTTAAATCCCTCTTCTTCACATATTTGATTATCAATTTTAATTATTTTAATTTTATTATCGTAATTCTGTATATTATAATTATTATCATCAATACATATGTATATATTTTCTTGATTTGGTAATTGTTTTACAAAATTATAAAACAACTCATTTGGACGTAAAGTTAAAAAACATATTATATTATTACTAACCATATAATACTATAATATATTATAAACTACAAAAATTTGACTGCATAATGATAACAAATTAATTTAATATATTTATTTGGAAAGAGAGGACGACCTTCTCCTTTTTCGTGTAGCTCGCACTTTTCTTGCAAAATCTTTATTGACTTCCATTGCACGCAATAAACGTACTTGTTTTTTGGCATTTTCTTTTGTACTACATTTGGCCATCACTCGTTTTGATTTTGTCGTTCTCACACTATAACAGTTTTTATTTCGCACCTTTCTTATTGTATAAGGCATTATACAATAAATATAGATTTTATTTTAACATTTATGTTGATTCTCGTGTGGCACGCATTTGGGTTCTAATAATGGATAAATATATGCTCCTCGAATAGGAAATAGTGGAAATAGCAACATTTTACTACACCTAATCGGTCCAGGGCAATGTTGAGGAGGAGGGCATGGTTTCTTGCATGGTTTCTTGCATGGTTTCTTGCATGGTTTCTTGCATGGTTCTGGCGGACATGGTCTTCCTTGGTGCTTTCGAATACTTTTTTTGCATGTGTTTTTAATTTTACATACTTTTTTATCTGTTTGTACGTTTTCGTTTGTAATATATTCTATTTGTATCAACTTTCTTACACAAGGTTCTATATCTCCACCTGTATAATCGTTTAATTTACCTGTATCAATTTCAAAACATTCTAGTGGATGACAATCGTCATATTGACCAATAATACTACGTAATGCGGATGTTACATCTTTCATCTCATTTAAACTAGATACTACTGCACTTTTTAATGACACCTTTGAACCAGGTTCTTCTATTTTTTGTATCCCTGTTGATTCTAAATATTGTTGCTTTTTACATACATATGTCAATACATTTCTTACACATTCTACTTTATTTACTAAACATTTATCATTATCCCAACCCAATTCTCCACATGGTGTTAAATTACAACTTGTTGTTTGACAACCATTTGGTTTGCATAACATATCATTATTTCCTTTATTTTTTTTGTGCTTCATTTATACAATATAGTGAAAATATATATTACGCAGAAAAAGTAATAATACAGTGTAATTGTATTATTATTTATTGATTTCTAAATTAATGACACTGGTTGCAATTATTGGAACCACTAGTTGCGGATTGAGCAGGTACAACGTTTCCTTCACAGTCTGTCTTATTTGCAGCAACCCTGGCAGTAACGCAACCGTGAGCACCAGTAGCAGTTACCTTAGAATCCAATTGGTTGTATGTCTTACTTGGTTCATCAGTACCACAGCACTTGCCTTGATTAATAAGATATACCTCACTTACATTAATCTTATCATAGCACTCCATAGGAGGTCTTTGACCATCAACGCAAGCAGTAGGATCATACGCACGAGTATAAGAAGAGTCATCGACCTCAACACGACGCACCTTCTTCTGAGCATATCTCTTATCATCAGTGATATAAGTAACCTCGATCAATTTACGAACACCACACTCGATATCGCCACCAGTGTATTTATTTAGTTCTCCGGTGTTAAATACAACCTCAAGCAAAGGGCATCCTTCGCCGGATACAGAAATATTATCATGATCACCGTCAGTGTAAATGACGGATTCGCTTTGTTTCATCAATAATTTGAATGTGGAAGTAATATCCTTCATTACAGTTCTTGCAGATACAAATACCTTCTCAATGACTAAACCATTAGGTTCGCTAATGGTAACAATGCCAGTAGATTCCAAGTATTGTTTGCATTTTCTCTTGTAGTCATGAACAAGACGGTGACACTCGATATCCTCAATAACACAGGGATCAATGTTGGTGAAGTTATCAACAGGGGGGACAAAGTTACAGGTTGTTTGATTAATGTGAGCACAAGCCATTTTTATATTATAAAAAATCATTATAAAATTAATAACGCAAAAATAATAAATTTGTCCCTAAATATTAATCATCGAATGTGATTATCGCTTTTTTCGCGTTTTATTTGTACGCACTCTTTTCTTTATAAAGTCAATTATTTGTTTTTTGTGGTTAATTACTATTTCATCTAAAATATTTCTGTAAAAATTTCTAAATTCACTTCTACGTGACTTTATTTGTGAAACCGAAAACCAATTTATTTCTATTTTTTCAAAATATTTACTATCATTCAATAGTTCTTTATCCATATTTTTCCACAGGAAACTATGATTGTTATTATAATATTGTGGCAACTTTGCATCATAATCCAAGTGAAACACGTGAATATGATAAGTCCCGACCGTTATTGGATAAAACCCTCCGTTCTTTTTAATTAATTTACGCAATTGCTTTTTGTTACCTAAGAACCCGGTCAATTCTTCCGAACCTTCCCGCAAAGCACCTTCATATGGTGTCTCACCTTTTTCTAAACGTCCGCCAAAATCAGAATATCCTTTGGCACTGTCTTCCATTGGGTTTTCCTTACCAAATAAAAAACATAACTCACCTTTCTCATTTAATGCTACTGGCAATATACTTCCTGCAACCATCTATAATAATAGTAGAAATTAGTTAGTTTAGTTCATTTATAATGGGAATATTTAATAACAATGAAAGTAGCCCTTTGTTTTTGGGGTCTAACCCGAAGTTTAAAATATACAATAGAAAGCATCAAAAAAAATATATTGCAACCATTAGATGATGGCGAGATTGAATACAAAATATTTGTCCATACTTTCTCTTTTGATTCAAAATATAACAATCCAAGAGCAGATGAAAGAAATATTACATTGGATTTTGATGAATATACATTATTAAATCCAGATTTTATTGAAGTTGAAGACCAAGACCGTGTAAAAAACGAAATAAATATTCGACAATATCGTTCGCAACCTGATCCATGGGAGTCTAATTATGTTTCTCTTGATAATTTCGTTTGCGCCATGTATTCCAAACGTCAATTAGGTATCATGGTGAATCATAGTAATATTGATTTTGATTATGTTGTTTATTTACGTCCTGATCTTCATTATTTAACACCGTTTGATATACGTTATTTTTCTATTACAACCAAATTCAATGTTTGCACTCCTAATTTCCACTTGTTTCCAAAATTAAACGATCGATTTTGCATATTAGACGCATGCAATTTAGATAAATACAGTGGAATGTTTAATTATATGTATGAATATAGTCGCATTAATCCGCTTCATTCCGAACGATTTCAATATTACATTATGACACAACAATTCAAATGGAGTGTCCGATATATACCTATCCAATTTAATCGTGTTCGTGCCAATGGGATAGAACTTCCCGATTCTGTCAATTATTTTAAAGTTTTACGTAAAAGAGAAAAAAGCATGTTGCATAATAACATCAATAATACACAACATAAAAAAACAAGACCTCCTCCACCTGCGAAACAAAATAATCTTTTTACAAAACGCACTGTACAACCATTATTTCAAATAAAGAAAAACACATAATCTAACAATATCCACAATTGCATCTTTTTGCACGATTTCTACGCTTTCTCTTCATATTTTGATTACAACTTCCACAATTACAACAATTCGAACATCTTCCGCATTTTTTACAATTTCCACATCTTGTACAATTGTGGCAATTACAACAAGTATAATAAAAATTAGAACAACAGTTGCAATAATAGTAATAACAAGAACAACAATAATTACACATAATATATATATTATGTGTATATATGTATTATTACAAAAATTTTAAAGCATTATGCAAACAGTTTATAGTGAATTTATTATTTCATTTACGGTATCAATATACCATTTTATGGTAACTCCCCAGTAATTTTTTTTATACATAGGAGTACTTGTTTTTCCAATCAAATGAAAAGAATCAAGATCGATTAATGTCATTTCATTATTAATTAATAAAAAATTATCTGGTTTCCAATCAACATACCAATAACGACTATTTTTTGTAAATTCTATAATTCGTTCTTTGTTATTTTCCATGTAATTTTGGAATGTTTTGTTTGAAATATGTTTTCCTATGTATGTTTGATATCCTTTTAATTTACCATTTTCCCTTATTACTGAAAACATTCCTGGACAAAAATAATAAAATTCCTCTTTATTTTCTTCAATGAATGTCAGCAAATTCAATGGATTCTTGTAAATAACAGTATATATATTTTTATTTTGAATAACATATTTATTCATGTTCCGGTTTTTATACGGATTAAAATTCGATAAATCTAATTTTAATTTATCAAAATCAATAATTTTGAACATTATATATTCTATTTATACATTTAATGATGCAAAATTTATAAAGAATAATTACTCACAATATAATTTTTTTAACATTACTTTCCTCATAGTCTTCTTCCTTCAATTCAAATGATTGGAATATATTTTCTTCTATTTTATAGTCTTTTTCAGGAACATTTTCATAAAATGCTCTGACGTGGTCATTTGCTCTTATGCGAAACGGATTAAATGCCGATAAATACAGTCCATCTAATGATTTTACACGCGATAATGCCACATACGTTTGACCACATTCAAATATCTGATTTCCTACATCAATATCTGCCATTTCCAAAGTGGCACCTTGAATTTTATGTATTGTCAATGCCCATGCCAAACATAATGGTATTTGACCAACGGCTACTGTCGGATATTCCTCCGACTGTTTATAATGGATATCCAGTATTTTTTTGATCCCGTTGATAAATGTTACTTCCGGTACGATTCCTGTTTCTGTTTCTACTATATCACTAATAATACCCTGAGATCCATTGCATATTCCATTATCCATATCCAAATTTACTGTGCACATAACTACCGCACCCACCTTTAATTGCAACATTTCTGGACACGATGATGTACTAACCAATTGCTGCAATTCATATTCCTTCATATTTTCCGTCATATTCCTACATTTTGTCAAATGTTCCAATGAAAGAGGTTTATTACTTTCCAAATAAGTTCTGCAATCTTGTTTGGGTTTGTAATGAAACATATAATTTTTTCCATCTAATTTTGAATACATCAAATTGTTATAATTGTCCGTTTTTACACGCGTTGGATACAATTTGGTCGGAACACACCCATTGTATTTGGTTTTGTCAAAAGGACGTTGTACATAACCCTCCAATAATTTGACATTTTCCTCGTCCAATTTCGATTCGCGTATTTGCAACAATATTTCCTTGTATTTGGCATCTGTTTGGCGAAAGATAGTCTTCAATGGAACAATATTTTTCAAAGGAAATAATTGACTCCATAATTTGCTTTCAAAACAAAATTTTTCTGTATCTTCGTCACCTATAGTTCCAACGGGAGGCAATTGATAGAAATCTCCAAGAAAGATCACCTGAATACCACCAAAAGGTGCATCAATATAGCGTGCCGTTCTTGCAATAGTATCTAACACTTCCAATATTTTAACAGACATCATACTTACTTCATCAATAATCAATACTCTCGTCCCCTTCCAACATGCCTTGTTTTTTTTATATTTCAATGCATTTTCAACAATTTTTCGATTTTCCCCTTTACATAAACGAATACCACTCCATGAATGAATGGTTCGTGCATTACAACTTTTCGGCAACAAAATAGTGGCACAACCAGTCAATGCACATACTTGGACGCGTTTTCCCGCAAATTTGCAATATTCAACCATATGTTCAATTAACATTGTTTTGCCGGTTCCACCAGGTCCTGTAATAAAGACATTTTCTCCTTTTTTGAACAAATCAAATGCATATTTTTGTTCTTGTGATAAAGTTGATAAATTCATGATTATATATTTATCAACTTGTTTGTTTATATTTATTCAATTTTATTATTCGTGTTTCAATTCCAATAAAAAGGAGAAATCCAATCCGTTGAAATTCATGATTCGTCCAAACTGATCTACAATTCTTACATTCATTTTTTGAATATCTACTAATTCGCCATAAGTACGTGTATCAGAAACCAAATTATCGCCATTTTCACCTACTGCCAATATTTGGGGTCCATAACCAATAACTACTCCTCTCGCTTGTGGTCCACTACCTACACCAACATTAAAAGATGAAGTATCTACAGTAATACGAGCCAATATTTGTTGGCTTGACAATTGGGAAGTTCTTGATAATCCAAGAAAAGAATGAGGATTGCTATTTTTAAATTCATCCACAATCAAATAAAAATAAGGTATCCCGGATGCATTAGCAATTGCTTCGCCCGTCAATGTACCATTAACACCACCAACTTTTTTGGGAATAGTATAAGACGGCAATCGAAACCCTAATATCCAACCCAATTTTGACATCAAACTTTCTCTATCAGATAATCCTCCTTTGGGTCCAGTTCCACCAGTACAATCAATCTTATCAAATGTAATAGTAACATCCACTGTATTTGTATTTGTAAATGTAATTTTACCAGTTGTTGAGTCTAGTGCAATGCTGATTCCGGTTACACTACTTGCACCAGATAATTCTGTATTAATCCTTGGTGCAATTCCCCAAGTTCCCTCGACTGTAGGATAAAAATCATCACCTAATGTAAATACCTCGGTACTAGTAGAATTAGTTAATTGAAAAGAATTATTACCCAAACTAGCCGAAATATTATGATAAGACAAAGGCATTTCTAACGAAACTGCTTTCATACTTTTCACTGAATTTACTCGTTCAGGCAAAGTAATATTATAATTAGCTAATAAACTTGTATCATATTGATCGCGAAAACGCGTATCGATGGTTAAATATTTTGTTTTTTCAGGTTTATGCACATTCTTTATTATCATGTGACTTCCATGTTGTTCCATAGTTGGTTCATTAAATAATCGTTTATGATCAAAAGCAAAAGGATCAGACATTTATTCTATATGATATTGTTATATTTATATATTTTCATTTGTACCATTATATATTTTCATCTGTTTTGTCAAAAATAATCGTCCTTCATGGAACAATGTTAAAGATATAATCGCTTTTGCCAACCCGGTTCCCTGCCCACGAAACATGCCCTTCATACCAAATTGTTTTTTGTCAGTTACTAACTCTTTTATAGCTTCTGTAATTCCTATTTGTTTTCCTTTAATAGAATTTGTTTGCATGATTACTTCTAAACGTGACAAGGGATTCGTCGCAATCACATAAATAGGACTCACAATAGAAGATGCCACCAAATTTGTCATGGATTGTCCTAAATTTGTTTTGGTACCCAATTCATTTTGTATGAATTTTTGAAGTTTTGGTTGTCCTACAAGTCCAAGAATAGCACTGGCAAAAGAATGACCCATTAATGGGACTGTACCGCGAAATAAGGGTCTAAAATTACTTTCCCGTGCATCTTTCAATATAGTTGTTACCGGCACTTCTTTCCCGGTACTCCTTAAATTCACTCTTTGTTGTTTCTCTATCATACGTACTGGGTTAATAAAAGGTGCAGAGAATATTGATGCAGTCGTTGCGGCCGCAAACCCAGGTTCTCCTTCATCTCCGGTAATTGCCGTATAACCCAATAAAAAACCGAATTTGGGAACACGTTTCAATAAAACACCAATCATTCTTGGAGTCAAACCAGATAAGGATGCGGATAACGGTCCTCGTTGAAATACCTGTTTCACTTCTTTACTTGCTACTTCGGGACTGACAATATTACCTTTTGCATCTTTGGCATATTGTTGTAATAACTGGCGATATGCGGTTACAGGATTGTCACCTACAGTTTGAATGGCGGAACCACCTAGATAACACAAAAAATTTTGAAAAGGCGACACACCGTTTTTTTGGATCTCAAAATAAGAGGAATTCATATACATTATTATAACAAATAACAAAATTGAAATTATATAATTACATTATTATATCATAGAAAAATGAATCATTCAGATCAAGTAAATCAGTTCTTTTATCCAGAACAATTAACATCACTTCAACAAAGCAATGCATTAAATGATTTGCAAAAACAATTGCAAAATATGCAAAACCATGTAACAAAATTATATGATAAAATCGCAAAACAACAAAACGACATTGAAATATTAAAAAAAGAAAAATCCATGAATCTTACAAGAAAACGCAAACTCATTTTGGAATATATTAATAAACCATTTTGGGCAAAACCAAATATTAGTTTTGAAAAATGGATTCGTTCTATTCCGATCAGTTATAGTGAATTGCAGCACATGTTTAATCATGATGTGGTGAATGGAATTCAACATTGTTTGCAAAAATATTGTAACACGCCATTATTACCTATTTGCTGTTTTATTCAAAAACCCAATACCATTTATATTTGGACATCGTGTGAAGAAAACCAATCATGCAAATGGGTAATAATGGATGCCAGTAAATATAAAAACTGGATGGATCGAATGGTTCATCAATTTCTGCAAACATTTCTGCAATGGCAAATGGACCATTCTCATATTATTCAATGCAACGAAGAAGAAAAAGAAAAAAACATCAGTTATATGCATAAAATTAATGGACTAGGAGAACAATATGAACATAGAAGACGACAACAATTAAAACACTGGATTTATGAAACATTTTCAAAAGATTTTGAAATTAACGAATATATGTAAATTTTATGTCATATAAAATTGAATATTATTTTTAATTTATATAAATAGTAAATCACAGTTAGTATAACATGTCGAATCCCGTTCCCGATTACTTAGCGAAGAAAAATGCCCATCCTAGAGATGAATTCATTAGTTTTGATGAAGGACCTCATATTTATACAGTTCATGGCGACTCTAGTTTTACATCTGTAACAACCTGGAACCATTCTCACTTTGAACACTTCGATAGTGACGGTATTATTGATAAAATTCTGATTAACAAACGTAGAAATGATCCCACTTATAAATATTACGGAAAAACAAAAGAACAAATTAAGGCTGACTGGGACAAAAATCGAGACGAAGCTGCCGCGGCCGGTACAAAAATGCATTATGATATTGAATGTTATTACAACGAAATGAACGTACAAAATGACAGTGTTGAATATTCTTGGTTCTTGCGATTTGTAAAAGATTTTCCTGAATTAAAACCATACCGCACCGAATGGTGCGTTTATTATGAAGAACTCAAATTGTCCGGTTCCATTGATATGATTTTTGAAAACCCTGATGGTAGTCTTCAAATTTATGATTGGAAGCGATGCAAAGAAATTTCATACGATAGTTACTATGGAAAATCAGCAACTACATCATGTATTTCGCATTTACCTGATACTAATTACTGGCATTATTCGCTTCAATTGAATGTATATAAAAATATTTTGGAACTTAAATATGGCAAAAAAGTTACGGCCCTATATCTCGTTTGCTTACATCCAGATAGTGGATATAAAACATATGACCGCATTGAAGTGCAAATGTTAGACAAAGAAATCAAAGATTTATTTGAATATCGAAAAACGCAAATCGAAGAAAAATGATATTTAATTTAATAAAACAATATATAATGGTAAAATGTTTAGCTCTAATCGTACGATATTTAAACGAACCTTTTCTAGATGAATTTGTAGAATATTATTTTTCTGAAGGAGTGAATAACATTTTTATTTTATATGATGTTGATTCTACCATTCCTATATCAGAAAAGGTAAGATCACATAAAAAAATCACTATTGTAGATTCCACGAATTTCAAACAACGTCAGACATTTGATGTAAATCAATTATTTGTAAAAATCAAAGAGCATTTTAAATGGATCATGTTTGTCGATTGTGATGAATTTATTACTACTTGTAGAAATAGTAAAAAAACAATTCGTGAAGAATTAGAAACCACATTCAAAGACGTAGATTGTATAAAAATTCCATGGATAATGATGTCTAGTAATGGTAAAACATGCGATCCCCCTTCTATTTTACAACACTTGGTTACAAGATGGGATCATGATAAACGTCATCCACATCCACATAATTGGACGAAAGGTCGATGCCGGTTTCATGAAATTGAAGTCAAATCTATATCCAAGTGTGAAAAAATAAAAGAATTGACTCTTCATTATCCACTTACCACACAAAACATAAAATGTGTCGATAGTGTTCATGGCAATAAAGCACAATTAAATCCATTTTATAAAAATTTGAGAGAAATAGACATCCAAAATGCTTATTTTATATGTTATCATTATCGCATATTTTCTAGCGAATCTGTAAAACGAAAAATGATCAACAATAAACTAGATGGATATAAAATGCAAAATTATCGATATTTGATGCAAAGTGATTATTCCGAATTATATGACGATTTTATGAAAAACAAATCGATCTTTAAATTTGGTGAAAAAAACTAACACGTTAAAATTATATAAATAGTACCTATGGTACATTAATACATGTTTCAAATAAATCATTACAATCTTGCGGGCATTACAATTGTTTCAATCTTTTCTTTTTTTTCCTATGTTTATTGGAATATACATTACAATTTATTAAAAGTGCCAGAAAAAGAAGAAACTCTTAGTGAAACACAATTATATCTACAAAATACCAAAGACAAATTTGTAAAATGTTATGAAAAAGAGGATTTTAATCAAAATATTCAATCTGAATTTTATGATAAAGAGCAATATAATGAAACCATTATTCAAAAAGACAATTTATTAGAGTCTTCATGGAAATCGCGTATTTTATTTGAAAATACTCCCCAAGGAATGGTGATTATGTTTTACAATGCATACAAACAAGGTTTTTCTTATTATTCAGACACAAATATTTCATATCCATTTTTAAATGCAGTAGCCATGAAATATGTTTCGCATTTTTTTTGCAGAGATTTCTTTATTGACGATTCTATTATTCCAAAAGAGCATAGCACCCCCTTTTTACGTATCCATGAAATCGAAATCGATTTGACAAAGTCAAAACCCAGAATTGACGTAAATAAAGGTCCATTTGCCAAATTGAAAAAATATGATAAATCAAAAACAAAAACAAAAACAATGGAATCAAAAATTGTAAAAAAGGAGCAAAAAGAACCGAATCATATCAAAAACAAATTTATTTGTATGGGTAAAATTTATAAATTTTCACCATTACAAAAAGTTGTTACAGAAAATCCTATTGTAGAAAAAAAAGAAACAATCCCTATGAGTTATAGTAGTTTTAAACAATGGCACAATCCTGAAAAATTCGATTTAATTGCTACTTAAATATTTTCAATTTATAAACAAAAGGATTGGTTCGAATAGGTATATCTTTTGGTACTCCCAACGGTCCTTTCGTATTTTTATACCAATTATCAAAACCCATTTTGTCAATTGCATTCGATTGACTAACGATCCATTCAAATGTGTTTTTTCTATACAAAGTATTATACGGATAATCTAGTTTTAAATTATAGTGTTTTTGATGTTTCCTGTAAAACAATATATTAAATATCGTCTTTTCGCAAATTATACGTTTCATTATATAAACATATAACGAATTCTGTTTATATAATTATTCTTTTTTGTTATCTTTTTTCCATTGTTTGAAACCAATGCTCTTTTTTAAACTAAACGACGAACCCAAGTGTGATTTGGCAATTTCATAACCCTTTTTTTCTATTTCGGTTAATGAATTAATATATTCGGTTTCTACTTTCTTTTCGGTTTCCATTTTTATGTATTTAATACATGCCAACATTTTATTTCAATTTTGTCAAATTATGATATTTCAATCTTTCATCAGGTACTTGGTCGCCAAATGTTCGTAGTCGTCCTAATATGTATTGCGAAAAATCACAACTATCTCCAAATTTATTTGCATATAAACTTCTTCTTTTACGCATTTGATGTAAATACACATCATATATGAAATTTTCACCTAATATACGATCGTTTATTCTGTTGATTTGAAACATTTTCGTCATTTCATTCATGCACGTATTATAGAATGTTTTATATGTACTATCGAAACCATATATGTATATAATGAGTTCTTTGGGCAAATGATAAAACCTGTTTTTTTCTTCTTTAGCAAACATAATTATATATGTAACGCGAAATATGTTTATTCTATTTTATTAAAATTCTTTATAAAAAATATCTGTTTATTATAATTAAAGATTATGGGCAAATTTTCATATAAAAAGAGAAAAGGAACGAGAAAGCAAAGTTTTAAAAACCGAAAAAGAGTAAAGAAAGGTGGTGGTAATACAGAAGGTAAAGACGCAGCAGGTGCAACAACAACAGATAATACAGATCAAAATGTAGCAGCAGTGAATATACAAGAAGCAGAACAAAAAGTAGATAATACAGGAGATGCAGCAGGAGTTGCAGCAGGACAAACAGAAACAGCAACAGATAATAGAGATCAAAATGTAGCAGAGAATACACAAGAAGCAGAACAAATAGTAGATAATACAGGAGATGCACAAGCAGACGCAAATGTAAATGCTACAGGAACAGAAGGAGAAAATAAAAAAGATGATACAGAAGATGCAAATGAAGATGCTAATGCAGAAAAAGTGTTAGAAGATCAACCACTTACAACTGAAGACCAAGAAGCACTGAAACAAGCGGATGATCTTGATCCGAAAGAGATGGATGCCCTTGCCAACCAACTTGCAGATGATCCAAATGCTAATATTCCACTTTGGGCCAAAGCAGCAATAAAAAGTGGTGCAGTTGGTAAAGCAGTGGATTTTTTAAATAAACATCCTGATTTAAAAAAGGCAATAGAAAAAAGGGCAATAAACGCAATTCAAAATTCTGGTTCAGGTAGTACAAGCGCCCCTGGTGCCCCGAATGCTGGTACTGGTGCTCCTGGTGCAAATACTGGAGCCGCGGCGCCCGGTGGTTCATATACTGCAGATGATGCTGGTTATCAAAAATTTGTAGAAACTGTTAAAACGAATCCTGAAACACTAAAAAACGTTGTCTATGTAAATGATCAAATGAGTCAAATATTTTTAAAAAACTCCAATGGATGGATTGAAATTAAAAAATAATTAAAACTAAAAACGTGTTATAATGACTATAAAACGTTTATTCATTATACAGGCAAAGGTTGTGTATTTAACATCCGAAAGGAGTACTAGCAGGTTTTGTATTTTGTTTGTCTTGGAACGCAATATCGATTGTTACACATTGATCTCCTTGTTTCTGAGCATATTCTTTACTGCACAATGTTTCCATATTCTTTGTAAATGGCACAATACCTGCGCGATCGGTGACTGTGTTTTTATATAAATCGCAATTGGTAGAACAAGGATCTTTTGGAATAGGAGGGCAATTTCGGGTTGTATTATTCAAAGTTTGTTTAGCCACACGAGCAATGTAATCACTTTGTTGATTTAAGTTATGATTAACATCGGGTTTTACACTTGTATAAGGTGCAGGGCGACGAAGCCATCTATATTTGCCGTCTAACATACCATCTGTACTGACGGTGGATTTTTTCACTACAGCATTATTGTTGGTGCAAGGTTCTCTTGGACAAACAATGGATACATTGTAAGTACCGCAACATCCACCATGACCTCTTGGAGTAGCGCCTCTATGGGGTGTTTTAATTAAAGAACGTGATAAAGAGGTTTGTCCCACCCAACCTTGATTACGATATCCTCCATTAATGGAAAATTGAGGAACACCTACACTCGAATTATTATATTTTGCAGCAGTTTTTCTTTTCAAAGCAACAATAGACATTATATATAATGTATGTGAAAATATTTTATTCGAAAATATCACCGACTCCTAAACCGAAATATTTTACAAAATTGAATCACAGTTTAAATAATACCATAATATATAAAATAAAGTATGTCTGATAATATAAACATGCAAAGAGTGATAACCACAATACAAAGAGGAGGTAAAAATGGCGGATTGAAAAATGAAGAATTATTTGTTGAATTGTTCAATCAATCAACTATGCAAAACAATTGGATTGCTTCCATTTTCAGCAAAAAATGCACATTGTCCGAATCGTATTTACATTTAAAAAGACAAAAGAAACCCAATGCGCCACTTGTTGATCAAAGCAAAACAGATGCAATATTAACGTTCAAAACCAACCCCGAAGTAATACATAAAATTTCCCTGAAAAAGGGTGCAGGACGTCCTACATCATCTAATGTATCCGAAACGTATGCATTAATGTACAGTGTATTTCAAGATAACCATTCAACAAACATAGAGTTGTCTAATTTGTTGGACAAAATATTCGCACATTTGCCCGATGGTATTATAACAAGTGTATATACAGTGAATCAATTAAAGAAAGAAAATAATCCAGATCCCGAGTTTATTCGAGCCAAAGAACAATACCTTCAGTGGAAAGTTCAATATGATATTTGTAATGCATTTTGGAAAGAAATGAAACAGCAACATGCAAACTATGTTGTTGATTTATTTAAAGAATGTTTAAGTGGAAATCTAAAATTCGGAGGAAACGAAGGTACTGCCGATTATGTTATTGACATTGATGTGGAAAAAGACGGTATCCAAGATGGAAATTACAAAACCATTCCTTTAATCCAGTCAAATGAGAATTTATCTGAGTATGTTAATAAATTATTTAATGTTACGAATTGCCCTTTTGCTACAAAAAGTAGTCGTCCCAATTCAAATAGTCCTTACAAGATATGGTCACGGTTCCTTTGATTGTAACATTTCCTTCACTTGTTGTGATTGCTTTTCCATGAATTCTAAATTGCGTAGCAACTGATTATCAAGATCAGATATAATATCCTTTTTTTCTACTAAATTTACAGGTGGAAAATAAAAACTAATTGGTTTCATTTTGGAAATGTCAGTATTTTCGACATTTTCAATACCAATCCTCCTTTCGATTTCTTGGACTCGTTGGAATAAAACTTCATATTTGCGAATGAAAATCTCCGTGTTCTTCATAAAATTAATCAAGGGTACCGATCCATCTTTATTTTTCCCCAATAATTGATGTAATTGTAAATTATTGGTTTTTTCGTCTTTCAATTCAGGTATAGTTCTATTTTCTTGAACGCTATTCATTTATTTAATTTTACAAATTAAATACATAAAACAAACTATTCTTATATGCCCTTCAAATTGTATAAATATTCGTATATTAACGTAAATGACCAGTTATTTCCATTTAAATCGATGACATCTCCATGATCATTCAACAATTTGATATTCATTTTACTAATATCAACTGGACCAAAATATTTTCGGTCATTATCTTGTAATGTACCACCATATTCAGTAAATAAATCACCTTGCTTTAATGAAGACACCTTTATTGGAATCACTGCAAACATATCTTTGACATAGGGTGGATCTGAATAAAGTCGCGTTGTTTGTCTAACAAAATTTTCTTCGGCAATGGTGTTTGCAGCATATAATTGATTTTCAGTTAAACCCATACCCGGTTGTGCCGAACTAAAAATAGATGCTTGATCTCGTTTTGTGATTGGATTACATACTTTTGTTGCTGTACTTGAATATGATGGTTTATTTGCACGTGGGTTGTCACGAACTCCCGTTACCAAACCATCATTCAAATGATTTTGTGTAAAATCGTCTATAATAAGATACAGAGTTTTATATAAGAACAAATCGAGTCCAGTGTCACTAACTAATGTAACAATTCCAGTGCTACTATCTAAATTATACGAATATTTTTCCACATAAAATGAATTACTAACATCTGTAACATCTAAATTAACCACAGGAAAAGAGCGAAATCCAAGCATCCAACCCAGGGTAACATCCCAAGTAATCGCTTGATATGAATTTGATGAAGTTATATTTCGAACCTTTGCTGTAGATGTACTCTCTGTTTCGCTGTAAAATTCTAACAAATAATCTTGAGCTGTATATATTTTATTAATATTCATTTGAAATACAGTATAATCGGCATCACTTGTTACACTATAATAGGTATATATTATTGAATTTGCAGTTTCCTCTGTTAATTGTAATTGATTATTTAATGCATTTAATAGACCATAATAACTATATACACCACTATCAATAGAAATGGATATTGCTTTTACACCACTAGCATCAATTAATCCTTTCACATTTGTTTGAGGTAAAAATGAAATCATATTATTTTGAAAATAACTGACGTGTCCATCATCGTTAGCAATATTCTTGTCATAAATAAATATAGAACCTGATATATCATTCATTACATCTCTAGACGCAACTACTTCTGAACCTTCGCGTGTCGAATTACTCCCTGTAACTGGAGGTATTAAACTATACGAGACCTCTGTAAAACCTAATAAAGCATTCCATGATGTACCCGTTAATGCTGGTTCAGAACTGGTTACTAGTTCTCCACTGCTATCTAACGAATAACGTTCATTACCATTTACATCAATCCATGTATTTTCATAATCTGTTTTTGAATCAGCAAATTCCAATACATAATCATTTTGAGATATATTGTTTGTTACAGTTAATTTTAATGCCCAATTGTAAGTATCTGAACCATCTATAGAAGACATATAAAATTGTGACTGCGACATATTTAATCCATATAACGGATTACCACTTGGATCACTATCTCCTTGTATTTGTGAAAATACAGTATTAATAGCATTCGCAAGTTCAACCGAATTTCTATAATTTTTTTCGGGTATATAAATGTCATATCCATTCACCCATGCATTTTTCACTCCTACCAAACCTAAAACGCTTCCACTTACATCAACAACAATTTTATTATTCAAATTACTTACTTTGAATGGAAATGTAACATTAAAAGTACCTTGCTTACTATAAATGACATTTAACGGTTGGTCTTCATTATTCGAATTTGGACCAATTGGTATATTTGCAGTTGTTCCAGTAAATCCTAGATCAAGACTTGTTTCATGATCGCCATTTGCATCATTTCCTGGTCCATTTAACCCAGTAATTACACTATACGATATATCTGTAAGATTAAATCCTCCTCCGCCATAAGAAGCACCCAATTCGTTCTTATCATTTAAAAAACAACCTGCCAAATTAAAGATGTACATAGTTTCATTAAAATAAGTATTCATATCTACCTGAATTCTAGATAATCTTGCACCTACATCATAAAATGCACTTACATCAACATAACCATTGTTTATGGCATTACTCACCGTTTTAAACTGACTGTTTATTTCAGAATATTCATATACCTTTTCGGATTCGGTACCCGTTACATTATAACTATAAACACCAAAATAGTCCATTAATTTATACCCATCTGGGTAACCAGCATCAGCAGATGTTTCTATTGTAATTGTTCGATTATTTGTAGCATTATCATATATTCCACCAACTCCACCATATTTTATACAGCGAAGGGTGATTGTCGGATTTGAAGTTATCTTGTATAACGTTTGTAAATGTCCTATTTCAGCAGGTACTGCATTTGACTGAGCAAATTTATTATCCACATCAAACAAAAAGCAAGATGATTGTCCTGTCCAAATATTTCCCGGCCAGTTATTTCTTAAATTTACTGGCAATGAATTAAATACAGCATCTTCGTCTGGAAAAACTACAATTTGTTTGGAATCTTTTTTTTTTGTCGTGGTTTCTCTATTTAATAAAGTTCTTAATTGAAATCGTTGCATAGTAACTACATAACTATCTGTGTCGTCTTGTTCATTATAGGATATATCCATTTGATTTAAAGATGCATTGCTACTTAAAAACTCATTTTCTGTTAATGCACGATTCACTGCCTCTAATATAGTTGCTCGTGTATAAAACCCCGAAACATCTGCAAATTCTATCTTGATTGTATTTAATAAATTACTTGACATATCATATGGATCTGGACCTTCAAATGATTGTATGGTAAAATAATTGTTTCCTACCACATTATTGGATGGATCATTAATGATCAAATAAAAGGAACTATTTGGATCGAAATAATTATATTCTATTGGACCCATGGGATCTGTTATCAAGGTTTTTTTTCCAGTTATGTTATAACAATAAGAATAATGTGAGTAAATACTTTCCATAGAATATGTATGTTCCACTGGTGTTGGATAAGGCGAAGGCGCATTTAATGGTGGTTGCTGTAAAAAATTTGTGCTTGTATATCGCGGAATCACTAAATCACCATACCCTAAAAAACCAGGGATTGATAATTGCCTTACTGTTTGTGTTTGTGGTAAATTGGTTACAGGATCGAGTGCTATTTTAGTATCAAATGGACTCGTATAATAATCAAAAAAAATGTAATAGTTTGACTCATTATATACTTGTTGTATATCAAGTGTCAAAGTAATCTTAGATGTTTCTATATCATGACTAACACCTGTAGCACCAAATTCAATATCTCTATTATTTGCCTGTACATCAGCAATAGACCCATTAATTGCATCCATTAATTCAGTTGTATTGTATGTTCCAGCAGGTATATTAAATGTTAAATCATATACTCCTTTTATTCCGTCAGTATTTCCCAATAATTTAAAGTAATTTGCATTATAAACATTACTTACATTGTACCACGTATAAGGAATATTAACTGAATGTAACCTCAATGCAACAACATTATGTAATTGTTCCGATAAATTAATAATATAGTCAGTCGATTGTGGATAATTGTCATAATTTCGAAATTGACTGTCTAATTGTAACACACGTTTCTGTGTTTCTTTCAATAATGGATTCAATTTACTGGCACCGTAAAAAAGTGGCGTTGTTTGTACCAAATTTGTATCTGCTTCACTCTTGTCTGTGACTTCATTTTTACCAAAAACATTTTTATAATCTGAAAATTTAAATTTATCTTTTTCTGAAACAGATGTTTTGTTCATTCCTTCAAATCCTTCCTTATTATCTTGAGAATCCAATTCAATAATCGTATCTTCATCGTCTTCCTCGATTTCTTCGTCAAAAAATCGACTATACATGTTTTCAAAAAACTCTTTTAATTGTTTTGCCTCAGCACCTTCCATTTCATCGTATTTATTCATCATAATTATTATTTTTGCCTCTAATTCGCGATCACTCGGATTGTTCATGTCTAACATATTGTACAAATCTTCATCACTATATTTATCGATATCATATAAATCGTCTTCTGATTTTTTCATTAAAAATATGTATAAATTCCATTTATATTATTTATTTTGTTAAACGTTGTTTAAACATATTTACTATAAAATCAACTAAATCTGTTTTCCCCAATTCAATTGCTTTTTTACTCATCCGATATATCATATCTATTGGAAAAGCCTTTATACCAGACAATCGTTTTTGATGTCTTTTTCCTGTAAAACACAATATTTCGAACACTTTACAAATATTTTCTTCTTCTTCATTCATTTCACTACGATCTATACGGTTTTTTCCCAAATACACATAGCGATTATAATCCTGATTATCATAAATCTTGTACATCGCATTTCTAAACAATGGTTGGTTTTTCACCATACCTATCCCCATAATTTCATTTTCTTCATTATTCATTTCCAATACAAACAACACATCGTCAGATGTTAATCCATTGTTTGTTTGTAGTGGGACACCATATGCGCATTGTAAATATTTTTTATGTTTTTCACAATAGTCTCGATTTTCATTCCACGTTTCATTAGTAAAACGTGTAGTAACAATATGCACGTTTTTCCGTTTATTTTCATTAATATATTCTTTTAGTTCGTTGTCTTTTTTGCACATTTTTCTGCGACGACATTTTGATGAATTTTTATAGGGCATTTTTATGAAATTATTGATTGTTTTTCATCACAATCAATTTTGTGTTTATTTTTCTCATAATTATTTCTTGGACATATATAATTATGGACAGTGCCAACGACATCGAAAACCCTCCTGTACCCAATGAAATTGTCGATATTATAGATGAAAATATATCGCTAATTGAACATGATAATATTGACGAAAAATACACATTAAAAATGGACGATGAATTTCAAAAAATAAGAAATGAATTTCAAAAAACAATTCCACAAAATCCAAATCCATTTCTTTATGACAATAGTGACAGTCCTTTGACCATATCATATAATAATAGTGATGATGAAGAACAACATGAAAACAACTTCAAAGTTCTTTCATTAGAAGAAATCGAACAGTCTTTAGATAAATATTACGATGATAGTGATAATAAATTTTCAAGTGAATTAGATGTACTGATTACCTTTATGAAAGGTCAGAAAAATTTATATATTCAATGTTATTTATTATCACAAAGAAAATTGAATTGTTTAATGATACCTGCAATATTAATTTCCACATCTCTTACTTTTCTGTCTTCCATGTTTCCATCATGTGAAAGTAAATGGAATATTGGAATCACCTCTGCATTCAATGGAATAACTGCTCTATTAATTGCCATTATTAATTATTTAAAACTCGAAACATCCACGCAAACTTTTTATAATACAGCCAGGCAATTTGACAAACTAGAGACGTCTCTCGAATTTGTAGCTAGTAAAATGATGTTTGTCGAGGAGGAAATAAATAAATCAAAAATTGTATTTGAACAAATACAAGACGTTGAAACCAAAATTCATGAATTAAAGGAATGGAACTCTTTATTTATACCCGATGAAATTCGCGGCATTTTTCCAATCATATGCCATATTAACATTTTTTCATTTATTAAACGAATGGAATCCAATAAAAAAAATCTGATTCTACGATTCAAAGACATTAAAAATGAAATACGATATATTTATTCACGAAAAAACATACATTCCAACGAAAAACGGGTGAATAAGCGTCTGAAATATTTATTAGATTGCAAAGAAAAAATAAAAGAGGAATTGAATTATTACCGTAGTGCTTATAGTTATATCGATGAATTATTTACAATTGAAATCAAAAATGCACGCGAAAAATCCATATTCTTCAATTGGTTCCAAAGAACTTCTTCTTATTGCAATGAAATACACAATCCCGTAGTTGATAGATATTTGCATTGTATTTTTTCGAAAAAATAAACTTATATATTCCATCTTGTCAATCACAAGAGTTTAATGTGATCGAACCATTTTCCAATAATGTGCATTTTCATAAACCAATTTCACATTTTCTCCTTTGGAAAATCGATCCATAATATACGCACAATGTACATTCAGTGGATCAATGAGTATCTTAATTATAATACGTTTATAATTACACTCATTTCTTAACGGTTTTTCGATAATTTTTTGAATACTTCCTATTTTCATTCTTTTTATTACACTATATACAAAATCCCTATTCAGATTCCGTTCTACTCTTGGAATACATATTGATAAATATTTCATTTTTTTATTGAAACAGTGTGTTATAAAACATTGTTTCAATTTTATATTTTGAACTGTGCTGTATTGCATAACATTAAAGTCAAAACGAAATACTACTTTCCATATACATACGGTAAATACACTATTTTGTGCTGTTGCAATACAACTTTTATTGTTGCCTATTCTTTAACTCTTTTTCCCAATAACTCTGAATTATCGTTCAACTACGAAAAATACTTTTCATATATACAATATATGGAAAATTCTATGGATGAACTTGATATTTCTTGGACAAATGAATATTTACGAACGACCCAGGGAGGTGTTACTTACGAAGCCGAACTTATGAATTCTATTTCTATCAAATATTTGTATGTCAATACCCATAATGATGTTGTTCATATAATCGACGACAAAATTTCGTTAAAAATAATAGACAATTCTCATTCACTCTTGGAAGAGAGCACATTGATTGATCTTTCACATAAATATCGCGATCATGACAATAAGCGATATAAATGTAGTCATATTCTTAGATATTTCATTCCGACTGATCCACAAACAATTATAGATAACATTAATGATCCCGCATTTACATTTAACGAAAAAGATTGTTTGACTGTTTTTGATTTGCCCAAAGATATATCCTTTTCACCGTCTCTTTTCATTTTTCACTCGATCAACACAGTATATATGTTTTTTCATGAAATGGTATTGGTCAATCCAATTTCACCTGTATCCATTATAAAAAAACACAATAAAAAACATACAAAACGTGTTCGTATTTCCGATGAACTACCAACCACTATCCAAAACCGAAAAACTCGAAAAGCTAAATAAAATGACTTAATGAATTCTTATTTATGTAGATTATAATGGAATTTCCTCCTCTTAAACAAGAAACTCCTATTTCGTCTTTGCAATCATCAATCTTTCTATTATGGCATAATTGCGTTCATTTATCAAATCCGGAAGATGATGATGAAATTAACAATATATCCAATCAATTGCACGGTATTTTAAACAACATTAAAATGAAACTTATTAATCCACCATCAGAAACAATCCAGGAAGTTATTTATATGTCTATTTTGAATAATATGTTGTGTTTTTTAGCTTATACAAGAGATATTCATATGGGTCTTGGATATCGCAAATTAACTTATTCCATGATTACTGTTTGGTACGAATATTTCCCCCAATTTACAAAAGACGTCATTCAATTACTTGTTCAACAAAACAATGGTTCCTTTAGTTATGGTTCTTGGAGAGATATTCCAGAATTGTGCAATTATATTAAACATTATACTCTTCTTGGACTTGATCATCCGCTTATCAACTTTCTTGTGTCATTTATGAATGAAAACTTACATAGTGATTGGCAACACTATAAACAAAACAATACATGCAAAACGAATGTTGCTAAGTGGATACCAAGAGAAGGTTCGAAGAAAAACAATTGGTTATTTCGACTTCTTTTCTTGGACTGGTCCAAGAAACATACTCATTATTTAAAACACAATTCGCATGATTCTTCTTATGTTTCTTCTTTATTGAAATGCAAAACAAAATATAGGAAAATGGTTTCGAATCTTACACGATCAATAATGCCATTAGAACGAATTTTGTCCTCAAAAACAAATGAAACTACTTTCCCATCGAATATTTCGAACAAAGCCCTTGTCAAATATTGGGATACATTGTTCAATCAAAATAACCATTTCCAAGAAAAACATGTGAATTCTGTAAAACATAATGTTTGTGCAAACAATTTATCTTATTATATCAAAAACTTGGACAATATTTCTTTCTTTCGTCCAAACTTGCCTTCGACCAAACAATTGTTTTTTCCTGAACACATTGATAAATATGTAAAATTGGCATACAGATGCGTTCAACATCTTGGACACTATTGTCATCATATTCCCGATTGTCCAAGACTCACCGAAGAAATATCCGTTTTAAATAGTAAATGGAACCATATGCATAAAAAATGGGATAAACGCGGGTTTATTACAGAAAATACCATACCCATTATTGATATAAATGTATTTTCATTAGATGATCCAGTTTTACATGGTGCTATTGCTCGTGCGTGTTTTATTGCACAAAGTTCGAATATAAAACGCATTTTGTTTTCTGCACATGTTCCTATTTGGATTAATGTCCAAGATGCCAATAATTTTGTTCATATAGTCCAAATTATATACCATGCTCTTCAAAATGAAATCCTTATCAATACAAATCTCGATTTCTCTCTCGAATTATTAGGAGAAAACAACCTTTTTGTACCCTTGGTTGTTTCACAAAACGGATATTGTTATGAATACAAACGCGAATACTCTTTTCATGACTTCTTTTCTATTATGGATAGTCCAAGATATAAACTCGTGCAAAATTTATTGGTATAATTTTTTATAATACATATTATATATGAATATGTATTACTTCTGTTGTTTTAAAAAGAAGGGACCGAAACATACCAAAACTGTACATTTTGAAAATGAAGTTACAAACCCATTAGTGGAAAACGATGAATTGTCGCGCAGCACTACTCTTGATAACAATACGTATGACATAAAAACTATACACTAATTCTAATTGTTGAATTTTTTATAAATTCCCTTCTCTTCTTGTAATGTATTCATATTATAAGAAATACGCTCCTTTTTCATCTTTTCCCTATTTTCTGACAATAATATTTTGAATTTTTGTATTGTGTTTTTGTATTCCATCTTATTTGCTTGTGAAAAAATGGAATGCAACTCCTTTCTTGTAGTACCCGGTAATGAACGTTCGTTTGGTTTGGCCAACATTTCTTTCTTCAACACCAAAACATACTTTTTTAAAAAACTATTGTGCTCGTCTTTATGTATATCAGAAATTTGCAACAACCCCGATATTTGCATCTCAATCAAATATAATGCACATAAACTGTAATTGTCCCATGTTTTATGACTATTGGACAATATTACCCAAACATTTCGCCATGTTTTTCCCTTCCAACTTTCTACCCAACTATACAACATTTTTTTGTAAGTTTCTTTTTCTTCCTCTTTGAACAATTTTTTACTCTGAAGTAACCCGTTTTTCTTTACATATTCACTGCATAACTCCTTAAACATAGCGATTTTATCAAAAGGCATTTGCAATTTTTCCTCCTGAATATGAGATCCTTTCCCTTTCAATTCGTTTGCTAAATAAGACAATAAAACGGTTTCAATCGTCCATGGTATGTAAAAAGGGACTGTAATACCAAAAGGTTTGGTATCTTCTTTTATATATGTGGGAATATCTAAATGTTTTGAATCATAAGACAATCCAAAATCAATAATGATCGGAACACCTCGAACATCGTCAAACATGATATTGTTGTGTTTTAAATCCAAATGAAGAATACCTATATTATTCAATATTTCAATGCTTTTTAATAAATACAAGTGTGTTTCGGCTATTTTTTTGCAATAAACCACTGCATTTTTTTTGGTTTTGTGATTTTGCATTAATTCACTTTCCAAATAATTGCCAAGGGTAGATTTTCCTACATAATTCAATTTATTCGACATTAATCCTGTTTTTTGAATATTGTTTTTTCCTTGGACAATCATTTTGCATGTAGAAAAACGTTGTTGTTCCATTTTTCCAATATTCACAGGACAACTTTCTAATATAGGAGCAAATCGACTATTGTAACTAGATTCTGGTAAAGATGTGGTGATTTTTTTGCCCAATTTTATTTCATTTTTACTTGTTTTGTCCTTTCTTTGTATTTTAGATAAATAATTGCGCGACCCAATTTCATCTGTTTTGCAATCTATATTGGGACGATAAACACAACCATATGTTCCTTGTCCAATAATATGTATATCTTTTTCTTCACTCATTGTCTATATAGATACTTATATTATCTATATAAATTTCTCTTTTGTTAAATATCGAATTTTATTACATGTTTATTCTAGGGAGGAAATGTGAGAGGTCCTACACAGAATTTTGGCCACTTAGGAATGCCACCATCATTAAAATTGCTAGAAGTTACATTATGGATCTCACATATGCATGTATTTGATGGAGCACCCACATCATCAGATCCAGGACAAATTGCACGAGTATAATCAGTAAGCCAATGTTTGTCGACCGGGAAAGGTGGCAATCCATTTTGTCCTCTTTTTTCTAATTTATCATCTGCGAATCCATTTGACAACATATCAAAACCATTTGGATGTATATCTTTTCCATGTGCCTTAGTTACTAAACTGGTAGGAACAGCAAAGGCACTAATTGTATGAATATAGTCAGGACTGCTATAGAAAGTATCGGCAGGTGGGTAGGTAGGTAAAGTGATAGAAAATGTACTTAATTTTCCGGCATTATTTAATGAATCGGCAGTAAAGAAAGTATATTTAACGTCTTTTTCGGGTGTTAGTACCCATTTATTTGTTGCAGTATCAAGGAACAGTGGGGGATCATTCTCCAATAGAGCATTCGCAACAACTAAACGTAAAGTCTTTAATGTATCAATACCGTCCTTTCCTAACAAATCCCATGTAGATTTATCCAAGTAATATTTAAGAGCGAGACCCTCGCTCTTCTTAAGAACCTTTGCATCAAGTAATAATTGAGTATTGATATAAGGATTGTATTCATTGTCATAAAGAGTTAAATAATAATAACCTCTGTGTGTAAAAGTACAAGAATACAAGAAACCCATTGCCTCAGATAAAGCGTGAATTCTGTTGGGAGAAGGATTGTTGATAACACCTACTTGGGTGACTGTACTAATAGATTTGTCTAAGTAGTCCAAAGTCTTTTGTAAGATGACTCTAGAGACAAGTCTGCGAATAATGCAAATGCAAATATCTCTGGTAGGATAATCGTTGTTATTAATGGCGGTTCTTCCCTTGACAAAAGCATCAAATAATTCCTTGGCAATACCCGCATGTCTCTTTGTGTTATTTACTTCATACATATAACCGTAAAATCCAACGTCACCATTTGCACCTAATTTGGAAATACCGTTTGTCATGGTCTTGGCATCGGGTAAATTGCCCCAGATGGTACCGAATGCTTTGTCCCAAGCACCCTGCATATGGGTATATTCTTTTCCGGTAGCAAAAATCTTGTTGGTGTTTTCTTTCTTGATAATATCATTGACTCCGTTCATTCTACCTTTACCCAAGAAAACATCCAAAATTTGATCGACCTGAACAAGACCAATCATAGATTTGGCATATACCTGATTTAATTCATATCCTTGTTCATTGATAAATACTTCTAAAGGATTGCCATAAATGGAATATCCACCAGCAGAGAATTGTGTAGCCGCAGTATCCTTGAATTGTTGATCACGTGTGAAGTCATTTAACATAGAAACAATCATATCTGTCCATCCCTGACTATCACTATGTTGTTCGGCAGTGACTGCAGCTAAATTGGATTCATTGTGATTTAAATTTGTCTCGGTCCATTTGTCAACTACGCTCTCGATGTTGTAATACATATCAACCAATTGAGCGGATTTAAGTTCGCTGTCCTTTACCATCAAATCGAAGATTTCCTTGTTCATTTGGATCTTTACCTTTTCACCATTTAGATCAACAGTAGAACCAGTTGTACCAAACCAATCATATAATTGAGCACAAGATTCGTTGTCATCGAAAAGATTCTTGTCGATGGTAAGAATCCAAACATTCATGTCTCTTTCATTTTCGTTCAAAAATTCGTTAGTAAGTTGAATACCGTTGATTCCTTGTCCAGGACTTCTATTTGTGAATAATTTTCCTAATTGAGCAGTTAGAATCTTTACTTTTCCTACGTTAGGTATCTCAATGATCATATTAGGCAACAAAGCCTCAATTCTTACGTAATAGTCACCTTTATCATTAGGGACCAGTCCTTCTTTCTTATAATCAATGGCACTTCCATCAGCGCAAAAAATAAAATTTGTATCAGTAGATTTCTGATAACCTAATAAAGCATTGTTTTTGTTAAATGCTAGTGTTTCTGTTGTATCTGAAAACTCTACGAGATCGTTACAAACAGTTTTAAAGTTGCATCCATAAGTTGGCATTCTTCTATATTTTACTTAACGATTTTTTTAATCACAAAAAAAATAAACTGCACCACAGTGCAATTTATTTTATTGGTAGTGAAATTCGTGTATGTTCATGAAAAAATTTTTATTTTTCATCTCCTTTTATTGATTGACCTATTCTTTTCATGTTTGATATTTCTAAGTTCTTGCGTTTTGTTGTTTCTACCAACACACCGTTAGCCCAGATTCCGTATTGTTCTTGTTTATCCTCCAACGCAAAAGAATAGATAGTATATTCCTTCTGTTCCATTTGTTGGAACTCGTGACTCTCATTTGCTCTTAAACGGAATTTTCCATCAATATAAAACTTCTTGTTGTTCAAACCTCTTTGGCGTTTGATATCATCGGCATATTTGGCATCATTGGCATCGACTAATACAGAGTGAAGACCAGACATTTCCAAATCAGCAATCATGTTTCCTTGCTTCTTCATTTTGTACATACCCATATCTCTTAAACCATTTAATCTGAAACTTCCTTTTCTCATGTCAGCAATCTTCTTGTATCCATGGTTCATTGTCTTTACTTCATCACCTTCACGTAATTGTTCTACGGCAACATATTGCTCCTCTCCGTTCTTCAAACATAAGATCTTGGTTCCTTCATTGAAACAAACGGGTTTTCTTACCATAATAGTAAATGAATTATGTGTCTCAAGTGCTCCGTCTGATGCAGTTAATATAACATTGTATTCTCCCCAAACACTTCTTGATGGCGTTCCAGATAAGACATTCGTTGTTGTATTGAAAGACAACCAACTTGGAATTTTTGTGGCAGTTACTGTTACGGTGTCGCCTACATCTGGGTCTGATGTTGTAACCTTATAACTATATAAAGATTCTTGTCTTGCCGTTCTAACTGGCGTGCTTGTAAATACTGGAGCATCATTTACATTTTGTACTCTTAGATTGAATTGTTGTACTGCTGATCCTCCTTTACCATCAGTAGCAGTGAATTTAACAGGATAAGTTCCCACATCTTTATTCGCAGGTCTTCCCGATAATACTCCTCCGCTATATGTTGCCCAAGAAGGAATTGTATTCGCTACTATTGTCACTGCATCACCGTCAGAATCAGTTGCTGTTACTTTGTAACTATATAAAGTGTCTTCTGCAACGCTTGTTGCTGGATTACTTGTAAATACAGGTGAGTTATTATCTGCTGCAGCAACTACGATTGTAAAGGATTGTGTCGTAGTTCTTGAACCATCTGTAGCACTCAATACTACACTGTTATTTCCTACATTACTACTTGCAGGTGTTCCTGATAATACATAACTTGCTCCATTTGCTGGTGCTACAGCAAAAGACAACCAATCAGGTTTTGTTGTTGCGGTCATAGTTACAGTGTTTCCTGTATCCAAATCTGTTGCGGTTGCAGTATATGTATATTTATCACCTACCTTTGCACTGGTTACTGCAGTACTTGTAAATTTAGGAGCACAGTTTCCGAATTCACTATATAAAGGAGTTGATACAGTAAAACCATAAGATGGTCCATTCTTATTCATTGGTGTTTGCGTTGTGTTATAACCAAACATATCTGTTAAGACTATATTTTCATCTGCAGGAGCCCATTTACAAAGATTTGATTGATCGAATTTTGCTGCATCCTTAAACATATCTTTCATATTTTCAGCACCATCTACATCCCAACCGCTAATATCTTGATTAAATTCTAATGCACCCGCAAACTTACCTTCCATGTTTGCATTATATTGCGTTGTAGATCTTTTGCCACTTGCATCGACCTCTGGGAAATATCTTTCCCAATTTGCTAATTCACCATTAAACGAACTACCTTTAAACATATTTTTTGATGAAGTTACGTTGTACATATTCCAATAATCAATGTCAGGATGATTTGAACCGGTCTTGCCCTCAAATAGACTATCCTTATTCGTTATCCTCTCCGTAATCCAATATTTAGGAGAACCATATATTTTATTTGCATCTTGTACAGCATTTGCACTTCCATCATTTGCCTTTTGATACCAAGCATCTACCATAGTCTTTATTTTGGTGTTTGTTTTAGTTTGATCAAAATTTTGTTTTTTAAAACCAAAACTATCTGTCGTTATTGTAAATTCTTGGATAAAAGATGACAATGGCAATTGTTTAATAAAAGCGTATAATCCATATATTCCGTCCGTAGAATCCACTGTTTGTTTTCTCTTTATCAATGTTTGTCCATCTATGAAATGAATATAAGATACATATGGTTTATATACAGTTCCGTAACTTGCGTCTCCTGGTTGTACTTCATTTCCATTAACATCAAGAATTGGGTTATGAAAACCTCTTTCAAAATAAATTAGACGAAGATCTTGAAATCCACTTACTAAATTTCTGTTATTAGTAATTCCTGAAAACACACCTCTCAAAACATCAAAATAATAATCGGCATCATCTTCGGCAGCTTGAGTAGATTGACCTGGGAACTTAGGAGAACCACATGCAAAACTCTTATTTACTACGCCAGCATCGGAATAATAAGAACTATACAATTGCTGCAAATCAGATGGATAGAGTTTTTTGTAATTCTTAGAACTTTTACCATCAGTCGATGCTTCACAAAATGGAACTAATGCGTCATAAATACCTGCTACTTGAGGAGCAAAATCAATATGTGCTATCAAACGAAGTCTATCAAGAGGTTTCTTCAAATCAGATACCATATTCGAATTGTAATAGGTTCCACTATAAGTTGTACCTAATTTTTGTCCAGTTGCTAGACCATATAATTCTTTGTTATTATCGATTAATACTTTGGTTCCGTCAATTGTTACTACATGTCGATCAATTAAGTGTTGAATATACTCGACTACAACTGAATCCATTAGATTTCCACCAGCTTTGTATAATACCGATCTATATTCAGCAGTTGATTGATAGGTAGCAATGAACCATTCTCCAAATGGCGTACTTAATAAAGCAGTTGCTTGGTCGGTTGTGTAAGCATGTGTTACTGTACATAATGCTAAAGGTGTAACACCACTTAGTGGTGTTGTTGGAATATAAGCAGAATTTTCGTCTATTGCTATGTAGTCATCATATATGAAATCAGATGGAGTAGGACTTTCTGCTGTACCTAATGCTAACAACTCTGATGCACTATTTACTGCTTCTTTTACTGCCCATTGTGTGTAATTACCATTACCGTCTTTTTCTAGTGTAATATAGGAGATAAATGGAACATCTTTAGTTGGTGTAAAAATACCTTCTTCATAATACATAATCCGTTTTCTTCCAAATGATAATTGGTAATTTGGATCATCTATATCAATAAATCCAACTAGATTTTCGATCAACTTTTTGTTTCCTTCTTTAGTGTTATTTGTTGGGTCATATACATTCATACCAACTGCTGTTTCTCCTGTTTTTACTGATAAAGTAAATGCCACTGCGGCTGCCCAATAAGATGGGAATGCATTAGATATGGTTTGATTTCTTAATTTAAATGCTTTGTCATAAGGTTCATCTAAATTGAACAATGCATTTCCAGAAGAAGTTGCATAAGGGTTGTTTGCACCGATACCGGCACTTCCAAGTTGATAACGTAACGTACTATCACCTACACCTAAATTATATGCACCAGTTGCTCGACCTGTAGTACTATCCCAAGTTATGAGACCTGCCTCTTTTTCAAGGAATTTGTAACCAAATTTATCTGCCGTAGGTGTTTTTCTGAAATCTTGCTTAAAAATATCATCTTTTGGAGTATCGTCAATTGGGTCTGCTGCGGATGAACCATCATTCACTAGTCCTGATCTTGTAAACATTTCGTCAAAACCTCCACTGGTAACGCTTGTAACGTCCCATGTATTTACCTTTCCTCTAAAACTTTCTGCATTCCAGAACATATGTGTCATAGTAGTTACATTTGAGGTGTCCCAACCACCCATTCCTAACGTATTTCCATCATTAAATTTCGAAGCAGTGCCTATATTAGTATTAAACATATAACTCATATTTGTTACAGCAGCAGTATTCATAAAACCTAATGGTTCGTTAAATTCGGATAATCCAGAAAACATATAACTCATATTTGTTACTTTCCATGTATTAAAAAAAGCGCCATCGTCACCCGGTTGTATTTCCTGATTTAATCCACTACTACTAAATAAAGATTCCATATTAGTAACATTATCTGTGTACCATTCAATATTGTTGGCGATATTTCCATTAGAGATATCATATGTTTTAACATTTTTTGTACCTCCATTATTCCATTCACTTGCACGCTCGAACATGCCTTGCATATCATTAATTTTATTACCATTCTGAAATAAAACATTCACATTTTGATTAAATTTAGTATTTATGTAAAACATATTACTAACATTTTCTAGTTTTAATTCTGTATTTATCCAATTAAGTTTTTGATTAAAACTATTTGCTTCTCGGAACATACTACTAGCATTAACGAGTTCTTTTACATTCCACTCTAAAGGTGCATTACCATCACCATTATTAAACGCACTTGCTTGAACGAACATATTTCTCATATTTGTGACAGCAGACACATTCCATTGCCCGATATTCTGGTTGAATAAAGTGGCCTCATCGAACATAAAACTCATAGTTGTGACAGCGGACACATCCCATCCCCCGATATCCTGGTTGAATGCCGAGGCACGACGGAACATATAACTCATATTTTCGACCTTGGATACATTCCAACCACTAATGACTTCATTAAAATCTGTTTTAGATGAAAATAAATCACTCATGTCTGTTACTGCACTTACGTCCCAAATATTCATTTGTCCATATGTATCTGTTGCAGACCCCGTAGTACTATTTGCTGCACTTGGTACTTGTGTTGATGCTGTAATTGTTGGAGGATTTGCTGTCCATCCATTAACTGCGTCAATTAATTCTTGATTTGAATTCGCTTTAAATGGCATTTATAATATAAATCTCTATTATTTGATTTACAAATATTTTAATATGCAGAGATTGATACTGCATATTAAATAACATCTTTTTTATAACACTAATTTATTTCCTTTCATTGTTTTGTCTAAAGTGTTTTCTCCTTTTTCAAACTTACTTTTTCCATATCAGAGACTCGCAAAATTCTAGGTACTGTTGTTTCTACTAATAAACCATTTGCATAAATACCATATTGCTGTTGGGGTGTTTCTAAAGAAAAGGAATAAATAGTATATTCTTTACGTTCCATTTGTTCAAATTCGTGACATTGACTTGCACGCAGACGGAATTTGCCATCAACAAAGAATTTTCGATTATTTAATCCACCTTGGCGTTTGATATCATCGGCATATTTGGCATCATCTTTATTGATTAAAACAGCGTGAAGACCCGTCATTTCTAAATCAGCAATCATATTACCTTGCTTTTTCATTCTATATAACCCCATATCTGCCAAACGATTCAATACCACAGTGGCCTTGCGCATATCAGCAATCTTCTTGTAACCATGTTTTTCTGTATAAACTTCATCTCCTTCTCTTAATTGTTCCACAGAAACATATTGTTCTTTTCCATTCTTCAAACATAAAATCTTGGTTCCTTCATTGAAACAACGAATCTTGTTGAATAAACTGCAAGGAGGTGTGCTCAAACCCTTAAAACCTTGACCATATTGATCAATTAAAGAAAGACCGGATCCTTTTACCATATCTGTTAATTTTAGATTTTCATTTGAGCATGGTACCTTCCAACGAATGATCATTCTATCAAAAGAACTGGCGAGTTCAAACATGGAAGTGTAATCCAATACAGTGGAACTTCCAACATTCCAATTGGCAATATCATTTCTCAATTTTAATGACGCTTCTGTTTCTAGTCCATTTACCAAGACGGGAACACCATTATCAAAACTAGTTGCACCATTAAACATTTTCATCATAGTATCTACATTCTTAACGTCCCATCTATTAGTCTCATAATCAGTAATCAAAACAGTGTCTTTCTTGTAAGTTGCATCATTGTCATCTCCAATCTTTCGTGAAATATACGACTTTACCTTATTACGGGTTGTCAAATTTTGATTGAAATTCACATTTTTATAAAACATCTCACTCATATCTTTCACACTTGTTGTGTCAAAAGAACTGATGTCTTGATTGAAATAAGTGACTACGGTTTCAGTTCCGGCAAACATGCCAGACATTGTAATCATCCCAGAACCCACTTTATTCCATGTTAGAGGGCGATTGGGTGTAGGAATAGGACTAATTAGACTGTTATCATTGGCACTATTTGTCAATACAAATAATGCTTGTCCATTGTTAAAATATTTATTACCACGGAACATATCTTTCATGGATACAGGTCTAGCACCAAATTCAGCAATATCAGGCAAAATTCTATCCCATGTTGATACAACACCATTGAAACTAGAATTCTTGAACATTGAATCGAAACTATTTGCATACGTTGTATCCCAATAACGAATATCAGGATGGTGATATCCCACTCTGTTTTCAAATAGACCCTTTCCTGATCGTTTATCAAATTTACAAGAATCTAAACTCCACCATGTAGGATCTCCTGCTGGCAATTGTATGTTTGCCGATTTTGCGCATTCCGCAATATCTCTCCAACTTGTTTTTACATTTACTGGGTGAGCAGTTGCATGAGCATCTCTAAATTGATACCAATTATTAATATTAGTGAATAAATCTCTTAGTTTTTCAATATTTGCAGCAGATGGAATTGCCTTTACATATGCCCAATAGGAAGTTACATTCTTTTTAACAGTTGTTGTTACTACACTACCTGTATTGGGTACATGTTTTACTGCTGTATATGTTTGTTCATTTGCTTCATCTACAACTACTCTTGGGTATTGTGCCCATACACGTTGTCCATTTACTTCTTGCAATTCAATAAAAGATACATATTTTTTACCAATAAGATTAGCAGGATGTAAAGAAGCATTGTAGTTAGGATCATATGTACTTCCAATCTCAGGAACAATAACACCACCATTCGCATCAGTACTAATTCCTCTGTCAAAGTATGGAATTCTTAATCCAATTAAATTTTCAAATCTTACATCATCATTTGCTCCTAACTGATTCACTAAATTTGCCCAAAAAGCATCTGCACCTAATTCGTTTTGTGCAGTTACACTCATACCTCCAATATAATTACCCATACCCATACCGAGATGATATCTATTTACTCCTTTCTCTACACCATAATCTGCACTACCTTTTAATAAATATTTCACATCATCTCTTGCTTGGTAAACGGTCATTTCTCTGACTACATCATCTACTTGTAAAGTAGTAGCCGGAGGCGTCTTGTAATAACCTGAAGGCAATGCTGAATTATCTAAATAATTTTTCACATCTTTATAACGAATATAAAAATAATACAATGGTAATCCTAAAAGAGATCCATCAATCGTAGTTACTCTTCTTAAACATTCAAGTGGATTCGCATAGTCATCCCAAGATGTTGCACTAGGTGCAACGTAATTTGGTCCGCAATAGTCAAAATTCACCATCTTTATAAAATACTATAGCATTTTATAAAATACAAAAAAATTACTCCAATATGCTTTGAATATCCATTTTCGCTCTCAAAAGGGTTCGAACCTTTGACCTCCCGATTAACAGTCGGATGCTCTAACCAACTGAGCTATGAAAGCCACTATTTTACAATATTCCAAATATTCTACTCCGAACATTCTATTCCAAATATACACTCTTCCCCACCCAGCTCCTACCGAGACTCGAACTCAGGTTACTGGATTCAAAGTCCAGTGTGATAACCACTACACTATAGGAGCCTATGCAAACATTCTCTCTACATTATTACACTATTTACATTGGTTGCACGAAGTGGGGTTCGAACCCACGCGTTTCACAACACCAGGTCTTAAGTCTGGCTCCTTAGACCACTCGGACATTCGTGCAGGGGTGTGCTCTAATGCGGGCTCGAACCGCAGACCTCTGCTTGACTCATTGCGCTAATTTCTGCCGTATAAGAACAGCGCTCTAACCAACTGAGCTATAAGAGCATGTCCCGGAGGACAATCATTTATATACTCATCTCTTTAATATCTTATTTTTAAATATGTTTCTTATAAAACGGGTCTTGGTTATTTTATAACAGACATATAAAAATACAAACACAATCAAATAAAATACTATGTCAGATACTACATAACCTATTTCAAATCCAGGACTGGGTTGTTTATCGAGTTTAACCGATTTAATATAAAAAATAAGTATTTCCTTTAATCCAAAGTAATTCGGCCACGTTTTTTGATTATCTGTTACTGGAAATGTTTGATAACACAACGGACTCTTATAACAATAACTTGTAGGTCTTAGAAACAATGATATATTTACATCCCAATCCGTAATCGTATCTTTATCAATTTTTAATATTTGTTCTCGCACTTTTCTACTGTAAATGATCGAATGTGATCCCATTTGTATAAAAGTTCGTAGATGATTTGTTCCCAAATTCATTTTTACAAGTGGCATGCAACCCAAATAATAAGTAAAGTTGGAATCCTGATTATTCACAAAATTACATATGTCTTTACTAATTGTAGGGTCCTTTATTTTTTCGTTCCAAATAAAATCATCTTCTAGTATCAATACATTGTTATAATTATTTTTTTTTGCATGAACCATTATTTGATAATAACCATCAACTAAATCAATGTTAGGTGATTGTTGAAGCAATTTTTTGTCGCATTTTTTATATCCCTCGTTTTCTACTATATATGTTATTCTTGTAGGATGCACTTTTTCTAATTGATCTTTTATATTTTCTAATCTTCCATTGTTTTTTAAATACAATATATACGTCGCATCAACACATTCGTCTAAAATCCCCTCTTTTTCTTTATATAATATAAATTTGTAACAATGTTCGTTTTCCATATATAAAGTACTATTACATATAATATTTTCATAATACATAGTATGCATGACGAAGACAGTCCCTTTTCCACATGTTCCTCCTTTGTACTTTATTTAGAACCCATTTATAACTCTTTTGCTCAAACATATCAAAATGTCATCACATTCAATTGCAAACCTCCAGGTCCTCTTTCAAATATGGTTACTTCGATTAATCTACCCAAACTATCTCCTTTCCAAGAACCCGGTCCCATGTTTGATATGAATACATGTACCTATGTCTTATTACGTTATCCCGTTTCTAAAGTTGGGTCAGGTTATGGCATTTTTAAAAACAATTATGCACTCATGGGTGCAGATGATATTCCATCTGTTTTTGGTTATTTGCAATCAAATGGTTACAAAATAGATAGTTCCACTACTTCCATGTTACAAGACGGACGTGTATTAATTGGCGGGGTCTCCGACCGAAAATATTCAGGAAATCGTCGTATGATTGCTATGGTTCAATATGGATAATGATTGCGCGTTCTATTTTAGTGTTTGTAATATTTTTATATGTATATGACATATAATCCTCTTTTAATTGTAATGTTTTTATCCTCCTTTATAGCATCTCGATCATTTTTCACTGCAATTCCAAGTGTTCATGTGAAACCAGGAAATTTGATTATGCGAGCATCTAAGAAAACGAAACAAACAAATGCTTTTCATCTACCGAATTCGCCAAATGTATATGAACCTCGTGGTACCAACCAAATCCACTATGTTGATTATTTAAACAATCAAAACGTTTCTTTGATTTTAGGGGTTGGACCCGCAGGAACAGGCAAAACATTATTTGCTTGCGCTACTGCTGTGAAAGAATTACAACGTGGCAATATCGATAAAATTATATTGACACGTCCAGTCGTTCCAGTAGAAGAAGATATTGGTTATTTACCTGGTTCGTTGATTAACAAAATGAATCCTTGGACACGACCTATTTTTGATATATTGGAAGAATATCATTCGTTACGCGAAATTGATTCCATGATCCATTCGGGTATTATTGAAATTTCCCCTTTGGCATTCATGCGCGGTCGTACATTCAAAAAATCTTTCATTATTGCTGACGAAATGCAAAACTCCTCACCCAACCAAATGTTTATGTTGGCTACACGAATCGGCGAAGGTTCTCGTATGGTTATTACTGGTGATCTAAAACAAAGCGACCGATGCGATGATAACGGTTTGTTTGATTTACTGCATAAAATAAAATCTCATAAAAGAATTTTACCTGAAATAAAAACGGTTCATTTCGATAAGTGTGATGTTGAACGCAGTCATATTGTCTCTCGGGTTTTGCAATTATATTCAGACAAGGCGGAACCTAATATTGTGGATAATGATTCCATCAAACATTGCGAATATTCCGTCTTTTCTAAAAACTATACGCGAAAAAGCGATTGATTTTATTTGCATTTCTCTTTTTATTCCTTTATTATAAATGTATTTGAATATTATTCAAAAATGTGCTACTCGTCACTTATTTGATGTTCAATTAATGAAAAAAACCGACTTTATTCCCTTACAAATTGGTGCTTGCAAACTAGTTGTTGATAATAATAGTGCCATATTGAATAATTTGGAGATTCACGATCCTTATAAAAAAAATGGATATGGGTCGTTATTTATCCAAGAAATTGAAAAATCATTTCAACTATCGCACAATATCAAAGAAATTGGTTTGACTGCCTGGCAATCGGACAAAAACAATGTGGTTGATTTTTTCAAAAAAAATGGGTATCAACAATTAAATACGACTGTTGAACAATATGATGACTCGGTTACCCAGTTTGATTTATATAACATGACCAAAAAAATAACATAATTTTAAAATAATCTAAAATATTTATTTCACATATATGTAATTATATGAAATATAAAAGTTTAAAGTTGCTTACTTTAATGAGTAAGCAACAACAATTATTAAAAAATAGTATTTCTGAATATATGAAACGAGAGAGTACAAAACGTGCCATTGTCGTTTATCGTGCCCCCCCTTCTTCCATTATTCCTTATTGTCCTACAACTCGCAACATATTGTACAACTGCCATTCTTCTCCAAACATTGCTTAATTTGCAGTCCCAATGTATATCTAGCTATTACTTCTGCATTATTTCGTGTTTCTTCCTTTTCCTTTAATACTTGACTTATAACTTCATCTACTGGTTTAAAAATTCCTTCGAATGCGTTACTCATGTCTTTATCTATTTTTTTAAATTCAACTATGATTCTTGGATCGATTTCATTTTCCAACTTTAACATTGTTTCATTCAATTCATCCAAATGTTCCTTATATAATTCATATACTATTACTTGTTCCTCAAAATAAGGGTCTTCATCAAAATCTTCACCCATTTCGTCCAAGAATGCTTCCTTACTTTCATAACATTTTTTACAATAGGGATCGTTTTTTTCATCAAAATCTACAGTACAACCGCATCCATGCCATGTTAAACTTTGCGGTAATGGTTCTATATCTACCAAATTTCCTACATCATCACTTGATTGTACCCCAAACCAGAATTTTCCTTCTATATCTCCCCAATAAAATCTCCCCATTAGTTACATATAACATATTGTGTTTAATTTGTTACACAATATATTATAAACAGGTTCCTATAAGGATTTTACAGAGATAACCTTTCTCAAAACGTTATCTATTCACAACAATCTTTTTGAATAGAGTCCAAGAAATTAATCATTCTTATCACCGTTATATTCTTGTTTTTCTTCACATATACAATTTCCAAATTCATCGTAATATGTCCAAGACCATAATTCTTCAGATAGTTTTTGCTTGTTTTCTTCCCAACATTTTTCACATGACCACAATTCTTGTTTATTTCCTCTTCTAAACACATAATAGTTTTTGTTTATTGTTTCCACATCTTCACAACAAATATCACAATTTGTTTTTGTATCGTCGATTACTAACTCCTTTTCTTTATAATACAAACACAATCCAAATATAACTGTATTGCAAGCACATGGCAATGACATTGAAATCGAAAGTAAATTATCCTCTGTCATAATTCCATATGCCAAATACAAAGCATCACTTAATACGTGTAATATGAAAAAATAAGGATTAATATCTCGCACCTTTTCTGTTTTCACTATTTGATATAATTGAGGGAAAGAAGTAATGGCTCCGATAATACCCGCAGAATATGCGAAAACCTCTTTTGTTATATCCATTGTATTTTTATTGAAACCAAAGTTTAAATTGTTTTGTCCAAGAGTTTGTTATTGTATATAAAATTGAACCCCTTTTTCTACCTATTGTATTGTATCCAACCAACCATGACACAAAAGAAGAAATACAAAAGAGAACCCGAGGACTTTGGTCTTCCACCCAGAGCAGCCGGGGGTGGTTCTGATTATATTGCCGGCATTCCCAAACATCTACTGAATGATGCCAACATCGATGTTGTCCTCTTTGCTGATTATCCGATCAATGACCTGACTACCAAGACTATTATGTCCGAAACAAACGCTCGTCCCCTTCCTAGTAACTAATTTATATTGTAACCTATAAACAAAGAATGGTCATAAAATTGAAGACCTTTTTTTTATTTAGAGCACTGGAACAAAAGAAAACATGAAGCAAACCAAATGCAGTTATTGCCACACCAGTGGTCACAATATTCGTACATGTAAGATGAAAGAAGTTTCTGATATGCAAAAACAAGAGCAATATATTGCCAATCACCCCCTTTCCTTGTTTCCCGATTTGATGAAAGAGAAAATGAAAATAAAAAAAATAAATGTAGATATTGAACCTGTAAATATACCTAGTTACGCGTACTATCGTCTAAACTTTATGCAGAGTACGCATTATAACATTGGCGTCTTTCGATGGAATAGTGTGGAACCTTTTCGAAAATGGGTACAAACTCTCACCGCATGTCGTACCCCTTCTACTGAATATGGTCCCGAACATCCTGTGTTGTTAGACAGCAATTATCCTTTATCTTATTGGATTTATTTGCAAAAAGAAACAGAAACCACGTTAGAAATAGTTCAAAAACTCATGAAAGTTGCCCGTTCTTATGAAGTACCTGTCAATCGCCTTTTAAAAAGCAAGTTGGGCAATCAATTTGTGAATGCAGTCTCTAAACATTGTCATCAACCTTTATCAGAGATGATATGCATCTTATTGGAGATGATTCACAGTTTAGAATCGCAAACCAAAAAAATACAAAAAATTGTTCATTATCAAACCTTTAGAACGA
>JACKZZ010000887.1_pt1 | contig 46913 bp, 31 predicted proteins | sample 8027871 | NCBI WGS metagenome assembly JACKZZ01 (sample SAMN15724774, study PRJNA655200) | protist metagenome | isolation source: fluorescence activated cell sorting (FACS) single amplified genomes of... | place: USA: West Boothbay Harbor, Gulf of Maine | collected 2000-07-19
AGCTGCATTAGAAGCTGAGCTTTCGTCTAGTCGTCGTGAGCTGTCGGATATGGAAAATAAGTTCTCAGAGGCCTCATTATCTACGAACGAAGAATCAAGAAGTGCTTTAGCTGTTTTACGTGAAGCAAATGATGAGCTTGCTACTTCATTTGGCACAATAGGCGAATTGAATCGTAGAGTTATGTCTCAAGATGCCGACATTGCACATTTATCTCAACGTCTTGAAAATGAGTCTTCACGATTACTTAATACAACCACATCACTAAAAGAATCCGCTTTGGAATGTGAGACGCTTCGTGAGAAAGTTGAAATCTTGCAAACTGAGTCCCGAATGGGCCAAGAGCTAACCCAAAGTTTCATGCAACGCCTCAAGGATGCTCAAGATGATCACTCTGAAATATGTGCTGCAATTTATTCTGTAGAGACTAATCTTGAAAATCGAATTATATCGTGTATGGACTTTATTGCGGACCAGAGCGGTATCGAGAGTGGTATTGAAACTCTTCGAGGCGAGATAGTTACAATTCTTGGAGGTATACAAGATGATACACGGCACTTAACTGAAAAGATTGCTACAATGGCTTCGACTGAGAGCGAACTCCGCGCAGCTGTCAATACTCTTAAATCACAGCTAGATACTGCGAAAAGCGATTCAATCCGTCTCCAGGAAAATTTGACATCAACGCAATCTGCACTTGCTGCTTCGAATGGTGCTAAATCCAAATTGGAGGCTGTGATGAATTGCGCTGAAACAAACACTTCTGCAGAATTGGTACGATTACGTGCAGAAATTTCATCAACCAAGGAGAAATTTGACACAGAACATTTTAGACTTGAACAAGAGCAGCAGCAGCGCATTAAGGTAGAACGTGATGTTATACAACTTGAAGCTCGACTTTCTGCATTAACTACTACGTCCTCGAGTGAACTTATGGCTGCGAGGGAGAGTGCAGCTGGACAGAAAGGAGAACTTATTGCTCTTAGAGAAGCTAGTAATGCTGATCGGATAAGACTTGAAATGTCTTTATCTTCGCTCAAAATAGCGTCGGAGACTTCTCGTGCACAGCTTGAAGCGCAAATTTCGTCGTTAAAGCAAACATCTGAGGCCGAGCTACGAAGAAGGGAGACTGAAATGTCCCGCCTCCAAGATGAGATCGGATCTTTACGCCAGAAAGAAGTATTAGATGGACAGAAATTAGCACAATTTGCGCGTGAACTTGATATCGCTGTTGCTGATCGCTCACAGTTTGAAAATAAATTAGCAGTAGCTGTTCAGCAAGTACAACAACAGCAGATTGAAACTCAGCGCTTAAGTACGAGTGTTGCGACTTTAAATCAATCTGGTGCTGATATCAATGCCAAAATAGCAAGTGATTTACAAGCTACAGAAGATGTTAAACGTGTACTTAGTGATGAACGGGTGGCACTCCAAACGCTTCAGATAGCTTTTGAAGCTCAACAAAATGAAGCGACACAGCTTAGAGCTGAGGTGGGTGCTACATCTGATCTATTGTTAGCATCCAGAGAAGAGCTCGCACTTGCTAATGAGGAGCGTAAACGGCTTGAGGCCGCACTTGATTTGCTAGCTACTGATAGTAGGGAGCGCATCCGTTTACAGTCTGTTCGTGAGGAACTATCAGAAGAGGTGCTTTCTCTAGAGGCACGACTAGCAGAGACTGAACAGTCACTGAAACGAGACCGCAAGAAGGCCGTTGGTGCACTTAAAACAGCGTATACTAAGATGGAACAGGAGCAGAAGCGACATGAGAGAAAGCTTGAGGTTGCTTTGCAACGAGCAACTACCGCAGAGTCAGAACTTGAATCGATGCGAGAAGCTGCTTCTATTTGTGCTGATACATTATGTGCCAAAGAGGAGCAGTTGGCGCAGTTGTCAGAATCACTCACGGCGGCAGAGACAGAGGCACGTGATTTCTTGGTTGCCAAAGAGCAGCGGCAGTTACAACTAGAGGGCGTTATAGCTAAAACCAGGGACGCTCATGCAGATGTAGAACGACGCTTTGCTATTGCGGCAGAAGAGTGTACAAGTCTTTCATTAAAGGCTCGATCGCTCGAATTGGCACTTGAGAGTGCGCGGGATGTAGCACGTCAACTTGATACACAACTGGGAGAAGCTACAGCAGAGGCAACCACTCAAAATAAGAGAGTAGTAGAGATCGAAGCTACACTTATTGGTATGACGACAGAGCGTGATACTGCAATTGAGAAAGTTGCTGATGCAGATAGGCTACTCAATAGCGCAAAGAAGGCTTTACTTAAAGTCAATGAGCATCACACTGAGAGCGAGAGCGCAGAGCTTCGTTTGGGCGAGGCTAAAGATGCATTGTCTGTAGCTCTCGATGAACAAAAGCATCTATCCAGAAACTTACGCTTAGCAGAAGACAAAGTTGCTGAATTTGAACAACGTCGAGAGGTGGCTGAGTCAAAAGCTGAGATCACATATCAATCACGGCTAGATCGTTCTGCATCTGATATTCATGATTTGGAGTTGAGATTGCGCCTTCAACAAAAGGAGACTGCTGAACTCCGCAAAACTGCATCTGACACACATGCACAATGCGAGGGATTAAAAACTGAGTTAGAGCGTGTTCGACGTGAAAGCAGTGCCCTTGTAACTGCTGCACATGCCAGTGTTGAACAAAAAATTCAATTGGAACACATTTCTGCGCAGCATAAGATTGAGATTTTAAAGAAAGATATGGAGTTATGTACGCAACAAGCTAATGCTTCCAATAAAGAGTCAGCTGTTACGCTTGCTGCAGCTGAAAAGCGCTTTGAAACAGAATTGAAAGAAGCGAAAGAGGTTATTTCAGCGCTGCAATCGGAGATGTGCAATATAGACGAAGAGCGGTGTGCTCTTGAGGAAGAACTATCAGCCTCTCGTGAATGCGTTAGTAGTTTGCAAAGCGATCTAGAACTTGCAGGGAACCTTGCATCCCAACAGCGGGAGAGTGCGCTTGCCTTTGTATACGAAGTGGAACAGGCAGCAGAGGCAGACAAGATAACTCTTTCTACTCGTCTTAAGGAAATGCACTCTACTGAGGTTTCAGAGTATGAAGAAGTTATATCTGAGCTCAAGCAAGCTTTACATCGTGCAGGGCAAAGTAACTCTCAGTTAGAACATAGTGTGAGAGCTGGAGTACGCGTCGCTACTAAGCACGAGGGACGTGCTAAAGCAGCAGAAGTTAGTCTAAAGTCACTTCAATCTGAAATGACATCAAAACTTGCAGACCATGAGAAAATTGTCGAAACACTTGTTGAGAGACTTGCTACTGCAGATGCTGAGAACCTTCGTATTCGTAACGAGATTGAAACATTGAGAGAAACTAGCGCTAATAGCCATAAGCGTCTAGAGACAGAGCTATCAGCATTATCTGAATTATTCGAATCAGAACGAGCAAGATTTAATACCGAGACGATTGCTGTAACTGGGACTGCGAAAGAAACGCAATCACGGCTAGAGCAAGAAATTTCAGATCTTCATTTATCTGCTGTTGAAGAGCGCGCAGTATTGGAAGCACGATTTGCAGATCAGATTAAAGCTGTTGAAACTGAGAAGGTGAATTTGGAACTTGAGCTCAGTAGAGTTATTTCTAGTCTTAAGATATCTGATACGAAGCTTGCTACTGCGCTTATTGATAAAGCTGCTCTTGTAGCAACAAATGATCGAACGACCGCTGCCCGAGATGATTACTCTGACAGTCTTGCGTCAGCATCTGAAGCCCTTAAAAAGAGTTTGGAAAGCAGTGTTGTATTAGAAACTGATCTTGATTTGTCTAGAGGACAAGTTCGTGATCTTCAGAAAGAATTATTAGAGGCAAGAGCAGGTTGTACTCATACTAAGGAGGAGTTGGAGCGACTCGTGGGAGCTAAACAAGAAGTCGATTCTCGTGCTAATACACTAACAGAACAATTGTCATCTTCTCAAGCTTTAGTTGCGGCACTTGAAGATGAACTTGCATCTACTCGCAAAGAGATGTCAGATTTGGATCGTGAGTCAAGTGAGACCTCTACTGTTGTATTTAAAGAACATCAAGCTGTGATTGGAGAGTTAAATGAAAGAATTACAGGCCTTGAATCAGATTTGTTGTCATCTAGAGAGGAGTCATCAACTCTAAATGAACAACTCTTGGGGCTCAAGAGACAAAGAGAGGAAGAAATCGCGCTTGCTGTTCTAACAGCCTCTGATAATGCGAATGCGGCCGTAAGTGAACGTGCGACTTTTAAAATTGAGTGCGAAACCCGTGTGTCTAATGTAGAAGCATTACTTAATGAAGCGAATACTCGTGTGAAAAGTACCCTAGAGCAGCTGGGACAGGAGCGTGCAGCTCTGTCCCTCGTGAGAACTGAAGCGTCTTCGCTTCGGGAGGCTCTAGCTGTCAGGGTCACTTTGTTACAGGCATCTCTTGCACAAGCGAATTCTAACGAGCAAGAGCTTCAAAGTGCATTATCTCTTCGTGATTCTGAGCTTGGACGTCTTCGTATGAATGTTACACAGCTCTGTAGTAGTCTGGAAAAAGAAGAATCGGCAGGATCTGCTGCGCGTGAGCGTATCGTTCATCTTGAATCCGAAATTGAAGTTACAGCTCAACTTGCTGAATCACAGAAAATCGAATTGGATTCTCGTTTACGCGATATTGAATTAGCACGTGGTGCTGCTGAAGAGCAGTCGCTTTCTTTTTCTTTTGCATTGGCTGAACAATCTGCTGAAGCCGATGAGAATATGCGGTTGCATATTACTGAAATGGAGAACCTTCGATCTCGTCTGAAAGAGGTGGAGAATAGTTTATCGTTAGTTTCTACTATTAAGACTGAGCGTGAACGTCAAGAGTCTGAATGCATGATAAATATTAATAAATATCAAGCTTTAGAACAAGAGCTCCATGATGCAGAACGACGTGCCAACGAGGCTCTTGAAACTATTACCCAATTAAGAACAAGGAATGCGGATTTATCTAGGGCGTCGTCTTTTAAACATTCACAAGCTGCATTAGAGGCAGCAGCTGCCTTAGCTTCAGCCCAATCGGAACTTGCAATTCGTGATGCTTCCACTGCTTCACTTACACTTGAATTAAATCAAATGAAAGCAGCTCTTTTGGAATCAGAAGCAAATTCTGTAGATATCAAGTTGAAATTATCTAATGTCGAAAAAGAATATCTCACGAAAGAATTAGCTGCTAAAAACGAATTCCGTCGACTTCTTATCGCCCACTCATCAGAGCGAGATAGCTACGAACAGCGTTTGACCAAGCTTTCTTCTGATCTTGATGATTCTGAGGCCAGTCGCCTAATTATTGAGAGTGAAAGAGATACTTTATCAACAGAACTTGCTAAGATCACAGCTACTTCTCATTCTGAACGAGCATCAGCTGCAGTCATCGCTACATCACTTGAACAAGCGCAACTTACTATTGCTTCACTTCAAAGTGAGAAAGAGTCTCGAACTATTCAAGAAGAAGCTCTTGCAGCACAATTAGTAGAGGTAACAGAAAGCGCTAGCCAATCAGAGTCGCTTCGCTCTGATCTCCAAGCGGCATTTTCAGAAGCTGAGAATCGTTATGCCCAGCTTTGCAGTCAGCACGTTGAAATGGAGGCGCTCAGTGCAACATACAAAGCCCTCTCGGATGAGGCTTCGTCCGAGCTTAATGTATTACAAAATGCTTATTCGTCATCCCTTGAACGGATTACTTCCCTTGAAGAATCTGCTACGAGAGACTCTGGAGTCATATTTAATCTACAATCCCAGCTAGTGGAATCGAAATCTGCTGCTGAAAAATGCCTTTGCGATGTTCAAACCATCGAAGATTCTCTTCTGCGTCATCAATTTGACGCACAAGTTTTATCTGCTCAAAAGAATAGCCTTGTAGAGAATGAAGTAGTACTTTTGGAAATGCTTGAAATGTGCCGCACTGAAGGACGCGATTCTTCACAAAGAGTTCATTTACTGGAAGGTCAGATACAAACGCTTCGTACTGATTATGACTCTATGGCGCAACAATTACGTGTTCTTTCATCGGAAAGAGATCATCTTCGTACCGATCTTATCGCTTCAAGAGCCGTGGCTGTAAATATGAAAGATTCGGTATCAGCATTAGAAGCTTCTGCAACAAAGTCGAAACTAAATAAAGAAGAGCTTGAGTCTGCACTGTTTGCAACAAGTGAAGAAGCACGTCGTTTAGAAGAGGCACAGCAAAAGCGCTTTGTGAAAGAAATTGCTCGCCGTGATGATGCTGTGGCTAAACTTGAGGCACTAGTTGAATCAATTGTTGGTGAACAAGGCAAATTAAAAACATTGAAACGAGCTCTTGTTCGTTCTCAAGAAAGCGAGAATCGACTCAAATCTGAACTTAGCAGAAATATGCGAGATAGAAATGATCTTTTAAAAAGCGCTGAAGAGAATGTTGCTGAACGTGAGAGATTAGAGAATACAAACGCTGAGTTGAACCTTCGTATTGAATCGATATCTTCATCACTGGCGTCTAAAAGCGAGTTGTTGATTCAGGAGAAGGAACGCACTAGACTACTTATTCGCCGCATTGAACTATGGGGACGAACTCATCTACTAGGACATGTAGAGGGTGCTGGCACTGTCGGCTCCCTTCATGGCTTATTTACAGAGCAACTTTCTCCTGACAATAGCAAAGAAAGAGTTGGCGCTCAGATTGATCTTGAAGATTAAGAGGGTGGCTTTTGACAAAAAGACAAAAAATGTATAAATGTTTAAGATTTGTGTATGTATTATTTAACTTTTAGATGTATTTCTACATGCAATTTTCATTGTTAATTAATTAATTGAAGAATCGATTTTTCCTGCTTCCTGCTTCCGAGATTTTCTTTATTGGATGTCCATGGATATTGAACCTAGCCGAATAATTATTTGACTACAGTACTGGGCTTTTGCCTTGGCATTCGTACTTTTTCCCAAATGACAGCAGTGAGTGGGGCAAGCCTTCGAACGACAGAAGCGTATTGGGAATTAAGTGGCCCACTACCAGTATTAACTAATACATCAACATGTCGCGCATGCAAGAAATCGATTGGTAAAGGTAAGATGGCAATGTGTCGCGATGGAAGAAAGCTTCGGTTTTTTTACCACGTGGAATGTTTCACAGGTGAGGCTGATCCTAGAACTCAGCAGGGTGGGGCATTTATGGATGGTGGTCATGAATATCATACAAAAACAGCACCAAAGGTGAGTTCCTTGGAAGGCCCTCGAGCTGCTCGTGATTCTGATGGAAGGCTACTCGGTCGAGAGGTATTCAAACAATCACCACCTAAGGTCCTCGGGATCGGTAAATGGAGTGTTGCACAGCGTGGATATAACCCTAACCTAGAGGCAATGGGTAGTATTGGTTCTTCATCTCCATTTGCTCCTTCTACTTCCAAAATCAAGACTTCGACAGATTCCAAATAGAAAGAGAGAAACGCAATTTTAAAGTTTATTACATAGTGTGTTTAATATACAATATTAAATAATTTACATTTATCCTCTAAATTTATACTTCGTATAAAAATATATGTTCTCGCGACCAACTATATTATTATTATTACTACAGGTACCAACACTCCTTGACTTCGATTTCGACTTTATATTTAGATATGCATCACCAGTACTTGGCGGTTCCCATTAGGCAGTTTGCTATTTAAAGCAACCCACGAATAGTCACGACTAAAGGCTGGATGTGCATCACATCGCCACGATGCAAGTATCTTGTTATGTGAACCAAGAGACTTCAACTTCTTTGCATATTTTGGATCATTAATACGAAAATTCCAGAATTCAGTTTCTTGGAAAGATGATCCGACTGGTATATTCACAAGAGTTTGTTCATTCGTCGAATTTAAATCGACTAGCCTTATGATAGATTTGCCTTTTGTTGATTTACCAAACCAAATATATTCTTTACTTAGAGTATCTAATAGCACTGCTGATCCACCGGGGAGAAGCTGAGGATGTCCTGTGCTTCGCTCAAACAATTTGATACCTTTTAAGCCTTCCTTATGACCACTTGGCAAACTCATTAGCGTGTCAGTATCAAATATAGTGAGATCCCAAAATAGCTTATCACCATTATCATTAGCAGATTTGGTGTTCATTGTGATCTTATGTGTTCCAGCAACCCAAGTAGGATGGTTACCATTATTGATAGGTATTCCATTCCATTCTTTTATCATAGAAGACCAAGAAACAAGATAACGTAAATTACTACCATCAGATCGCATAATAACAATATGATTAACTCTTGATGTTTTTGATTTCTTGAAAATTGAATTCTTATCAAAGGGAATCTTTTCGAAATGTCTCACAATAAACATAATCAACTCATTATCTGATGACCATTTAACATGAAATCCATGCAAACGAGTAGTACCATTTAACCCTAACCCTAATAATTTTGCAATTTTGGACATACTTACTAATAAATGGCATTTTCCTGTTTGAATATTAATATGAAAAACACCATCTTCATCAACATTATACACATAATTATTGTCATAGCTATTGTTCTTATTATTCAATTTTATTCCATATCCGAGTTGCGTTCGATGCATCTCAGTCATACTAGGTGCTAAAGCATATAGACCATTACTACTCACATGGTAAACAGGACATTCTAATATACGTGTTATGTTTGTTTTGATATCAAGGATAATTCCTCTGGGTACTTCAATCTCTTTTTGTTTGATAATTACATTATAAAGAATTGCATTATCACTAGATCCCCATTGTACTTGTGCACCAAGCTGACTGCCCCAAGCCCGTGTACTACCTAAAACCTTCTCATCTCCCGTTAATAAATCTACAATCACAATTTTAGAACTATCCCATGACCCGAAAGAAGAAGGAAACCTAGTTAATCCTATATAACGACCACTAGGACTGAAAGGCGAACTATCAAAGAAGCGATGTATTGTACTATAGTTGCCATTGGTAATACGCCATACAGGTCGGCTTTGTTCTAGGTCTTTAGCAACATATCGTTCGAAAAAGTTATCATTCAATGTTTTGATAGGTAAAACAATTCCATTTAAGTCAACAAACCAAAATATCAACAACAAATAGAAGCATAATAGCTTCTTCATCATAAAAGTAGCTAAATCACACCATATTTTGCAAAAAGACAACAATCATGTAATTATTATGATTATCGAATTTTCATAATTTGACGACTGGGATTTTAATTGAGCTTGGAAGGGAATTTTTTTATTTGTGAGTGTATCTCATTCATTTAGGAATTTGAAAGCAAGATGCCAGGTTGGTTTAGTATGTCACTCAGCGAACAGATTTCGCTCTGCAGCAATATGTCACTACTATCTGTGTTTATTTCTTTTATTTTATTTTTTGTCGATGAATGGATTATTGTTACGTATAATGGTAATGGAGGAATAAAGAATGTCGGTTTATTTCAGCAAGGTGATATGTTTGAAACTACTTGCAATACTGACGTTTCAGCGACACAATGTAATTATCTACAAACAGCGAAAGCAAGTGGTGTATTATTTGCATTCCTAGGGTTATGGACAGCTGGTGTGTATAGAGCAAGAGTTGCAAAGCACATTATTATGAATGAAAAACGTCTTGCTTCTGCCACTGCTTCTGGTATTATGCAAACAATTACAGGTATTATCTGCGCTGTAACCTTTGCTATGTACAAAGGCTCTGTGTGGACATTACCAGACGATACGAATATTGAGTATTCTGATGAGAAATATAATTCAGATTTTGGAGGCGCATTTATTGTCTTTTGTATGCTTATTTTTATCCCTTTTTTTATCTGTACATCAACTTCATTCCTTTTGAAGTATGGGCGATCAATATTCAGTTCTTCTGGGACTAAATCCAGACGTGCCTCTGATATCAAAAAACCTCTACTCACTACGGACTTTCAGTTCTAATTCTAATTCTAATTTTATTTATAATTATGAGTTATTCTCGCAGTGTTGTAGATGTCGTTGTTATTTTTGTTGCAGCGTTAGTAAGTTGAAAGTAGTAGTAGTAGTAGTAGTAGTAAAATATAGTCTTATTAGTAGAAGTTGAAGGAGCAGTAGCACTTTCAAATGCATCTTTCTATTATAAAGAGGAAAAGAAAGAGAATGGATGATGAAAGGTAATTTATCTTTTATTAAGTATAAGTACTTAGTTGTGTAATTATAAAACATTTTTTTTTTTAATTCGTACTTCGTACTAGGAATAATTTAAACTTTTTTTTACGGCTTATGAAAATGATTTTAATCAAAGAGATGAACGTATTATAGACAAAAACTCATATGCTAACTAAATAGCTATTGAGGTCACAAGGAAAATTAATGAAAAAGAATTTTATTTTTATATTTAGATGACGGATGTTGCATTCACTGAGGCCTTGGCTTGCATCTGTGCCCCATGATTTTTAATAGCTGCCCATGCTGAGGTGCCTGATCGTATATCAAGCCCTCCAAGTGAAGCAGTGGTGTCCCACCCATACCAATATACCTCCGTCACCCCTTGTGCACCAGCTTGCGCATATGCACCATCTACGTAACCAGGCGCAGCCTCTTCACTGATGGTAGATCCAAGGAGATCAAAGTTCGTTTCCGTCACCCATACCTCTCCAGAGGGTGCGCCATAGCTTGCTATTGTACCCCTACAGTCACTTAACATGGACCCCCATACATCAGGACCTTCGCCGATATTGGGATATATATGACAGTTAAATAAGTCAACATTCCATCCATTCGCTCGTATTGCGTCAAGATATTTGCTTGCCTTACTCATGCCACCACTACTAGCGCGAGGAAGAAGACTGGCAGCGACAATACGAGCACCACCATCACAAGTCTTGATGGTAGAGTAAGCACGCTTCGTCATTGTGGCAAGATCGCCTAATTCCACGTCATTATAGGGATAGAGGAAGTCAGACAATTGCGGTTCATTCCATATCTCGTAGGCTTGTATACGGCCAGCATAACGCGTTGATAAATTCCAGAAGAATTTATTTGCTTCATCCATGTCCGAAGGCATAGAGTTAGAGCCAGGACCCAGCCAAGGAGCAGGGTAAGGATTGTTTGGGTACTTGGCGAGCCACTGTGGGCAGGCTGAAATTACATACGTGATGCTCATTCCCAATGATTGCATCTGTCCTACTATCGCATCAAGGTTATCCCAATTATATGTGTCCACACCCATGTGTATTTGATTCCAAGCAGCGCCCATATCCCAAATTCGTCCATTCGTTACTCCGACATCCCAGCCAGCGAGTGAATTATACCCCATCCCAACAGAAGCTGAGACTTCTTCCACCAAAATGCAAATCAAGACAATTAAAAATACATAAAACATAATAATTCAATAAGAGTAGTCAAATGTCGGTGAGTAGTTGCTTTTATTTTCTCGTTTCCAATATTTTGGATTTGTTATTAAGGTTTTAATGCAAAGCAATAAATTGCTACGCCGGGGTACGGCCCCTTTTTTCACCGACTAAAAATCCACCATCCAGGTCGTTTCTCACGAAAAATAACTATCGTGGCTTAGGGCCCTGGTTAATAATTGGCAAGATGACTTTAGTACTTTGAATGAAATGACATCAACAAAGAAAACATCAGAGTTAGTTGAAGACGCTCTTAAGTTGTCTGCAAAGTGGCTAGGGTCATCTGCAGCTTACGAAGGACATGAACCAAAGAGCAAGTCAGATATTATTCAAGAACTGCGGGTTCAGCGTTTACAGAAGGAGCTAGCTCAAGCAAAGCAGAATGTTGTTCGGCATTTGTATCATAGTCGTTCAATTGAAGCAAAGTTATTGCAATCTAATCAAGTTGAAGAGAACATGAAATCTCATGTTAAACGTGAAGCAATCTTGAAAGATACCATGGGTTTTCAACCCGTTGCTGCTAATGCCGGTCCTGAGGAAAGGCGTCTTCTACAAACAAAGGAGCTCGCATTAGTTGAAGCAAGTTGCAGAGAAAGACCTGGAGTTGGTTCATTAATACAAGACTTTGCTGAGGAATATTCGGATGAATCCTTAAGAAATGAATTAGAAACAATACCTCCAAAGTTTAGAACTAGAATGACAGCATTGGCATTTATAAAAATTGCTCTTAGTGCATCTGCTCAATATGTATCAACTGTAGAGGCTGGTGTAATTTTCGGTCTCGCTTGCCAAAAGGCTGGAAATACAGGAAAGGATAAATGGGATGTTTTAAGTCAAATGCTTCGCAAAAAGCTCTTTCGAGTTCATTTAGGACGTGAATTAATTTTGAAAAGTATTACCCTTGAAAAAACAGCTGCGCCTAAGAATTACATGCGCGCTGGCGGTGAACCTGGTGTACCTCCTCCTCGCATTCCGTCATCTGGTATGTTTGCTTTATCTGATTCAAGTTCCTTGCCCCCCCATGGCCATGGCCATACTTATTCTGATGGAGGAGCTTCGTTATCGATTACTATGAAATCTCCTTCTTCAACTTCAAGTAAAGGATTTGCGCAAGCAGCTGCTAAGGGCAAAAGTAGTCGTGATGAATCTCTTGCTAAATTACAAAAGCAACTGAGACAAGCTCAAAATAAACAGAATGGTCATCAAGACAGTATTATTTCAAATTTATCTGTGCTTTCACAATCTATACCACTTAATGAAACGGATCATAAATCTGCTTGGAAATTCTCAAAACGTATGGGTGCAAGGAAATTAGAAAAGGTTCTTATTATGAAATCACTTCGAATATTGCAAATTGCTGTACAAAAATGGCTCCGATTTACTCAATTACATCGATCTGAAATCGCTTGTCTTTCTGTTATTCGCCATATTGCTACTGTTCGATTGACACGTTATCTTGATGAAATCTTTAATGCCAAACTTAAAAGAGGATTTCGTAAATTTCGTAGTATTTTAAAGCATTCAGAAGATATTGAAAAAATGTCTGCAGTTGTTGAAGTACAACGTATTATTCGTGGAAAACTAGGAAAACTTCGAGTGAGAAATATAAGACGTTTTAAAGCATCGCAATCAATTCAAAAAATTGCGAGAGCTCGTGCTGGTAAGGCAAAAGTAGGTACGAAAAGGCATGAAAAGGCACTTCGTCATGCTGTTGCTGTCGTTGAGAAATACTGGAAGGCACAAGTATGGATGCGTACGTTAAAGAGACTTCGTATTCAACAAGTCCGTCATCGTATGGCAACAGTTATTGCTTCCTCTTATCGTGGATATAGAGGAAGAGTTAATTTACGCGCAGCATGGCTAAGATATAGACGTAGAAAGGGGGCTATTAAAATGCAATCTTTATTCCGACGCTATTCTGCGACTTTGTATGTTGACTGGTATAGAGAGAATCGTCGTCTTATTAAAGCTTCAACTATTATGCAATGTGCTATTCGCAAACTTACTGCTAAAGTTCGTGTTCAAGATCTTCGTGAAAAGAACTTCTATGCTGGTAAAATTACTCGTTTTATTCTTATTCGATTGGCAATTCATAAGGTAAAGACTTGGAGATTTTATGTCTACTCAAGACGTATCCAATGTTTATTTCGTGGCAATAAGGCACGCAAACGTGTCAATAGGTTGCGCAATGCCAAATCAAATGCTTCTATAGTGATCTTTAAAATGGTAATGGGATGGTATACTTGTATGGTGTGGATTCCCGTCATTAAAGATCATAAATTCCGTCGTTGTAATGCTGCAAATCTAATAAAAATGCATTTCCGTGGTGCTATACAAATGTGGAAAACGCGGAAGTGGTTTAATGATACTATTTTGTTCTCAATTCGTAGAATTCAACGAGGTATGCAAAGGAAATTAGCACGTATGCATGATATGGAACGAAAGCGAGCAATTGCTGGTCGATATTGGATGCGTGTTCAGAAGAGATGGCGTGGTATTTTAGGTCGGCAGCGTTATAGCCGTATTCGTAAAGCTTGGGAATTAGCTGAAGCAATCCGAAAACAACCTCCTAAATATTTCCTTATGAAGATGCAGTATTATCGTGAACAGAATATGTATCATCGACCATTTGTTTTAAAAATCCAATGTGCATTTCGTTGTATTCGAGCATGGAGAAAAGTCAATAGTATGAAAAGAAACAAAGCTGCACGCAAAATTCAAAAGGTTGCTCGTGATTGGTTAGCTTGCAAAGATGCACAACGTGAGTGTAAGAGGAGACAAATTGAAAGGAAGATGCGACATGAAGGTGCTATTAATATTGAACGTGTTGTACGTGGATTCATGGGTCGATATGAGGCTCGTAAACATAAACATGCTGATCTTATCAAGTGGTTCATACATGAAGCTATGGCTACAGGTATGGTTGGTAAGGCTCTTAATCTTTTCCGTATTCGTAAGAAAAATCTTGAACATGCTAATATAGTTGCTGCGAAGATACAGTGCATTATGCGAGGTATTCTAGGTCGAAAATGGTTACGTCAGAACTTGAAACGACTCAAACGTGACAAAGAAAAGCGTCGTCAACTTAAGAGACATAAAGCGGCTATTGAAATCCAATGTATGGGACGTGTATGGTTTGCAAGGAAAAAGTTTGCAATCAAAGTTCTTGAAGATGAAGAGATAAAGAAAGAGACTGCAGTATTAGAAGAATTAGAGAATAACTTGGAACAAATGCATACGGATCATCTTGATGACCTAATGGCAGCCCGTGTACAATCAGGAGCACGTAAAGCACTTGCTCAAACTACTTATGCTCAAAAGAAAGAAGCTGCAAGACAGTCTGTTATTCGAAAGGAACAAGAACGTTTATTCAATTCTGCGCAAAAAATCCAAGCCTTGGCACGTGGTGTTAATGGCAGGCATAAGTTTAAAGGTGATCTTCCACGACTCAAACGAGCACAACAAACTAGAAAGTTCTGTGTTGAATGTGAAAGTGCAATTGCTATTAAACGTTGTCGTGTTTGTATGGATCGTTATTGTGGTGCTTGCTTTGAGAAGATTCATAAGAAGGGAAAACGCATGAAACACGGCTGGGATCCTATTAAAGATGAGAGAGAACGTCAGATTAAAGAAAAGCCTGCAGTTGTTCTGACTGCATCTGCCTCTAAAGGCCCTGTTTGGGAAGAATACTTTGATGACTCAGCTGGTGCTAAGTACTGGTATAATGTAGCGACAGGGGAGGCTCGATGGACGGATCCGAATCCAAAGACGAAGATGTAGATTTTTTACTTCGTATAATAATATTATTTTGTGTATTTGATATCATATAACATTATTGTCTTGTTTCATAAAAGGTAAACCATATTATATTTTAATATTTATTTCTCGGGTTGCTGAAACAGCTGATGTATTTGACTGAGTAATGCTTTGTGAAGTACAGAAGCAAAATTGACAGCTTCAATCATTGTTACAGAAGATGGAAATGTAATATGAAGTTCAGAATCAGCAGAAGCAAGAGCAACGACAGGATTGCTAAACTCCATTACGGTACATACAAGTGCATGATCAGCAGCTGCAGGATTAACCATAGGGCCTCCGGATGGTGTTGTTTGAAGATTTCCCTCATCTCCTGTGCCTGCTTGTTTCCCAGATGGGGAAGAAGATGACGAAGGTGATGATGGAGAGGCTAATGGTGCAACTGCATGAGGACATTTGGCAAGCGATGCTGCTGTTGAACTTTGGAATGAAATGGTTGATGGAAAAAACAATGTGTTTTCAACAGAAGCGGCACCTGTACGAAGACATAAAGCATGTTTTTGATACTGAACCCATATTTTATTCTTAGTAGCATCATCATCTAATGGTGCACGAAAGAGAGTATCGATAAATTGTGATGGAAATCCTTTTGGTGTGAATTTAAGAAAAAGATGCACTGGGTGAACAGAAATCGAATTAGCAATTACCGATTGTATTATATCCACTCCTGATGATGATGATTTCGCAAATTTAGGCATAATATCATTTTTGATTAAAAATGACTCAAATGTAGAACGCGCAGAATGCAAATATGTGAAACTCTCAACATCTGAAAGGATAAATACCAAAGCTAGACCGTTAAAATGTGCAATATATGCTTGCAAAAAGGCATCACCATTAAAATCCGGCATACAAATCGGTACCCAATTCTGATCGTGATACTTCAACGCTGGAGATTTACTTATAAAAGTCGTTAATACAACCAAATCATCTGTACTAAATTCGATCCCCATGCTTTTATCGATGCCAAATGACACCATAGACTCTTTTTCTAGTAACATAGCAGCCAATGATCCAGATTCTGCAATAAATGTCATGAGTTGGGCGGTAATAGCGCTCCTTGAGGATTTATCGATTACACTCGTCCTTAGTGCACTAAAAGCGACAGGAGGTGGTGTGATATCTTCATTGCAACTCGCAACAATCAGTTTGATCGTATCATCACCTAAAAGACCTCTAACATCACTAGAAGGGTTATTTTCGAGAACAGAATGGATTTTTGATGTAAGCATGAGAAGTATCTGTGAATAAGCAAAAACTAATTGTCGCTCCAATATTGCTTCCGGCTCATTCGTCTTGGAAATAGCAACAAAATAGAGATTTGATCGCATCAAATAAACAATCTTGGTATCACCTGCGTCAACACATCGTATTTGTTCTCCAGAATCATTCGCAATGCCTGATATTGCTTGTAGTAATGCACATGTCAATATTTCAGTCTGTTCATCACCACAGCGACTTAAAATTGGCTTACCACCATCGCTAAGAACAAATATGTGCTTCAACCCTGTTTTTAACAGATCTTCAGTAGCCATTCCGAAGAAACTCTTGGATGATCAAGGGTTTTTATTTTTTCCTAGGTTTCCAGGTTTCCCGGTTTTTGCGTGCCAGGCGCATTTGTTTCCTTTTTCGATTTTTCAACTACAAATTATACTAATAGACATGCCCACTGGGTTCTTGCGTGGTGGTGCAATAGAAGAAAGTGCCAAAAAAAAAATAGTCTCAACACTGAAGAAAGTTCCTTACGTGAAAACAGAAGTCAAAGTCCATAATGAGAAGGTTCGATTACTAGCAGTTCCCCGTCAGAAGAAAGAGAAGGAGGTGGGTATTCAATCTCTTCCCGCTCAACGTAGGTCAGAGCGACAAGAGTGTAAAGGTTTACCGAGAGGTGGTTTCGGACCTTCCGATTCCTTTACTGAAGAAGCTGGTGAATGGGAATTAGAGGAGGATTTAGAAATAGACCATATGGTGAATGCTGATCTTATTGTACCGCTTTTCCGCATCAAAGTTGCAGACTATAACATTTCAAAAACGAACCTTGATAATTATGACGAAGAAGAAGAAAAAGAAGAAGAAAAAGATGAAGAAAAAGAAGAAGAAGATGCTCATGGTGGTAAAAAAGAATTGAAATGGCAAGTCATGAGGGATAAGTTATTACGTACTCTCGAAAAACGTGATTTAAATCAAAAGTTGTCAAGTAAATTTAGTGAGCGTGATGACGTTTTCGAGAAAGGAGATTGGCTTGATGTCGCTACAGAAATATGTGATACAGATGAACCTTTGGGATCCATAGATAATCAGCTTTTCCCTATGCGCCACAGTAAGAAATATTCGGTCGAAGAAATTGCAGAATTGCCTAGCAGTAACAAAGGGAAATACTATTTGGAGAATAGTGTTTTCCGACCTAGTCCTATGTCTCATTTCTGTTGGTTAGACTCTTGTGAATCCGCAAATGTAAAAGGGAATGCGAATCCATTTTCGAAAGGGTCTGCGTTATCTGTTTTGACTCATGTCATAAAAGAGGCAATATAATATAAATAAATGAATAATATGCGCAAGTGCGTGTATAAAGTATGTGTATATGTCTGTGTAAAGTATGTGTTTATTAGAATAAGGGTTACACAATCAATATAATATTATATTTTTTTGCTGTACCTGTATAAACTGTTTTTGAAGTACTTCGTACTAGTGTAAGTTTTTCTTTTTTACGTTTTAAATTTACAGTAGTCTAATAATAAAAAGCAAAGGATTGATTTTACCGTTGTAATTATCGTTGTAGAAATCAACACGTTGACTAAAAATGACAGGTTTTGATCCCCCAAATCCATGGAAATGACCTAGAAAAAGAAAGACGAAAGGATCGTTTTTGAGTTTTTGTTTCATTTTGTACTGGGTTTCTTTGTTGGTTCGTTTTTGTTCATAACGAACCACACAGTTCTGTATGTCGGGGTTGAAACAAAATCTGTTAACTGGAGAGAGCCTCTCAGATGGTTCAAGGATGGCGTCTCCGCTTGAAAATGAAGAAGTTGACTTTCATGCTGGCTATGGCGGTGGATTTGAACCGTTGAGCGAACAAGAGGGCGCTATTTTAGACCTATTACGATTACGTGAAGGTTCTAAGGTACGGGCGATACTTGAGTTGATAAAATCCTCTCGTTTACTTGAAGCGAAGAAAAAACATTCTGAGCTCATTGGGAATCTTCTTTCTGCTCATTTTAGTGAAGAAGAAGAGGCCGTGACGAGAGTATTATTGGATCATTATGATCCCAAAATATCGAAATATTTAGATCGAGCGAAAGAAGTGGAATCTGTAATTTCTGCTGGCTCTGCAGTATCGAGTGGCGATTGGGAACTTGGATCGCATATGTTCGGAGTTACTACCCATTACAAGACCTTATCTTCTGGTCTATTGTGTATACATACAGAGGGTAGCCAGGACAATTTGCCGATCTTTGAGCAGCTAGCAGTTCTCAATGAGGTTAAGTTATGGCACATATATATGCCATTCTGCAACAAATCCGAGCTAGTAACAAAAGTGAACGAAACAGAACTAGTGGGGTACTTTAATATAAGCTTAAAACTTCTAACGAGAGATTCCGCCATCCATGCCTACGGTGTTGATTGCCTTTATGAGCATGGTAAAATCGTTATGATCGGCAAGAGTGTGTCGGAGTGGCCAGGGTGTAAGATTCCATTCGACTCTGGTTGGACCCATTCCGATATGGATATCAAGGAGTTTAATGCCATTATTGACGTAACGAGCCCCACCAGTGCTAAAACCTGTATGATATTCACTATTGACCCCAAGGTGAGAGTACCACAGAGTATAATCAACTTCGCAGTCAAAAATTTAGCTGGTCTGCTACTTTGTAGAATCCAAAATGAAGCTAAGAAGGCAAGTGATGAACCAGAGACTAGCCCGTACGCAAAAGCTATCAAAAACAACAAGCCATTCTACAGAGATTGGCTCCTAACTAAGCTATCTGCGTATTGTGAGTTTAAGGGCTGGGGTAGAGTGGTCTGTGAAGCACTTGGTGGTGCAGGTGAAGGTGAGGTTGTAGTCCATGGGGTGGGGGTCAAGATAGTGGATGTTCCGTGGGATAATCCCCCGCCCCCTCCTTTCCTCGCAGAGAGTAGGAATAGTGGAGTAAGTGGAAACCGTTCGAGTTCACAAGCCAGTCAGCAGCGGGTGAAGAGCGAGGATAGTGCGGATGCAGATGTGAAGCAGACTGGCAAGATTAGTTGTTGTGTATTATCGTGAAAAGTTTTCGTTGATTTTTTTATGAACAAATGATGAATGTTGTTGATTCGTATAAGCGGAATTTTTTAGTTTAGTGTAGGTAAAATCAGAAAATGCAGATTCCTGTGTTTGTATTACAGAGTACTTGAATTTTTATCGATGTTGTGTATATAATAATTGTAGGTATCATCTTTTTTAAACATGATGTTACAGTTTTTTTTAAATAAAGTAATGAAATTAAAAGTTACAAATTAAATCATAATTGTAGTTCAACATCTATTAAAAGCGAAATACTTCATAGTAAACAAAAAAGTCTAGATTATTCTCATCATTTTTGATTAAAAGTCTCATATATTCACTGTTAACTATTACGCTTACATACTTCAAAAAAAACTAAAACTAAACCCCCATCCTAATCTACTATGGATTGTACCATTGATTTTTCATTGTATAGAAACGCTTGACGAACATAAAGAAAACTACGAAAAAGAACGCAGAAAAGCCGATAGCACTTGTTCTCCATTTGCCAAGACTAGGTGCAAATGCAGCAAGAAAGATTAAAGCTAAACCACTTCCTAAATTCAAAAACCCAATAATGAAGCCTTCTACAACAAATTGATTGCCAGATTGAGGATAGAAATACATAGCTTGTTTCGTTTGTGGGTTAATATAATAGCTTGGAGGATTTCGTATAATATCGAATATAAGACCAGAAATAGCGCATACATAAACCCCAAAACTAACTACCATCCAAATACCTTTGATTTGCACCTTTTCTACAAGATATTCTAAATTATTAATAATAGGTTTGATAAGTGAAGCAATAATACCTAAGAATATGGCAATATTGATATATGCCCAAAACATGGACACTTTAATAGGAAAACTTATGCCACTTTTAGCTTGTAAAAAGTTTGCTAGTGGTTGTACATCAGCTTCAGTTTGTCCAACTTGATATTTATCACGCATATCAATTTGGAATATATCACCATTAATACCATGATTAGGCCCCATAAAAGCAATTTGAGGAACCTGTGTCATATCATATTTTTTGAATATACCAGCAGAATTAATATAATCAACTTTAATAAAGAATATATCTATTTCATCAAGCTTTCCTTGTGATGACATGTGATCTAAATATGATTGTGCAATAAGTTTAAAGTTATCACCAACTTGTCCACATACTGTACACTTGAATTTAGGATGGGAAGCTGTAAAAAGAACCATAAGAGAATAAGGACGGCTTCTGTCATCTGTTGCAATTGATTCATAGGTTGCATCATCAAGATTGATCAATGCTGTCTTTTCAGCTGCAGCACGTAACTTATCTAGTTTCAAAAGTTTCGCATCATCTTCATTTTGAGATATAACGGCAACCAAACTACATAAGCAGAAGAGGATAAACAATAATAATTGCATCATGCCTTAAAATGCAATGATAAAATGGGATCGAATTGCGCGACCCAGCTACCACTCATATTTTTGTCCCCCTCCCTCTTTCCCGACAATAAATTTTCAGTCTTTCCTCATATAGAAGGTGAGTTTGTATATTATTATGTTCTTTGTCGATTTATACGCCTTTAATGGATCCATATTCTAGATGTACAGGTTTTTATTTGTGCTTCTTGATTTGTGAATGGAGATATTTTATTTTGAGTTTTTTTGGATGATCACATTTGTTTGGTTTCGGTATTCAATGCCTTGACTTGATCCAAAGTACTATCTTTCATCATTATTATTGCGATTTATCTATTTCGCAGTGATTGTCTGTTTTCCTGTAAAGTTTCGTCTTGTTTCTTATGTGACTCACAATTTCCCATTTCACCTTTTCCACCCATTCCTCTTTTGTTCTATATTTTTTATTATGTATTCCCTTCCCAATAGTAGATTAGATTTAATAATGACTGTCAAGAGAAGAAACCACGGTAGAAATAAGCACGGACGCGGACACGTCAACCGTGTTAGATGCGGCTCCACCGCAAAGGCCATTCCTAAGGATAAGGCCATCAAGAGGTTCAAGATCAAGCCTATGGTTGAACCCTCTGCCCAGCGTGATATCCGTGATTCATCCGCTTACGAGAACTATACTTTACCCAAGTTGTACCTCAAGGAATACTACTCTATTGAGGCCGCCGTCCATCAGAGAGTTGTTCGTGTCCGTTCTGCCATCGACAGGAAGAACCGTGTCTATGAACGCAAGCCTTTCAACGCTGGCAAGAAATAAACAACAAACCTTAAATTAACTTATTAAAATAGTGTTATCTTTATAAAATTCTTACTCTTTATTTATGATTGGTAGCGTGTATATTTCTGATGACGGCATAATAGATGACTAATAAATGGAGTCAAAAACTTATTACAAAAGAGAGGTAAAAAATTAATCATAAGCTCCAGCAGGTAGGAGTTTTCCAGTAACCTCACCAAAGCCAATTTTATACCCATCAGTATGCTGTGCATAACCAGTCATAATTACATCATCGCCATCCTTGAGGAATTTGCGAATGTTAGGTTTTCCTTCTTCTCCAATAGAATTGGCGAGAGTGATATCTTTCGCACCTCTCCAGCTGAGCTCTAACATCGAACCATATGCAGTTTCATCAGCACCAGAAATAGTTCCTGTACCAAGAAGATCGCCAGGTCTCATATTGCAACCAGTTACACTATGGTGAACTAATTGCTGTTTCATGTTCCAATACATGTACTTTAAGTTAGATTTACTAATAGTAGAAGGAGTACTCTCACCATCAGGTTTAATCTGTACCTCCAACGCAACATTGAAACTACTAGAGGCATAGTCAGGATCCGTTAAATATGGTAAAGGACTTGGGTTCTCTTGCACGGGACCTGCACTAGTGGAGCATTTGAAAGGCTCAAGTGCATCGAGAGAAACAACCCAAGGTGATATGGAAGTACAACAATTTTTAGCAGTAAAAGGACCAAGGGGGACATATTCCCATGCCTGAATATCTCTAGCACTCCAATCATTCATAACAACAATACCAAAGATGCGATCTTCTGCTTCTTGCATAGTACAGGCCTTCCCGAGCCGGTTCTCCTTACCACCGACGAAAAATGCCATTTCCAACTCAAAATCCATCAGTCTGCAAGGACCGAAGGATGAGCCCTTTGAAGGATCAGCCTTGTCTACCTGTAGTTGACCTCTAGGGCGAACAACTTCAGTGCCTGAGATAACAACTGATGATGATCGGCCATGGTACCCAACAGGTAAATGCAACCAATTAGGTTGAAGTGCATTATCGACACCACGGAACATAATACCAACATTAGTGGCATGTTCACGAGAGCTGTAGAAGTCGGTATAATCACCGATAGTAGCTGGTAGATGCATTGTTGCAGATGCCATAGGAACAATAGCTTTTGCTTGTAATGCGGCATTAGAACGAAGAATATCGTTGCTACCTGATGCACTCAAAAGATCACCAATTAAAGCACGAGCAGCACGCCAGCTAGGACGCTCCAAACCCATAAACTCATTCAAAGTAGTAGATGCGAAGACTGAGGTATCAAAGGAGAGTTTCCCTTCGAAAACACCTTCATTCAACAAGCATTGAATATCAAGGATCTTATCACCAATCGCAACACCAATGCGCTTCTTAGTATTAGAAGCAGTGGAAAAGATGCCAAAAGGCAAGTTCTGGATGGGGAAATGAGAATCAGCAGAAACTTCAACAAAAGACATGGTGAGTGGGTAGTTGTGGTAGAAACAAATAATTTAGGAATTGATGAATGGAACCCTTCATTTGCATGACCCGTCCCAAAAGGCCACTCATATTAAAACCAACGATACACCACGGATAAAGGATCAAAGGATCACCCAATTCTGCATAGGTTATAGAAAAAAGTGTATAGATATGCCATCCTTTGAAACGTTAGTTCTAAGTGCTCCAGCAGGATTTATGAAAGCTTGTATGATAATCAATGAACTAGTTGAGTCTCATGAAGATGACTTTTGCAAGATGGTGAGTTACTTTCTATAATGTGTAATCTTTTTATTTAAATAAAAAGAACTAATATCTCTTCTCTATTCTTTTTTTTTCTTTCTTTCTTTCTTTCTTTCATTCTTTCTTTTTAGGTTTTTGCCATTCGAAAATCTCTTGATGGTGGTGAAGATGCGAAAAAGCAACTCGATGTCTATAATCGTTTGGATGATTGGAAACTCGCATTATCTGCTGCGACATACCTTGGAAGAACAATGCAACAAGCATCACCTGCAGTTGATGCAAAAGTGGCTGCTGCTACTTTAGATAGTAGTACAACATTATCCCGTTTGGCAATTGAAAAGATCCTCTTCTCATGGGAGGCTGCTGCTGCTGAGGGGACGGTGAAGGCCGCAATTCATCAAGGCGGTACTTTATTCGGTTTGAAATGGAGAATTGGAGTAGCATTAGATTCAAGTACTGTGAAAAACCTTACAGCCCCTTATGTAACCCTTTCGTTCAATGTCAGGCAGACCAGTGGCACTGTCGAATCACACAGTCTGGAACTGACTATTCCAGAATTCAAAAATTTCACCAAAGCGTTTAAAAATGCTGCTGAAGTTATGGACCAAGTAGAAGTATAAAAGACTTTGATCGATCGAATGTAACATTTTCGGCTAGAACAGACAGAATATGGTGATGAGCACAATAGCTTGTTATATAGAACTTATATTGTTTTTATTCGTACGTAAGTAAAGTAGAAAAGTTATGAATACGAATAATAAAAATTATCTTTAAAACTACGACGCGACTCATACTAATTTTCTTTTCTTTATTTCCCCCGCTTCGTATCACCCCACGCCACTTCACTCCATTAGTCAGTCGCCGTCTTCGCACTAGTGTTTCCCTGCCGCTTCCTCATATTTTCGTTCTGAGACTGAGAGTTAGGATAGCTAAGGCCATCAGGAACATCCTCCTTTAATAGTGGTGCTTCGGGATCATCTGGTCCACCCATTGCTTCATTAGATGGGCCATTGCCTGAACTCCATAGAGAGGACATACCAGAAGATACTTTAAACTCTTCATATACCTTATTGGTCTTTGCAGTGATACTCCTTGGTCGCAGAAGAGCATGTAGACCAACTACTAGTGAGCAATAAAAAGCCATCCAAAACCCTTCTGACAAGACACCCAACCATAGCAGAATTAATGCATTTACTCCAAGTATAATCCAATCCTTCATTTTATCAGTAACAACCACTCCTTGTACGGTAAAAGGCGCTTTAAGAACATATTTTCCATAAAATGAAAATGCAAAGCAGAAAAGAAAAGTGACGATGAGATAAGGGGCAAGAATAAGTCGGAAAACACAGATAATGAAGCAGAGAAAAATGTAATTTGTACGGTAATGGAGAATATTTGTAACCATACGCTAGGTATATATAGTATAAATGAAATAATGTAATGTAATGAAATGAAACGAAAATGTTAGATAAGGAGAATGGAAGAAGGATGTGAGCAAGGTTAGAGTTGATGCATACCTGTTCGATTTCTTTGAAAGTCCAAGACGATGGAGGTTTCAGAACAGCGAAAAACTCATCCCATGGACGCATTTCACGCCATCCGAGTATTTTGCATTGCTCAATAAAATATCCAGTTTGATCAGCAAGCTCTGCTGCCTGGGCTTTGCCAACAAGGTCGCTTAACATCTGTGGAGGCTGAAACGCGTACTTTGCAGGCTCTGCCGAGGTAGATGTCATCGATTTTTGACAAAACTTAGTACCCGGTAGAAAAACCTAGCCATCCCAGACACTTGTTTAAGGAATCAACCTTTTGTTGTTCAAGAGGAAAATCCAGGTGGATTTAGTACTGATATACAGGATTACCTTAAAAAGTGAAGAGAAAAGTAGGTTGCGACACGACTCAACACAGACAGCCCAAAAGGGCCTACGGTCTATTTGTTAAGGTTCCCTTCCCCCGAAACCTCCTGGCTTCGGTGCTTCGGCACAGCATAACACCGAGCAGGAGTGCCACAAAAAACCTTAACTGTAAGTCGCTAAGACTACATAGCAAATAAGAAGCAAAGATAGCAAGATGTCATCGATGATAGATGCAAATATACAACTAATGAGTGAGATGGTGAACTTTGATGTCATCATTGTATGCACTAACAATGCAAAAGTTGCTGATTATTGGCAACAACGTTTGGAGAGTGGCGTTGGTACTTTCTTGCCTACTTGTACAGTAGTATTGGCTGTTGATGAGGATTGGAAAGGCGGTGCTGGGAATGCTTTGGGTACCCTTTACGCCTTTCAGAAAGCAGCTGCAATGGCAAAAGAAAAGTGCGGAATGGATCTTGCATCTGACCTAGCATCCAAAAAAGTCTCTGTAGCATTATATCACGTTGCTGGCAAAGGAACACGCATGGCTCCATTGCCCGGAGGAGAGAATAATAATAAACCAGGGGTGAAACTTCCAGCCATGATTAAACTCAATAATTCTCAATGCACTCCTATGACTATTCTAGAGTCTGTAATTAAACAGACTGGATGTTATAGTCGATCACGTAAAGGTCGTTTATCAGTATTCTGGGGTGATCAGATATTTATTCCAACCGTCCCTGTTGAGTATATCCCAAAGTTCCATGTTGACATCTTATGTAAACTCGGCCAGATGGTCGATGCTAATGAATGGACTCGCTTGGGGCTACAGAACTATGGACTTATCATTAAGAAAACTAGTGGTGAGTGCTGTCAAGTAGAAAAAGTTGATCATCCTACTGCTTTACAGATGTTAGATTCCAAAGAAGATATAACAAACGTTGGTGTTTCGCTCGGTTCTTTTAGTTTATCAAGTGAATTCTTAGTCGCGCTTATTGATGAATTTGCAAAAGAATTGAAAGAAAAAACTGGAAAACTTGATTCAGATCCCCATCTTTGGATGCCAATGAGTCTTAGTCGTGACGTCTACATTAATGTGATGGTATCAAAGAAAATCAAATCTGAAGATGCTGCAAATCATTTTGATCGTATTCGAACAATGATGAAATTATTTTCAGAAAATCAACAAGAAACTTCTGGTATGGGTTCGTTTGGTTGTGTTGATGTTGGTCAAGAATGTTCATGGTGGGATTATGGTCAACTAAAATTCTATCAAACAAATGCACTTATCATGAGATCTGATTCTGATGAAGGAAGACGTATGCGCAAATTCTTTCATATTGCTCCGAATTCAGGTTTTTTAAGTTTTTTAATAAAAAAGTTCTTACCGGCCATATCTTATGTACACTTTGATCGCATTCGTTCGTTATTAAATATCCCTGGAATCAATATTGCTGTTGATGTAGATTCCTCTTCAGTTATCCTTGGTAGTCAGATCTCTTTTGGTAATATTACCAATAGTGTATTAAATAATGTGCACTGTGATGATATTCAAGCCAATGATTGTGTTCTTGTGAATGTAACAGCCAAAAAAATCGTAGCACGTCCCGGTTCAATAATATATAATGTATGTTCAACTGACGAGGAAGGTATTTTTGTTGATGATGATGGTGTTGAAGTTGGCGTTTTTTCAGAAGATGGTTCACATATTCTGATGAAGAGTTCTATGGATATCGATGGTGGAAAAGCTTGGGATCAGAAAGTGAAAGGAAATAGTTACTCTTTTGGTGAAATCTATGAGTTAAATGTGTCAGCAGACCCTACTAAAACGGAGAATGCTATTTTAAAAGCACACGACGAGGTGAGAAAGACATTAATTAATGCTCAATCAAATTCTTCTTCCTATTTAACTTACGCTGGACTAATCGCTGCTGCAGCAGCCGCCGCATTTGTGTTGATGAGAAAGAGATAAGTGCAAATTTAGCTACAGTAGTTCGAAGAAAAAATATATAAAGAAAATCATGCATGCATAATCAGTAAATCAAAAACGAAAGACACATTTCCATTTATTCATTTTAATTAATAATAAAGTAGAATAGAATCATTTTTTCAATCAATCAATACCGTAAGCAGTTTTTTCTTGTTACAAAATTATTTTTTAACCATTGCTTCAAAATTACAATTAATGAGTAGAGTGGAGTGGATCGGAAAAGTGGTTTATATTTAATAATTATGGTTTAGCATCGGGTTGGACATCACAGTGAGCAGCTTTAAAGGCATCGAGTAGAGCAAGTTTTGCATCGACTTCTACACAGCGAGGAAAGTATTTGTCAACATCGATCATAAAGCGACGCGCATTGTACATCTGTGGAACGAAGCAAAGATCAGCCATGGTAACTGAATCACCAACTAAATATTCGCTGCTATTTTTCTGAAGTCTTAATTCAATAGAATGTAAACCTTTCAAAATGTGCATTTTAGCAAAACCTTTTCCATCTGTAGATATCGTTTCTTCTGCAAAAATCTCAGGTAATGGCGTAGCTTCAAATTGTTTGATCATTCTAAGAACAGAAAGATTTTGTTGAGGTTGGATTCCACTATTAATAATCTCTGAAATCTCACGTACTTTATACCGCGTCAAAGCATCACTTCCAAGAAGAGAACCTTCAGGATATAATTCATCAAGGTATTCAATTATAGGAAGAGATTGGGTAAGATACAGAGTATCCTCCCCTTCACGCTTGATTTCAAGAGTAGGAAGTTGTGCCAAGGGATTCTTTGATACATATTCTTCTGGCAATGTAGAAGACGTATTTCCAACTAATGCTGCCAAATTAACTGCTTCGTAATTGTAATCTATTCCTTTCATCGCCAAAGCGATCCTAACTCTCCAACTAGCACCAGACCTCCAATATCCATATAGTGTCAACGTAGTACCACTCATTTTTACCACTTTATATCGTCTACAGTAGGTAAGAGATAAACAAATAACAAATAAGCTAAAGGCTAGGTTCCGGGGAAGATTTTAACATTATTTACGGAAAACATGCAATCGCCAAAGGTTTGACCAAGTAAATGGGTAAGAAGGCCAAGAAAGCTATTTTGTATAGCAAGGGCGCTAAGATAAAAGCAGTCAAGTCCCTTCGAATAACTTCTGAAGAGAAATACTTCAAATGCAAGGTAGGATTGGATGCCGAAAAGAGAGAGCTTTTTCTTCCAACAAGCTCCAGCACTGTGGTTGTGGATACTGAAGATATCAGTGGTAGTGCTGTCACTAAAACAACTAAAGAAGAAACGTGTCGCTTGGCATTCTATTGTGAAGCCATGGTTCTCCATAATGATATATGCTTGCTGACTGTTCCAGGACTCCACGAGTTCGCTACTTCGAAATGTAAAGTAGTCGACTCTTCGTCTTCATCATTATCTTCTGCTTCTATTGCTACCGAGTTAACGCAATATCAAATAAAGATAGACTGGCACAAGAAATTGAGTCTCGAGAATGCGAATCTAGCGGGTCGAAAGAAGAAGGGGGCCACTAATATTGAAGGTGATGGTTGTCTTTGCAGTCTCGCCATAAGTTTCAACCCTAACCCTAACACAAACCCCAACCCAAGCTCTACTATGCAAGAAGATCAGCAGCAGGAGGAGAATGGGGCATCGAGTGTTGTCTGTTTTCGAGTCGATATACTGACCCCCATGACGGGACGAGTTTTAGAGTTGAACGAAGCCATCTTGAAGGACCCTTCGCTGGTGCTATCTGACCCTGTTGGAAGGGGGTTCCTGGCAGTACTGCTTCCAGACAGAGCGGTTCCAGCTATTGGTTCGGATTTGGCGTTTGCAGAGAAGAATTATTGTTACTCTTTTCTAAAAGGGGAGTGCAAGCGCGAAAATTGCATTTTCCTACACGAGCACCCACCTCCATCTCTTCCATAGGCATAGAAAGTTGTATATTATTATTTCTTATTTAATTTGTTGTTGTTGTTTTTTATATAACAAACTAACCAGTCAGTAGTCAGTAAATGACAAAAATTGCTACCGGGTGGTTTAAAAAAAAAGATTTTGACAAAGCCTCGTCAAAACCCTGATATTCAAAAATCATTTGAAATTTAATTTCCAGGATTTGCAACGCATTATCCCGATCCGTGGTTCGTTTTATCGATCAAAAAGCAAGCCACAAGTAGTAGGAAGTTCGTTAGATATCATTTCCCATGTCAAGTCGTTCTCAGAATTTAAAAGCGGCGAAGATTGCTGCTCGAAAGCGTCAACTCGAAGCTCTTCGAGGAACACGTGCGGGGGGTGTAAGTGCATTAGATGCTGTTGATAGCGACGAGGACAATGTATATGATATGGTGACCGAGGAGGAATACCATGAGACCGTACAATTGCGTCGTGATGCAGGTGATTTTGTTGTCGATGATAATGGGTTAGGGTATGCGGATGATGGTGAAGAATTCATTGGAGTTGATAAAGCCCAAGAAGCTATGGATAAGAAGCGTTCTCTTCTTTTAGGTGATGATGATGAGGATAGTGATGATGAAGAAGGCGGTAAGAAGAAAAAGAAGACTAAGAAGCAATTAGCTCCTGAAGAGCAAAGAAATGCGATGTTGAGTTTTGTCAAGCCTGGTGTTTTAAATACTACTTCAATGTCTGTTTCTGCTGCCCCTGCATCTTCTGCTGCTGATTTGGATATTGACCAACTTATGGGTTCGTCTAGTGGTCCAGTCAAGAAACAGAGTCGTTTTACTCTTGCTACTCGACGCGACCCAGGTATGGCGAACCGCTTTATTGATCCTAGTGCTAGAGTTCAAACTAAGGCAATTCGTAGACCAATGGCTGGTGTTGTTCATGCTGGTCTTGCTGGAGAGTATGAGTACACTGATGATGGTCAGCAGATGGATATGGATGATATTCCATTAGAATATGCTGGTGCTGCCTCTTCTGAGACTGCTGTCACTGCTGCTGCTCCAGAACCTGAGAAAGAGAAAGCCGTTTCATTGACCAAAACAGCCAAGAAATTGGTTGGATCTGCCGCTTATCAGCGCAGTGCCGCTATGCTCACTCCTGATGCTAGTACTGCCAGTGAACCAATGCTAGCTGGTTCTGCGTCGGATATGGTTGATATTGCATTTGGCTCTCAATCTTCCCAAGGCGAAACTGCTTTAGATAAGAATAATATTGATCCTGCTTGGTGGTTGAAGACCACTGAGGCCAAGGAAGGCGAAGCGGAGGAAAAGTACGTGAATATGTTCTGGACTGATGCTACGGAAGTGTCAGGAAATATATATCTTTTTGGTAAGGTTGCAGTGAATGAGCCTGGAAAGCCAGTGAGATATGTATCCGCTTGTACTCAAGTGACTAATAACGAGCGCAACCTTTTCGTGCTTCCCAAAGCATTGCCAGGCAAATTCAATAAGGATGGATCTCAGGCACGTGCTGATATGGCGAGTGTGTTTGGTGAAATTAAAAACCTCATGATGCCTAGTATTATTCCCAAGGCAAACGAAGCGATGAGGTGCAAGCCTGTGCGACGCAAGTACGCATTTGAGCATACTGAAGTACCTCGTGAAGAGGAAACTTATCTTAAAGTAAAGTATAGCTCCCGTTTCCCCATGCTTCGTGTTGATCAATGCTCAGGGCCTAAAATGACTCATATTGAACGCATTTTCGGTGCCCAAAGCTCCATCATTGAGTTATTCCTACTCAAGAGACGTCTGATGGGACCTTGCTGGATTCGTATTAATCAACCTAAGGCTCTTCCTGCTGCTATTTCATGGTGCGCAATTGAAGTTGGTGTCGATAATCCTAAGTTGATTTGCAAGGAAAAGAACCCTGGTCCTTCACCTCCAATGGTAACAATGTCAGTCAGTATGAAAACCGTGTGCAATCCGCAGACGCATACTAATGAAATAGTCGCATTGTCTGCTGTCGTTCACACCAATATGGACTGTGATGGTGAAAGCTCCGAGCATCCTTCTCAACTGAGACGTTTCACCATGATTCGTCAGCTTGGCAATTCATGCGGGCAGGGTTATCCTGCCCAGTGGCCTCACGACCTCAGTGGGTCACTGGATAAGATGTGCAAAGGTATGGTTGAAACTCTTCCTAATGAGCGTGCTATGTTATCCAAGTTCCTTGTACGCGTTGGTCAAGAAGACCCTGATGCTCTTGCCTCCCACAACCTCTTTGGTTTTGAATTCGATATCCTTCTCAAGCGCTGTTTGTACCACAAACTACCGCTGTGGAATAAGATTGGTCGTTTGAAGAAGTCCACTCTTCCTAAGAGTATCAATGATCGTGATATTGCTGCTGGGCGCCTTCTTGTTGATACATACAAGTCAAGTAAGGAGTTTGTTCGTGAAACTACTTATAGTTTATCGGCACTTGCAGAGTCTCAAATGAAACTGAAGAGAGAAGAAGTTGACCCTCAAGATGTTCCAAGATACTTCACGAACAGTGCTAATATTATTCGTCTCGCATCTCACTGTCAAACAGATGCACTTCTTGTTCAGAAACTCATGATGAAATTGCAAATTATCCCTCTAACTAAGCAACTCACTGTATGTTCTGGCAATCTTTGGTCTCGTACCCTGCGTGGTGCTCGTGCTGAGCGAATTGAATATCTTCTCGGTCACGAGTTCCATGCCATGAAGTATATTTTGCCTGAAAAGAAACAATTTGAAGACAAGGGTAAGGGCAAAGGTAAAAGTAGTGGTGGTGATGATGATGGAGGAGAAGATGCGGGTGATGGTAACGTTGGTGGTATGTCCCGTAAGAGAGGTAAAGCGTCTTATGCTGGTGGTCTTGTATTGGAGCCTAAAAAGGGCTTGTATGATACATATATCCTTTTGCTAGATTTCAACTCTCTATATCCTTCGATTATTCAAGAGTTTAATCTATGCTTCACTACGATTGATTGGACTAAGTACATGAACGATGATTCTGCTCCTGTTGCTGGTGGTGGTGGTGGCGATGATGATGATGAAGCAGAAGAAGCGGAAGTCAGCACTGGTCGTGCACTACCAGAACCTCCTCCATCATCTGTAGAACAGGGTGTACTCCCTCGTGTTATTAAAACACTCGTCGACAAGCGTAAACAAGTCAAGGATATGCTCAAGAAGGAGCGCGATCCTGTGAAATACAAGCAATTCGATATCCGCCAGAAAGCTCTTAAATTGACTGCGAACTCTATGTATGGTTGCTTAGGTTTCTCCTTCTCTCGATTTTATGCTCGCCCTATTGCTGCTCTTGTAACATCAAAGGGCCGTGAAGCACTCCAACGTACTGTAGATACTGCTACAACTGCACTTGGTTTGGATGTTATCTATGGTGATACTGATTCTGTTATGATCAATACGAACTGTACAGACCTTGCTGCCGTGAAGGAAATCGGCAATAAAGTTATGACTGAAGTTAATAAACTTTACAAGGCTTTGGTTTTAGATATGGATGGTATTTTCAAGTCCATGCTTCTCCTTAAGAAAAAGAAATATGCTGCTGTAACTATTACTGAAATAGACGGTAAAGAAGTTCTTGATACTGAGATGAAGGGTCTCGATCTGGTACGTCGTGACTGGTGCCCCCTATCAAAGGATACTGGTAAGGCTGTCGTTGAAGATATCTTATCTGGTAAGCCTCGTGAGGATATTGTTGAATCAATCCATGAGAGATTGCGCACTCTTGCTGCTGATGTACGTGCCAATAATGTCCCTCTTGAACAGTTCATCATTACTAAAGGTCTCAATAAATTACCTCGTGATTACCCTGATATTAAAGGCCAAGCCCATTTACAGGTTGCTTTGAAAATGGTTGAAGCTGGACGTCCCGTCAATGTTGGTGATCATATCCCTTATGTAATTTGCGTCCAAGGCGAGGAGGGTGCTGCTGCGCCTCAGCGAGCGCGCCATCCTGACGAGGTTAGACGTTCAAATGGTGAATTAACTCTTGACATTGAATGGTATCTATCTAGTCAGATTCTTCCTCCTATTTCTCGTCTATGTGACCCTATTGAAGGCACCTCAGCTCAACAGCTTACTATGTGTCTTGGCCTTGATGTTGGCAAATATGCAGCACGTAGTGCTGATGATGAGGTTGATACTGAAGGCTGGGGTTTTATCCCTAAATCCAAGATGGATGATGCTGAGCGTTTCCATGAATGCGACAAATTGACTGTTCTTTGCCGTGGTTGTGACTCCAAAGTTGAATTCACTGGATGCTTTGCTAAGGAGGGTACTTCTGGTCTTAATTGCAATGATTGTGGTGCCAAATGCTTTGGTAGAACCACATCAGCTAACTGTTACTCCCATATCTCCAACCGAGTATCTTTACTTGTGAATAAGATGGTTCAAAAATATTACGATGGTTGGTTGAAATGTGATGATTATACCTGTGGTCATCGAACTCGCCAACAATCTGTGCGTGGTTATGCCTGTACTCAGGACTGTCATGGTCGTATGGTCCCAGAATATACTCATGAAGCTCTTTATACTCAGATCAAATACTTAGAAAACTTGTTCGATTTCGGAAAAGCATGCAAGAAGCGTGATATTGAGAAAAACAGTGCCCCAGTTCCCATCGAACATGAGAAGGTATTTACTCTATTAAGCAAACACATGCACAACACTGTCCAATGGAATGGTTATAACTGGATCAGACCATCTCTTTGGTCAGCCATGTTTGCTGGTACTGGTACTGCCAGTGGAGCAGGTGAAGCTGGTAAGGTTAATACTAAGCTTGTCGGCGTTTAGGTTTTAGAAAACAAAAGAGTGAATCAGATATTCAACAAAATTTTCAAAATAATTTCAAAAAAAGAAGAAGGAAAGAAATATAATTTAGTAATATTAATTAAAATACACTTAGTTAACTTTCAAAGTCATATTTTCTTTTTTTAATGTTCAACACTAATTTTTAGGATATTACAAATGAAGTATGCTTTCTGATAAAAAATGGGAAGTAAGGTAACTTATGGAGTTTTTTAGTTTTTTATATATTTGATCTTCTTTTTCTTATTTATATGCGGATTTGCCTTCGCTTTTATAATCTTCGTCAAAATCTCCATCAACTTCTTTTCCTTCAGAACGGATTTTTTCTGCCTTCGCCTCGCCTCCTTTCGCTTCTGCAGCCCCTAAACTCATTGTAGCTGTCGCAGCCTCTGCCTTTCGAAGGAAAGCTTTTTTCCTCCCTTCTTTATACATCACTCGATAAAAAGACTCATAATCAGTTGATGCCAATAGACATCGTACAAATTGACTTAGATAAGGGTCTTTCATTTGCTCATCTTCTTGCACTTGACGGACTTCAAGAAAAAAATCCTCATAACTGACATCAATCGTCTTAAGATAGCTCATTAATGTATCCTCATATACCTGTAAATACTTCAAGAAAAGCTCTTGGTACTTCAAATCGTGTTCACCTGCACACATTTCAGGTGCATCGATGAAATCATCCGCATAATCCTTAAAGAACTTTGTAAAAACGTCCAAAAAATTGTTCGACCAACAAAAGCTAGCAACCTCGTGTATAAGAGACGAAGGCATCCTAACCCGAGGGAGAAATGCCTTAAATAGGATTTAATTTAATTCTGTAGAAAAAAAGAGTCGCGCAATAGCAAGAAAAATGATGCAACTCCATCAAAAAGGGCTTAGTTTACTATGTTCTCTCTTATGATTGCTCTTGTGCTTATGGCTATGTTAGCCATGGGTCCTCAGTTATCCAGTGCTCAAACAACTGGTGATGTTTATGTTTTTGCCTATTCGTGGGAGGCAGAGTTTTGCTACGGTGAATATGGTACTTATCCCGGGTGCTCTACTCCTGACGACTATTGGTTAACTCATTTTACTGTACATGGCCTGTGGCCCCAATATAGCAGTGGTGGATATCCCAGTTTTTGCACCACTGAAGCATTTGATCCTGCTGCTCCTGAAGCTGTTGGTATGGACACTATGATTGAGTATTGGCCTAATGTTCAAGAAGCTGTTGATGGTAGTGATTATGATTCCTTCTGGGAGCATGAATGGACTAAGCATGGTACTTGCACCCCTATGACCCAAACTGCATATTTCAATGCCACTATCAATCTTGCTAAGGCTTTTAGCACTCCTACTATTGTCTCACAAAATGTTGGTGGCACTGTCAGTGCTTCTGATCTTCGTACTGCCATGGGTGGTGCTTCCAAGGCATCACTACAGTGCAGTGGCCCATATCTCAGTGGTGTATTCACTTGCTGGAGCATGGATTCACAGGGTAACCCTGTTGCGCAGGTTACTTGTCCTTCTGACGTTCAGGGGGAAGACACCTGCTCTTCCTCTACTCTTACCGTACAGGCATTCACTCCCCAATAAATAAATAAATAAATAAATAGCTAGGTTAGATAATTTGCACATTTATTTGTGTGAAGAAAAATAAAATTTAAGTCTTTCAGTGCGTCGTGTCTTATAGATTCTACGCGTCAATGAAAGAGACAAACAAAAACAGTGGACCCCTATTAATTTTTGAGAGGATCACCCACACTTTTTATGTAAAATATACATTAATTTTAGACAAATGAAGTAATAAATTTAATTAATTTCACAAAATAAACGATCATATACGAAGTAATGAAATATAAATACTTCGTACTTGTAAATGTGGGCAGTTCTCGCTACTTTTCCCAATAGCGCTTACGCAGTGAACGTGCTTCGTACTACGATTTGGTACTGTGCATTGGTGCCTTACCATCGAGAGAAGCTAAAGAGTTGAAGAAAACTCTGACAAACAGGTCACCCGGGTCGTCGTCATCGTCGAAATGACGACCTGGGTGACGAGATAGCCATGTCGCCACCTCCAGAATCACCTAGCCAACCTACCAGTTCGCCTTTGCAGAACAGAGCAGTTACCTTCCACACGGATACCGTGTTTCATCCTGCTGCAGAGCCCCGCTACTCCACCACGTCCGACCTTAAGGGAGTTCAATTGCACCAGCACCGCCGGATGGGGGTGCACCTACCCGATCTCCTACCGCCCTATTATTCTGGACCACTATAGGGCCTGCTTGCGAGATAAATGCAAACGCTCTTGTCACCGGGAGCATGCGGAACATGTTCTTGTACATCAAAATACAACTGATGTACAAGAACATGTTCCTAATGCTCCCGATGACAAGAGGGTATGATTTTAACTCGCTAGCAGGCCCTATATTAATCTAAAACAATGGGGCGGTAGAAGATCGGGTAGGTTCACCCCCATCCGACGGTGCTAGTGCAATTGAACTAAAGAGCCAACACCGCAAAAGGCCAGCTATACCAGGACATGGGGGACGCGGTCGCCGAGGTTCGAGCATGCCCTGGTATAGCTAGCATTTTGCAGTGTTGGCTCTTTCGAGCGCACTAAAGGTCGGATGCTATTTGGTTTGGAAAAAGTAGCGAGAACTGCCCATATAAATAATTTGTTTTACGCATCAATGGTTGGCTGAGGAGCAGAGCCGCATCCTGGACAATTGTGCAAAGAATCATGAATAAAAATGTCACATTCAACACAGAATATATTTGTACAGAGAGGGCATTGTAAACGCATAGAGTCAGTGTTGAATGGGATAAAACACGCATTACAGCTTTTACTTGATGCTGCTGATGCTTTCAATTCAACAAAATTAATAACAGGAAATAAATGATGGTGTGATCTAGCTATATGTGATGAAGCATTAAGTTGTAGAGCACAGACTTGACATTGTACAGGTATGTCAGTGGTACGAGTAGAGCAACGAGGACATACGAAAACTTGTCTTGAAAGAACAGTATTATGGCCTTCAAAACTGTGAAGAAATGAAGCTTCAAAAGTGCGCTTTGGAAATCCCATATACACCATATCAGCATGTGATGGTAATGAAGCTCTCACTTCTGCCGGAGGAACAGTATGTTGCATTAACAACTCAGAGAGGTGCTGTGGATCTATAGCAACATTAAAAGTCCCCATAGTTTCTTCAGCAATTTTACGGCAAATATATAACTCTGCTGCTAAGCAGATAACGCTAAAATGAACTTTCTTTTTCTTAGCAATTTTAATTGCTTCGACTACAACATCAAATCCAGGATCGCAAGTACTTAATGAATTGTATATTATTAAGCATTCCTTATGACCATAATCAGGTACATGTTCCAATGACGCCATAGCTCTAATCATAATATTACGAAGGGAAGCACTACCACTTGTACGTATTAATTTCTTGATTGGTTTGATATGAGCTTTGGAATTACCAGATAACTTAGTAAGCTCTTCACATACACCATCTTGAGAGGTAATAATAGACATTTGACTGATAGGATTTTGATCATAGTACTCATGCACGAATTTTTCCGTAGCAATTTTACATGCTTGCAATCGAGAAGGGGCATAATCTTTTTCTGCAGCAGATATTGAACAGTCAAGTGCAACAACTAAGAAGCGGATCAAACCTCGTCGAATCGACTGAGATCCTCTATTCATACGTGCACGCTTGGAGCGTGCATGATCGTCAGAGATTGTCATTATATTTCCTGATGCATCCTCTTTCACTGTATCCCATGAGCGCTCAAGCACATTTTCCCAGCGATAGGTATGATCAGCTTGATCCAATTCCATCCTTATACTCTGTACGGCTAGAAGAAAGAAAATAAAGAATAAATGATCTGGAAATCGGAAATCATTTTTTTTGTTTGTTTTTTTGATCAATTAAAAGACATTCCCCCTATCGTACAAAATGTTAAAATCGACTAGTATTGCTGAAACTAACCTTAAGAAGGCAGCTTGTGAAGTTGAGAAATTAAAAGATGAATTGGAATTGTGCAAAACCCGCAAAACAACTTTGGAAGCGTCAACCGAGAGAGTAACCTTTATGGAGACAGTACAAGAGCCATTTGCCTTTAAAGCTAAAACACAATGGGTATCTATTGATGCATCGAATTGTTGTTCAGTAAGTTAGATAGAAGAAAAAAAACTAATTGTTTGGCTGGATTGGTGTCAAGTCAAAATGGCACAATTGTCTGACTCACAATTTTTGCAACATGAGGATGATGATGTGATTATCCCCGATGGCGTTGCATTCACTCTGATAATAACGGCCCAGTTACTCTTAGTTAGTGGGATTTACGCTGCAATTATTGGCCGATGGGATTTATTTGCTGTGCTTTTTTTCGTTTATCTCACTTCTATTATTCATTGGAGAGCACCTCGCTTCAGTTCTTGGCGACGTTATATAGACTATTTTGCAGTAATTGTTGCCGTTGTATATGGAACCTTTGTCAGTACCCGCATTGGAAGCATCTATACTTGGATATGGTGCTCTGGAATGGTTTTAATTGCCGTAATATTCATCATGAATGAATCCGCATACTACCTTCAAGTAATGAAATTACCATCGGGTGCCTCTGTAGCTTCACCGAATGTTAATATTTCTCCTAGTACAAATTATAAAAATGCTATTGCTGATATAGAAAATGTCAATTTGCAAGAAGCAGTGAATCAGAAAGAGAACAAAGTGCCTAATGGGGATAATGTCCAAAAAAAAAAAGGACATTTATTATTAGGATTCATATATTTGCCTTTCACATACCCTCACTCTCAATCTCACCACCAGCTTGTATATCCAAATCTTCTAGGCATTTCCAAGCCTCTAATGCACCTGGACCACGATCAACCATATCACCTACTTGAATTACAATTGTTCCTTTACCATTACCACCATCCATATCCATATCCATATCCATATTAATATTAATAGTGTCCTCACGCCAAACACAATCCCCCACAGGTGATGTTGTCACATTTGCAGCAAATAAAACCTCTTTTAATCCGACATCTGAACCATGTACATCACCAACTATCACATATCGGACATTATCCAACACTTTGTTTGCATTCGTATTTCTTTTCTCTTCTCGAATCAATTGCAATTGATCACAAACTGCACGACCTTGTCCATGCACATGAAGGATATTATTTTTGTTGGCATATAGAGAAATAAAGAACAACAAATAAAACATCATCATCATCATTCCTAACTGATACGAAGAGTATTTCGGTAATTTGACTTTTGGAGAGAAAAAAATGTAAAATGTAAAAAAAACTTTTTAAAAAGCGCCTTTTCGTCAGTTTCTGATGTTGTTGAGTGTGCCCCTGTGGCCAAATGGATAAGGCACCTCCCTCCTACGCTGGTGGATTGCATTTCTGCTACATCAAGGACACAGGAGGAGATTGGGGGTTCGAGTCCCCCCAGGGGTTGTGAAAATCGCACTTTTTTTATAGTCTTTTATTAATTTAGGGTTTGGACAATTTTTTTTTTGTATCAAAACAATACCATATTTCTTTAAATGATTTTGATAATGTGCTCCAATTCTTAGAGATACTGAATTTCTCTTTATGTAGCCATATGAATTAAAATTTAATTTTATATGAAGTACTATATTTCTAAAAATGACAAGAAAAGAGTTACAAATAAAAACACAAAACCAACAAATTTACATTTACCTACCATATGAATTGAATGACAACCTTTCTATTTTTTTTTGGGCATTCTTCTTTAAATACACTTACCATATGAACGGAATGACAGCCTTTCTATTTTTTGGGTATTCTTCTTTAAATTTTGTGAGATACCATAAATGATGTTTGTATGCTCTCGTTCCAGTATTACAAAAAGTATATACCGCGAAAGCTGTAGCAGCAAGTGACCAACATGCTATAGCGAAACCAATCCACTCTAGAATCTCACCACTGTAATTTGCACATGATACATATTCAAATAAACCTCCTCTAGGAATAACATATTTATTAGCAGCTACATCAGTATATTTTGATTTTGTTCCCGTTGATGTTATTGTTGCCATTTTAATTTGGAGTGTTGAAAGGAGAGATTAACTTTGCTTTTAATAACATTTGAAATGATATTAAGGAATTGTTAATTTTCGCGACTGCTGGTGGGGTGTGTAGTGTGTTGGAGGGAGTTTTAGTATGGGAAGGAATCGAGTGAGTGAAGAAAGTAAGTAAGAAGGATGGAGGTAGGAAAAGAGGAGCTAGAGCTTTGATGATCTGATGAGAAGCGAAATCTAAAACATTTTTAATAAAAAATAAGTTTAATTAAAAAGTAGAAAATTGCTTATATTATTACCAACTACTAAAACCATATAACTAACTAACGAAGGCGTGTAAACCATAATTAAAATGTCGCAGATCAAATGATAGAGTCACTTTTGGTGATATTAAATTCCCAAATACTAATGTTTTCCCCTTCAAATAGTGTTTGTTTTAGCAATCCAAATTGTTTCGCACACTCCAATGCAAATGCAGTGCTATTTTCTCTCCTGTTTTGATGTGCTACAATAAATTTACTCTCATAGTTTTCTTTCTCAGCCATTAATAAAAATTGTGAAACAGTCCAGAACAGCGCTTCTGTTGCTTCTGGGACGTACGTGAGATCGGACCCAAGAATCATATCAAACCGATCATTCGAAAAGTTTTGCAACATACTCCCGTTTTGTTCCCCCCATTCCAACTCAAATGCAGCTACATTGGAGTGTTTCAATGCCGCTTTGTTCAGTTCAATGTTATCCCTACACAAATCTAGCAGTATCTTGCTTGGGATTATGTGTGAATTCTCCACTAGACACCCCTCAAAATCGTACTCCAATCTATTCTGCTTAATAAGCTGATCCGTAAGAACTACTCGGGATGCCCCCAGAGCTGCTAATGCTATCCCGGTATAACCACATCCACTGCCCAACTCTAAAATACTTTTTCCGGACACATCTATATTGTTTTTTTCAAAGTAGCTCACTAAATGTTCTGCCGACGGCCAGACTTTTCCGCCAACGGAAGCCAAACTGTCGAAACTTGTAACTTCTGCATGCGACAACGTTTCAATCTTCAAGATAGCTTTCGACCCCCGAAGCAATGTGCGCTGCACAACATTTCGTTGCATATCAGTTGATTGGAAGAGGAAAAGAAAAGGTCTTCGACGATCTTATTCAATTCATCACTCTGGACGACATAAGCAGAGATCGGGCAACCTATTGGCCTCTGTACTATGGGCAAAGGAACGCAATAATTAGGTAAATGATTAGGTTTTTTTCAGTGGCTAGTTCTCAAAAAAGGCCAAAGAAAAAAGGAGGTTTGGGAAGGTATTGTGATCTCGCACAATCATATTGACCTTTAAAATAACTTCCATTCTACAGAAACTATAAATAATTCTATTGTAGGTGGAAAGCTAAAGCATTTAATCTTTTTTAGGACAAGTAGTGATAGAATCAATCTACTCTTTTGATGCTCGTACAAAATTCATTTGAATTCGAAGACCATGTGAAGGCACATTTGCCTACATTGGCAGATTCCGCTTCAAGTTCTGCAGTGCAAACTATCAATGTTCTTGGTTTAACTCATAGACGCGTTGATCCTCGTCATCGATCTGTAGTTTGTACACATTGGCTTTCAGGTCTCTGTCAAAAGGGTACAGATTGTGATTTTTTGCACAAGTTAGATAAAAGTAAATGTGCTGCTTGTAATCATGGTAAAACTTGCAAGATTAAAAATTGTCCATTAATGCATATTGATGATGGTGCACGACCTGAATGCGTTCTTTTTAAGCAAGGTTTTTGTTTTCATGGATCTCGTTGCAAGTATCGCCATGTTAAATTAGCGCCTGATGCTTGTCCTGCTATTGGTAATTTTGTAATGACAGCAGAATCAATGGCAAATACTGCAGTACCCTTATCGAAAAAAAGGAAAACACAAGAACCGAATGCATTTTATAAAATTTCCTTATGCAAGCATTGGCTTACAAGCGGAGTCTGTCCATTTGGTGAAGAATGTCATTACTCTCATGGTGAAGAAGATTTAAAGAAATTTCAAGGTACAGATGATTTAGATGATTCTGATGTTTATGATCCTGTACGCTCAAAAATGGACAATAGTAACCTTGTAGTTCCATGGAGTGAAGATGCCAATGTTGTTTATTTTATGGTTCATTCACCTGATATTCGTTCATTAGTTGTATCAAGACGTCGTGGTGTTTGGGCTTTACCTGTTGCAGTTGCAGCTGAAATTGCTTCATTGTTATATAAAAATATGAATGAAGTTATTTTGTTTTTCTTTGTTAAAGCACTTGGTGGTGTTTATGGTATAGCGAAAGTGAAAGGACCAATGCTCCCAAATAACCCTATGTATCCTATGTCTCCAGAATTTCCTGTTGAATGGTTACGAACTACTCGTATATCTTTGAAAATGGTTTCACAATTAAAAATGGTAGATGGTCAAAGTGTTGCAAGAACAAGTTATGATGGGTCATTATCATCAACAGTGGGCTATGAAATCTTACTCATTTTGTTTCGTAAAGAGATGTGGGATTGGTCTGTTGATGTAACAGAAGCAGAATCTAAGAAATTTGATGAAGAACGCTATACACAAGCACCTTTAGGTGTTAATGTTTTGTTTCCACCGGCATGGATTGAGCGTTCTGTTGATATGTTTGCATTAGATCGTGCTAATCAAATAGTTAATGTAGAAGATGAATTCTATTATAAAGGAGCACAAGTTGGCTTTGTTTGCGGTGTTACCCGAGAAACTTTTGATGAATGCATGGCAAAAAAACTCTTCGGTTTACCAACGGAAATGAAAGAAGTATCTAGTGCTATTGAAATTGGTTCTCCACTATTTCTGATGGATCCTTCAAGTGACTTGTTATTTGGTCTATTTGAAGCTGTCACCACTGCAACAGAACTACTAGATCCAACTGCATTCGTGCCTCCCGGTCATACTGAATCGTTTCTTCCAATTCAAGTACGATTCAATGTTGTTTTAGATTCTCCTAGTGTAAGTCTACGTGAACCAGATGTGAATTCAATATTTTCTCCAAGATTTGGACCATTACAACTTGATGAAACGAGAAAACTTGCTAATATATTCGCAATTCGAGCTGGTGCTTGGGATCCAAGATCAAGATGTGGTACTGTAAGTGGAGGTGGTGGTGGTAATCCTGTCCCTGAACTAAAACCACACCAACGAGGATGGAAGCCCCAGTTTGAACATGTAGCAAATGTACCTGTTACATTGATAGGGGATAATCCATCACATCATTTTATTGGACAGATCAGACGTCTTTTATTAGGAACAAATGGACAAAAGATTCAATCTTTACTAAATACCCTTGCGCCATCTGGACAAGCACGAGCTCGTTTACGAGGGAGAGGTTCGGGATTTTTTTGAAGCTAGAGGCAATGAGAAGCGAGAATTAGATGAACCGATGCATTTTGCAGTATGTACTGCAGAACCGCAAATGCTGGAAGCTGTTTGCGATGGCCTTCGGCATTATATGACCATCATAGCAGAGCAGTTATAAAAACAAAACGAATAATACACAAATCTTTTTAATTGTTTTAAAATTCAAAATTACAAAATTTTAATCAGGTCAACCGAGGGAAGTTGTTGTATAAGAGCTAAAAGGATCTGTTTAATTTATCCATTATTATTTAATCGCCATCATATGTATTGAAAAAGACATGAGAAGCTACAGAACACACCAACATTTCATTTATTTACGTTCATATAAAAATAAATTAGACAGGCATGAAAAGAGGTGATGGTAAGATCACTTGACCTTCCGTCATATAAAAGTAAGGTACATTTGTATATAGAAAAAGGAAAAATTTATAGAGACAACACAAGAAATGTAAACAAAAATAGGTTCTCAAGACAAGATTGCGCAAAATAAATGCATGAGAGAGAGAAAATAAAAACGGGTATAACATGAAATTTGGACTATGAACAAACATGAAGAGGTCATGTGGGGGGGGTTTGTGGTTGGATTCAGAATTGTTGGAGAAGCCATTTTTAACAAGGTTTGAGTTGGGCTCCGAGTAACCATAAAATAACACACTTTGCAGCGGTCATTGGGTTGCAGTCAACATTCATCAATTGTAAAGAACTTGGAAGGCTATGGAAGTAGATTGTGAGGAGTTATTGTTAGTGATATTCAGTTGAAAACATTTTTTTTGCATATTAAAAAGAATTAAATGCACTTACTCTTCACACAAACTAATTTTTTATTTCCCCTTCATAATCTAAAACCCTGGCGCCTGGCTGCCTGGTCCTGGCTTCGGTCTACTTAGGCGCACAGAGGGTCCCTACCCGCTACTCATGCTGCATTATCAAAAGGGCTAACATCAATCTGGTCAACTATTTTGACAAAACTTGTCAATCTTTTGGGGAATGCTATAGGTATATTCTAGATACCAAATCTGCGATAAATAAATTTGCCTTTGAGCTATATTTGTATAATGATGATGAATCAATTTCGTAGAAGCATCCGTCGTCCTGTTGTTTGCATTAGGAATCTTTCAAGAACCACTGGTTATGCAGATATGGACGCCGTCAAGATAATGGTACCTCCAGAGGATGAACATGCATTAAAGACTGTAGCTGTTGAACGTAGAGATGGTGGTGTATGTGTTTTGTGGATGAATCGAGCAAAAAAAAAGAATGCTTTAGATTTTGATATGTATAATGAATTAGGGGGTATGCTTCATAAGTTGAATCGTGACCCTGGAGTTAAAGGTGTAGTTATTATTGGTAAAGGTGATTATTTCAGTTCTGGAAATGATTTGAGTAACTTTTCTCAATTGATGAACCCTTTAAAAATGGCAGCAAGTGCACGTCGGATTTTATATGAATTTGTGGATAGTTTTATTGCATTTGAGAAACCTCTTGTTGCTGCTGTAAATGGACCGGCATTTGGAATTGCTGTTACAGTTCTTGGATTGTGTTGTAAAGTCGTTGCAACACCATCTGCTACATTTAAAACACCTTTTGCTGAACTTGCCCAAGCACCAGAAGGCTGCTCATCATATACTTTCCCTCAAATCATGGGAGCAAAGAAAGCGAATGAAGTTCTATGGGATGGAAATGTATTAAATGCATATGAAGCAAAAGCTTATGGTCTTATTACTGATTTAGTAGATGGTCCTGTGAAAGATAATAATAAACTTCTTCGTATTGCAATAGAGGAATGTGAGAAAGTTATACATGAAAAACCTAGTTTAACTCATCTTGACCGAATTGCGCGTCGTTTACAAATAACTGATCCAAAACAGAAACAAAATCTTCTAAGTGATCTAGATAAAACAAATTACGAGGAATCTGAAGTGTTAGAAAAAGCTTGGATATCGAATGACTGCTTCAATGCACTAGGCAAGTTCCTAATTAGTAGGAAAATGACAGGCGCTGCATATGTTTTAAAAGCTCTCAATTATAGTGGCAAAATAGGTATTTGGAAACAGCCGATGGCTAATATTCCAAGACCAGGTTTTCGTAATAAGGCATAAATAAAAATAAAATCATAATTGTATAATTGTACGAAGTAATAAAAAAGAGAAATTTTATAAATTTTAAAAAGTTTTTTTTTAAATACTTGTTGGAGAAGATTACAATAAAAAGCGTACATGTACAAATTTTAATTAATTAAATAGATAATAAAAAATAAGCTAAACTACCGCCACCCCTACCTATGTTCTCTATCTATCTATTTATCCCTATCCCTACTTTTATCTCTCTTTCTATCAATCTATTCCGTATCTATTTCACTTATGATAATCATTCAACTCTTTCTTCCAAGAACTAAAAATATCCGTCAAAAATATTGTGATAGCGATAGGAATCGCTACAGCAAACATATTACTTGCCATTCCTCGTGCACCAAATGTCCAACCTTCTTCCTTTATAAGTTTCTTTACAGAATCGACTAATCCTAAATCAGTTTTAAACATTTCATTTCGAATGACATCCAGTGGATTGGTAAGAGCAGCTCCAGCAACACCAGCAGCAGAAGATTTAATAGCTGAACGATATGTTGCAGCAGATTTATCACCTTCTGGTGATGGGGGCAAGTATTCTTCCATCCAATCTCTAACCGCTACAGCGGTCATATACTTTGGAACAGTTTTTAAAATGCCAGCTGATGTACCATGCCAAAGCCCAGCTATACCATTTTTGGTATATATATTCATCAATGAAGCACGCACAGTTGTAATTTCACATTTAGGGTTTTGAATAGTAATTGATGCGCGAACGATTGGCATATTTGCTATCTGTACAAATGTTCCACATATTGCTGGTGGAAGAGCAGTAGCATAAATTTTATCATATCCCTTATCAAGCATCATTTGTTTACCTCTTGCAGAACCCCAGAAAATAAACCCTCGTGCCCATGTCATACCCAGCATTGTTGCCATTACACCATGATGAGGAGGCTGTAATACAGCCCTTGCATAGCGAACAGCAAAATTCGATCCTTCAATCTTAAAACCACTCTGGGCGATCGCACTAGCTCGCCAAAGAGGGAAATTTACTATAGCTGCGATAAAAGAAGCAGCGAAGTGACAATCTGCATCTGCATGGGCCACAGGACCCATGATGTCTCAAAGAAATAAAAAAAAAAAAAAAAAAATTGGAAATTTTGGCCCCTTTAATTCCTGATCTCAATTCGATTGGCTGCCGCTCCATGCAGCCATGGACCACCATTCCATGGCCTACTATTTTTTTTCGTCTTGATTTATATTTAGTGTTGAACCCCATGATTTTCCTTAGCTAAAGAATGGTAGTTAGTAAGACTGCTATAAAAGGTGTTGGGAGAGGAAAGAGATTGGTAGCAGTGATAGGGGGTGGAGCAGCTGGTTAC
>JACKZZ010003289.1_pt1 | contig 46820 bp, 57 predicted proteins | sample 8027871 | NCBI WGS metagenome assembly JACKZZ01 (sample SAMN15724774, study PRJNA655200) | protist metagenome | isolation source: fluorescence activated cell sorting (FACS) single amplified genomes of... | place: USA: West Boothbay Harbor, Gulf of Maine | collected 2000-07-19
TGGTGGTAGAACCATTGAGAAGACAAGAAAGAAATAATTCCTATCTTTGTAGGAAATAAAATATAATACAATGAAACTTAATGAAAAAGAATTAGAGACTATCCGTGAGATGCAGGGAGAGTTTCAGAAGGCAAAAATTGCCTTAGCAGAGTTAGAACTTAACAAGCACCAACTTCTAAAGACAATAGATATCTTGAAGGTTGACTTCGGTAAGCACGAGCAGAAGCTTATAGATAAATATGGAGCCGACTCCGTTATAAATGTTCAGACGGGAGAGGTTACTGAAAACAAAAAATAAAGATGGCAAGAATAAGTACATACACAAACGCAAGCCCTGTAACACTATCTGATAAATTTATTGGAACTGAAGTATCAGGTACTCCTGTTAACGTTACTAAGAACTTTTTAATTAGTGACCTTCTTGCGTTGTTTCAAAATAATATTACATTACAGAATGTGCTTGATGCCGGTAATACCGCAACACAAAACATTACTCTTACAGGAGATTTTACACTTGAAGCTACAGGAGCAATGCTTTTGAAATCACCCTTTAGGACTCTGTCTAGCATTGAGACTTCATCAAGTATAAAACATACAGGACTGTCTACTTTTGCAGACAACGCTGCTGCAATAGCAGGGGGTCTTGCTATTAACAATATGTATAAGACAGCGACAGGAGAGTTGAGAATAGTAGTGTAATGGATATTAGAAAGATAGCGATAGGTCCTGACTACAAAAGTGGAGCAATGCATTATCTTGTAGGGCAGAACGTACTAAACAATCAGTATACTATACATCTTATACGTCACGACAAGAAGGATGGTAGTATAAAGATTTGGATTGAGAAGGATGATGAGGTAGTGTTGTGGAAGAGCTTTACAAATACAATGCCTGTATCTATTGAGTATAACATAAACTTTTAGTATTGAGCGAACAAAAAAGATTAGAGCTTCAGCAAGAGCTAGCTCTACTCCTTGATGTTAAGGAGAAGGCAACAGACTTTACAAATAAATTAGAAATCGCAGATGCGATTCATAACATTCAAATGAAATTAACAGGAGTCAAACCAACAGATACGCATATAGATTGCATTGGTTGCGGCTCATAGCCCACTATGAAGTCACCATTATATTTTATAACTAGACCATATAACGGAAGGAGATATGATAACGTCAAGTCTATTGGCGGTATTGATTTTATTACTAGCACATCAGAGGAAGACCATAAGGTATCTAACAGATATGCTGAGGTTGTAGAGACACCTTTAGGATATGAAGGTCCGATAAGGAACGGAGACACACTCCTAGTTCATCATAACGTATTTAAGTTCTATAACGATATGAAGGGTAGACAGCAAAGTGGCAAGAGCTTCTTTAAGGATGACCTGTTCTTTATAGATGAGGAACAGTTCTTTATGTATAAGCAAGACGGTGAGTGGTACTCATATGACAGATACTGCTTTGTAAAGCCCGTGCCTAAATCAGAGTCATATATATTTAAACCTTTTAGTGAAGAACCCTTGGTAGGTACTATGAAGTATCCTAATGACTATCTAAAGTCTAAGGGTATATCTAGTGGAGATATGGTGTGCTTCAAGCCTGATAGCGAGTATGAGTTTGAGGTAGACGGTGAGAAGCTATATAGGATGTATGACCATCAGATAACAATAAAGATATAATGGACAACAAGGATATAAAGCTTAGGATTATAGATGCCGCTATGAAGGCTGTCGAACAACTTATAAAGGTAGCTAAGGAGGATATAATAAAGATAGACCCTGAAGATGAGCTAGCGGCAGACAGGTTAAAGAATGCTGCAGCTACAAAAAAATTGGCTATATTCGATGCATTCGAGATACTTACAAAGATTGAGAGCGAGCGAGCTGATATAGATATAGCTGACAAGGGTCCATCTAAGGTAGACACAAAACAAGGATTTGCAGAAAGAAGGTCAAGATAGTTTATGTAAGGTGTTAGATGGGTATGTACCCTCTAATGTTATAACCAACAAGAATAGAAATAAGAGTTGGTTGTATGGCTATGACCCTAAGTATGATATGGTAATCATATCTAAGACAGGTATGATTGGAGATATTATAAATATCAAAGGTTTAGTGGTGGCACTACCCGCATCACCGAAGGATATTCATAAAAGAAGCAAGACCTCATCCGAGCAGTATTGGGAGCGTAACGAAATACCTAAGCCACTAGAAAAAATCACATCAATATTCCAATGGAACGAGAAGCCTACAGACTTCAAGAACCTTTGGGTAGATTACATAGAGGGTGAGTTTGATAAGCGTGAGCTAGGATATTGGTTTATGAATAACGGAAGTCCTAAATATGTTACAGGTGCTCACTATATGTATCTTCAGTGGACAAGTATTGATGTTGGATACCCTGACTACCGAGAGGCTAACAGGATTCTGTATATATATTGGGAGGCGTGTAAGGCAGACAAGCGAAGCTTTGGTATGGACTATCTAAAGATAAGACGTTCAGGCTTTTCATTTATGAGCTCATCAGAGTGTGTGAACACAGGAACACTAGCAAAAGATTCTAGGGTTGGTATACTATCTAAGACGGGTGCAGATGCCAAGAAGATGTTTACAGATAAGGTGGTGCCTATTAACAGTAGGTTACCATTCTTCTTCAAGCCTATTATGGATGGTATGGATAAGCCAAAGACTGAGCTAGCATTTAGGATTCCTGCTGCAAAGATTACAAAGAAGAATATGTATAACACCACTGTCGATGAGCTGATGGGGTTAGACACTACAATAGATTGGAAGAATACAGATGACAACAGCTATGATGGTGAGAAGCTTCTATTATTGGTACACGATGAAAGCGGTAAGTGGTTAAAGCCAAACAACATATTAAATAATTGGCGTGTAACAAAGACGTGTCTACGTTTGGGTAGTAAGATTATAGGTAAGTGTATGATGGGCTCAACCTCAAATGCTCTAGCAAAGGGTGGTGAAGAGTTTAAGAAGTTATATAACGACTCTGATGTAGCTAAGAGAAATGCAAATGGTCAGACCAAGAGCGGAATGTATTCACTTTTCATCCCAATGGAATGGAATATGGAGGGCTTCATAGATATATATGGTATGCCTGTATTCAGAAAACCTGCAAGGGCTATACGTGGTGTTGATGGTGAAATGATTGATAATGGTGCTATAGACTATTGGGAGGCAGAGGTGGAGTCATTAAAGAACGACCCCGATGCATTGAATGAGTTCTATCGTCAGTTCCCTCGTACTGAATCTCACGCATTTAGAGATGAGAGCAAGCAGTCATTATTTAATCTAACGAAGTTATATCAACAGATAGATTATAATGACTCACTTATAACTGAGCATCACCTTACTAGGGGAAGCTTTCATTGGAAGAATGGAATCGTTGACTCCAAGGTTGTATGGGCTCCTGATAAGAGGGGCAGGTTCCTAGTTAGTTGGCTACCAAAGAAGGGATTGCAGAATAATGTATTTGATAAGAGAGGCATCAAGTACCCGGGGAATGACCATCTAGGCTCCTTCGGTTGTGACTCCTATGATATATCAGGCACAGTAGGGGGAGGTGGTTCCAATGGAGCACTTCACGGTATGACAAAATTTAATATGGATGATGCTCCTATTAATGAGTTCTTTCTTGAGTATGTTGCTAGACCACAGACTGCAGAGATATTTTTCGAGGAGGTGCTTATGGCCTGTATATTTTATGGTATGCCTATACTTGTAGAGAACAACAAGCCTAGGCTACTGTATCATTTTAAGAATAGAGGCTATAGAGGCTTTAGTATAAATAGGCCTGATAAGCATTACAATAGACTATCTAAGACAGAGAGAGAGTTGGGTGGTATACCTAACTCAAGCGAGGACATTAAACAGGCACACGCCTCAGCTATTGAGTCTTACATAGAGAAGTATGTGGGTCTAGATATAGAGGGTACGTATCGAGATTCAGAGGAGATGGGCTTTATGCCTTTCGCTAGAACCCTTGAGGATTGGGCAAAGTTTGATATTAGTAACAGAACAAAGTATGATGCCACTATTAGTTCAGGTTTGGCTATTATGGCAAATCAAAAGCAGGCGTATATGCCTGAGAAAAAAGAGTCGAAAATAAGTATTAACTTTGCAAGGTATACCAATAACGGTACAAGAAGCGAAATAATTAGAAGATGAAGGACGTAAAAGTAAACATTTCATCTACAGGATTTCCAAGTCAATTTGTTTCTGACGCTGAGAAAGCAACAGAAGAGTTCGGATTACAGATTGGACAAGCCATTCAGTATGAGTGGTTCAGAAAGGATGGGCAGTCGTGTAGATACTACAGTCAATGGAGAGACTTTAATAGGTTGAGGTTATACGCAAGGGGTGAGCAGTCCATTGCTAAATACAAAACTGAGTTGGCGGTAGATGGAGACTTGTCTTACTTGAATCTTGATTGGACACCTGTACCTATTATACCTAAGTTTGTTGATATAGTTGTCAACGGTATGAGCGATAGACTATTTAAGGTAGACACCTATGCTCAGGATGCAATGTCTCAGGCTAAGCGTAGTAAGTATCAGGATATGATAGAGGGACAGATGGTGTCTAAAGAGGTGCTATCTATAATACAAGAGAAGTCGGGTGTAGACCCATTCGCTATGGACCCTGCAAATCTACCTGAATCAGATGAGGAGCTTTCGTTGTATATGAACCTAAACTACAAGCCTGCTATTGAGATAGCAGAGGAGGAGGCTATAAATACTATCTTTGATGAGAATCATTATCAGGATATTAGAAAGAGACTAGACTATGACCAAATGGTTCTAGGTATATCTTGTGCGAAGCACGAGTTCTTACCGGGAGCAGGAGTTCAGCTATCATATGTAGACCCTGCCAATATTGTATATAGCTATACAGAGGACCCACAGTTTAAGGACTGCTTCTATTGGGGAGAGATAAAGACAATACCAATCACTGAGCTTATAAAGATAGACCCATCATTAACTAGAGAGGACCTAGAGGAGATAAGCAAGTATAGTCAGAGTTGGTATGACTACTATAATACAGCTCAGTATTATGAGAACGATATATTCTATAAAGATACCTGCACCGTTATGTACTTCAATTATAAGACCACTAAGAAGGTGGTATATAAGAAAAAGATACTTGAGGGTGGTGGCTCTAAGGTAATAGAGAAGGATGACCAATTCAACCCACCTGCAGATATGATGGAGGAAGGTAGATTTGAAAAGATTGAAAAGACCATTGATGTATGGTATGATGGTGTTATGGTTATGGGTACTAATATTATTCTTAAGTGGGAGATGGCTAGGAATATGGTACGTCCAAAGTCTGCAAGTCAGCACGCACTACCAAACTATGTAGCATCAGCACCTAGAATGTATAAGGGTGTTATTGAGTCGTTGGTTAGGAGGATGATTCCTTTTGCTGATTTGATTCAGATGACACACCTAAAGCTTCAGCAGGTAATATCTAGGGTAGTACCTGATGGTGTATATATAGATGCCGATGGATTAAATGAAGTAGACTTAGGTACAGGAGCAGCATATAATCCTGAAGATGCATTAAGACTATACTTCCAAACAGGTAGTGTTATTGGTAGAAGCTACACTCAGGATGGCGAGTACAATCAAGGTAAGGTTCCAATCAAGGAGCTTCAATCTTCATCAGGTGCTAGTAAGTCACAGATGTTGATATACAACTACAATCACTATATGGATATGATTCGTTCTGTCACAGGACTGAATGAGGCTAGGGATGGTTCTGCACCAAACTCGGACGCTTTGGTAGGTATACAGAAGCTTGCAGCGTTGAGCTCTAATACCGCAACTAGACATATACTAGACAGTAGCCTTTATATATATAGAACATTAGCAGAGGCATTAACATATAGGGTTGCTGATATACTAGAGTATTCAGACTTTAAGGATGACTTTATAAATAAGATAGGTAAGTACAACGTAAGTATACTTGGAGATATATCTGACCTATACATATATGACTTTGGAATCTTTATCGAGGTTAGCCCTGATGAGGAGGAGAAGGCACAGTTAGAGCAGAACATTCAGATGGCATTGTCACAGAAGGACATTAGCCTTGAGGATGCTATTGATATCCGTGAGATTAGAAACCTTAAGATGGCTAATCAGCTTTTAAAGCTTAAGCGTAAACAGAAGCAAGAGCGTGAGCAGCAACAGCAGATGCAGATGCAGGCGATGCAATCGCAGCAGCAGATGCAATCACAGCAGCTTGCAGCACAGACAGCTATGCAGAAGATACAGGCAGAGACACAGTCTAAGATGCAGATTAAGCAGGCAGAGGTTGCCTTTGAGATTGAGAAGCTTAAGAACGAGGCAGACCTCAAGAAGCAGCTTATGCAGACTGAGTTTGATTTCAATATGCAGCTTAGAGATATGAGTGAGAACGCATTACAGAATAGAGAGAATAAGAGAGAGACTGCTAAGTCAGACCGTATTAGTCAGCAGAACAGTGAGCAGTCGAAGCTTATCAACCAAAGAAAGAACAACCTACCCCCACAGACCTTTGAGTCTAACGAGGATAGCCTTGATGGATTTGATATGGCTGAGTTTGAACCTCGCTAAAAACGTTAAAAAAAATAACTAACTTTGTAAAAATATAATCTAATGGAAATTAAAGTAAAAGCAATAGAGTCTCCGGATTCTAAATCTGTACAAGAGGTAGAAAAAGAATTGTTAGACAAGCACGAAGAATCATTACAGAATGAAGAGAGTCAAGCTAATGATACAGGAGTGGAAGGAAGCACTGAGGGTGCCACCTCCACATCGGAACAAAAAGAAGTACAGCCGCAAGGCGAAGCACAAGAGTCCTCAGAGTTAAATGAGGAAGACGTTCTTTCATATATTGGTAAAAGATACGGCAAGGATATAAACTCATTCGATGAGCTTATGTCTGAGCGAGAGTCTTCAGAGGAATTACCTGAAGATGTAGCTGCCTATCTTAAATATAAAAAAGAGACAGGACGTGGATTCAATGACTTCCAAAGATTACAGGAAGACTTTGATGATATGGACCCTGACTATTTGCTATCTCAATATTATAAGGCTACGGAGACGGGGCTTGATGATGATGACATAGATATTATGTTGAGTGAGTTTGATTACGATGAGGACTTGGATGACGAGGCTGACGTAAAGAAAATAAAGCTAGCAAAGAAAAAGACTATTGCAAAGGCCAAAGGGTACTTTGAGGATATGAAGGAACAATACAAGCTTCCACTTGAGTCAAGTGGTGGTGAGCGTTCGGGAGTAGACTCCGAGGAGATGGAGGCATATAAGCGATATACAGAGTCTGCTAAGACCCAACAGGAGCTAGGAGAGCGTAGACGAAATTGGTTTACTGAAAAAACCAACGAGGTATTCGGAGGGGAGTTCAAAGGTTTTGAATTCTCTATTGATGATAAGGCCGTACTATACTCACCGCAATCTGCCGATGAGCTAAAGACTAAACAGTCTGACGTTATGAACTTCTTAAATAGGTTTATGAACGATGACGGTTTAATAGCTGACGCAGAGGGCTACCATAAGGCGATAGCAGTAGCATCAAACCCTGAGAAGTTTGCTCAGTTCTTTTATGAACAAGGCAAAGCTTCAGCAACTGAGGATGTAACCCGTAAGATGAAAAACATTGATATGTCGACACGGAATGCACCTGAGGTTTCTACAAAGGGCGGGATGCAAATTCGAGCTATAAACCCTGACTCGGGGAAGGGCTTGAAAATTAGAAGTATTAAAAATAAATAAAAAACAAAAAACAAAATGGCAGTAGACGCAACACCGGGATTTGACTTGCAGCCATCTGCAACGCAGATTCCCACAGCAACAAATTACATTAACAACTTTGATTTCTTGAATCAGTATCTTCCTGATACATACGAGAAAGAATTCGAGCGTTATGGTAACAGAACAATTTCATCTTTCCTACGATTAGTAGGTGCAGAGATGCCTTCTAACTCAGACCTTATCAAATGGGCAGAGCAAGGAAGATTACATACTAAGTATGTAAACGTAGGGACAGCGGCATTAGTAAATGCTGACAACGCTACATTCCAAGTGAACGACAACCTTGCACCTGCAGGTTCAACAGCAGGAGCTTTAGGTACACCATCTATCGCTATCCGTGTAGGACAGACGGTTATGGTTGTTCAGAACGGAGGAACAGGTAGCAACAAAGGTATCGTAACAGCGGTTACAACTCCGGACACTTTCACTGTAGCTTTCTATGAGGCAGGTGGTCTTGTAACAGCAGGAACAGGAGTAGGTAACGCAGACGTTTCTGTATTCATCTACGGTTCTGAGTTCAAGAAAGGAACAAACGGAATGCAAGGTTCTTTAGAGGCTGACGATTTAATCTTTGAGAACTCTCCAATTATCTTAAAAGATAAGTATGCAGTATCAGGTTCTGATATGGCACAGATTGGATGGGTTGAGGTAACAACTGAGAACGGAGCAAACGGATACCTATGGTATATGAAGTCTGAGCACGAGACTCGTTTACGTTTCGATGATTACTTAGAGACTGCAATGATTGAGGCAGTTCCTGCAGAAGCAGCAGGTGGTGCAGTAGCAGCAGGTTTCAAAGGTTCAGAAGGTATCTTCTATTCTGTAGAGAACAGAGGTAACGTATGGTCAGGTGGTAACCCTGTAGCTTTGGCAGACTTTGATGCTATCATCTCACGTCTTGACAAGCAAGGTTCTATCGAGGAGAACGTTATCTTCCTAGACCGACAGTTTGGTTTTGACATTGACGATATGTTAGCAGCTCAAAACTCTTACGGAGCAGGTGGTACATCTTACGGATTGTTTGACAATGACGAAGAGATGGCACTTAACTTAGGTTTCACAGGATTCCGTAGAGGTTATGACTTCTACAAGTCTGATTGGAAATACCTAAACGACCCAACAATGCGAGGTGGTTTACCAACAGGAGCAGGTTCAGGACGTGTAAACGGACTATTGGTTCCTGCAGGTTCAACTACTGTATATGACCAAATCCTTGGAAAGAACGCTAAGCGTCCATTCCTACACGTTCGTTACAGAGCTTCAGAGACTGAAGACAGACGATACAAGACTTGGATTACAGGTTCAGCAGGAGGGGCACGTACTTCTGACTTAGATGCAATGGAGGTTAACTTCCTTTCTGAGCGAGCGGTATGTACCTTAGGGGCAAACAACTTCTTCTTATTCCAAGAGTAGGAACAGTTATAAAACCAAGAGGGGTGTCTTAGGGCACCCCTTTATTTTTTAAATTTTAAATTATATCAAATGAAAACAAAAGAAAAGTTCGTAAGTAAAAGTTATAGACTTACAAGAGACGTAGCACCGCTAACGTTTATGTTACCATCACGTAACACAAGAAGATACCCACTATTATGGTTTGACGAGGACAAAGGAATAAACAGACCTTTACGTTATGCCGTCAATCAAAAGACACCATTCGAGGATGAGCAGGACGGTAACGCTATCGTTGAGCCTATCATATTTGAAGATGGATTCTTACACGTATCAAAACAAAATCAGATTCTTCAGCAGTTCTTAAATCTACATCCTATGTATGGTAAATCATTCACAGAGATTAATGACGAGAAGGATGCGTCTCAAGATATTGAGGTATTAAATCTAGAGGTAGATGCATTGATAGAGGCACGTAGCCTTTCATTAGAACAGCTTGAGAGTGTATGCTCTGTGTTGTTTGGTATTGATGTGTCAAAGGTTTCTACAGCAGAGATGAAGAGAGATATTCTAGTTTATGCTAGAAACTATCCTGAGGACTTCTTAGATATTATCAACGACCCAATGTTAAAGCTTCAGGCTAAGGTCAACAAGTTCTTTGACAGTGGTCTACTTACATATAGAAAGAACCGTAAAGAGGTTTGGTACAGTACCCCAACAAATAAGAAGCGAATGCTTGTTGTTCCCTTTGGAGACGAGGGAGTATCTACAGTAGCTAGCTATCTTCAGACTGACGATGGCGTTGAGGCATTGAAGGTACTAGAGAAGCTACTAGATTAATTTCAGTATCTTTGTGGTATTATTAACCCATTAATTTTTTAACAATGGAAAAATTTTTAAAAGTTACAAACGCACCTGTTACAGGGCAGCTTATTGCTATTAACGGAATCAAAGCAGTTGCTACGGCAAATGCTACCGCAACTACGGTCACTATTAAGTATTTTGACGGAACTACAACTACAGTGACAACTGCAGCTCAAGTAGCTCACGATGTATATAGTGAGATTTTAGATGCAGTTGCTACAGCGATTGCTACATCTTGGCAGAAGGCTTACTATGAAGTGGTTCTTCCAAAGGCAGTAACAAGTATTTTAAATGCTTAATACTTACTTTAACCTATTGAAGGAGGGCTTTTAAGGAGCCCTCTTTTTTTTTGCTTATCTTTGTGTAAAGAAGATAACGAATGATTAACTCAGTAAGAAATACAGTTCTATCTATACTGAACAAGAACAACTACGGATACATCTCTCCATCAGACTTTAACCTGTTTGCTAAGCAGGCACAGCTAGATATATTTGACAACTACTTTTTCAATTATAACTATCAGATTAATAAGGAGAATGCGAGACAGTCAGGTACGGGATACGCTGACATTAAGAAGGGATACGAGGAGGTTATTGAGATGTTTGGTGTAACAAACTATCTACCAACCACAAGCACATTATTAAATACTGTCAACCTAGGGAATACGTTCTATCTACCTGCACAGATTTATACAGGTGATGACTACTACCTAATCAATAAGGTGTTGGCGTATGAGACAACTAAAGCTACAGGTGCAACCACATCTATTCTTGCAAATAGCCTAGAGGATAGTACAGCCACATTTATTAGTGATGGTGTAAAGGTGGGGGATGTGGTATTTAATCTGCGCACACCGTCTGCATTAGAGAACGCTACGGTTACTCAGGTATTGAGTGATACCGTATTGGTTCTATCATCAGATATATTTACAGCTAACGCATCAGCGTATGTGGTATTTAGTCCAAAGCAGAATGAGCTAGACAAGGTTACTCAGAATAAGATTACAATGCTTAACAACTCAATGCTTACTGCACCGAGTAGATTGTTTCCTGCATACACACAGGAGGGTGGTATACTTACAGCATATCCATCGGCATTGTTCTCAGGTATACAGTGTCAGTACATCAGATACCCTAAGGACCCGAAGTGGACCTATGTAAACTTGACAAACGGTGAGCCTGTATTTGACTCCGGACAGGCAGACTACCAAGACTTTGAACTAAGCTTAGATGACCAAGTTGAATTGGTAAATAAGATTCTACAGTATTCAGGTATGTCTATCAGAGAGATTCAAGCGGTACAGTTTGGTAAGGCAGAGGAGCAATATAACGACCAACAAGAGAAATAATGGCATACATATCACAATACGAATACTACGAGAATAATGGGAACGCACCTGAGAATGCTAATTGGGGTTCCTATCAGTACGTTAGCCTATACGATATAGTAAACAACTATATGCTTATGTATACGGGTAACCACTCAATGATTAACAACGAGGAGAGATACAAGGTCTTGTTCCACGCTAAGCGTGGTATACAGGAGCTGAACTATGATGCGTTCAAGGAGATAAAGGTTTTAGAGTTGGACGTGTGTGACAACCTAAGGTTTGTTCTACCTCCTGACTTTGTGAATTGGGTTCGTATATCACTATATAAGGATGGTGTATTGAGACCAATGACTGAGAACATTCAGGTTAATAGTGCAGACGCATATCTACAGGACAACAACTGTAAGATTCTTTTTGACCAAGACGGGAATGTATTGAAGCCTGAGTATTCAGGATTGGATGTAGATAGGATTAAAGGAACAAAGAAGAGTATATATCTAAATGAGGCTAGTCAGTTCAATGGTATGTTGGGATACAACTACGATGGCTATTGGTACTTTGACTACGGCATAGGAGCGTTCTACGGGCTTAACACAGAGACTGCTAACGCTAACCCTACCTTTAGGATAGATAAGCGTGCAGGTGTAATAAACTTTGACTCATCAATGTCTGACGAGAAGTGCATACTTGAGTATGTGTCTGACGGTATGGAGAATGGTGACGATAGCTTGGTTCAGGTGAACAAACTTTTTGAGGATTATGTATATGCGTACATAACATATGCACTACAGAACTCTAAGTATGGTGTTCAGGAGTATATGATTAATAGAGCGAGAAAGAATAAGACAGCACTATTGCGTAACGCAAAGATTAGAATGAGTAATATTCATCCCGGTAGGTTACTACAGAACCTAAGAGGGCGGGACAAATGGATTAAGTAAATGGCGAATTTAAAGAGACACTTTATATCAGGCAAGATGAACAAGTCTGTGGACGAAAGACTTGTGCCTAACGGTGAGTATATTGATGCATTGAATGTAAGGCTTGGTTCTACTGAGGCATCAGAGATAGGCTCCGTTGAGAACTCAAAGGGTAACACTAAGGTTACGTCATTGGAGTACAACGGTACAGCGTTAAGTAACAATGCAAAGTGTATAGGTACTCTTGACGATAGTGCGAACGAGACATTATATTGGCTTGTTCACGACCCATCATTCAGTGTTGGAGCTACAGGTAAGCTTGACCTTATAGTGTCAATAGACCTAAAGGTAGACGCATTGGTGTATCACGTTATTAGTATTGACGATGGTGGCAATACAGATACGACACTAAACTTTAATCCAACATATCTAGTTACAGGGATTGACTTGGTGGAGGACCAACTGTTCTTTACCGATGACTACAATGCACCTAGGGTTATTAACGTTAATAGAAACTATGAGAATCCTGATGCGAACGTAGACCAATTTACTGCTGAGGAACTTCTTGTAATTAAGAAGCCGCCTGTAGAGGCACCGACATTTACATTGAACCTTACTCCGGGGGAGGAGGACTATTTAGATGAGAGATTCATATGCTTTGGATACAGGTATAAGTATGCAGACAACCAATACTCAGCGACCTCACAGTTCTCTGAGCCTGCATTTACACCTAAGCCTTTTAACTATTCGGGTCGCTCAAACCTAAATGAAGGGATGGTCAACGCAAAGAATCAAGCGGTAATAAGCTACAACTCAGGAGGCCCACTTGTTGTTGGTATTGACCTACTGTTTAAAGAGTCAGGCAACAGTATCATAAAGGTGATACAGAAACTTGACAAGCAACAGGAGGGTCTTGCAGATAACACCGACTACACGTTTACCTTTAATAGTAATAAAATATTCACAGTCTTACCTGACTCACAGCTACTACGGTTGTTTGATAACGTACCACGCTTTGCTCAGGCACAGACAGTTATGGGTAATAGGTTAGTGTATGGTAACTATGTTGATGGATATGACCTAAAGGATAGGAACGGAAGTTTAACAAGGCTAGAGTACCAAGCTGATTTATTATCAAATGAAATTAGTATTGATGTTATACCTGTATCAAGCACATCTTTTGACTTTAATGTAGATGGAGCTACTCCTATCACTATCCCAAATAGTAAGATAATTGTTAATTTTACAGGCGTAGAATTAAAAGCAGGTAGTGATATATCAATATCTTTTAACTTGAATTGGAACTCTTTTTCAAACACAGTAGCACCTTCAGACATACCTGTGGAAAATTCAGGTTCAACCCCTGTATCGTTTTCATATGTTCTACCTCAAGACTTTGCTACAATTAATGATTTAGCAACAAGTGCTGACTTCATAAATAAAGTTGGAACATCGCTACCTACAGGTAATATAAAGCCTGTGTTTGATACTGTGAATCCTACATCGTGTAGTGGAATAACATTTACTGATACTTATAACTGTGCCATTTCACCTGTACTTGATGCTTCAGCTACAACAACTTGGACTAAATATGTATCAGGTCAAACATCAGCAATAGCACCTCCCGGAACCCCTAACAATGGTGAAGGTATAATAATAGGTTCTTCAGCGGTAAGTCCAAACCTTGAACTTACTATGCTTGCAATGCGTAGAGTAGACAACACAACTACACCTACATCAAATGTTTATGAATATTTTGAAGTAGCTGACCTAAGCTGTACAATAGCTACATCACCATCAGCACTAAGCCTTCATAGCAATAGAAACTATGAGGTTGGTATTATATATATGGATGAGTTTAATAGGTCAACCACAGCTTTAGTTAGTGAGTTCAATGCAGTCAATATTCCTTGTGGTAATGCTCATCTTCAGAACAAGATTCAGGTAACGATACCACCACAGCAGTTGGCACCATCTTTTGCAACACGATACAAGTTTTGCTTGAAGCCTGATAGGCAGGGATATGAAACTATATATTCTAATCAATACTTTACATCGGTTAATGACACTTATTTTTTACTAGATGGTGAGAATGCTCAGAAGGTTGAAGAAGGCTCTAGGCTTATTATTAAAAAAGACTCTAATGGTTTTCTATCTGATTGTAGGTACGCTACTGTACTTGAGAAAAAAGCTTTTGATGATTCTCCTGTATCAGGAATTACCGCTCCTGCGGGTGTGTATATGAAGATACGTGCTAATGATTTTTCTGTAGAGACAACAGAAAATGCAGTTATAGGACCTCTCAATAACTTTGTTGAAACATCAACTCCGGGACAGTTTCCAATACTTGTATTATATGGACTGAGTGCAGGTATAGGTTCTAGTGGTTCATTTGCAGGAAATCCTCCATATGGCTTACCTATAACAACAGGAAGTATTATAAGTCTTTCTTTTATTTTTAATAGGATTGGAAACTTTAGCGGGCCTACACCTACATCAGTAAATGCAGTATCAATAGGAGAGTTTACATCTCCTGATAACTATACTGACATAATAGATTGGTTTCAATCAAACCCAATATTACAATCTATAAATGCTTCTCTAACTAATAGTGGGCAGACAGACCTGCCTTTACTAACAGAAATAGCATCATCACCTGTTAGTAGTGATGTTAATAATTATAGTTTAGACGGAGAGCCTGAAGGTGCTTTCACTTGGTATAGAGATACTTCAGGAGGGACTACTAACGGAGAGGTTAGATTTATTATTAAAGGTGCTGTTGCTCAATCGGGAGGTTCGAACAACGCAGGAACATCATCAATAGAAACAACTTGGCTTATTAAAAGAACTGATGAGGTTATAGCCTTTGAGACCGAGCCTAGTGATGCACTACCTGACGTGTGGTTTGAGGGTGCTGACTCATATGCTATTGACCAAGCGACAGGATTCCATACAGGGAATGTGCAGACACAGACAGGCGCATTGCCTGCGATTATTGACACTGACTTTGGGAACTGCTACGCATATGGTAATGGCGTAGAGAGTTACCGCATCCGTGACTCAATAAAAGGAAAGGCATTTAGTCTAGGTGAGAGAGCGTTCTCTACATCTGCTGAGGACTATCAGGAGGCTGATAGGTTTGCAGCACTTACATACAGTGGTGTGTTTAACACTGAGACAAACGTCAACAACCTAAATGAGTTTAATCTTGGCCTACTAAACTTCAAGAACCTTGAGGAGGTGTTCGGTCCAATACAGATTCTATCAGGAAGGGAGACAGACATACTCACACTACAGGAGGATAAGATATCATATGTACTTGCAGGTAAGAACCTTCTATCTGACGCTGCAGCAGGAAGTGCAATTACATCAGTACCTGAGGTGCTAGGAACACAGATAGCAAGGGTTGAGGAGTATGGCATCAGTCAGAACCCTGAGAGCTTTGTGCAGTATGGATTCAATAAGTTCTTTACAGACGCTAAGCGTGGGGTATTACTACAGCTACGAGGCTCAGGACAAGGAGAGCAGCTTACCGTAATCTCAGAGATTGGTATGCGTTCCTTCTTTAGAGACCTATTCATTGGTAGTGGTAACACTCAGAAGCTTGGAGCTTTTGACCCATATATGAATGAGTATGTGCTTAGCTCTAACACTACACCACTTCCTGCAGAGGAGGTTGTATATAACTGTGGTGTTACAAGGACTGTTACAGTGACTGAACAGGAGGCATTGACATTTGCTGTTGACTTCGGTCAGAACGTTGGAGGATGTGAGATTACATATAACGTAACGTCACTAACAGCAGGAGCGTCTGTTAGTATAGCTGAGTCATATACAGGCTCATCAGTTACAGCAACCGCAGAGGGTGTTGGCTCTCCATTATTATTTACAAAGAGTACACCTCTACCAACTGAGGGTAATGTAACGATAACAGCGATACCTGCGACACCGGGAGGAAAGGCAACCGTAACGGTTGAGCTTACTGTTGGTTGTCCATCAGGAGATGAGTTAACAATAATTAACGTATGTATCACTGACCCTGCAGACGCAGGTAAGTTCATACACAATCAATACAGATGGGTAAATGGCACATACACATCGCCACTACACTCTAAGCAGATTGCATTTAGAACATTAGGTTCAGCAGCAGGACCATTTGTAATCGCTGACTACAGCGTGATACCTTCCTTCCAAGGAGGAGGAGTTATACCTGCAGACGGAGCAGCGGTTAGTGTTATCAGTAATGCGATACCGCCTAGCGATGACTATAAGTTCCCTGCCACAGGAAACAGATTGATGTACCTAAGAAGCAGTACACTGTATCCTAACACTGAGATAGGTATTGGTAGTTTATTGTCAGCAGCTACTGACATCACACCATCACCGATAGTATTGCCTGAGGTGACAGGAACATTTGTGATGCCTAGCGGAAGCAATGGTGACTACCTATATATTATTCACGATTATTACAACTAAGATATGGCAGGATTGACAGGAAACTATACGCTTACATACAGTGAATCTACAAATGGATTCCCATCGTTCTATTCATACTTCCCTGATATGATGATAGGTATGAACAACTACCTATACTCATTCAAGGGTGGTGACCTATATCGTCACAATACAAATGAGACTAGGAACAACTACTATGATGTTCAGTATAGCTCTACGATAACAAGTGTAATAAATGAGCAGCCCTTAGAGAATAAGTTGTTCAAGACCATTATGCTTGAGTCAGACTCAGCGTGGTCAGGGACGTTTATCTCAGACCAACAGACCACAGGTAGCATCAGTGCTGATTGGTTTGTTCAGAAGGAGGGGGCTTGGTTTGCATTTATGCGAAACACGGGAGCTACACCTGCGGGTGAAAACGAGTATCCACTACGTTCATTAAATGGTATCAGCTCTTCAACAAGCGTAAACTCTGCAGCACCTACAGCGGTAGAGGTAAACTTCAATGTCAATACATCTATCGGTAGCATCCTAAGTATTGGTGATACGTTATACTTTATTCCGTCACCTGTCGTTGGCAGCTCAACACCTACATTATGTGGTACGGTCACAGCAATAAACATCGACCTGCCTGCGGGAGTGAATCAGATTGTGGTAGACACATCAGCGGGTGCAATACCTCCGGGACAGACAGACTACTTTATGTTTATAAAGAATCAGATTGCTGAGTCACACGGGATATTAGGGCACTACTGTGAGTTCAAACTTACCAACACAGACACCACTGCCACTGAGCTTTTTGCAGTGGAGACAGAGATAATGAAATCTTTCCCTTAAATTTATTATCTTTGTAGGTAAATAAATATCTATGGCCGTATTAGCAGCGATTGGTCTAGCCACCAATGTAATATCAGCAGGTGCATCATTTGTGCAAGCTAACAAACAGAAGAAGATGATGCAGGAAGCCAATGCCGAAGCGGCAAAGGCTATAAAGGAGGCTCGTAAGAGGCTCGATGTAAATGTATATGACGCACTAACAATCAGCGACACCCCATACGAGAGACAGCGTGAGATGTTTAACGCACAGACGCAACAGATGATGACAGGCTTTCAAGAGCTTGGTGTTCAAGGTATGCGTGGGGCTACAGCGGCATTGGCTCAGGGCCAACAGATGCAGGGACAGATTGCTGACGCTAAGACTCAAAGGCTAGAGCAACTAGAGCAGATGCAGGCGGCTGAGGAAGGAAGGCTAAGAGATATAAACGTACAGATTGACCTTCAAGAGGCTGAGGGCGCACAGCTAGCAGCAAGAGATGCTGAGCAGGCTAGACAAGCAGCAATAGAGAAGGGAATTAAGAGTGTTGTAAGTGCAGGAGGTCAGATAGCCGAAATGCCTGAGCTATATAAGCAGGACAAATCCGGAGATACATTGGCTAAGTTTCGTCAAGATACTCAAGGGCAAAGAAATCTTAGTATGGATTTTTTGACAGGCAGACCTATACCAACATCAAAGCCTAATATTACAAGCTTAAATGCAGCTTCTCTATATGAAAATCCATTCTTACAACAGAGTGCGAATTTAGGATTAACAATACCACGACCATAATGGCAACATACTACGGATACGCAGAAAGGAATGCTGAGGACCAAATAGATTGGAATGCGGTAGGCAAGTCAATGTCTGACACGCTTAATGATGAACAGAAAAGAAGAGATGATTTAAAGGCTCAGATTGATAAGGACTCATTTGAGTATGGGCAGACCCTATCTAACTCACCGCAGGGTGAGCATAAGGGTATGAACGAATACTCACTTAACTATGCTGCTGATGCTCAGGATTACAACCTAATGCAGCTACGTCTACTTAAGTCAGGAAAGATTAAGCTTAGAGACTACCTCAAGGGTAGAGAGAACATTAAGCAGGGTACCACTCAGATATTTGATATGATGAAAAACTATCAAGAGAAGTATGGTGAGTATGCTGAGCGAGCAAAGACAGGCGTATCAGGGATGTATGAGGGATTCCTACTTGGAGAGGTTGAAGGTTTTGGAAACCTAACATCTACGATGCCATATATAAATCCTACCACAGGAAAGGTTAGTATAGGCAAGAAGGTTCCTAAGAATCCAAATAAGCCATACGATGCAAACACCAATCCCTATACTGTTAAGATGAGTGATAACCCATCAGATTTTAGAACCGTTCAGGAGTTAGCGTTTGCATTGAGCTCTCAGGTCGATAGGTTTGATTCAGGAGGGGCTATTGATGGTATTGTTGATAACTTCGCTAAGAAGTTTGAGACATTAAAAAAGAGTGGTAGTGCATCCACAAAGATTGATGACGTTCGTAATATGCCTGACTTTAAGAAGTCATTGGACGATATGATTATCGCTGAGTTTGAGAGCAACCCATTGAATGCATTGAGTGCGTTGGGAGACTTTATTAAGTATGGTCCTGACGGTCAGCTTATACAGCTTACAAGAAACCCTGAAGATTTGAAAAAAATAAATCCTGAGACAGGAAAGATTAATGAGCACACAATACTTTTGGTTCCAAACCCTGAGCAGCCTGAGGGTGGTATAGCAATGCCTGACTTTGAGTCAGAGTCAGGTAAGAAGTTGCTTAAGCATATGCGTGATAAGATTGCAGAGAGTGTAGACGCAGGACTAAACAGAACGATTCAATATCAAAGAGGGTTTCAATCACGAGGTAAAACAACCGGAGAGTTAAAAGGAGAAGAGAATAAAAAGGCTGATGAGCTTTATCAAATAAAGCTAAGAGAGATTAAAGGTAGATTAAGTAATATAGCCGCAGATTCATATTTAACAGGTAATCCTGATGCCACTGTTCAGGCGTTTAAAGACATAAGAGATTGGGGCTCACAATATAATGTATCAATAACAGAAGCAGAAGAAGGAGAAGAAGGAGAAGAAGGAGAAGAAGTGATATATGTGGGGGACGAGGTATTTCCCAAAACCACTCCGCTTCAAGATATACTTATTGAGGCTGCAGCACAGATTGAGAGTGAAGATATTACTAATGCATACCGGAAAGCAGGAGCGCAAGGAAGAAAAGTAAATAACAGTAAAGGTGTAGGTTCACAATATTAATAATATCATACAATGAACGAAGAAGCAATAAATGATGCATATAAACTCTTTGTTAGAAATGGATACAGTAAGTCTCCTGAAGAGTTTAGAATACTAATGAATCGTAATGAAAATGCTAGAAGGGATATGTACGACCTTTTTGTAGGAGAGGGATACTCAAAATCTCCTGAAGAGTTTAATGTGTTGATGGGGGTACAACAAGCACCGTCAGGTGTTGAGGCTGTAGAGGTTGATGTACAGGAGGAAGGGCCATTAAAAAAAAAAGAAGATACGGTATCTCCTTCGGGACTTTCTTCATTGGGATTACCATCGGTTACTGATGTTATTCAGGAGAAGGCTGAGCTCGGTGAGCAACAGATAGCAGAACAGCAGATAGCAGAACAGGAAGCTGCTGACTTCTTTGATGTTTCAAAACCTTTTGCACCTAAGCCTAAGCAGATGCAAGAGAAGATGCAGATGCAAGAGAACCTTGTTATGGTTAGGCAGTATGATGACTTTGATATCAGGGGTGTCAACAGAGGACCAATAGTACAGGTTAATCTTAACGACCCCGACCTATATAAGAGAAAAGAAAATCAGAGACTATATGTAAATCAGCTAGAGTCAGAGGCTAAGTCTGAGCTTAACAAGATAGCTCTAGACAAGGATGTTACAGAGAAGACATCAGAGATTGAGAAGGAAGTAATTCGAAAGAAGAAAGAGCTTGAGAAGACCAACTATCTTAGTGCAGGGCCTGATGGTAAACCTATTGAGATTACAACCTTTGAGGAGGTAGTCTCAGGTATTAAGCCAACAGAGGGTCTTGATGTTGATTTATCCGCTATAGGGACAGACCCGCAGGCTGCAAAGGTTCTATATGATGCTGAGGTAAAGAGGTACGAAGATAAGCTAAAGAAAGACGCAGGTTTTGTTAAGGTAAACGGTGAGTATTATGACCCTAATATGTTACCTCCTGACGTTGGTTTTGATGCAGCAATAAAGCAGACGAGGTTTGTAAATATAATTGATAGTGAGGAGGAATTCTCTGTACCTACAATGAGGCTTAGATTCAAGCCATACGGTTTTCAGTTTGAGGAAACAGGTGGAGGTGACGCTATGAAGGTTACTGCACCCAACGGACAGGTTGAAGAGTTTAACCTTGACCCTACATTTGGAGATACATCCGAGGCAATTAGACTTAAGAAGTTTTTAGTAAATGGATACAACGACTACGCAGACACACTATCAGACCAAGAGTTTGTAGAGCAGGCGTTGAAGGGTATGCCACTAGAGTATCAGTCAACAAAAGACGCAAAGACTCAGGCTCTTAGACAGAAAAGATATATCCGTGAGGTGTCTAAAAAGATGGAGAAAGATGCTCAGGACTTAGATGCTCTTGATAGATACAGAGAGAAGGAAGAGACTAATATATTTCTACTAAACAAGGAGCTAGAGAATCTAAACCCTGAGAGTAATGCCTATAAAAATCTAGCTGAATCCATAGAAAAAAGAGTTAGCAACTATAACAAGACATATCAAGCGACTGAGGCAAAACATAAAGAGCTAATATTACAGAACGATATGATGAAGCGTACTGTAGGTCAGGACATAATGAACGGTACCTTCTCTAAAGACAATGACTATAGCAGTATGCGTGAGGATATGGGTGATATAAGCTCTATTCCTGCCACAGTTCTTAGTGAGTTTGGTTATGGTATAGGTGATATTATGTCAGGAACAACAAGCCTCGCTGCTGACCTAGCTGCTAACATAAACAATGCATTCTATAATGAGTATGAGGAGGGATATATCACTGACTCTGAAAGAAAAAAATTCAAGAAAGATAATTTACCGGGTATAAGAAACCTTTTTGGTGGAGGAATAGCAGAGATGGCAGACTTAACAGAGGAGTATGTTCAGAAGGCTAAGACAAGTGATTTCTTAGGTATACCCGGGACATCAATAATAACAGAGGGACTATTTGGATTGGTCCGTTCTATGCCCGCTATGATGACGGGTGGTGCCTCAATGTTTTCATTTATGGCAATGGGTACTGATATGATAAATCAGGAGATGGAGAATAACCCTGCGTTTGCAAATATCTCTGAGAACGAAAAGCTCCTACTTACATTACCTTTAGGTATAGTGATAGGTGTGTTAGAGCGTGCAGGTTTCAGGGGTGCATTAAACAATTCATCACTTGTAGGTAGATTAACAGTAAATGGATTAACAAAGTTTGGTCTATCAAGCGGTAAGCAGATAGCAAAGGAGGGAACCAAGAGAACATTCACTGAGATAATTGAGAACGAGGTAAAGAACAAGCTTGTTCGTGGTGGTGTATTATTAGCTAGCTCTACATTTTCTGAGGCTGAGACAGGAGCCGCCCAAGAGATAGCCGAGGTGTTTGGTAAGGAGATATATGATGCAGCAAAGGGGCAGGATTACTTTAAGCAGTCGGTAGACTTGTTAAATCCAACTACCGAATTTGGTTCTGTAAATTGGGACTTCCTAGGAGAGGTTGCTCACGCTGCTGCAGCCGAGGCTGTTGGTGGTTTTGCTATGGGTATGCCTTCAGCATTTACTGCTGCGAACAGAAGTAATAAGGTAGCAGAGATTAGCGATAATGCATACAATCTGTTTAGGATGTATCGAAGTAACCCTGAGATATTAGAGCTACAGAAGAAGAACCTTGACGCTAGGGCTGCAGACCCTAAAGACCCAATGACAAAGGAGGAGGCAGACAAGACAATGCTTGACTATGAGTATATGATAGGTCAAGCCTCTGAGATAAACCCTGAGTTCGACTCACAGGCACAGAAGCAGATACTTGCACTGATGATGCAGCAGAGAGAAATCAAGGACGCAATGCAGAACAAGGACAAGCGTACCACAAAAGAGCTACAGCGTCAGTCAGAGATTATTGATGAGGACATCACATTAATATCTGCTGAGGCACACAAGAGAGCAAACGTACAGAAGGGTGAGTATGAGACCGCTGTTAAGGAGGGATACAAGGGTACCTTTGATGACTACCGTACAGGTAAGGATATGAAGGAGGCTATCAAGAAAGAGGCCGCAAAAAAGAAGGTTGAGACCAAGGAAGAGATAACACCTACCAAGGAGCAACGTGAGAAACTAGAGAAGCAAGCGTTAAGAGAGTTAAAGAAAGAGAATCGTAAGATTAGACGAAAAAATAGACGAGAAGGATTTAAGGGTGACAAAGTTAAGGGTACTCGTAAGAAGTACGAGCCTACTCAAGAAGATATTGACGCTAGAGTTGATGAGTTATTTCAAGCACAGCAACAAGAAGACCAAGAGGTATTAGACCTTGAGTCTGCGATTGAGGAAGAGGTAACCCCTAAGGAGATGGCTGAGACCGAGCAGGTTGCTGAACTAACTCAAGAGGAATTAGATAATTTATGGAGTAATCAAAGTAGTGAAAGCAGGGCTGATTTACAAATAGAAGCGGAAGAACAATTAGAAAAAGAAGAAGAGAAAAAAAGTTTGATGCTTCGTAGTATGGGGAGACGTAGTGAAAAGAAACGTATTACTTCCGAGCAGATAGAAGCTAGAGCTAAAGAAATTCTTGCTAAAAAAGAAAGCGCACCTATTTCAGCAACACAGACACAGGAGAAAAGCAAGCCTGTAGCAGAGGCGGCAGTTGAAGAAGTTACTCAGGAGAAGTTAGATGAGGTTCGAGCCCTTGAAGAAGAGGCGCCTGTCGTTGAGGAAGAGGTGACTACTGAGGAAGCACCTGTTACTAAAGAGGAGCAGGCGGATAAGGATAAGGCTAGGGCTGAGAGGCTTGCTGAGTTGGATAGAAACCTTAGGGAGGCTACCACAGATAAGGCACCTGTAGCTGAGACGCAAGATGTGGTTGATGACGGTAAGGTCCCTGAGGTAACACAGGAGCAGCAGGATAGATACAATAACAAGGAGATGTCTGAGCAGGAGATTAAGGATGTCCTTGTTGGTTTGAACACCAAGGTACAGATGCGTGCTGAAGGCAAGACTGAGGAGAAGGTGACAGCCTTTGAGAAAAAGATAAAGAAGGAGAACGAGAACTTATATCGTGAGGTTCTTGGTATGCGTGCAGCTCCAAAGACTGAGACAAAGGTTGAGACTCCTAAGAAAGAGGCTCCGAAGAAGGAAGCACCTAAGAAGGATACAGGTGTTGACGATAAGCTTCGTGCGATAGCGGTGAAGATGGATAAGGCTGCCAAGGAGAAGGTGAGCAGCAAGCTAACAAAGGCTGAGAAGGAACTAATAAAAAAGAACACTAAACGATTCAAGGAGATTAATGATGAGGTCAAGATGCCTACCACCACAGCAGATGGTATCCGTAGTGCTATTAAGATGGTTGAGGATAGCTTCAAGGAGAAGGAGGCAAAGATTAAGGAGCAGATAAAGACAATTGATGGACGGGTCACAGACAGAATGACCAAGGACAAGGAGCGAAAAGAAAGAAAGGATACGTTGGCCAAGGCACGTAAGGAGAAGAACGCTAAGGTCAAGGAGCTGAAAGGTAAGCTCACTGATATGGGTGCACAGTTTCAGCTTGAGGCTGAGGCTACTTCTGAGAAGGCTAAAGCTAAGCTATTAGAGGAGGCTAACAAGCTATTGGATGATGTCATCCAAGAGAACAACGGTGAGATATCAGAGAACCCATTCAATGCAGAGAACCCTGCTCCGGGAGCTGAGATAATAACAATCGAGGTAAAGGAGAACAGTAAGTTAATTGAGGGCTTAGAACGTATGGGTCTTAAGGACCTAGTAGGGAAGAAGATAAGTCTAGTTATGGCTGACCAACTGAAGGTTGATGATAAGAGAATGGGAGGACCATTCTTTCCATTGATACCTAGGCTAAGAGGCAAGGTAGCTTGGGCATCTATAAACAAAACAGCAGCATCGGGGATTGTTAATGGTGCTATAAAGTCTGACTATAGTGTGGTATATAATATGTCACCATCTGCTATTGACTCAAATAGTATTATGGGAGAGACCCTTATTGACCTACTCAATGCCTTACCTAAGTCTGAGAAGCAGGAGACGTTTGAGCTGATGAAGGAGAACGTACTTAAGAGTAAGGCTAAAGACTTTGTTAGAATAAAGGAGGTATTTGAAAGCTCTAAGACGCTATCTCAGGCAATGAAAGGATTACAGAAGCTTGGAGTGGATGAGAGGGCAGCACTACTTAAGAAGGTTGTACCGTCTAGAGATGTCAAGGCAGGTACAGGTATTGGGGTAAAGCTTCAAGAGAATAACATTACCATAGAAGGGCTCAGAGAGATGAATGCTGAGCAGTTTGTTGCTGACCTTCCTGCAGGTGCTATGACTATGGTGCTTGAGGTAACTGACAAGGCAGGAAATAAGATAACTAAAAAGACAAAGGACGAGGCACTGATTACCCCTGAGCAGCAGAAGGAAGAAGGACTACCTGAACATCCTAACTATCCTGTATATATTAGAGGTAGGGCTGTTGGTATACTTACAGAGACAACACCGTTCTTCAATGTGTTAAAGGATGTAGCTAGAAACCTTGAGGTAAAGTTAGTGGGTCTAGTAAAGAAGAAGTCAGGAAGAAAGATAACAAGCAAGGAAGCAAGGTCTAATGAGATGCGTTCCGCATCAATGAAGGCATCAAAATCTAGGAAGGTACAATCTCCTACGGCTTCATCGTATGAGAAGTTTGTAGCAGTCCTTAAGAGGACCTTCCCATCTGTGGAGGTTCTTACCTCACAGGAAGAGTTTGACGCACTACTAAAGGAGACAGGAACAAAGAAGCTTACAAAGAAAAATCAAAAGGTATATGGTGCAGTGTACCAAGGGAAGCTATACCTGAACCCATCACTTGAGAACTTCAACACACCGATACACGAGTTCGGTCACATATGGATGAACGTGGCTAAGGAGTCTGCCCCTGAGATTTACAAGAAGGGTATGGACCTTATCAAGGGGACTGACTATGAGGCTCAGGTACGGAACAATCCTGCGTATCAGAAGGTCATCAAGCAGATGACAAAGGATGGTGCTACTGAGCAGGAGATAAATGACTACGTTCAGGAGGAGGCATTGGCTACAGCCATCGGTGACAAGGGTGAGTCGTTTGTGAAGGCGGCACAGAAGAAGAACTTTAAGGAGTGGCTTAATACCCTGTATGGTTTCGTTAAGAAGCTTACGGGTATATCAAAATTGAGTGCCGAACAGCTAGAGACCATATCACTGAATGAGTTCCTGCAGGCGGTAAGTGTTGACCTGCTATCAGGCGAGCAGCTCTTTGAGGGTGCAGAGGTCAAGGATATGGGTGATGCCCTACAGCTTATGGCAGACGAGGGTATAGACCTGAAGGGTGATATGCAGACAGTTATTAATAAGGCTAGGGAGGATGGCTTCAAGGACGCTGAGATAAAGGGTGTGCTTCAGGCTATTGGATACAAGGCTAGGAATATTAATGAGGCACTGAAGATTGAGATAGAGACTGACGTTACTATGCCATCAATCTTTGGTAATATCGAGGGTGGTGCCGTGAAGGGACAGGAGATGTTCACTAGACTACGAGAAGAGGTGGCGAAGTTTGCTAAGAATAACTCACCCGCAAAGACTAGAGAGAAGGCAATGGAGCTGCTTCGTGAGGACCCAACCTATAAGGAGCAGTCCGACAAGACAAAGCTTGAGCTTGTTAAAGAGTTTGACAAGACACTAAAGAGCAAGGCAAACGCTAAGGTAAGACAGGAGATTGCAGGTATCAAGCAGCGTATCAAGGATGTGATTACCGGAGAGGTTGGTTTACAGGAGGCTAAGACTAGGCTTAAGAACCTAATCAAGGACACCCTACCAAAGTCAAGAGAATACTCACAGGCAGATATCAATAGGCTTAATAGGATTGTTGACAAGGCTACACCCGAAAACTATCAGGCTGCAGTAACAGCAGTTCTAAAGGAGGTAAATAAATTTAGAGGAGAGCAGAGAGAGTCAAAGCTTAAGAAGATTCTAAAAGATATTCAGGCTAAGGCTAAGCAGAGTAGGAAGAGTGGTGCACGTGTAGCAGCAGAGGACCAACCGTTCTTCAAGCAGGCTGCGGTTCTTATCAACGCTGCTATAGATGGTAACGCTGAGGTGTTTGATGAGATAGCAAAGGAGATGACCGAGAGAGAGGCTGAGATATTCGAGCTGTTTGACAAGGTAAATAATAACGAGGAACTTACAGAAAAGGAACGTGAGCTTTTTGCTAAGGCTCAGGCATTTGAGATGCTAGGGAAGATAAACAACCAAGAGCTTGAGGCACTTGACGATGTGATAGCAGATATTAAGGCTGAGACAAAGGCATCACGAGAGCGACTCAAAGGTAAGAGGCTTGCTCGTAAGGAGATATATGATAGCCTTAGAGAGCAGGCAAACAAAGATATCAGCGAGGGGTATCCATACCTATTTGATGAGGTTGTTAACGAGGATGGTAGCACATCACTTGTCCCTCTTAATGATGCACAGCTACGAGCAAGAAGAGAACAGATAAAAAAGAACCTACTCAAGGATGGTAAGCTTGTAAAGAATGTAAGGCAGTATCTTAATCTAGCTTTTGCAACCGAGGGTAAGGTATTGAAAGGATTATTTGCCAACTATCTGAAGCATCTAGGCACACTTACAAATGGTCTAGACAGGAAGGGTAACTTCTTTACCGAGAACATATATAAGAGACTCAACCGTATGGAGGAGAATAACCTTAAGGGTTATTTTAATACCACTGACGCTATTGATAATAATATAAATACCATTGATGGTATTGACAAGGGATTAGATGGTCTGTATAAAATGCTTAACGATAGCTTTTCAAGCTTTAAAGAGGATAAGTTAAAATTAAATAATGTAAGGCTTGGGTCAACTAATGTTATAGAGAATTTTGTTACTTTAAACAAGGATGAGGCGGCAAGGATAATTGCTATAAGTCGTAACGATGAACAGAGAGATAGATTAGAGAAGCAGGGTATTGGAAAGGCTGAGATAAAGAAACTTGAGGAGTTCATTGGAGCACCTGCGGTGAAGGCGGTAGATAAGATTGTTGACTACCTAAGCTCAACATACTATGAGAGTATCAATAAGGTGTATGAGGATGTTAATGACGTGAGCCTTAACTATGTTGAGAACTACTTCCCTGTAAAGACAATAAGCGAAAAGACAGATAAGAAAAAGAATGCTGAGCTAGCAACATCATTGCAGCAGGGTGAGTTTAGTAAGGTCTTCTCAGCACAGCAGGCATCAGCATTGAAGGAGAGGAATAATACTAAGAATCCTATAGCTATAACAGGATTCTCTTTTACTCAGGAGCTAGACACACACATCACAGAGATGGAAAGGTTTAAGTCATATGCAAAGGGTACTAAGGAGCTTAATGTAATAATGAATCACACACCTAGTGTTAAGAAATTATTAGATGCAACTAATTTAGACAGTATTATGACAAGGGGTGTAGGTTACGCTATAAATCCTAACGCTATGCAGGACCTGTTTAGATTAAACAATCCTATATTTTCAAGGCTTCAAGAGAAGTTTACAGGCGTGGCACTAGCCCTTAAGTTTATACAGCTACCTAAGCAGGCAACATCATTTGTAAATGCCTTCGCTGACTATCAGCTTTTTGATAAGGGTGTGACAGGCAAGGGTCGTATACCTATCATTGATAGTACCTTAGACTTTTTAGCATTTATGGCAGAGTCAGGATGGGTTGCCTTTTTCCAAAAGAGGTCAACATTTAAGCAGGCGATGGATGTGTCAGCTAACTTTAGAAACAGGATGCGTCAGAGCTTTAAGACTGCTGACCTAGCAGGGTTAGAGACAGGGCAGCGTGCGACATATGGGTCAGGGCGTACCCGAAGAACAAGGCTAAAAAGGATTGCTCGTAAGGCAAAGATTATTGCTAACTCACCAACGCTTGTTGGGGATGCTGCAGGTGTGATGGGGTATATGGTTGCGTATAGAAACAATATCCGTAAGGGTATGAGCCCTGAGGAAGCATTGGAGAGGTTCAATGACTACAATGCAACACAGCAGACACGTAGGGCTACAGAGAAGATAGGTCTTCAGTATGATAGCAATATGATTGTAAGGTCTTTCACAATGTTTGGAAGCACACTATTCCTACAGCTTAATAAGGTTATGCAGTCAGCAACTAACATTAGAAGAGGTACTGCAAATGCAGTAACAGAGGGTAGCCTGAAGGAGATGCCGTCAACAAAAGAATATAGAGAGCTCTTCTTAAACCTAGGCGTTGCAAACGTACTGTTTGCTTTGACCGCAAATATATTTAAGTACAACCCATTTGCAGACCCGTCAGTAAACCCATTTTTAACAGGTGATGATGGTGATGATGAGCTAACAGAGGAACAGATGGACCGTATTAGCAAGGCAAAGAATGCTTTGAAGAGGGGCAAGGAAATATCTGATGAAGACCAAATGTTAATTGATAGATATCAAATTAATTTGGATAAGGAGCAGGTACTTGAGTCATATAAGGAGGCAATGTTTGGTATCAATCAGCTTTACAACCTACCCTTAATTGGTGGTACTGTTAACACTGCGGTAGATACTTGGTGGTGGGGGTATAGTGATGCTATTAAAAAACCTAGGTCTAGATACACAGACCCTATATCTCAGATATTTACTAGCTCGTACTACGATATGGTGATAGGAGGTAAAGGTGGTTTTGAAACAGCAGTCACAAGAATATTTGAGTATGGTCTTGGTATACCTAGCAAGACACCACTAGCTGCGGTAGACCAACTAAGGTCGTGGTTTGATAGCAATGATACTGCTCTACGTAAGGAATATGAAAAGAAGGATGAGGATGGTGAACGTATAGCCAAGGAGGAAAGCTTCGAGAAGTTCAAGGAGAATAGGTATGAGGAGAATATGTACGACCTATTAGGCGTGTCATATAGCTATCGACCCGGCTCTGCGAAGTCTAAGGATATTATATATGTTCCGATTGAGGTTAACAAAAGAAAGAAGAAGGATGAGGAGGAGTCATCCGACAAAAAATCAAAGCCTAAAAAACGTAAACGAAGAAAAAGGATAAAGAAGAAAAAATAAGATATGCCATTTAGAAAGATAGGAAAGAATAAGAATGTTAGCCCTAGTGGGAATATGTTTACCGATAAGCAGGTGAAGTTATACTACGCTACCAATGGCTTCAAGAAGTCAAAGCTTAGTAAGAATAACAGGAGAAAGAGAAAGTCATCTAAGAATACCTGATGTACTTGAAGGCTCGCTGCTTATCGTAGTAAGCCATCAGCTCCTCGTCATTGACTGCACCCTGTCGTGGTTTCCTACCACCCCACTTAATGTCACCATAGATATCCTTAACCTTGGCGTAGATGATGCCATCATCACAGGCCCATATCATTACAGGATTCAGTCTCTTGTCGCATAGCTTTACCAACTTACGTATCGCTATCGGCAAAGGGTATGCCTGTGATAACACACGCAGTCTACCCTTCACCTCAGCGTAAGCGACTAAGCTATTGTCTTTATCAAATACTTTGTAGTCTACATCGTTAGGACCGAGCTTCTTAGCGGAGCCACCAAACACATTTACAAATGTATCAATGGCCTTACGTTCCCTCTTTAAATCTTGCTCGGACTCAAACCTCATTGCTACTCAGGTATGTATACATATATAGGAAATCCCTCTCCCTTGCTACCCGCAATGTTGTAATCGAAAAATTCCTGAGCCTCTTCCTCAGTCATCTCATCCTCGTTGATGAGCTTGTCTATCATCTTATTGGAGTCCATCACTAATGAGTTGCTTGCGTACTCAAGACCTACCACACAGTCCTCGTATCCTGTGGGGTATAAGAATGTTTCATCAGGGAACTCCTCTGTTATCTGTTGTAATATATTATTTGACATATTTAATTTGATTTATCGTGCTCCTCTGCGTGACAACGTGAGCATAGCACCCTGCATTTATTAATCTCTTCTACAATCTTTTTCTTAGAGTATCCTTTCACTAAGTAATCTGCCACAGCAAAAGACTTGTCATCATTGTGATGATGAAACTGTAGAGCGTGTGAGCTAAAGGATTTGTGTGTAAGCTTAGAGTATCCGCACTCATCACAGTTCAAGTTATTCTTTAGACTGTTATACCACTCACGCTTTCTTTTTACGTAGTCCTTCTTTACATCTCCATAGCAGGTGATACAGGTCTGTCTGAGATGTTTCTTACCGTTCTTTATTCCTGCTGACCAATACTTATCAAGCTCTTTTACCTCATTACACTTTCTACATACCTTCTTCTCCATCTCTTATCGTCTCTTCTAGTGTCTTTAATACAAACTGAATGGTCTCTATGTGGTCTAGTACCTGAGCATACTCTCTATCAATTAGGTGTTCATATATCGCATCGGCAGAGTCGTGGATTTCATTCATAGTAAAGTTAATATGAATGAGCCTATCGTTATCTGCCTTTGAGATACTCATCAGGAGTCTATGGCGTTTATGATTGTGTTACCTAAGGACTCGTCTATCTCCTTAATAGCTTTATAGATTCTCTTGGATGACTTGCGTGTCTCCTCTACCTCACTTCTCTTGGAGTCACTGCCTAGGTATGCGTACATACAGCAGTCCATCCTTAGTAGCTCATCTGTCTTCTGCTTGGTTGACCATCCCTTCTTTGAGATAGCCCTCTGTATGTCATCACTTGTGTACTCCATTGAAATATCTTGTTAGGTGGTTCTTAAGTTTATCTATTTCTTTTTTTCCTGTCCTTGTCTTTATCAGCTCAAAGGTTTTTAGATATATTTTATCATCTTCCTTGTTCTTTTTTATGATAGACATCAAAGACTCTTTTTCCAAATATAGTTTTTTGTTTTGTTTTCTCAAAGAGATTACCTCTTTTTTTAGTTCGAAACTAGAGAGACTATGTATTGGGTCAGTGTCAGTAACGAACATATCCTGAACCTCTTGATACTTAATACGTAGCTGTTGATTGGTTTTAACCTCAGACTCTAGGCCTCTTATGTAATGGATTATTGTTGCGTGGCTCTTGTTTATCATACTACCCACCTCAGTGAGTGTGTATCCCTTTAGGTTTAGCACCTTAGAGAATACTGCACGAGCAGATGGGTGTGGCATACGTCTAGACTTTTCGTCTACGTCCACCCCGAACACTACTCCAACAATGTCTTTAAGCTTTTTAACCTCTCTGAGGTTTCTTGTGTGTCTTTGCATTTGATTAGTATTTGATTTGAATTAATGTAATCTAGGTAATCATCACAGTCTATCTCCTTTATAGATAGGAATGTGGTGAGACCCTCTTCCTCTTTTATGTATTCAATCTCAAAGAAGTATGGACTATCGTGCTTGACCACACCACCTACCTTCTGAGAGAAGTGGTTCTGTTTTTCTAAGCACGGCTCAAAGTAATCTAGCTGAAGTATAATCTCTTCTGAGTATTCATAGTCTAGGTTTGCTAGCTCTAGTATAACGTCACCATCTATGTCGTAGTAAATCTCTTCAGCCTCTATATACTTCCGTATTGAATCCATAGTCATCTAACTCTTTTAGTCTGTATTCCTGTAACTTAGACACCTTTCCTTCGGGTCTTTTAATCTCGCTGAACAAGACATTTGAGTTCGGTGGTATAGCTATTAGGTCGGGTATCCCATTCTTATTTGTCTTAACAAGCTTGATGACATAGTATCCCTTAGACTCTAGCTCCTTGATTCTCCTTGATTGAATTTGTTGTTCAGTCATCCATACAAATGTACGAATTCCTTTTTAAAATAGTTAACTGTGTACGTCTTCTTCTTGGACACGGCCTTGTATATATCATCCTCGATACCGCCCTCACTGAAGACCCAATACACATCACTCTTGAGTCTATCCCTTGTTGTCATACGGTCTCTACTCTGCCAATATGATGTGGCACTGAAGTCAATGTTGTAGTACACAAGTGCATCTGCCTGACGTAGAGATATTCCCTCACGTCCTGACACTATCTGTAGTGCTATGCTCTTGTCCGTGTCTTGAAACTCGTCAAGCTCAGTGGTTAGAAGCTCCTTACCAAAGGTATCCTTCAGTGCGTTCAGCTCCTCCTTAAACTTGTAGAAGATTCCTATCTTCTGTCCCTTGAATCTATCACGTATAAACTCAGCCTTGGTATGGTCTAACACCATAGACTTACCGCTCTCAAACTTTATTGTGCCTGAGTATATCTGATGTAGCTTTGACATCAGCTTCACAGGTGTATCCGCAAGTATCACCTCCTCATTCCCCTCTACTACTAGGTCCTTGTCAAGTCTCTTAGCAAGCCTATAGGTCTCGTCTCTGAGCTTTACTCTAAGTACGTGCTCCTTTGTGTCAACCTCGAAACCTGCCTGCTTCTGAGAGAAGTTTATTGTGAACCGCTCCATAGCCTTGGTGATGTCCTTCTTACCTCCCGAGTAGTCATTGATGAGGTTACCATTAATCTTTCTCTGCTTTACGTTCACCCAATCGTGTGCGAACTTATAGAAGGTGGCGTGTCTATTGAATGGGTTCATTGGTATACCATACACCTGATGGTACATCTGTGAGTATGACTCGGGTGTCGGTGTACCTGACAGTAAGATAACCCTTGGGTCGTTCTTTCTTATCAACTGCCTCACTGCTTTCGCTCTGTTACTTGGCTTAGGAAAGGCACCCATAGAGTGTGCCTCGTCACATACAATCACATCCCATCTCACATTAGGAATCTTATGTATCGACTCATAGTTTATGGTGAATAGGCTGAAGTTTACGGGGCATAGCTTGGTGTAGTCATCATTGATGGAGCCGATTGCCTTCTTCTTTGTAAGGAATAGAACGTTTTCAACATTGAGCTGTTCACAAATACCTAGGCTTGTCAGTGTCTTCCCGGTCCGTACCTCCATCGCTAGGTACAGGAAGCCATAATCTCTTATGACCTCCGTTCCCTTGGCTATGATGTCGTTCTGATAGTCTCTGAACTCAATCATCTCTAGTCTATTGTAAAGTTAAACTTGTAGCTAGACTCACTATACTTACCATCATACTTCAGAAGGAATGTGTAGTCACCGCTCTGTGATATTGCCTCCTTGAATATTGGGTAGTCCTCCTCTGAGAATAATACCTGACCCTTCTTATAACAGAACCCACTAAGCGTCTCCACATCTCCTGAAGGCTTCTTAAGTTTTACATCTTGAAAGGTACTGCTTGTCCAACTCTCTCTTGAATCCCTATTGTATGGGTAGATTGAGATGGTGTATGACTCATCATTATCATCACGCTTGATAAAGAATCCACAGTCACTGTTTCTTGTGGCTGAGTTACTAAAGACACCCACAGCATTAAAGTAGTAAAAGGTTTCTTGGGTCTCCTCACCGAAGTCATCTACATAATGCTCAGTATCCCACTGAGCTAGGGTTGTAAAGGTTAGCATCATTGATGCAAATAGAATTAATTGTTTCATTGTATTTGATTTAAATTGTTGGGAGATTTAGAGTCCTCCCCTTGACTCATAATATCTTTTGTTGTGGGTCTACCTTCGGTGCTATCTTTATTATTATCCATCTACCCTGAGCATCTCTGCCCTCCTCGGGCTTGATGCCCTCCTTGAACATTGCATATGACACGAGCCATTGGTAGAACTTTGTCCTTGAGATTGTCATCTTTGCCTTCGGTCCATAGTCAGGATACTCCTGAACGAAATCAAAGTATAGGTCCTGCTTGTATAGCTTTATACCCGCCTGAAGATTTCTGTTTGACTCCTGTCCCTCTATCAATCCACACCACTCAATGAAGTCGTGCGTTGTCTCAGCAGATAGCTGACGAATCTTTAGGTTCACGAACACACTCTTCTGTAGTCCCTTCTTTAGGTACATCTGTAGGCAACCTATCATATAGTTGTCAAAGAAGCACCACTCCTCATCGTTCCAATCCCCGAACATCAGCTTACCAAACTCATCCAATGGGGTGAAGTTCTTGCTGTAGTATTGGTGTAGCTCAAGCTCCCACTTACGTCTCGCAAAGCTGTTACCCGCACCCTTGATGGCATAGTTGGTAGTGATAGCAATCTTAGGTGACTTACTGAATGGTATCTTGATAGCATCCTTGTTCTTCTTCTCTAGTGTCATCCCCTCTGTAACCACACTGAACAACCTCTCGAAGTCAAAGTGTTTCTTCACGTCATCAAAGACAAGTATCTGCGTGTCTGCACTCACAAGTTGGTATGCAAATGACCGCTCGAATGTGAAGGACTTACCATCAATGGTAACAACCTTCTTCATCTGTGCCAAGGCGTTCATAAATATTCCCTTCCCTGTGCCACCCTCGGGGTTGTCTGATATCACCTCGTCATTTAGTATCACTGCGGGACAGTACGATAGGTTCTTGTGGGCGTGTAGCATAAACCCTATCGTTGACTCCATAGATAGCACACGCTTAGAGTTTCCACTACAGATATTTGATATGAACTTGCGATACACACTGTCACTACCATCACATATCTTGAAGTTCCTATCTATGACGTGGTCCTTCCAAACGTATCCACCCAAGTCCAAGTAGTCTATCGGTGTAACCTCTCCCTTGGTGATGCTCACTGCACAGTTCTTGTAGTATAGGTATGCTGTGTCCTTGGTATCCTCAATGAAGTAGATGTCAATGGTAGATAGCAGTGTCAAGAAGTCCTCACGGAAGAGTCTCGTTTGGTCTGCGAAGTAGTTGTAGATAGACATATCATCTAGGTCTATGACGTGTTGCAGAACGAAGTCCTTTATCTCCTTCTCTGAGGTATGGTCGATGAGGTTGTTGGTAACCTTAACGAACACATAGTTCTTACTTCCCTCGGGACAATACTTGTAGAATCCATTGTCCTCTAAGAAGTCCTTGAATAGTATGTGTACAATCTTTATTGTACCCTTGTCGTTCTTGGACCAAAATATCTGCTTGGTATTATCTTCCTCTACCCTATTTAGTACGGAGTCTATTGTTGCACCATCCAAGTCTGACTCCTCTAACTGATGGCGTACCTCCTTTTTTGACACACCCCTCCTCAGACTCTGCTTGATGTTATTGATGGCCTCTTCGTCCTCGTAATACTTGGTGCCGAAGTTATGTGTGTTGCTGTATGCCGAGTCAATCGTTCTTGATATCTCTGATAGAGAGAAGTCATCATTCTCAAACTGATTTAGTACGTATCCTGCTAGGCTCTTATTGATTCCGTAGTCATTGAATGCCATCGCTAGGATAAACACGTTCTGATTACGTTGCCCCTCTACCATTGGATACTTCTTTGTCCACCACTTGACGAGGATGTCTACCACCTTGTTCTCGTCAGTGATTGGTATCGTTGGTGCGTCTTGGTGTTGGATAATCTCCTTGTACTCTACCTCCTCAAGCTTGTCCCATATACTTGAGTTCTCGTTCACATATATCAGCGGGTCGTATGACTCGTAGCATACACGAGATATATTCTTACAGGTCTTATCAAAGTATTCAGAGCCGAAGTGGTTCTCTAGTGCGTTGAAGTAGCTTACGTGGTTGTCAATCTCTTGAGGTATCTTTACCAATACCTTTAACCCATTACCTGATGGAGATATGAACACCGAGTATACGTGCTTGTCCTTACTGATTGCCTCCTTGTCTTGTAGTAGTTGCTTCTGCTTCTCGTAGCCATCGAAGTCTAGGCATATGAATCCACTGTGCTCAATGATAGAGGAGTCGTTCCTCTTATTGAATGTACCACTGAAGCATACCGCAGGTAGCATCTTCTTTAGTTCGTTACGCTCACCCTTGCTCTTCTCTGAGCGGATACCCTTTACTAGGCTCTTTGATGAACCATCCTTGATACGCTCAAGTATTTTCTCTATCGGTCTGTAGAAGGGGGTGTCTGTATCCTTTATGTTTTTAAATATTGTGATGTTTGATGTCATCTTAGTGTCGTTTTGATGTCGATAATTAAATGTTAACTCTCTGATACTCAGAGGTAGTGTCGATAATGTCGATTTTATTTCCTAATCTAGGTACAATAAAAAATAAAAGAGTAAAGAAATATATATAGTCTATATAGGGATTACAATTTCTGACATTCGACACACTAGATTGGATAAAAAAGGGGAGTCTCCTCCCCTAATCTGAACCAATCAAAATAGTTTAGAACGGTAGACCATCGGACTCTGCCTTCTTAGGTGCAGTAACCTCATCCTTAGGCTTGTATGTATCCAACTCAACGTAGTAGTTTCCACTACGTGCTTGGTTTACATTTAGGTTAATCCAACCATCACTCATATGTTCCTTGACAAATGCCATAGCATCGTCAACCTTCAGTGATAATCTACCCACTACAAATTCAGGGGCATTCTCTCTTCTCTTAAAAGAGAATCCATTTGCAAAAACTTTTTCGTCTTGTGACATAATATAAATTGTTTTGTTCCAATGATTAAATTAAAACCCGACACACAATACATTGGAGACATCGTGTGCTAGGTATCTTTGTTATATCTCTTGTGCTACGTAGTAGTTCTTAATGTCTAGCTCGGGGTTGTCACCAAAGAATCTATGGTATACCTCTATTGCCTTATGCATCTTGTCTCTACCCCTCTGATAGAACTCATCGTTTCCTGTGAACATTCCCATCCTACCCGACTGCTTCTCAATCACCAAGAACATCATCGGCTTACCGAATAGTTGTTGGTATATGTAGGCTTGACTATCGTAGTTATACTTCCTTGCGTTCCACTTGAAGTCATCAATGTTTGATGTGGTCTTTAGGTCTATGACATAATCTTTTCCAACGATGTCTGCCTTACCCTTCCACTGCGTATCTGTCGACTCGTACTTCATAACGTTTGGTTGCTCGTAGATGTTACCCTCTGCACGTATCAACTCAAAGAAGTCAATGTTACCTAGCATCTTCTTTACCAATGCGTCAATGGTCTCCTTCTCTGTGCGTAGTAGTGCTACCTCAATATCACTATCGGCAATGAACTCCTTGTATCCCTTGGTGTTTCGTGAGGCATAGTCTACCCATACCACGTTCTCTGCCTTCTCGGGCTCAAGGATTAGTTGGTGGAAGTATCTACCCTCTGCAAAGTTCTTGTTGTCGGGACGTGAGACACCGAATTGTTCGGGAGTCTTTAGCAGTGTTCCAATGTCTGAGTTGGATAGGTACTGCTTACCTACCCCTCCGTAATACTCTTGGTCATCACGGAGTAGTTCTATAACGTTACTCATTACTTGGACTTCAATACCTTAGCAATCTCCTTCTCTTGCGTCTTGGTAACGTGGTACTTCTGCTCGATGTTAGCCACCAACTGCTTGAGTCCAAGCTCCTTGTTCTCTGCTACATACCTAAGCATATCCATCATCTTATCATCGGGTATACCCTTGACCTCAACCGTTGTGGTCTTATTACTCTCAACCTTTGGTTGCTCCTTCTCTGCTGACGGAAGGTCTTCACCTGCATATACATACAGACCTAGACCGTGACGAGCAAGAGCCTTAGTTAGGCTACGTTGTATCGCCTTGTTCACGTCAGTAGACTTAATCTTTACCAACTCGATTGAGTTGTTACGGAAGTCCATTACGGGTAGGTACTCGATGTGTTCGATACCCTCGATTGTTACACCTGTCTTTACCCACGCAGAGTTGTGGTCTCTGTGGTAGAAGACACCACCTGCATCCTCATAGATTGTGTATGTTGCCTCGGGATAGTTCTCCTTTGCGGTTGCCCAAGCCCAAGCCCACGATAGGTATGTGAGTCCGTTCTTAGTTTCTGTACGTCCATTGACGTTGATTGCGTTCAGTGTCTCGAACACTGATTTCTTTTTAGCATTAGCCATCTTGATTTGATTTAATTAATAATTGATTTACTTTAAAATATTTGCTTGTGAATAGTTGTCGCTCATCCTTCAGAGATATTAGAACCTTCTTGCGTCTCCTTCCGTTAAGCTCCTCATTGATACGTTCTTGTATCTCGTCAAGCTTTCTTTCATAGCTCAACAAAGATAGTGTATATATTCCACAAAGCCAACCCCTCTCTTTGAATATGTCATACTCGGCATCACTTATCTCTTCGTAATACTCACCCTTGTTTGTGTTCAAGATGGTGACCTTGTTGTTGTGATGCTCCTTGATAATCTTTATTCCATAGGAGATGAATCCTTCGTACCCTCTACCATCCATACGGACTGCGGAGTAGTCTCTTTCTGCTTGATTGAATAGGTCTAACATTATGATAGTCTTTCAATCACCGACTGATAGTCTCTGTCGTACTCAATCTTATTCTTCACTGAGGCTAGTCCCCATCTGATTGATGAGTGACCGATGTTATAACCCCTAGACTTCATATACCTTTGGATTGCTACGGTTCTCATAGGTCTCTTGGAGCATAGGTAGTATAGTAGTTGCCTTGCATCAGTTATGTCTTGAGTCTTCTTCTTCTTGAAGATGTCAGTCTCATCGACACTGAACAACTTCGCAACCCTCTTTGCGTATAGGTCACACGCCTCCTCTTTCTCTGTCATTTGATTTGTTTTTATTTGTTTATTAAAGTTCTATTATCTCTCTGTCCAAATCCACATAGTATTGCGTCTTAACTCCGTGCTCTGTAACTATAGTATGTAGACTCATACCCGACTCAAAGTAAATTATGGTTTTGTTGTCTGTTATCTTTATATCTTTTACTGTGTGTCCTATTAAATCTTTCATTTGATTTGTTTTTATTTGTAATATATCTCTGTTCCTTTTATGAATACGTAGTCAAGCATCTTGTTGTCAAGGTTCGTTGCACCTATCTTCCCTTGCTCTGTGAACAGTGTCCAATACGGTGTCTCCCTTGGGTTGTAGTATATCTTTTTCCATTCATCGTGTATCCACAACTCTGTTCCCTTTGATAGTATCTCACAATCAATCCACGCACACACGGTCTTGTTCTCGCCTTGGTATATCTTGTCTGCTACCTTGCGTCTGTTGTGTAGTCGTGCGTTGCTAAGTGCTACCACCATATCATCGGGGTGTATGTACTCTACGCTACCATCTCGGTTACGTATCTGCCACTTCTTGTAGTTCTCTCCACGTCCTAGGTGGTATCTCAATCTTATCTTACTCATATCTTTTTTATTAGGTCATCCATTGCTAGATGTAGTGAATCAATCCAAGAGTTGCCATCGTTGAGGTGCTTACCTACACCCCTATCCTTCCACTCGGGGAACATATCATCGAGGCACATCTTGATACCCTCTGACCTTGTCTTTCCGTACTCCTTTACCCACTTGTCTCTGATTAAATTATTCTCCATCGTCTTGGTTTTGATTATTGATTTGTTTTCTCTGTATCCACCTTGAGTACATCTTACTTGCTACCGCCTTCCTCTGTGGTCTGAACGGATAGTCTCTCTTGATGATAGCCATTGCTATCCTTACGAAGTTATCTCTCTCCATTTGATTATGATTTAATTATTGTTTGATTATGTCATCTGCAATATCCGTGCCAAACTCTTTCTTGATTTCAAGTATCCTTATATATATACCTATGTCGAATGAATCCCAATACTGAACCCAATCTGCTACGTTCGTGTGTGGTTTCATAAGTGACCTCCATATTTTTTTTCGTCTACATCGAACCTTGTCTCTGATGGTTGGTTATAATCTGTCCAATCTTCACCTATACCCATACCGAATCCATATTCGTATTCCGATACTGATATCTTGTTATCTAGTCTGTCTACATATAGGCGTTCATTCTGCATCAGATAATCTGATACATCATCTAGTTCTATGTTGCTAGGTATCTCTATCTCTACCTCTGCTATCTTATGGTATACTGCTCTATGGCTTATTTTAACTTTCATCTCTGTTGTTTTAGTTGTTTAACAAAATATATAATTTAATTCCTTGTATCCCTTGAGTAGTTTGCGACACGCCTTCACTTGATTGTTTAGGTCTTCGAGTAGGCTCTCCTCATAGCCCTCACCGTAGTATCCTTGTATGTCATAATATATTCCATCGTGTAGGTCTGTGTATTCCATCAATGAATCATTTAGGTCTTCGTACTCACCTAATAGTTTGTAAAATCTGTTCTCGTTGCTCATAGTTCTATCTCTTTTTTAATTAAACCTTGTACTAATGCTTGGTAGTTTCCCTCGTCTGCCTTTCTCATTGCATCGAGTAGGTCACCACTCAATACCGCAGACATAAAGCTACCCTCTCCTCTTCTCATTGATGTCTTCACATCAACATCTGTATCCTCATCTAGATACATCCTTGCTCTGCCCTTGCACATATCATTGGTGCTATACATACTCACCGCCCTTAGCATTGTGAATCCTTTGAAGTCCGTAACGAATCTTCTGTTTCCATCCTCATCCTTGTATCTCATATTAGTCTGAGGGTATTGTAAATTAAATGTACTCATCTCTATTTGTTTTTAGTTATTCTGAATCTAGTTTTCTTCTGCTATGATTAGTAGCACAAGGTATCCGCATAAATCAAAGAGTGTATCCTCTGTTGAGTCATTTATTCCTACGTTCTTTATCCTAGACAGCTTGTCATCTATCCTTGCACGTAAGCTATTCACCGCATTCCCTTGACTGAAGATGTTTATTGGCTCAAGTGCTGAGTTCCCGTAGTCATCGTTCTTTTTTTGTAACATAGCACAGACCTTGTCTGTTATGTACTTTATTTTTTTCTTGCTATCCATTTAAATTGATTTAGTTAATTGTTTACTGCTCTGCTTGTTGTTCATCTTGATTGGTGTTGTGAGGTTCACCTAGGTGAACCTCTGATTAATTAATTGTCTACTGCTCGTCAGTAGTTGTACCTTCCTCAGTTGATTCATCCTCATCCTCACTAAGTTCCTCAACGATTGTACAAGCCTCAACGATTGTGGCTAGAACCCAATCCTTCAACTCACTTGAGCATCTATCTACCTTGCTCTCTATCTCATACTCGTCAAAGGATACCTCACTCAACACAACCTTGTTGTCAAACTCAAGAGTGAAACTACAATCATCCATCTCTATGATGCTATCGTTTCTTAACTCCATCTGAAGTTCTCCGAATATCTCTGCACCTTTATCATTCCATTGTTCACTGAGGTATCTGATGATGTCACCACGCAGTCCTTGTGGCTCGTCAGTTGTCTCAACCTTTGTCTCCTCAATCTGATTGATGAGGTTCGTTACATCTTCCTTGGTATAGATTGAACCTACACCCTCGTTTACTCTGTTAATTGCTTCTTGCTTAGTCATACTATTTAAATTTAAATTGTTAATTAAGGGGGCATTCCCCCTCTACTTATTTGATTACTGATTAAAGTGATTTGTATAATTCGTCATTGATTTCTTCCATCAGATTTCTTATCTGAGTGTACTTGCTTGAGTGCTTATCATCAATGCCATCGCAGACATCTGCTAACTCATCATACGCTTGACCTAGTAGGTCTAATAAAACTGTTGTGTCATTCATAATATTAAATTTTAATTGTTCACTAGGCATAGTGCAAAGACCGTGCCAAAGTGATTATTGTTTGATTATTAATGGTTCAATGTTTAATCCATGCTATTTCAAGTTTTAAGAACTCGATTGCTTGATATCTTACCTCATCATCTGACAACGTAATGTTCTTTCCACATCCAAACTCTGCATATATTTCTAATCTTCCATCGGGTTGTTCAATCTTATGGAATGTAACCCCATCGTTGTCGTTTTCAATTATTCGTAATTGTTTAAGTGCGTATTCTATTATATCTTTAGTCATCTTGATTGGTGTTGTGAGGTACACCTGAGTGTACCTCTGATTTGTAATTAGTTTAGTTGTGCTAGGAATCTCTCCCAATAACCCTCTAGTTCTTGATTCGTCATAATGAAGTCACACGCCTCTTGCTTGGATGAGAATGCATATATCCCTATGTCATTCCCTCTGTCGATGTTTACCACCCATAGGCCTTGCCTTATCATCTGAATCTCTAGGTCTACCACTCGCCTCCTAGTCATACATTGTTTTTATCATTGATAACTGATTTAGTTGTTGCCTACTCTATAAAGTTTTCGGCTTCCCTTTATCTCATATCCTCTACGTCAAAACCTTTCTTGTGTAGGAAGTCTGCGATGAATGATGACAACTCAAACACGCCATCGTAGTCAACCAACTCAAGACCATTGAACCATAGTCCACCCTCGGCATACCACTTATCTCCACCACTCTTCTCATCGTATAACTCGAACCACCCATAGTCATCCTCTGCCCTATACCCTACGGATACGCTAATGACCACGTCTTTTTCTTTGTCTACCACACCATAGGATGTTTGTCTTATCAATCCATCTACTACCTTAAAATTCTCATTGAAACTTTCCATATCTATTTGTTTTATTGGTTATTAAATTGTCCGAAATCTTCCTCTAGTAGGGATATAAATTCTTCTTTTAGTCTAGGCATCAACTCTCCACTTAAATTAAACTCTCCATGTTCTTGGTGTAGAGTAACGATGCTTTTTAATACCTCTTTCATGTTAAAATGACTGCAAGGTTTTTGAATGTATTCCGATATGTCGTATCCGAATCTTACTAATGTCTCTATGAATCTTACTAAGATTCTCTTTTCTTCTTTCTTTGTTAATTTCATTTCGTTCTTCATATCTCTTTGGTTTTATGAGGTACACTCGGGTGTACCTCTGATTCATCATACCATACCTCATCTACGAAGCAGTCCTTATCTCTCTCCACCTTGCTCATATAGTTGTCAAGGTGCTTCTTATCATTGAACGTCTTGTTCACATACCAATCCGTACCATCGGGCATTCTAAATTTAATCTGTGCTTTCATTATTATTGTATTGGTTTATAAATTCTACTACTGAATCGTATATGATTTCTTTTTGTGACTTGTCATACACAAAACACTTAGAAACCAACACTTCAGAACTGAGTCTTTCTTTTATAACCAAATATCTTGGTTTTATTTCATAGTCGTATCCTAAACTGAATATCTTATCCACTACGGGCATCAACCAATCCCAAGACTTGTGGAATTGTAGTTCATCAAAACAATTGCCATCTTGAATGTCATATACATTCTGCGACATAAACATATCGTTGTCATACCATCCGATGTTTTTCTCTTGGGTGAACCCCATAAATTCTGCTATCCTCTTGTTGTTCTCTTCTGTGTTCATATCTCTGCTATTAGGTTGGTTAACATTGCATCAAGCATTGGATTCTCCAAAGCCATTGTTCTTAATTCATCAGAGGATAGTATACATTGGTATGCGACATCTTCACTAGGAAACGTTGTCATCTCTATGTTATACTCGTTCTCGATGTGTAACACGCACACTCCCGAAGGTAATGTGACTAACTGAATTGATTTGTTCATAACTTTTATTTGATTAGTATTTGATTAGCACTACTGCAAAGGTCGTGCCAAACTATTTTACTCGTTTATTAATTCGTTTTGTTTTTCTTCGGCTTCTTTGTACGTGTCTAAAAAGTATTCCGTACCATCCTCAAAGTCTGTAACTAAATACTCAACATCGTTACCTAGCAAAGAACCTATTGAGATTCCATTCTCTAAAGCGATGTAAACGTATCCGCTATCCTCATTGAATCCCACCTCCATAATCTCTTCTCGTGAAAGTTCATTCGCATATGCTTCAAATACCTTACTTAATCCCTTTGCTTCACAATACTTAGGATTTTCTAAATTGTAATAACTCATAACTTATATTTTAAATTGGTTTCTACCACCTCATCCCCACATCATTGACGATGTGAGGTAAGGCTCAAACTAGATTCACTCTAAGAGAGTAGGATATACCATACAAAGTGATACCCTCCTACACCTACTGCAATAGGACTCAGTAGAATGATTACGTCAAATAGCCTTGACGATGGCTTAAAGATTTCTCTCATGATACTTGATTTAATTGGTTATACCCCCAATACCCCGAACCATTTACGATTCGAGGTGCTAGGGGTACACTCGGGTGTACCTTAATGATAATACCTATTGTAATGTTCTATTCCACTACTATTGGTTTCCTCTTGTGTTGCTTCCTTATTAAGAAAAGAGAACCCTTTGTAATTATTGGTTTCACAAAGCACTTTTTCAATCATTACACATATACCCGCCTTGAAATTTCTATCGGCATACTCGTCATTTCTACTTAATTGAATATTTGCATACCCTAAGATATAAGCAACCCCTACATTTTTTTTCGCTCTCATAGTATTAATTTAATTGGTTTCTACCACCTCAAGCCCATACCCCGAGGGGTATGAGCGTTCTTGAGGAGGTACACTAGGGTGTACCTATATAAGGCTATGCTCACGCATTATCTCAAAGGCTCTCTCACTATCTACGTTCCACTTGTAATCGCTTACTAAGGCTAAGCGTTCTAGGTAGTTCTGAATGTACTTGACTAGGTCAGTATCATTGCTATCAATCGCCTTGCCTAGGTGCAAGGTCAGTACGTTTCCGTGGATGTCCTCATCGTTGAGGATGACGTTTGTTAATTCAAAATTTCTCATAATACTTAATTTAATTGGTTACACCCCAAAACCCCCACATCATTGACGATGTGAGGTGCTAGGGGTACACTCGGGTGTACCTACTTTACCAACTCCTTAGCGACCTTCTTAGGCGCCTTGTCACTAGCAGACTGCAAGCCCTGTAGCACTTGAGCCTTGAAGATGTCTAGAGCCTTGATGATGGCTTGAGTCTCATTGTTGGTCTTGATACCGCCCTTAGACGTTAGGTCTACACGTACATCGTGAGCGATTCCATCTATGGTCAACTTCAGTTGGAAGATTCCACTAGATTTCTCTGCCTTAGCCTCTACCTCAACTCCATCTCCATCCGCATCACCCTCACCTCCGCTATTGGCTTGCTTGACCTCTGTGATGAACTTGAGGAAGTTCTTGATGCTTCGCTCTGCTCTGCCTCCATCTGCTTCAATCTTATCGCATCCCTTGAGGAAGTTAGTGCGTTGTGGTACTGACGCATTACCTACTCGGACGTACTCACAGAACGATGCGAATCCCATGCCGACAATGTTCTTAACGAAGTCCTTTTTAGTCATCTTGACCTCATGCTTCTTCAAGTCCGCTTGGAATCCCTTGCTCTTGAACATCTTGTCCAATGCCACAAGGCTCTTTCCCACTAGGCACGTGTTCTCGAATGCGCTCTTGTTTGTAACCTTCTCAATCTTACGTGCATCTACAAATGCATTGAACGTCTTGTCATCTTTAAGTAAGGTCTTCACCGCTTTTAAATTCTTCATGTTGTTTGTCGCAATAGGTAGCGACCGCTCCATTTGGTTTGATTATTAAATGATTCTTATTTGGTGAGGGTAGTGCAACAACCGTGCCAAACTCCTCCCACCACCAAATCCCCCCTAGTTTCCTAGGGAGGCGGTGGTTCACTCGGGTGAACCTATCTATTCTTTGCCTCCTCTATTAAGAAAGCATATACCTTATCTTTCTTAGCCATACCCGTTAATAAAGAGTAGGTAGATTCTATGATGACCTTACCATCATTGTTTCTAAGGTATGCAATACCATATGAACCCTTATCAATGCTCTCTATCTCGAATCTAGATGTCTCTGTCTCTATTACTACTGCACCTAACTGATTGTAAACTCTTGTACTTGTCATAATGTTTATTATTAAATGATTATTATTTGATTAGGGATATTGCAAACGGTGTGCCAAAGATTCAACCCTCTGTATCCTTTGCCTATACTATGATACAGAAGGGGTTACATTCTAGCAATGCTCTAGGAATTGTTTAGAGGTGATGAAATCGGGGAGGGGTTATACCTTCCCTCTCTATGTCCCCCATAGCATAGGGGGTATAGGGGATAGGGGTAGGGGAAGGCTAAGGGGAACAAGGGATGTAGCAAGGATACTAGACGTAGCAAGGGGTATGGCGTATGGTTCACGCAGGTG
>JACKZZ010006398.1_pt1 | contig 46803 bp, 64 predicted proteins | sample 8027871 | NCBI WGS metagenome assembly JACKZZ01 (sample SAMN15724774, study PRJNA655200) | protist metagenome | isolation source: fluorescence activated cell sorting (FACS) single amplified genomes of... | place: USA: West Boothbay Harbor, Gulf of Maine | collected 2000-07-19
TGGGACATGTCCAAAAAAATAGAAAGAAGGTTGAAGAGTTCCTTAACGATGATTTGTTTTGGGAAAACCTTGAGATATCAATAGATTATGGATTAATAACTGAAGAGGGATTAATCACACAAAGAGGTGTTGAATTTTCTGCACGTATGGGTTTTGATACCCTTACTGCAGAGGAAGAGTGATTAAAGTAGTACAGTGATGCTACAATCACTCATGGGCGTGAATGGATAGACTTATTGTGGTTGCGGGACAGTAATTACGAAAAGTAACGAGGGTTCGATTCCCTCCACGTCCACTAAGGCAGACGGAAAGTATTATTTAAATAATGGTGTATTTAGTGTACTGTTTGCCTTTTAGTTTGGAGAAAATATGACAGATATAGATAAAGAACTTTTTAAAGAGTTCGGTAGAGACGTTTATCGTAATAAATGGGATAAAAATGGTGACATGGCTAGGGTGGCCTATAGAGCTGAAGATTTATTTGCAGCTTCTGCTTTACTGAAGTATCCAGATTTGATACCCGCAACTAAAAAAGAAAACATAGATGGCCACATTGACTTTAAATGTGAAAAACTAGGTGGTATAGATGTCAAAGCAAAGAAAGAATCTTTTAACGAAGGTAAGATTTGGATAGAGCTTAAAAATGTTCAAGGTGAAGATGGTTGGCTTTTTGGTGATATGGACCATATTGCTTTTGAATGGGATGACCATTTTAAAATTGTAAGGAGAGATTGGTTACATACAAGACTCTTTGATTTGATTGATAAGGCAGTAACTGTTCAACACAAGAGCAGAGCTTTATATAACTACTATGACAGAAGCAAGTATGACCGCAAAGACCTTCTAACCCAAATAACTACAGAAGATATTTTGTTTCTAACTGTTGAAACTATTGAATTTACTGACCAACAAGAAGTTGCAAACTATAGACTCAGAACTTTTGGAGACAATGGTAAGCAAAATGCTTGAAGGTAAAATCTAAAAAGTCGCCTGGTTTCTGGGCATACATATTGGAAAAAGTCGCCCTGGTTTTTAGGCCTTCTTAATAGCTTATATATACCCTTCTTGCTTTTTTGGGCATGGGCAGTTCTCCCCGTTTCGATGCTGGGGGCTACACTCTTTCGAGTGTAAAGCTTTCTCTCTTTTCCTATTAGCTTTACCTTTTTCCTATTCTGTTGTACTTATAAGCATATGGCATAACTAAAACAATGTCAAGTATTAATATAGAAATAATCATATAGAAATAATCATTTATGATTTGCATTTAGAAAAGGTTTACCATATTATATAGAGTATGAAAGAAAGAAAAATAAACAATAGTTATCTTCATGATTGCTCATGGTGTAATGAAAGCAATTTCAAATTACCGTGGTCACTTCAAGGAGAATGTAAACCGTGTAATGACTGGTTTCACTTTTACGCTAAGCGTATGGGTGGCACTGACATTATGCCAATAATAGAAAAAGTAAAAACAGTTAGAAAGAGAGAGGTTGCTAATGCAAACTAAAACAGACGGGAGCCGTACGGTTCCAGACGTGGCCGACTTAGAAAGAAAAGACTATAAGGACGCGAATGCGACCATATACAGTGGAACCACTGATAAGGGTAATTTATTCGCTATGGGCTTTCTAGGGACGTCTAAGAAAAGAAAATTTGCTTATGCTTTTACTACAGAAGAGAAAAGACAAGAGCACATTAACCAATGGATAGAAAGACTTGAGAGCAATAGAAAAGCTCTTAATGAGCGTAAAGAGAGAGCCGAGGCCGAGGCCGTAGAGTTCGCTAAGACGCTCAAGGTTGGAGACATCTTTCATTGTGGGTGGGGTTACTCTATGACCTTAAATGATTTCTATCAAGTGGTAGAGATTACTAAAAGCCGTAAGAGTGTGAAAGTTAGAAAGCTTAAAAAGTTTATGACTGCTTCCGACTCATATGGACAATCGGGCATGCAATCTTGTACTAAAGATGATTTTGCTACTGATAAAATTAGCACTCATAGAATACAAGACGGCTCGATTAAGATTAATGATTACGCATGGGCTAGGTTATGGGACGGAACCCCTCAAACTTACAACTCATACGATTGATTTAAAAAGGTTAGGACAGAAATGTTCTAGCCTTTTTGTTTTAAATTTCTAGCATTTTTGGGCAGGGGGTGTTCTGCTCTTTTTGAAGCTAAGCCCTACTCAATCCCATCTATTAACTTGTATACTCTTATAATAGGGTATCTTGCTAAAGTTGTCAAGTATTAAAAGTCCTTTTTATTTTGACTAATAACTTGCATACTGTTTGAACTTACCATATGATTAAGAGAGTTAAAGAAAGGAAATATATGAAACAATTTATTGGACGAAGTATCGACATAGAAGACGCGTACGGAAATTATGTATTTGCAATGTCTATGGACGAGATACACGAGAAGCCCACACAAAAGGAAGACTGTATTACTAATAGTATTCCCGCTAGTGAGTTTCCAGTTTATACAGATAAAAGCCGAACTGCTTGGTGTACTTTAGGGTATGTTCAAGAGAATATGGAGCATTTAGTATGAACGACAAATTAAAAATTTACATTGAAGAGTTGATTAAAGAGACTCAAGAAGACCTAGACCGTGATAGAGAAAAAATGTCTATTGAGGACATCTACTATGACGAGGGGTATATGAGCGCTCTTACTTTTCTATTAACTATGGAAGAGTTAGCGTGAAGATACAATTAAAAAATAGAGACTTCAAAAAGCTACTAAGGTTCTTTGACGAGAACCCTAGTTGGCTTGGCGAATACTCAAGCAAGGACTCTAACGGCGAGTACATTACATATGGACAAGTCTGCGAGATTGCTTGGGCATGTATAAGAGAAAAAGAAATGGGAGTTAAATAATGAAAGAATATGAGTTATATCAAGTAATTGTACAAGATGAAAACGGTAAATTATATAATTTCAATAGTAATTATATGAACGAAAACTTTGAAGTTACTGAATACGATACTTTGACACCATTAGTAAAGGAAAACAATGACAGTTAAAGAAATAGTAGAGATGTTGCTTGATGGAGACGTTAAGGCCACTGATACGCTCTTTATAAGAGTGTTTAACGAAGAGGGTAACTTCTTTGAGTTAAAGGCCGTTGATTCTATCGGAACTATGACTCATAACGGTTTAGATATATTTGTTAAATAAGATTTGACAACATATCTTAATTACCATATTATTAATAGTAATAAGGAAATGAGGAAATAAATGACTATGAATCAAAGTTCAATCGACGTTAAAGACGTTAGAGTGAACATGACTTTATACTATGACCGTAAAAACGTTCATAAGCTTGGTGCCGTGAACTATGTCAAGAAAGACATACACGCTACCAAAATAGGCTTTCTTGAATGGAAAGAGGGTTATGGGGAAAAGGTACAAAAGATGTACACTTATCCAAACGGAACTAGACTTCAGAGAGTTAAAGCTTTTTAGCTCTCTAAAGTTTTTTTTCGGAAATGCTTGACAAGGTTTTAAACTTGCCATAGTATTATAAGTACTGGGGGAATAACCCAGTTTGGCTTTTTGACAATTGAATAATAATAAGAGTTTTAAGCAGATTATTAGGGTGGCCGTAACGCTTGAATAGTGTCGCTTATCGAAACTACAGCCTCTATCTTTTAGTGAAGCCTAGGCGAAACTAAAAAGAAACGCGCAACAGTATCGGAAAAGAAACTTCCTTGGCAGGTCAGTCGGCGAAAGTCGAAGTTGCAACCAAAACCCAAAGTAGTTTGCTTAAAGCTCTTATGAATACTACGAGACTATTACGCTTACCGCAGAGACGAGGGTGCACCTCTATAGACTGTTGTTGACGTAGTTGTTTAACTAGGCAAGATACTCAAAAATATTCTCTTACTTTACCTTTGCGGGTAGAGACGCAATAAGAGACATGACAGATGCTACTGAAAGAAATAGTAGATGATGAGCCACTTGATTGATACCACTCACTTAGTAAAGAGGAAGAAACTCCGCAGTCGGCGACGACTGTCGCGCTTGAAACTTAGCGCTTATAAGAGGGAAAGTGAGGGCTTGATAAGTCTAAGGTGCGAGTTTGCCGAAAAGGATTGTGTTAAACGATAAATTCCACAAGGAACTAGGTCGTAAGTTAAGAGACTGAGAAAGAATTCATCAGCTTTCAAGAGTGTCTCAGTGATAGTCACGTAGTATTCGTAAGGCTTTTAATACGAGCAAAGTAAGTAGCTTGTAGCACAGAGCAAGTAGCGTGTCGCGACGGAATCTTAACTAAGCTTGCTGTTAAGCATGGCTGTGTGTTACAAGCTATCTATAAGGGTTAGCGAGGGGAAATTTAGACTTACTGAACCTTGCCTCTGCAAAGAGTAAACCCAAGTCTAGTAGGTAGCTTGTAGCACATAAGAGGATAGGCAATAGCTTATGAGGTGGGATAGGTAGTCTCTCTTTAAGAGAGTGTGTATTGTGTGTTACAAGATATCTATATATTTTTGTTAATTACTTGACAAGGGGGTACCCTTGCCATAGTATTAATAATATAAGGAAAGAAAAGAAAAGAAAAAAGGAGATACGATGACTAATTTAGACGCATACTGGGATGCATTTCCTAGTAAATTAAAACTACAACTCGATAGGTGGGGTACTAAAACTGACGGTGGAAACATCTCAATGAAGTACAACACTTACAGGTTTGTTAAAAAACTTGGTAGAGCTGTTAACAACAACGTTCCTATGAAAGATAGAGACGCTTTTGTTAAACAGTACATCAGTAAAAGTTCAGCTGATTTCTGGGGTAAATACAGAAAATCATCTCAACATAATTACAGGTGGAAATAAGACAAGACAGAAAGGAGTCAACCATATGATGAGTTGGCAAGGCGCTGTCCTAGTAATTGGATTGATTTACATGTGTTATTTGATTGGAGTTTTCTTCAATGCAGTAAGACAAGATGTAATGGAATCCTTTGCAATATGGAACGAAGAGCGTAAGGAAAGAATATAAAGTATTAAGACCATGGCGATATGAGGGTTTTTTACTTTTTTCCTTACCTCTTCATCGCCACTTTTTTGAAAAAGTCACCCTGGTTTTTAAGGGTCCCTAATAGCTTACTTACTTACCACCCTCGGAAAAATTAGAACAAATGTTCTAGAGGTAGAAATCTAAATCTAATTTCATAATGGCATTCTAAAAATGCCCACCCATTAACACTATGGTATGACCAAAATTAAGCCAAATAAAAAAAATAATATTTCTTAAAATAAATCGGGTTTTGAACTTCAAAAATGCCCTCGAACTTTACCCCTAAAAGCCTATAAAATAAGGGTTTTTCAAAACACGTGACAAGATTTGACCATATAAGAAAAACCAATCCAAGGAATACCCTAAAACCCCAATGATTACGGGCTTATTTGAAAAATATAATACCTTGTTTAGTAACGGCCATGGGGTATTCTTTTTATATGAGTTAAATATTTCATAAAGGCAGTTCGGGGATTCCCGCCTAAATTTCCAAATCCTCTGCAAGCTGTAAGTCAGCGGGGGCTACAACCCATGTTACGACCGCGTAAGCCATGCGCGTTATCAACACATAATAAAAAACTGTAAAAATAAAATTAAAATTTACTAGCTTGAACGATGTTCAAAAAGTTTGGACATCGTAGAAGTTAGGAAAATAAATGAATACTAAAACAATGACTACCCCAAAATGCTTGAGAGATGACAATCTCAAGAAAGAATGTGCCGAGTCGAGACGTCATCTCAAGAATAACGATGACCACTCATTCGCCCATACTTGTGGGGAGCTTGTCGAAACGTTCGAGGTCGTAGAGATTCCAAACGATGTTAAGGAATACACCTACACCACTAACATAGAGCTTAGACTTTTGAGCAAAAGCGAAAAGTCAAAAGCCAAAAAAATTAATCGTATGTTTCACTCGATGGATACTGGCGAGAGAGACGACGACGGCAAGCGAATTTATTACTACGCTTTAAGGTCAGAGTTCAAATATAACGACACTCTAAGAACCTTTAAGCTAGTGCCTACCGTCTAAAGCTTAGGCGCATCTTCACGGGTGCGCCTTGTGGTTTAGAAAGGCTAGACCAAATTAAAGAAAGAAGAAAAAATGAAAAACTTAAGAGTAAGTGAGAAATGGCTTCAAGAGATTGTAGAATATATAAACTATAACCTCTATAGCGAGATTGACGGCGCTTATTTCAAAGATGGTAGATTTAACCCATTCTTTGAGGGTCAATATTTCTTAGACCGTTCAGATAAAGGTTACGACCTTTATAAAAGAGATGAAAATCTTAAAGCCCAAATCGTTGGCAGTTGGTCAGAAATGACTGCACGCGAGGCCTATTGTGTGCTTCAAGCAATGCAACAAGGCATCAAAGAACAAAAGAAAATCCAAGAAGCTATCACTATCTAAAGCTAGAGCCCATCGACTCGGTGGGCTTTGTGGTTTAGAAAGCCTAAGCCGTTAAGGAAAGGAATCAATTTGATTCATTCGCAACAAGTGGAAACGGAAGCCCTAGGGCTCGCCGTTCCTACTTATAAAAAAAATACTACCGCCTCACAATGGCGCACCACAGACGGGAAGAAGCACCCCGTCACTACTAAAACATTAACTGCCGAGGAATTGGCGTTAACTTTCTAAAGCTTGAGCGCATCCACTGGGTGCGCTTTATGGTTTAGAAAATATCTAAATCGGAAAAGGAAATTATGAAAAGCATAGCAGGAATAGAGACATTAAAATATTTTGAAGAGATGGGCGCAAGGCTCCACCACTTCAACGGCGCGCAATGGTACATTGAACTAACACCCTCTAAGGTTGTAGTAATGGACACGAGCACGCGAGATAATGTTACTGTTGACTATTTTACAGAAGACAAGGCAACAAGCTATTTACAAACAAGTGGCAATTGTAAAGATGGAGAATTCAAAGGGTTCATTAAATCTGTTGAAGATTCCATCCTATTTAATAAGTAAAGGAAATTATGAAAAAAGAACTAGAAAATAAAATCGAAACATTTGTGGAAAGTTTTTTAGATTTTGGCGTATATCTTGAAGAGCTACCCGAGATTAAAACTTTCTTTAATGAATGCTTAGACAACCTAGAAGATGAAATCAAGGATTCGATGGTATCTTCTAACTTAATAACCAAAGACTGGGATATTAGAGGCTAACGTTCTAAAGCTTGAGCCCATGCCAACGCGTGGGCTTTATGGTTTAGAAATACTGAACCGACGTTATTGAAAAGGAAGTGTAGAAATGCATAGAGTAACAATTAAGGAACTAGAGAAAAAAGTTGAATATATAAATTATAAATTGGACGCTCCCGAATTTGGGAAAGGTTCCTATAAATTATATAAAGACCTTCAAGGTTATCAGCTTCATTTGATAATTAATGAGGGCTACGGCGTGCGCGATGTTGGATACTATTCAAAAACTTCTAGGGAGATGTATTTTTTCTTGGATGGAATAATTCAAGGCATTACGTCACGCGAGGCACTCGCCGACTTAATGAACGCCTAAAGATACTTAAAGAATGCCCCACCTTTCAGTGGGTGGGGTACCTTTAAAAATCGCTAAAAAAAATAAAAATGCCCTTCCTATGCACCGCGCACGTTTTTTATAAAAATCGAATCCCTTGTGCAGGAATGCAACACTATAGTGAAGCAGTAGTAGATTTAGTGGTGTTAGTTGCTTTTACCACTACATCTAGTAGCATAAGGTTATACATCATCGATTACTCGGTTGTTGTATCTCCAATGTAAAGTAAAAGAGGCCTCTTCGGGGGCCTTTTTTATTGCCAAGGTGTACATGATATGGGGGGTACCTTTCGGGCAGAGCGGAGCTCTTTTTACTGATTTTCTGCCCTCTGAAAATTTTTTTTAATAAATTTTTGGAGTTATATGACATAACAAAGTCGTCCAATTAAAGATGTTATAATTAAGGATATATGGCAAGACCAACAGGACTAAATCAAGACAAAATAGACAACATCTGTACATGGCTCCATGCGGGGTATTTCGTTGAAGATGCTGCTCGAATGGCCAAAGTTCCGAAGTCAACGTTCTACAATTGGGTAGAAAAAGCGAAGGCTGACAGAGAGGCTGGAGAAGAGTCCATCTACACTGAGTTCTTGGACTCCATAGAGGTAGCTAGAGCGCAAGCTGAGGGTATCTTTTTAGGTTCAATTAGGAACGCTGCAACACGTGGAGTGTGGCAGGCTGCAGCTTGGTGGATGGAACGAAGTTTCCAGAAATGGTCCAAGCAGAACGATATCAAAATCTCTGGAGACTCCGATGCTCCAGTTGAGGTGAATGTAAAGTATTCAGACGGGAAGTAAAAAGTCTGGTTTTTATCCAGTCCGCCCGCCCACACATTAATAGCATGTTATCTCAAAAAACATAGAACATATGTTCGAATTTCACAATCTTAGGTACTTGTGCATAGGAATGCATAACCTTTTTTCCTTGTGTATGGTTATTGCTTTGTTACTCCTCTCCCCTATTAGGTTGTAGGTATCAATAAGGAGTTTTATGAGGATATATAGCGGGGCTTTAGGCTTTTTCATGGGGTAGGGGAGTGCTTGTTTCTAGGCTGAACGCAACATAACGTGTTTCATATAGAGAAAAAGGTTTAGAAAACTGATATAGAAGCAGTAAATAGAGGTTTTTTAAGCTCAAACTAGGCCAAACATACCATATGTAGTAGCGTCAGAACTGTCGTATACCATATGTTGTGGTGTACCCGCCAAATCAGACGTGTGGTTTTTACTTAGTACACGACAAACCAGACGTAACCAGGCGACAGCCCTGTCGTGACCTGGCGTCACAGCTGTCGTACTAACTATACCCAGGAACTATACTCATTAACTATAAGATGTCTCATCCTATGTATATAGGAAATATTATTTAGGAATTAAGGTAAGTCGTCTTCTGTTAGTTCCCAGCTAATGTGATACTGCTGATGAAAGTTTGCTTGTGATGAAACTTTATTTCTTCTTTTTTTCTTAGGTTTGCCATACTTGGCTTGATTTAACTTACTAGAGCTAACCATGCCTGCTGACATCTTTCCTAAGTAACTTTGTAAATCATACATAAAGATTAACTATAGCATATTGAAAAACCGATTTTGAAAAATTGTTTCTATTTTGTTAAAACTTGAAATATAAAAAGTCTTGTAGTAGTATTAATCCATGAACGAAAAAGCAGCGGATAAGAAAATAAAAAGAAATTTAGGATATGCGGCGGCAATGATTATGTGTTGGATTCCTAAAGAAAAAAGAAACCAATACTTAAATTACTTTTACTCCTTATTCACTGACGAATAATTATAGATACGGAGAACAAATGAAAGAAATAGACATAGCTAGATTAGAAAATATTGCAGTGCCAGTGCCTGCTGGTATGAACGACATAGACACGATGAGAACTGAGATTAAAGGATATATTGATGTATTCTTTGGTAGAGTTTCAATGCCTATAGATATTGGTATCAATACCTTATACGAAGTTGCTGTAGCGTATTACAGTAGGGCCAAAGAACTTGAATTGAGTATCAAAGAAATGGAAAACAAAGGTTTGATTGATAAGCAATCTCCTATATATAAATTTAGAACTGGAGAGCTTTCAGCTTTTATAGACATTGCTAAGGAACAAACACGATTAGGTAGTAGGAGAATTACAGTAGCATCAATGGTGCTTCAAGAACGAGAAGTCTAAGTTCGTGGGGCAGTTCCTTTTTTCACCTTTTACGAGATTCACTTCGGTAAGCTACACTGCGGGGATAGAATCCTCAAGTCGAGAGGCAAGGCAGAATTCGTGTATATCACCACTGTCGTTAGTATGCGGTTTAGTAGTCGGGCAAAGTGATGAGTCTTCTGAATAGAAAATATTTGGAGTGCGGTATTTATACCGTTGAGACAGTATAAGGACTTTGGGGAGCTGTCCCAGTTTTAATCAGTCATGTATATTTCAGCATGGCCATTGGCGATAAGAGCTTCATTCAGATTATTCTTACCTACCCATACTTCTGCTAAAACACGACCGTATTTACCTTTACCGAAGGATTGTATTTGAACCATTCCAGAGTTAGAATTTATTTGATTCTCTACATATTTTTTGGCTTTTAATCCACGTTCCTTTTCCTCAGCATCTTTAGTGCGAGTTTCGGGAGTGTTCAGTCCATACAGTCTTAATCTTTCCTTAATCCATATGTTAAAGCCTAAGTCAATAGTTACGTCTATAGTGTCTCCATCAACAACTCTTGTTACTTCAGCGTTGTAGAAATATAATTCTCTCATATATATAGTATATCATTCTTTCTAAATGACTATATGATTTAAACTAAATGTTTTTTTAGATATTAACACGCGCCACCTTCACAACAAGCAACTACTTTTTGCTTATAACCCATACATTTTTGGTTATCGCAATATAGACCAGCATGAATTTCTATCAATATACTGTTGCAAATAGGACAATTAGGGTTCAAAGTCTTATCTCTTTGTAAAACCAATATAAGACGCTACATAAAGCAACCCAGTATAAAATGTTATAAAGAAACATTCATTTATTCGTCTTTAAGAACATATACAGCTAGAGCATCTAGTATGCCAAAGAATATAGATATTACTGCGGTAATATAAGCTGTTTCATATATAGCACTTGCAAACTCTATTAAGTGTGCAAAAGCACCTAAAGTTAATGTGTACCTAACATATTTTTTGAGCTTTGCCCTCATTCACTCTTCCTCATCTACTTTTATAAAAATAATCTTAGTTGATTTTTCACATTTAGATAAACTTTGTTGACACATCCATTGATTGTTGTGAACGTGTTTTAAAGGTTCCTTACAGATTTCACACCTGTTAATTCTCTTTCCTTTCATCTAACACCTCCTCAACAATTACAGTAAAATATTTTAAAAACTTTGTTGTCATAATCCCGAACCAAATTAAACCTCCTATAGATATAAGTGATACTGTTACGACTAATATGATTTCTGTCATGATACCTCCTTTCGAGGCGACCGATTACATTTGTGTTAATAGTGCGGATAGTGTGCCTACAACGACGACCCATCCTGCGAGTTCCTGTCTTGAAATCTTTGCATTGACTTTTTCGTGAAGCGAGTCAATTCGCTCATTTATTTTATCTTGACCTTCTAATATCATTACCAACATCTCCTTTTGCGTGAAGCCATTACCATTATTTGAATCAACCATTATTTCTTCTTTCCGCATCCGCAATCACTGCAACACGCCTCATCTTCTGGTACATAGCTTCTGGCACTTGAAGTTTCTTTTGTAGATACTAAACTAAAAAAACTATCGTCTAATTGCCATTTATCCATTATTCTCTCCACCTTATTGTTAATAACCATATTATTATAGATACAACTATTGCTATACCTACTATATCTTGTGCGGTTCCTGTTAATGTGAACCAGGCTATAAAAAATCCGAGGAGAGTGAAAATCTGAGCTACAGACTCTTTTAAGATATCTACTATCCACACAATCACAGCTTTAGGTTTAATATTTTTTAATTTATATAGCGCCCAAACAATTGGTGCTTTTGCTGTTTTCCATAAAGTATTAATCGTCCTCAAAATTAATTCTATTATAAATTGTAACCCATAAGCTAAAAATTCAGTTAATTTATTTAAAACTGTATATACTTTTTTAAGTGTCCATAGCATAATTTTATAGGGCATGCCTAACACTTTATTTAAGAACTTAATTAATTTTTTTATCATTTAAAATCTCCTAGTCATTAATGCACCAGCTTGTGCAATAATTTGTGAAGCTATAATCACTGGGACTACTACTTCCTGTGCTTTTTCTTTTTGGTCATTTGTCATATCTGTACCAATGTTTGAAATAGTCACATTACTTAAGTCTATATCTATTATAGCAGATATAGGTGCCTCAAGAAATGCCTCTACTTGTACCTCTGTAACAACATCTGCAAGTGTGTAGTTCTCTACATCTGCACTAGCAATTGACCTTTCAACAAATTCATCTAGTGCTTGTGCTGTATTTTCATCCTTAGATGCTTGTTCTGCAATAATTTCAAGGTCTTCAGACGCTTCTTCTTCGGTAAAACCTAGTACTTGACCAACTTCTGTCTTTTGTTCCTCAGATAAGGTAGCAACTGTTTCAACTTTAGTTACTTCTTTGACAACGGCTTGTACAACTTTTTGTGTAGTTTTATCAGCTGTACCTAGATTTTGTATCTTAGTTTCTGCAACTGCTTGTACAACTTTAACCTTTTCCTCTGTAGGTAATTCTGCAACGGCTGCTTCGACTTTTTCTGTAAGCTCTTGGTCGGCTTTTTGTTCTGCTTCAAAGACTTCCTCCTCTGTCAAACCCTCGGTATCGATAGGCTTCTCTTCTACTATATCAATAGTAATAACTTCTGCGATAGCTTCTTCAGTTTCCTCAACAAGAACTTCTACTTCTTCTTCTGTGAGTGGTATCTCTTCGTCTCTCTTCTCACTAGGAAGTGGCTCAACCTCAAGTATCTCATCGACTTCTTCATCTGCAAAATCTTCAATGATAGGTAAGGTTGTAGTCGTGGTGCTCGTAGTAGTAGGAGCAACAATAATAATTTCTTTAAGCTCGAAAACTTCTTCTTCAACTTCAATAACCTCTAATGTTTCTTGTAACTCTTGTATTGTATCAACTAATACTTTTAAATCTTTTTTTTCATCGTCAGATAAATTATCAGTATCTACATCTTTAAGTATAGACGCTTCTAGTTCAGCTTGAATCTGAGCTTCTTTTTCAGCTTCAATACGAGCTAACTCTGCTAGCTCAGCTTTTATTCTAGCTTCTTCCTCTAAACGGAGACGCTCTTCCTCAGCTAAACGCTCTTCTTCTGCAATACGCTCTGCCTCAATACGGGCTTCCTCTTCAGCTTTTTCTTGAGCTATTCGAGCTTCCTCAGCCTTACGAGCCTCTTCAGCTCTACGCTCTTCCTCAGCTTTCTCTGCCGCTATACGATTTTCCTCAGCGATACGATTTTCCTCAGCGATACGAGCTTGCTCAGCCTCATAAGCTGCTTGAGCTGCTGCATTTGCATCATCTTGAGCTTTTTGATTGAATACAGTTAGTGTCGGTTCGGTAGAAAAACCACTATAAGCATTATCATCAGAGCTATAACCTCTAACTGAAAAGGTGTAATCTCCATTAGGAATGCTTTCATAAGGTATAGTATATTCAGTTTCTGTAATATTAGAAACAACTGTTTCATTTTTATCGTCTGTTCTAAAGTAGAGTTCATAAGTTTCAGCTGTTAAGTTACCACTATTAGCCACATCCCAATCCACCTTTACACCTTGATTATAAGTTTGTGCAACTGTTACATTCATTGGAGGTCCTAGCGTTGGAGGAACAGTTGTAGTTGTTGTAGTTGGTGCTACATAAGTGACAACATCAACAGTTAAAGTATTACTATCGTTACAATCGTTCTCACTACCACACGCAGATAACATAAAATCATAAGTATCATCTGTTAAATTATCCCAAGCTAAAACGTAATCTGTATTTGATTGTTGTCCTGCTAATGTCCATTCGCTCGCATTAGAAAGCTTGTAATACATTTTATAGGTACTAGCACTAACAAAACCACTTGTAGAAGCTGACCATTCAAACTTAATACCGTCCTCTCTGTTCATATCATAAGAAGCTAAGGTAACAGAAGCGGGTTTGTTCTGTATTGTAATGCTTACTGTTGGTGTCCATTCTGAATAACTTGCATTTGTGTCGTTGTCCGACCTAATTGCAACGTGAAATAAACCGTGAGCTTCATTAAAGACTGCATTTAAATAACTAGCAGTAAATGTAAATTCAGTATTGAGTGCGTTACTATCGCCAACATTACCTGTTGCAATACCATAAGGTAAACTGACTTCATCACTTAAACCAAAACCTATTGCGTATCGTTCAGCGGGGTAATCTTCGAATTGGTCAGAAGCGTCCCAATCTGCTTTTACTGTACCATTTTCATAGTCAACAGTAAGAGTTAAGTTACTAGGTGCTTGTGTTGGAACGTGATAAGCTAAAGCAATAGGTAAAGGATATATAAGTAATCCAACAACTAATAACCTTATAAAGGTATTAAATTTATTAAGCATTCCCTACTTTCGCGTAGGAACGCTGTTAAATACCTCATTTACTTCATCTAGTGTAATTTTCCCATCATCAATATATTTTCTTGCTAACATCTCTAAGACGTGAGCAACACCCATAATTCCAGCTAGTAAAGCAGATTGGTAAACGTCTATACCTACGATAGAACCTGCACCTAATATTGAAAGGCTTTGAGCTATAAAGACTGCAAAGATTCTTTTAAGAATGTTAAAGTACAGAGACCATCCATTTAATATTTTATCTGCCATGTATCTCCAATATAAAAAAGGATAGGCTAGTTTCCTAACCCATCCTCTTCTATTATAGTACTTTTAATTAAAGGTACATTTAGCCTTTTGGAATCTTGCTCATAAATGGAAATGGTGCATCTTCCAATGCATTTTGTATTCCAGATACGAGAGCTGACGCTCCAGCGACAGTTGCCGCCATTAATACGTCTGCTTCGAACATTCCTGCTTGATTAGCCATCATTACAGCAATAAAAGTTTGTGCTGCAGTTCTAGCTGCTCTTATTAACGCAGTTCTCCAATAGTCTGGCATATAGCCTCCTTATTTTAATCGTCCAATACGCTTGATAAGCTTCTGAGCATTAGCTTTGTCATAAGGCTTATAAGGCTTTACTGGTTTTACTTTTGGTGTTGGTTTCCCTTCTACATGGTCAAAGTCCACATAGGTTACTGAGACATCCTCACCACTTAATATCGCATCTCTAATAATTGGATACACGCGTTTGTAAGCGCCTGTACTCGCTCCTATATAACCTTTTTTATCAGTTATATTCTCTGTTTGAGAATTTCCAAGCAACAAACAGCCACTTGTATTTTTTTCAAAATTACCCAGGTGCCATAATATATACTCGAAATTAGGAACTTTGTTTACATAAATCATACCCTTATGGAATCCAGCACCAAATTTCTTAAGGTAGCGTGAGTGAAATCCCCCTTCGCTTCTTAAGGTTAATTTGTAGGTTCCTTCTGGTATTCTTGTCTCATGTTTGACCTTTACAGCTCTGTATTCATCTTCTAATGTATAGCAAAGAAATTTGCGTTTCCCATCTGTTACATCGAACAAAATACCACTTGTAGAGTCATTTTGAGAGCTAATTCTTAATACTTCTAACTTCATTAGTTTCCTCTCTTTGGTAATTGAAATGTTGCATACCACGTTTGTGGTCCGACTAATCCGTCTGGGACAAGTCCAGCTTCTCGCTGAAGCTCTTTACAACGCCCTACTGATAGTTTACCATATATCCCATCAGCAACTAATCCACCAACAGCATCCTGCCATTGGGCTATATCAGCCCCGTTCATATAAGGCTGTTTAAAAGAAAAGACTCTACCAGCCCAAGGTGGAGCTTGTCTTTTAAAACTTGGTTTTTCACCATTAACATAAGATAAGAATTTATCCCAAGGAAATTCATCGCCTGGGTCTGACCTTCTTGAAGGGTCTAAATCACTATGTGCAATAAAGCCTTTGCTACCTTTATTCCACGCATCCTTATTTATTCTTGTTACTGGTATGTTGTGTTCAAGAATCTTCTTCCTGCACCACTTAGCAGTGTTGTTAAGTAGCAAGTCTTCTAACTGTAGGTTTTCACCCCATTTGTGAGCCCAATAAGCTATTTCAACACCTAATGTCTTAGAGTTATGTCCTTTAACATGAAAAGCAACAGCATTATCTGGTAATAAATCTATAGTTTCTGACTCGTCTATTACTACATGAGCAGAAGCTGGTCTTGTGTTAAATGTAAAATACTTAGCTACATTTTTTGCTGGTGCTCCCTCTGCAGTATGTATAACTATACCTTGAATACCTTTTTTCCTAGCTGCATAGTACCAACCATGCTTACCATTTTTTCTCAGCTTGCCGTGTTGGTTCTCATTTTCTATAAGATGGTACTTCATTCAATGGTACCTTTATGGACTTTTATGTTATCAATACCTTCAGCACTAACTGTAAAAGTTAAGATGCCTGGTTGTGATGTCAAAGCATGTGATTGCTCTATCCATAAAGAACCTCCATCAAGTGCTGGTGCTTGTATGAAAGTAGTATTTCTTTCATGTAGGACTGACAAGTGATGAAAGTGAGCAGATAACATTATATCGCTATCTCCGATTGCTGTTTTAGCTAAAGCTTGTTTAGCTAGCCAGTTAGATACTTTTGCACCATGGTTAGTCCCTCCAACACGAAATTGGTGGCCATGGGCTATTCCTAAAATTTTACCGTGTAGGTCTATAGTCATAACTAAATCTTTATCTGGCACAAACCAAGATAAGTGACCGTAAGCTTTCTTATTTTCGGCTAAGATTTTTTGAGCTTGGTCAAAACATAAAACGTCATAGTTATCACCAAAATCAGTATAGCTTTTGCCATTCCTCCTATTTTCTCCATGATTCCCTCCTATTGTCAAAATTTTGAGACTTGAAAACAGCGGAGCAAATTCTTTTATAACTTTAACAATTAATGCTGTAGCTACAGTAATTTGGTCCCGTTGATTTAGCTGAACTGAGAAGGTTTGCTGCGCATAATGCCCATCACACCCCTCGACCAGGTCACCTAATCCTGCGATAACCATTGAGTCAAACTTGTATCCTATCTTCTTAAGGTCAGCGATATGTTGCTTAACATCAACAATACCTTGGTTGACTCTTCTAACAATACCTTCAACTCCATCTCCATCCTGTTTCCCGACTTGCCAGTCACTGAGTGCTAGTACATAGCTAATGTCAGCACCTTTAGGTTTAGTTGGTTTTGTTGTTTTTGAAGACTTGACTTGTTTTATAATATTGTCAAAGTCAAAAGCAGATTCACCTGCATCTTTAGCTCTAATAGCAACTTTGTAATAGTGCATAGTTTGTTTGCCACCTTCTACTGGTGCCTCCCAAGACCTATACTCTATCTTGTTATCTATAACTTCGAACTCAGATGGATTAAATCCAAAATGTTCTAAGTGTGCGTCCCATTGGTTACGGCTCTCTATTTTATCTTCTACTGGTTTAGTAGTAAGAGTACCTTCACCATTTACTAAGTGTACGCCTGGTTCAAACCCTTTGGGATGTTCCATTTTTGCCCTGCGCGCATCCTCAGCATCTCTTCTAGACTTACGTAATTTCTCTACTTCGTCTGAAAATTTGCTCATTTATACTCCTGTCTTAGAATACTTTCTTCTAGCTGTTCTTACAGCAGTGTAAGATATGTCATGTCCAGCGTTATTTAAAGCTGTAAAAACAGTAAACATTGGCAACTCTTCGTTACCAGCAGCTGAAATAATAGCGTCTGCTTCGTCTTTTTGTCCATCTTTAACTAACTTTTTAATTATTTGGTCAATCTTAAGAGGATTTCTAGAAGATTTTTTACTACCTTGTAAAGCTTCTAGTTCCTCAGAAAAACTATTCTTGCTCATCTTCGACACCCTCATCAACAGCGTCATCTTCTTTTTCAGCTTGTCCAGCTGCAACTGCTGCTTGTACTTGTTGCTGAAATCTTTTAACTGTTGCAGATAACTCAGCAATTCTTAACTCTTTTTCAGAGTTTAATTGTCTAAGCTCAGTAATCACATCAGCTTGATTTTGCGCCATTTGTACTAGCTTTGCGTTATTTTCCATTACTTTCTGAACATCTATTTCAGAATTTTCGTTAGCATTATCTGCCATTATTACTCTCCTATATTTTCAAAGTATTAATCTAAATTATACTCTAAGATATGTATTTTTTATGTATTTTCTTAAAGTTTTTTTATAAATGAATTTACTAAATGATTATAATAAACGAAAAGACGGGTGTGTGGTGGCCCCGTCTTTTCTTACCTAATGGTGATTAGGTTAAATGTTATTCTGGTTTAGGATTGTCTTCCTTAACCTCAGCTATATGGTCTGCCCAAAGGGTAGTACCATTTACACCATCCCAGTACATCATATCTAGTTGTTCTGGTAATGATTTGTAAGCTTCTTGTCTAGCTTGTTTATAACCATTTTCTTGCAAGTCAAAATCGCTATTAGCTTTATCAGTTACTGCTTGGTCGTATTCAGCTTCTGTAAACTCTCGTCTTTCGTTATTGACTTGAGCAAACATACCGTCACCGCCATTAGCAGTTTTAAGTGCGTCTATTGCAGTCTGTGCTGCAGCTGTTAATTCTTCTATTGTTGCCATTTATTTCACCTCCTTAATTATACCATTTATATTCATACCATTACTTCTTTAAACCATATAAAACAAAACTAGAGCCTGTATCAATATTTCCACTATCAAAAAAGAATTGTATTCCATCACAAGTTTGTGCAACAGTTAAAACTCCACCACCTTGATTTCCAATTAATAGTCCTGTATAACTTCTCATTGTTTCTTCTTCTGTAATAAAGCTATATTCACTTGCATTGTTAAAATTAAAAAGATACATTAAACCATTATTTACCTCACTTGTACTTGTTCCTGTTGGTGTTGCTGATGTTCTCAATTTATCTTGATTAGTTGCAGTTAAGGTGTTAAAAGATGTATCTGTTCTTAATTTTTTAAAAGCATAATCATAATTACTTGAGCTATCAGCAGTTCCACTAACAGTAAATCTAACATTTAAATTTTGTAAATCTGTTTCTGGTTGAACATTATTATATCTAACCATATACACATCATAAGTGCTATCAATACCTGTTAAAGTTACACTTGCTACTGCTGATGTAACTATTTCTTCATCTATTTTTATTAAGCTACCTGTTGCCATTATTTAACTCCATATATATTAACTGTTATATTGTCAAAAAGATTTGAACTATTAGAAGTTAAAGATATACCACTATGGGTTTCAGCAGTTGGCAAAACACCAATAGCTTTTAACCCTCTAAAACCACCACTTCCTGTAACTTCCCCTGCACTTTGTAATTGCCAAAAGGTATAACTAGAACTCTCATAAGGATTATAAAAGTATGCTGTCAAGCCACCACCAACTTCTGTACCACTAGAATAAACACCAAAATTTACAAATCTATCCAAATTGGTGTATTTAGTTTCTCCAAAAGCACTACCTGCATTTAAACTTAAACTAGCAGTATTATAATTTGATGTAGTGATTGGTGTTCCACCACTATCTAGCAATCTAAGATTTACACCAAAAGTTGCACTAAGGTCAATTTTGGAAATTGACACCATATATACATCATATTTTTCAGTAAATATATCAGTAACATTAATAGTAGTTACACTTGTTGCACTAGCAGATTTTATAAATTCTAAATTAGTAGCCATTATGAATATTCCTTTATGCCATAAATAGAAACTGTGCCAGATATATTTCCTGCATTAGGATATAATTTAAGTCCACTCAATGTGTTTGCTTGTTGATAAATTCCACTTCCAAAATTCATTCTAAAAGCATTATTAAAATCTACTGATGAAAATTGTTGTGTAAAAAATGTATATTTTGAACTATCCTCTGCATTATACATATACATATATCCATTAAATCCCTCTCCTGTTCCTAGATTTCCCATTTCTGGTATAACTCTTAAAAGGTGTAAATCTGGGTCTCTATCTTCTGCAAAACTTCCTGTTGCAGTTCCTTGCTGAAAAGCTCTACCATAATCACTTGCACCAGATTGCTCAACTCCACCTACATAAACTCTTATATATAAATCTCTATTATCTCCAATGCTCATATCATTAAAAGTTAAAAAGTGTACATCATAACCTGTTCCAAAATTAGTTATATCAAAAGAACTCACACCAGAGGGAGTAAAAGTTTCAATTAATTCTAATTGTCCATACTGTGTCCATTTATCTTCTTGTACTAATTCATTTATTTCAGCTGGGTCAAACTTACCTACATTAGCAAATGCTGCCTGTGTAGGAATATCTACTCCGCTATATCCGTATTTATTACTTTTACTCATTATGTTACCTTGTACAATGTAAATGTTCCTGCTGTTATAGTGCCACTAGCAACATAAAATCTCATTCCATTACTAGCACTTGCAACTGTATGCACTTGTCCACCCTGCCTACCTTTTAAAATAGGATTAGCATTATCTACACAACAACTTTCAATAGTAAGAAAACTGTACTCTGAACTATCATTAAAATTGTAAAGGTAAAAAATCATATTACCCATTTCATCTACACCATCTCCTAAATAATCCAAAAAAAAGTGGTCTTGATTTGTATAAGATGAATTACCAAAAGTTGTATCATTTCTTAATGTTTTATCTGCACCATCATAATTAGAAGTTGTATCTGGGCTTGAACTTTTTAACACTCTAGAAAATAAATCTTGGTCTGTTGATACATTTACACCACTTAAAGTAATCATATACACATCATCAGAAGTTGTGCCAACTAAATCTACTTGTGCTACTCCACTTGTTACTGTATTTGTTGCTACTTGTACTAATGCCATTAGCTATCAACTCTCAATCCATAAGTTCTTATAGTTCCACTATTCATATTTATTGAAGTAGTTTCTAATCCAATGTTAAAGCCACTCATACTTGCAGTTTGTTTTAAAACTCCAATACCTTTACCAACTCTAAAAACATTAGCAATTCTTGTACTTCCTTGTTGCAAAACAAAAGTATATGCACTTGATGAAAATGGATTAAAAAACCAATAAACTAATCCTGTTGCCTCTGGCTCTAAATCTGTTGCATTTGCTAGATATCTCATATAGGTGTTATTAGTTCCTCTTAATTCTCCAAAAGAAGTTTCTCCTGCCATATCCATTCTTGCAAAATCATAATTACTAGCAGTAACTAAACTTCCACTAGAGTTTACTAATCTAACATAAGCATTACTGTGTGAGCCACTATCTGAACTAAGGTTGGAAACTGTTACATTATAAATATCAAAATCTGCTGAAAAAACATCTGTAACAGAAATAGTATTTGCACTTGTTACAGTAGTTTCATTAATTAATCTTAGGTTACTCATATCTGTTTTACTCCATATAAAAAAAACTCGCCTGTAATTTGTCCAGTTGTATATGTACTTCTTAACCTAAATCCATCAACTGTACTAGCTTGTGGCAATACACCACCACCAAATCTAAAGTTTGCGACTGCGTCATATTGTCCAGTAGCCTGCATTGTTAAAAAAGTGTATTTTGATGAGTTTGTTGGATTATAAATATATGTATATGAGTTGCTTGAATTACCACTATCAGTATTTGTATCAGCACCTATGTGTATCCAACTTTCAGTAGTACTTCTACCCTCACCAAAAGTACCATTTGTTCTTCCACCTTGTAGTGCATATTGGTAAACCCCTGCACTTTCTAAAACTCCACTTTCATAGAATTGTATTCCTGTTGTGTAACCATTTATACTTGATTGTACTTTTTTAGTTTCTAAAAAATATACATCATATTCATCAGTAAATACATTTGTAAAATCTATTGCACTTGTCATAGAAGTAACAGTTTGTGTAGTTATAAGTTCTAATGAACCACTAGCTTGACCTTTTTTTTCTAATAATGCAATATCAAAAGATGACAAAACACCAGAGTTTTTAACTTGTTGTTTAGTTTGGTTTTGTCCTATATAACCAAAAGGCATTGCAACCTCCTAGGTTATTTCTAAAGCACTTACAAAAGCTTCCAAGTCACCAGAAGAGTTTCCTCCAGTAAGTTGAATTGAATCTCCAGCTTCCAATACTATTTTAGATGTTCCTGCTAACTCAACTGTTGTATCAGCTGGGACAGACATTGTATGAGCAATCTCTGCATCTCCAGATGAAGCATCAACTATTTTTGCTGTAATTGTATCATCTGTCGAACCGTCAACATTTGTTATTCTAAGTGTTAACACGATACCAACATTGCCAGCACTTGAAGGTGCTGTATATACTGTCTGTGCAGAACTTGTTACATCTAAGTAAGCATTTTTGAATGTATTAGCCATTTGTCTCCTAACCTAACGCTATCACAAGCCCTATATCTGCGTATCCTAAATCAGTAACGATTGTACCGTCTTTGATTTGAACACCTTCTATAGTGACTCCAGCATCGGCTGTTTTCTCGTTCATAGTGTCTATTTTTACTGTAGAATTTACAGTAATACCAGCACTACCAACTCGTTCTTCTAATTCGTCTGTCTTGATTTTACCCATAAGATTTTATTCTCCTAACTTAGTTTACCACATTAAATCTATGGTTTTTTACGAACCTTCTCATACCAAGAAAGTCCCATAGTATTTTGCTTATAAAGGTTTCTTTGTATTCGTTCGTTGTCTTTTATGGTTGCAACTCTTGTTCTAATGTCTAAACCATCTAAAGAAAACATAATTAAAGCTGGGTCTCCTCTTTTAATGTCTATCTTCTTCTTCAGAGGTTCCATAATAATATTGACATCGTTAACGAAATAAGGGTCAACAACACCTGGCACTATTCTGTATTGTGGATTGTAGTTATAAAAAGGGTCTGTCATTAAAACACTGGTTGATTTATTAGATACTATTTTATATAAGCTATTTAGTTTTATCATTGTATCTAGAGAGTTATTAAGTGGTGTGTGCATCCCATACATTTCTGGTTTAAACCAACTCATATTAAAGTTACTAGAGTTTGTCTCTGGATGGTAATCAAAGTTATTGCTATCGCGTATTTCTATCTTTAGGTCATAATTAAATCTTAAAACATAAGCTTTTTTAAAGTAATCCCATATTCCAGAGCAAGACTTTGCTGTGTGCTTTTGACCTTTCGTGATATTTTCATCGTATGTAGCTACATCAACATGAATATTTTTAAACCAGTCTGGTATGTGTTTTGAGTATTTTTCTAATGGAAATTCTTCTATAAGATATTGATTGTTAGAAACTACAGCCAGATTAGATTTCTGGTAGCTCCACATATTCTGTAACGCTTTCATCTTGCTCCCATTCTTCTTTGTTTTCGTTCCAAACATAAGGTGTTCCATCTAAAGGCATAGCTGTAGGTGGATTCCAAACTCCATTTGAATCTAATGTCCAGCTTTCATAAGGACCTTCTGGTGCGAATATATCTAGTTCTTCCCAATATTTATCACCTATTTTAGGATAGTTTCCCCTAAAAGCAGTGCCACCGTCATTATGTACTCCTTGAAATGTATTATAAGAGCATCTTTTTACTACTACTCCATGTCTATCAGAATAAAATTCTTCCCAAGTTTCAAAATCTGCTGGTAAATCTTCAGAGTTATCTTCAGCAGCTCCAACAATTACATTAGTAACTGTATTGTTTATATCTAAAAATGCGTAATGTGCCATAATTTCCTAAGTAAAAGTTATATCTCCGCTATTTGTAATAACACTTGTTTTTAAAGAACCATCTGTACTAGTAGATACAACAGCTCCGTTACTTGCAGTAAGAGTACTTCCAGATGAATATCTTAAAACTATTACTCCAGAACCACCAGATGCGCCTCCGCCACCACCCCAGCCTCCAGTACCTCCACCACCTGTGTTAGCACCGTTTTGGTCAGAACCACCGTGATGTCCACCATGAGCTCCAACACCTCTTGTTACACCATCAAAACCAGATGTTCCAGCAGCACCTTGTCCACCACTTCTTCCACCAGAACCAGAACCTCCGTTAGTTCCTGCTGCTGCAAAAGAACCGCCTCCACCACCAGATGACCATTGATAGTTTGCACCTATACCGTTACCACCATTGTTACCTTCTGCTGGAGTATATCCACCAGCATTACCAGTACCCCTAGAACCAGCAGCATTATAAGAGCCTCCGCCACCACCACCAGAACCACCACTGTTACCAGAACGATTTGATGTAGCAGAGTAACCAGAACCTGCACCACCCCATCCGCCTCCAGTAGAGCTAAAAGTTCCATTTGCGTGAGCTATCGTTGTATCTGCTCCATTAGCGCCAGATGAACCACTATCACCAGCAGAACCGTTGCCGCCTCCTCCACCTGCACCAATAACTACTGCGTAAGTAACTCCTAGTGAAAATTCTAATCCTGTAGAGGTATCTTCTCTATAACCACCAGCAGCACCTCCACCACCTCCGTGATATGCAACACCGTGATGAGTACGACCTCCACCGCCACCTCCGCCTCCTGCAACTACTATATAGTCACAATTGACAGTGTTTCTAGTACGCCATTTACCTTCAGCAGTTAATATTGAAACTTCGTGAATATCAAAGACACCACTGTTTGCAGTGTTTGTTTGATTAATATCTTTTACTTTGGTACCTATATGTCCAAATCTTCTTCTACCCATAAGGAACTCCTATGTAATTTCTAATACAGAAACAACGATTTCTAAGTCTGATGCTGCGGAAGCCCAAGCTCTTAACTCATCTGCTGCTTCCAAGACAAGCTTTCCACCTATTGGGTTTATCGCTGTATCGCCTGGTACGGCTACAGTATGAGCTAGCGCTTTAGCTGATGTTGCTGACGAATCATAATAATCCATCATTAAATCTGCAGAGTCAGACCCATCAATATTTGCAACTTGACATAATATGACAATTGCAGTTGTTGATGATGGACAAGTGTATATTACAGTATCGGCACTAGTGCCTAAATCTGCGTTAATACTCTTAAATGTCTCAGCCATTTTATTCTCCTAGTGCTATTACTAAACCAATACTTGCTCCGCCTACTTCTTCCCAAGCAGAACCATTGTATTGATTTATCTTATTTGTTGTAGAGTTAAAAACAGTCCAACCAGCTTGTGGGCTAGATAGAGCGTCTCTCTGTGTGGTTGTGTAAGATTTTAATTGAAATGGAGCTGTCATCTCCACTTGATTTGCATCGTGGTTTTCTATTTGATTTACTTTAATTTTACCCATTATACTACTACCATTTCTCCTTCAACTGTTACAGTTCCAGTAAATGTAACTTCGCCAAATAAACCTATATTTTCACCAGCAGCTATTGTTGCAGTTGCAGCTATTGTTCCTGCGTGTCTAACACCTACTGCATCTGTTTCTATATTTAATCCAGCTGCGTCAAATGTTGCAATCTTTGTTCCTGCAATATCAACATCTATTTCATCTGTAGTGGTTGCACCGATTTCTATGTTTGTATTACCATCAGCGTCTGAGATGATACTACCACCACCAATATCGGTCCAATCACCACTATTGTTTGTATTATCTGTTCCAGTATAGACTTGCATCTTGGAATCAGTTTCATTGTAAATTATAAGTCCAGCAAATACATCAGCAGTAGCTAAAGCATTTCTTTCAGTTGTGCTAAATCTTGGTACTAATATACCATCTGCACCAGTTTCTGAACCATCAAAAAACTCGGCTAATCCATTTGAATCGCCATCTTCAAATCTTATTCTTACTGGTCTATTACCGTATGTTGTACTCATTTATTCTTCACCTTCTATTTCAACCCACTCTTGATTTTCCTCATTCCATCTATATAAATCATCTGGTTTTACGACTGGTGGTTGCCAGTCATAGTTTTCATCCAAAGTCCAACTTGGAAAGGGACCTATTGGGTTATACCATTTATCTAAATCCTCGTTGTATCTATATCCAATTCCTATATTCATACCTTCTGTGTGCTCTATAACTTGGTTAGTAGCACAAACTTGCATGGCTATATCTTCAGACTCAGCCAAAATTGAATTATCTATTCTGTTGTTTTCTACTATGTAATATATACCCATAAATTAATCCGTTAAATACTTAATAATGACAGCACCGCCACCGCCGCCTCCACCTGTTGCTCCTACAGAACTGGTTCCTCCAGTAGAGTTAGAACCATCAGCAATACCTCCACCACCAGCACCGTGTGTCGCACCACCTCCACCATTATTTCTTCTTGAACTTCCTTCGTTACCTGCGGCACCACCTACTGGACCACCACCAGCAGTAGCTACTTGAGCTCCTCCAGTATCTCCAGCACCAGCACCACCTGTATAAAATCCTGTACCACCAGAACCAGCTGCTACGGGAGCACCACGACAATCTCCACCACCAGCGCCACCACCGCCTGTATAATAACTTGCATCACCATTTCCACCATCTCCTCCTCCACCATCATCTGAGCCGCCGCCACCACCACCTGGTGCTCCCAAAGTACCATTACCACCTGCTACTCCTGTATCAGATGTACCTGCATAGCCTCCAGTACCACCTGTTCCATTTGTTGTTCCACCAGTACCAATACCACCTGCTACTGTAGATGTAGTTCCTGTTTGTTGACCGCCAGCACCACCTGTTGCTTGCAGAGTTGAGAAAGTCGAAGTACCACCAGCATTACCAGCTCCAGCAGAAGTTTGCACTGCACCACCTGCACCTACTACTACTGCATAAGTACCACTTGAGCCACCTGTTTCACTTAGAGACATTTGCTTGTAAGCTAATCCTCCACCTGCACCACCACCAGAAGAATCGCTTCCGTCTGTTCCACCACTGCCGCCACCACCTATAACATAAACATTACAAGTTTTAGCACCAGCAGAAACTACAAAGTTTCCAGAAGAAGTAAAAGTATGTAGAGTATAATCACCATCTGTTGAGACAGTTCCACCACTAGCTGTCCAAACACCAGTGTCTGTAACTTTTCTCCACTCTGTTCCGTCATAAGTTCTTACTTGCTTAAGAACAGTATCGTATACCATTTCACCATCTGTCATACCGCTAAGAGCATCTATTTGTGTAGTAGTTAATTGTTTTAGTTTTAATGAAGAAGCTAAAGTAATACTATTACCAGATGTCTTTTCTGATATGTTATCTACTTTTAATTCACTAGCCATTGACTAATTCCCAACCTTGAGTGTTATCACCGTTGTAAGCATTCTCGTTCCATATATATGCTTCTCCATCATCTGGATAAGCATTTGGAGCTTCCCATACATAGTCGTCACTAAGTGTCCAACTAGCATATGGTTTCGCTGGGTAAAAAGCATCTTCGTCTTCATCATAAGTGAATCCGATTCCTGCATAGTTACCACGATACGGTGTACCATCTAAGGTGTGAGAATTGCCAACAGTGTTGTAAGAAGTTCTTTTGCAAGTTTGTCCACGAAAATCTGCATACCATGCTTCCCAGCTATCAAAGCCTTCTGGAAGTGTATCGGTATCAGACTCGTCTTTACCTACAATAACTTCAGTTACTATGTTGTTGTCGTTTAGAAAGGCGTAATGCGCCATATTATTCTCCTATCCTATGTATTATAACAGATGTATTTAAACTTTTGTTCATTATGACCAGCTTACTGTTCCTGTACCACCTGTGATGACAGCATACTTATCTGAACCTGTAGCACTTTCTGTTCCTACAACTCCAGCACCAAGAGTGATACTGTAACTGTTAGGGTATCTAAATATTATTACACCACTACCACCTTGACTACCATATTTATTATATGACCTAGATGCACCTCCGCCACCTCCACCACCTGTATTAGCTGTAGCTGCTGCTGGATGTGAACTAGATGCGTATGTGACGCCATTAGCACCACCACCATCTCCTGCTGGTAATAAAGAACCGTCAGCAGCTCCACCTCCGCCACCGCCACGAGTAATAGAACTACCCGTAATAGTAGAAGCCAAACCATCACCACCTGCTGATTTTCCATCAGTATCACCAGCTTCGCCAGCACCACCACCTCCACCAGCTCTCCAAGGACTAGCCCCTTCCATAGCACCACCACCATAACCTTGTATTGTAGGACTTGTTAAGGCAGAAGCACCAGACATTGAATTAGCGTGACCACCGCCACCTCCAGAACCACCAGAAGTTGGTGTTTGTAAGTTATATCCACCACCGCTTCCACCACCTTTAGAAGTTATATCTAAACCAGTTGAAGAATTTTTAAAAAATGAATCGCTACCATTTTGATAAGAATTTTGTGCCCCACCACCACCTACACTTATAGAGTAATTAGTATCTGTCAATATATTTGATAATGAAGATTCTGTGGCACTTCCACCACCATTTGATTCGCTATTCCAAGTAGTTCTATAACCTCCAGCACCACCACCACCTCCGTTAGCAGCAGAATCTTGACCATTACCTCCAGAACCACCGCCAGCGATAATTAAATAATCCATTGTTGGGATAGGTGGATTTGCAAGTCTTTCCCAAGATGAGCCATTGTAAAACTCTGGAACTTCATCATCAGAATTAAATATTAAATCACCAGCATTAGCAGTTAAAGCATTTCTTTGTGCTGTAGTATATGACTTTAATTGTAAAGCATTATCCATTGCGACATTATTACCGCTTCTTGTTTCTATGTTATCTACTTTTAATCTACTCACGAGAATGTCACCGTACCTGTTCCTCCTGTAAAAACTATGTAGCTGTCTGAACCATCTGTTTGTACACCACCATCTGTTAATCCTGTTCTTGTTCCACTAATAGTAGCACTAGCTGTAGCCCAACGAAGTATGATTATACCAGAACCACCTGCTGCACCAGCTCCAATACTTCCACCATCAGTAGTTAATCCACCACCACCACCTCCAGAACCTGTGTTAACAGTTCCTGCTGTTCCATTACTACCAGAATTAGCTCCAGCTCCTCCACCACCAGAACCTCCAGAACTTGCATTTCTATTTGGACTCCAATAAGAAGAACCACCAGAACCACCACCACCTGCTCTAGTAACAGAACTTCCTGTAATACTAGATGCTAATCCACTTCCACCTGCACCTGCATTAGGAGCAGACCAATTTCCACCAACAGAACCAGCACCACCAGCTCCAGATGGCTGATATGCAGAACCTCCACCAGTACCACCAGCAAAACCTTGATTAGTTGTTCCTGCACCTCCTGTGCCATTACTTGCTCCACCAGAACCACCACTTTGTCCACCATTACCACCACCAATTGATATTATTGCACCGAATATACTGTTATCACCATTTGTTCCATTTGTTCCAGCAGGAAAAGAACCACCAGTACCACCAGCACCTACACTTATAGTGTATTGAGTAGAGTTGTCTGCTTGTAAAAGTGTAACATCTTCTGTTGAACTTCCACCACCAGAAGTTTCACTAGCATAAGAATTACGATAACCTCCAGCTCCACCACCTGTTTGTCCATTAGCAGCTCCACCTCCACCAGCAATAACTAAATATTGAACAGAGAATGCAGATGAAAAATCTGTCCAAGCAGAACCATTATAAAATTGTGGTTTGTTGTCTGATGTATTGTAAATCATATCACCAGCAACAGAAGTTAAAGCATTTCTAGCAGCTGTATCGTATGACTTTAATCCAAGTGCATTATCTATAGCTACATTGTTTTGGTCATTTGTTGAAATCTTATTTGTTTTTAATTCACTCATATTAACTCCAGCTCACATTTCCTGTTCCAGCAGTTAATGTGGTAACTTTGTAATCTCCATCAGTAGATGTTGAACCTGTTAATCCTGCACCAATAGTAATAGTTTTAGTATTTGGGTATCTAAGTATAACTATTCCAGAACCACCTGCACCAGCAGAGCTACTTCTTTTACCTCCACCACCAGAACCTGTATTAACTGTTCCAGCAGAACCATTAGAACCACCACCTCCAGAACCACCAGAACCATTACTAGCGTAACCACCACCACCACCTCCACCTGCACGAGTAACAGCTGAACCTGTAATTGATGAACTTAAACCAGAACCTCCATTACCAGCATTACTGTCAGAAGCACCAGAACCATTAGCATTAGCACCACCTCCACCACCTGCTGCTGAACAATGACCTGCACCACCATTTTTTCCTTGATTAGTAGTACCAGTTCCTCCAGAAGCGTAGTTAGCACCACCACCTCCACCAGAACCACCTGTTGCACCAGATACAGTATCTCTACCACCTCTACCACCACCAGTAGATGTAACAGTACTAAATACAGAGTTGCTACCACTAGCACCACTACCACTAGAACCACCACCTGCTGAACCTCCAGCACCCACAGTAACTGTATAATCTGTAGATAAATTAGTTGTAATTGGTGTTTCTGTAGAACCTCCACCTCCAGAAGTTTCAGATGCGTAAGAGTTACGATAGCCACCAGCTCCTCCACCACCTCCACCTTCTCTACAAGGTTCTTCTGCACCAGAACTACCTCCACCACCTCCTGCAATAACAAGATATTCTGTGGTAAATGTAAATGTGTTTCCAGAAGTAGCAAACCAAGCAGAACCATTATAAAAATCTATTGTTCCATCATCAGAGTTATAAATCATATCTCCAGCACTAGCAGTTAAGGCATCTCTTTGTGCTGTGGTGTATGACTTTAAATTTAAAGTATCATCAATAGAAACATTATTACCAGAGTATTTACCTATAGAGTTTGTTTCTAGTGTAGACATTATAAATCATTCCAGCTCGAACCATTATAAAATTGTACTTTACTGTCTGTGGTGTTGTAAATCATATCTCCAGCAGCACTTGTTAAAGCATCTCTTTCAGAAGTTGTATAAGATTTTAAATTAATAGCACATTGCATTGCGACATTATCGCCAGTAGAAGTTGATATTGTATTTACTTTTAATGTAGCCATTATATAATCACCAATGTCCCATTGTTTGTTATTGTCCCAGTAATTACTACTGGACCAGCCATTAATTGACCTTCACCTGTAGCAATAGTATAAGTTGCAGCTTGTGTCTGATTATGTCTTACTGTTCCAGAGTTAGTAGTAAAAGCCATACCACCTACATCTTGTACAGCTACTTCAGTACCTGCTACATCATATCTAATCTTATCTTCATCAGAACCACCTTCATCTACTTGTATTTTTGTATCACTATCTCCATCAACAATAGCTGTGCTATCTGATGCTGATACAACAAAATCTAAAGTTCCATCGCTATCGTCATAAGTAACAGTTACATTAGTTTCTGTGTTACCTGTGACCATACCGCCAATAATGTCTTGTATTTGTTCAGTTGTATTACCAACAACTACCCAAGCTGAGCCATCGTATATTTTAATTTTGTCATCTGTAGAGTTATATATCATTTCCCCTTCAGTTGTACCTGTAGGGTCCGAAGAGTGTGTAGGCAATAAGACAGTATCAGCGTTAGTAAACTCTGCTAAACCATCGGTATCATTACCTGTTCTTGTTACATGTATTAATCTATGTGTTGCCATTATGAAAAACTCACATTTCCAGTTCCAGCACTAAATATTATATATTTATTATCACCATCAAGTTGTTCACCAGCATTACCAGCAGTAGACAAACCAACATCAAAAGTACAAGTAAATCCTGCTGGGTATTTTAAAATTACTACACCAGAACCACCTGTTCCACCATTTTGGTCAGTTCCTGTACCACCACGACCACCACCGCCACCGCCAGTATTTGGAGAAGCAGCAGCTGGAGTACTTTGACCATCACCATTTGTACCTCCGCCTAAACCACCATCTCCACATTGTGAATCATTATTGTATTGAGCTCCACCACCACCACCACCGTAGTAAACACTTCCACTAGAAACTTCTCCAACTGAATGTGTAGCAGCTTGACCACTTGAAATAATACTATTAGTAACACCTACTCCACCGTCTCCAGCGTATGTTAGTTCAACACCATTCTGACCAGCAGCACCTGTTCCACCGCCACCACCAGCACCACCAGAACCACCAGCTCTTGAGTCTGCGTTACCACCATCATAACCTTGGCTTCCTGTTCCACCAGATTTATTATTATTAGTACTTGAATCAGCAGCAGCACCTCCACCACATCCACCATTTGCACCGTCAAAATAATTCATACCTCCAGCTCTACCACCACCTATTGCAGTATAAGAACCAAACTGTGAGTTACTACCATTTGAAGTTACAGAACCACCTGCACCAACTGTGACTGTATAGTTTGTAGATAAAGCTGCTGTAAATGTTGTAGCTGCACCAGAACCACCACCTTGTGAGTCTCCAGTATTTGAAGTCAATAAACCTCCTGCACCACCACCTCCGCCATAATAACTTCTACCACCTGCTCCACCACCAGCGAGTACTAGATAGTCTATTGTAGGAATATAAGTACTAACTCCAACATTGACCCATTCGGTACCGTTGTATAATCTTAAATTTCCTAAATCACTACTGTAAACTGTGTCGCCTTCAACCATTCCAGTAAGTGCAGCTATTTGTGTATTAGTTAAAACTCTTAATCTTAAATTTGAATTGATATCTATATTTGCACCAGAAGTTTTAGCTTCTAATGCGTCCACTTTAACTGTTGAGTTAACAGTTATTTCACCACCAGATTGGCTTGATTCTATTTCATCTACTTTTATTTTACTAACCATTATGTATCACTAATCTTTATAAATTGAAATGAAGTTCTATTCTTTGTAGATTCTCCTAGTAAGTTTCCAGAGCCATTTACATCTGTGTATGTAAATTTAACTTTATCGTTTGCAGTATCTTGTATATCTAGTAAAACTCTTATACTTCCACTTCCTACATCTGGGTTTTTACCTCTATAACTGTTATACCCAATTTCATCTTCAGTAGAAAAGTTATCATCGCTAGCGTATATTATTACTTCTGCTAATTGGTTATCAGCACTTTGTGAATATAAACATTGTGCTTTTACTTCCCATATACCTGTACTAGGAAATGTCCATATACCAGATGAAACTGACATTCCTGTTCCTAATTTTGTTTGCAATGTACCTGTTGGTCTAACAAATGTTGTAATAGGATTTGCTGAAGCAGTTAAGTTTGATGTAAGTTGCCATACATCATATTCTGTAATACCTGTTGATAAAGCAGATACTGTTGTATTTAGAGCAGATACATCTACTCCATCAACTTGACTATCTTTAATTAATACTCCATCAACAGTTACACCAGCATTAGTGGTGGATTCGTTGATTGCATCTACTTGTACTGTACTCATAATTCTCCCACTATAATACTACCAGACTTCCTTGAACATCTACGGTTCCTTGTACATCTAGTGGTCCAGCAGCAACAGTTCCTTCTGTTGAAGCTATTGTAAATGTTTCATTTGAATCCATTGTTAATTGATGTGTAAAGAAACCACCTCTAGCTGACATAGAAACATTATTATCTACTTTAAGTCTTTCTTGACCAGCAGTAGTCATAACTATTTCATCAGCATCAGAGTTTTCTACTTCTATTAAAGTATCTCCATCTGCGTCTGTAACTGTATCAGAACTAATTCCAGAAGTTGCAGTATCAACATAAGCAGTAGTAGCTACATTAGTTGAGTTATCACCTTGTGATTGAGTAGCAGCTTTAAGAGTTGCTTCAGTAACTGTAAGGTTTGTTGCAGCAGAACCATCTGTTGCAGTTGTACCTACAACGAAAGCATCTGCTGATTCATCCCAAATAAATGCTGCATTATCTCCAGTAGAGCCTCTTTCGATAATCATTCCAGCATCAGTAGTTAATGAACCACCATCAGCGTTTAATTCAAATAATGTATCCGTAATCTTTAATTCATTAGCTTGTGTAGTTGTTCCAGTAACAGTTAAGTTAGTTATCGTTACACCAGAGCTTGTTGCTGTTACTACATCTGTACCGCCTGCTTTAATATAAACTGTGTCATCATCAGATGTTCTTTCTAATTCTATAGATGTATCAGCGTCATTATCAGCAAAAGTTGTAACCGATGTTTGTGTGGAACCAAGTTGAATATTATCTGTAGTTCCATCAAAAGATGTAAATGGTATTGCACCAGCGACTGTTATATCTGACAATGTTATAGGGTCAGAAGTAGAACCAGCAAGTATAACTGGAAGACTTCCTCCACCACCACCAGCAGATGTAAAAGTAATTGTATCTGTACCTGCATCTGTAGTTATTGTCATACCTGTTCCAGCTGTAAGTGTTAAGGTATCTGTTTCAGCATCAGCTACAACATCTGATTGTCCAGCAACTGCTAAGGTTGAGAAAGCATTTGCTGCACCACCAGTTGCTGCAATAGTAAGAGTTCCTGCATTATCATCATAGGTCTTTGTAATGTTTGCACCAGCAACTATTAATCCATCAACAAAGTCTTCTACTTGTTCTTGAGTAAGTTGTGTGTTTGTATCTGTAGAAGCAATTGTAATTGTATCTGTTGAAGCATCACTTGTTATTGTTATGTTTGAACCAGCTGCAAAATTAAGAGTATCAGTTGTACTATCTGGAACTATATCTGATTGTCCAGATACTGCTACTGTTTGGAAATAGTTTGTTGAGGAAGCTACTGTGCCTGGCTCAAATTCACTGTTAGAAGCATTCCAAACAAGAGCTTGTCCATCAGAAGGAGCTGAAGTTGTAATATCTACATCTGATAAATCTCCGACTGATACTGTACCTAAATCAATATCTACTTCATTATTACCTGTGTCATCAGTGATTGTTATCTTTGCAGAACCTGCATTTAGTTTTTTAAACTGTAAGTCTTCTCCGACTTTACCATCAAAGATTCCTACACCTGCTGTACCAATGTTAGAAGCTGTGTTAACCTCTCCTTGTCCAGCAAGTCCAGAAACTGTAGATAAACCGAAAGCACCTGCTGTATTATCCCAGAATATAACTTTATCATCTTCTGAAGCGCCTGGCGCAGAGAAACCTACATTTGCTAAGTCTTCTAAGTTAGCTAGTGCAATTCTTGCATCTGATAATGTGTTAAAACTTGATGTAATTGCTTGATTAGAAGCATTACCTATAAAGATATCGCCGTCATCTAAGTTTGGTACGGCGTTACTTCTACCTGCACCTTGAACAAATATTGCACCATCTGATGCGTGACTTCTTGTTACCTTTGCGATTTTTTGAAGTAAAGCACTTTCTCCTGTAGGAGGAGTGTTAACTAAAGTTCCAGAAGTTGATACATAAAGATTATCTCCAACTGAGAACGAGGAAGTATCTAAACCTACAAATTTACCAAAAGTTAATATTGATACTGCTGCGTTATTATTAGTTGAAGCAGTTGTTATACCAATTGCTGGCATTGTTCCAGAACCATCTGCATCTGCTGGTGCTACTGTAAATTCTGTTCCAGAAGATGCTTGTCCAGATATATAAACTGGTACACCTGCACCAATTGTAGAACCTGTTTCATTCTTACCAGATAGTATTATTGCACCATCAATATCTCCTGCTACGTCTCCAGTAACATTACCAGTGACATCTCCAGTCAAGGCTCCTTCAAAAGTCCCTGCTACAAATGTCTCAGAACCAACAGTCCATTTATCGTCTGTTTCATTCCAAATTAAAGTCTTGTTACTATCGTCCCCACGCTCAATTTCTATTCCTGCATCTTGGGAAGCAGAACCTGTTGCATTTGAATTAAATAGAATTATGTTGTCAGCTAATTCAATTGTTTCAGTATTGATAGTTGTAGTTGTTCCAGAAACAATCAAGTCCCCAGAAACTGTTACATCGTTAAAGGTTACATCAGATGTAGTAGAAACAGCCTGTCCAATACTTATTACACCAGAAGAGAATGTTACTCCAGTTCCACCACTTAAATATGCTTCTACATCAGAATCTGCATATTGTGTAATTGTTGTATCTATAACACCAGAACCAGAAATTGTTATTCCTGTTCCACCAGATATATGAGCTAATACCTCAGCTTGACTTGGACCAGTGTAAGTTATTACACCAGTACCAGAATTATAAGATAATGAACCATCTCCTCCACTGTCAGTTACAGATATTGCACTTCTAGCATCAGAGTCTGCGTATTGAGTTATTGTTGAAGAGATAACACCAGAACCGCTTATTGATATTCCAGCACCAGCACTTATGTATGCTTGTACATCTGCATCACCATAAGATGAGCCAAATACTGTAACAGTACCACCCATTCCAGAGTGTGATGAACAATAGTAATAAAGAATATCTGAAGTAGCAGCATTAACTGTATACTCCACATACGCCCCAGAACTACCTTGTGTTCCATTAGATGTTTTACCTGTTGTATATTCTGAACCAGAGTTATGAGTTCCATCTTCAGTTGTTGATAATGCAAATGGATGAGAAGCAGTTGATGAATCAGATAAGTCAAATCTATAAACAATGCCTGGGTTAAAAGATATAGTTGCATTTGCTTCACCATCGATTAAGAAGTTACCACCAGAAACAGTTACTGCATATTCAACTATTACAGTATTGTTTTCAAAGTTTATTGTTTTTCCAGTAAGAGTATCTGTAGATGTTGCAGTTATATAACTACCTAAGTCAGAAATTTGTGACTCTGTTATAGATAAAGCTGCTTGATGTTGTGTAACAGAAGATTCAGTAATATTAGCGTCTGGAACATTAGCCCATGTAACCACAGAACTTAAATCGTTTGTTTCTGCTGTTAAATAGCTTTGTAGGTCTGATATTTGACTTTCAGTTATAGACAATGCAGCTTGATGCTGTGTAACAGAGCTTTGTGTTATGTTTGCGTCTGGTACATTCGCCCAAGTTACGACTGATGATAAGTCATTTGTTTCAGCAGTTAAGTAAGACTGTAAATCAGATATTTGTGATTCAGTAATACTTAATGCGGCTTGATGTTGAGTTACTGCACTTTCAGTTACTGTTGTTGCTAAAGCTACTGCACCAGTTCCATCAAAACTTATAGAACTAGCAGTTACATCTCCAGTTAAAGAGAAGTTTTGTCCAGAAGCTAAAGCTGTTGCTGTGTCTGCATTACCAGTTACATCACCTTCTAAGTTTGCAATTAAAGTACCTACTGTGTGTCCAGTTGCAGTTATATCTACAGTTGTTGTAGGTTCTGTTTGTAATCCGTGGAATAATCTAAATTTATCTGATTGTGAAGCATCCCAAGCTAAACCTGCATACTTAGTAGTAGAAGATTGTACATACTTACCGTAGAAACCTATATCAACAGAGTTTCCTGTGTTATCTTTTGCATATTTAAATAGTGGGTCAGCAACTGTTACAGTAGTAGAATCTACTTGAGTTGTAGTACCCTCAACTGTTAAGTCACCAGTAATTGTTGCATTTCCGTCTATAGAAATGTTTGCAGCTGTAATATCGTTAGAGTTAAGAACCCCATCCACAGTTACATCATTGAAAGTTACATCGTCAGTTGTTCCTACTGCTTGTCCTATTGATATAACACCAGAAGAGAAACTAACACCTATTCCACCAGATAGATATGCCTCTACATCTGAATCAGCGTATTGTGTGATTGTTGTCGCTATGACACCTGTACCAGAAACTGTAATACCAGTTCCTCCAGATATGTGTGCTAATACTTCAGTTTGGCTTGGTCCTGTATATGTAATAACTCCTGTTGAGTTATTGTAACTTAAGGAACCGTCACCACCACTATCTGTTACTGAGAGGTCTGTTAAATCAATATAGTTAGCATTATTTGTAAGCTCTGTAATATTATCGCCAGATTGTAAAGCACTATCAGCTAATGTACCTTGAGCAGCAGTAGCAAATGCTGTACTGTCATTACCATCTAAGGTATCTGCATCTACATTAAGAGCATCAACAAATGCTTTATCTACTCTTGTATCTATAGCAGAGTTTGCTCTTGCATCTGTGTAATAAAGATTTGTACCTTCTGATAAGTCAGTAGTAGATTTACCACTAAAAGCTGTATCAAATCTTGCAGTTGTATAGTAAAGGTTTGTACCTTCTGATAAATCTGTTGTACTTTTTCCTGCAAAGCTTGTATCAAATCTACCTTCTGTGTAGAAAAGATTTGTTGTTCCCTCTACTAGGTCATCAGTATCAAACTCAGTAAAGTCTATAGATAGTGCTAATGTATTAGCTGCATCATCATAAGTAGCTGTAATTCCTGTACCGCCACTAAACAAACTTTGTACATTATCTTGAAGGGATTCAACTATTTCAGTTAAATCCACACTTAAAGTTAATTGATTACCAACATCGTCATAGCTGACATCAATACCTTCAGTATTAGCATCTACTAATAGTGCAGATATTCTGTCATCCACTCTTTCATCTGTAAAGAAAAGATTAGAACCTTCTGTAATAGAACCAGTATCAAACTCAGAAAAGTCTACAGCTAGTTCTAATTGATTACTTGAATCGTTATAAGTTGCTGAAACACCAGTTCCTCCAACAAATAAACCTTCAACATTATCTTGTAATGACTCTATTATTTCTGATAAATCAGTTGAAATTGTTAAAGAGTTTGATGAATCATCATAACTAATATCTATACCAGATGTTGTGGAATCTACTAGAAGAGCTGCAACTCTGTCATCAACCCTTTCTTCTGTATAGTACTGGTTTGTACTACCCTCTGTTAAGTCGTCTGTATCAAAGTTTGAAATATCTGATACTTGACCAGTAACATTACCTATAAAATTAGCTGCTACAAAATCATAAGTACCGACTGTCCATCTATCATTTGTTTCATCCCATAATAAACTTACATTAGTATCAGACCCTCGCTCTATCTCTATTCCAGCGTCTTCTGTAGGTGCTCCCGTTACGTTATTATTTAAAACTATTGTGTTGTCATCTACAGTTAATGTTTCTGTATTTAAGACTGTTTGAGTACCATTGACTGTTAGATTACCGTCAACAATCAAGTTATTAAAGGTTGGGGAGTCTGTAGTACCTAGTCCTAGAGAAAGTCTTGCAACATTACCTGTTTCAAGTACAAAATTACTACCGTCTCCAACAATAATCCCACCATCTGTTGGTGTTAAACCTGCAATGTCTTCTAATTGTTGGTCCCAAGATTGTACATCTGTACCTATTTCTAAACCCAGATTAGTTCTTGCACCAGCTGCTGTAATCGCACCAGTACCACCATCTGCAATATCTACATATTCAGATGCTAGAAACTCTGCTAAACCGACTAAATCGGAACCAGTATAATCTCCTCTAATTGGTGTTTTTGCTGCCATTATTTCCTTATGCCGCCATTGTTAAATCTTTTGTTAACGTACTTCCATCTGATAAGGTGAAAGTAAAGGTTAGACTATCTCCAGTTGTGTTTGCTGGCATAATCATAAACTTATAAGTGTTACCATCTGATTGTAGCAGACGTAAAGCACGGGTTGAGAGACCTACGCTTGAACCACCACCATTTACTGATTCTGAAGTAGTTTGATTTATAAAAAAGTTTTTCATAGGTAATTCTGTAATACTTCCATCTGTTTCTGTAAAAGCAAGATAACCAAGCTTTGAAAGAAGTCTTAATTTTTCGTTTCTTATTGTTATAGTATCTGTTGCATCATCTGTTGTAATTTCTATACCATCACCAGCTAATGTGAGTGTATCCGATGAAGAATCTGCAACTATATCTGGCTGTCCTGTTACTTGTATAGTTTTAAATACATCTTCTGTAGTTCCCGAACCACTTCCAGTACTAGATATTGTTATAGTGTCTGTTGTAGCATCTGTTGTTATAGTTACGCCAGAACCCGCTTCAAAGTTTAAAGTGTCAGAAGATTGGTCAATTGTTATAGTGTCTTGTCCGCTTACTGCTATAGAACCAAATATATCTGGTTGTGTAGCATTAATCGTTACTGTATTAGTACTATCGTCTGCATTTATAGTTACATTGTTACCTGCAACAAAATTTAAAGAATCTCCTACTGAGTCAGCATCTACATCTATACCACCAATTGAAACAGTTCCAAAAGAGTTTCTATTATCTGGAGTAAACCATTCTATAGTTCCGCTTCCTGCATTTCTTATTTGTTGTCCTGCAGTTCCTTGTGAGCCATTGATTGTAAGCTTTTGGAAGTCTAAGTAACCAGATTCTGTAATTTTTACCCATTGTGTGCCGTTGGTACCGAAATGTAATTCTTTTTGTCCTGTTGTACCTATAGATAAAGTTTTATCTGAAATGATTGATTTACCATCAAGGTAAAGATTAGATAATGGTGTGGAAGAACCATCACCAGATTGTATTTTTATAGTAGCGTCATTTACCTGTAGTCCATTAAAAGTGGAAGCTGCACCTTGATTGTCATCAGTTGCATTACCAGTTTCTATTTGGTCATTGGGATTATAAAAATTTAATGATGTATTTGTTTGTTCTACACGAAGAGTACCATTGAGTTCTGCAATTATTTTAGCTAGAGCGTCTGTAGAGGCATCGACTACTTCTACTTTGGAGTTACCTTCGTTAATAATATCGGCCATATTATCCTTCCAGTACTTCTATTCTAGCAGTTAAAGAATCGACTTTATCTGAGAGTTCTTGTATAGATTTTACTAACATATACATAAGGGGTTTTTCATCTATAGATTTCCATTCTGATATTTCTGTTCCATCATCTAGTGTTATAACATTCGGAACAGTAATCTCTTCTCCCTCTTCATCAAAATCTATTCTTGTAGCTGGTTGAGTAGATATCATTGTTGGGACAACAGATTCAACTTCTTGAGCAATAAATCCATATCTACCTGTTGGGACATCCTCAATTTGTGTTGATTTCCAGTCAAATGTAACTGGTCTAAGTGCATTTATTTCTTCTAATCCTAAAGTTAAGTCAACTACATTTTCTTTTAATCTTTCATCTGAAACACCAGAATAAGGAGAGTAAATTGTTTGTAAAGAACCCGAACTATTAAATCCATATAGATAAGCACCAGAACCAGAACCAGATACTCGTATACCGTTAGAGTTAAAGTTTCTATATATATTTACTGTAGTACCATTACCTCTAAAGTCATCTCCAGCTACCCATCCATCTGCGTCTACATTAGTGCTAGTGTCTAATCTAACTGCATTTAACTGCCCTACTTGTGTTAAAGTATTACCAGCTAAATTAACAGTTCCTCCAAAAGCAGCTCCACCACTACCAACATTTAATCCGTCTAAAGATGCAGTTCCAGTAATAATGTTTGCATTAATTGAACCACCAGATATTCTGTCAGCAGACATTGTTCCAGTAGTAATATCATTAGCACTAACAGAAAATGCTGTAACTTTACCGAACTCAACACTTTGAATTTTATCATTTGTTACTGCATTATTTTGAATCTTGCTACTACTAATAGCATTATTTTCTATTTGATTTCCGTTTAAAGTACCTGTATTTATGTTATCTGCATTTAAATTAGTGACAGTAATATTGTCACCATTTATAGTTCCACCAGAAATTAAGTCTGCTGAAATTGAACCTCCAGAAATTAAGTCTGCTGAAATTGAACCACCAGATATTATATCTGCTGATATAGTTCCAGAAGTTATGTTTGAAGCATTTAAATTAGTTACTGTTATAACAGAAGCATCTATTGTTCCAGCAGTAATTTTATCTGCTGTTAAATCATTTATCTTTGCAGAAGTTATAGTTGCATCTGCAATAAGAGCATTTGTTATCTGTGCTTCTCCTATTTTTGCTGTTGTTATAGTTGCATCAGCGATGTTTGCTTCTGCTATAAGATTTGCTAGAGCAGATTGTCCATCTGATGGGTCTGATTCATTACCAGATTTGTCAACCGCTACTATTCTAAAGTAGTAATCTTGTGAATCTTCTAACTCCATAGTTCCTATAACTGGTATTTGTTGAAGTATATTTCCAGAAGTAACTCTTATCTCACCAATCTTATTAGCTGTATTAACTGTAAAGGAAGCTGTATTTCCAGATTGTGTTACTGCATGGATATCTAAGTGGTCAACATCTCCTTCTAATGTAAAGTCTCCAAAAGGATTACCACTACCATCTGTTCCTTCTTTTCCTAAGTAATGTGTAAGTTGGACTCTTAAAGGTCCAGCAGCAATTGATTGTGCTTGTTTTGGTTTGGATGGAGCTTGTCCATCTCTATCAATTTCAATAATTGCATTAGTTGTATAATTAGGATTAACTGAAGGGCTATCAGTATATAAATCTTCACCAGAAGCGGTATAGTCACTTTTTCTTCTAAAACTAGATGTATCTACAGTCGCTACACCAACTCTATAAGCTTTACCAACTGTTAGGTCTGATATGACCAAGCTTTCAGTGGAAGACCCCGTAAAAGGAAAATCCTTAAAGGTATATTCATTCGCCGAGGTGCCGCCACTTGTGGATAATCCATCCGATATGCGATATCTAACTCTATAGTGACTTCCGTCAACTATATTTGAGCCATCAATGTTGGATGGTTTCGAAAAGACAATACGGACAAATCCTTTGGATTCACCTGTACCATCTTGGTAAGTACCAGATTGCAAAGTAGGAGTACTTGGTAGGTCTGGTATAGACTTAGCTGATGCTGTTCTAGCAGCTATCGAATACTCATTAAATCGTAAGTCATCCGATACATCTCTTAGAACGTCACCTAATTCAACTTGTGTATCTCCACTCTCAAAAGATACATACGGTGTTAAATCTGTGTAAGTTACATTTGTTCCATCAAATTTTCTATAGTAAACACCCATTCCTGTTGAGATAGGAAAACTTAATCCTACAACACGAACTTTTACTGGGTTTATTTGCTGACCTCTAAAACTAATTTCATATATATCTCTAGATTCTGCAGTAGCATCTGTTTCATTATCCGTAAATCCTATGAATGGGTCAAAAGCAAAAATGAAGTCTCCAACTTTTAAGTCTCCAGTTACTTCATATTGTTCAAGGTCAAGGTTAAGAACTTTTTTAATTTTAGATAATTCAGTAAGCATAAGACCAGCTTGCTCGTCTAGTTTATCACTATCCATGTCTGGAACAGAAACTAGGCCTGTTCTTGAAAGTTTATTACCGTGGATATCATAGTAAGGTATCTCTCCAGAAGTTTTAGAAGCTTCTCCTTCAAAGTCTGTAGGGTCATTAAAAGCACCTATCTCAGCTATGAAATCAACTTTTGTCACATAATCTGCAGCATCAAACTCTGTTCTAGCTCCTGTAGGGCTTAGACCTTGATAAGTTGGGTCATCTCCATAGCCAGTTTTTACAACAACAGTTGTTGGGTCTGAATTAACGCCAGTAAACAAATTAGCAGCTGGTCCTGCATCTACTGTTGCATCTTGGTTTACTCTAAATTCATAGCCCAAATCTTCACAAATATGTTTTAAAGCATGCAGAGAAGTTTCAACGAAATGTGTACCACTGTAGGTTGAAGAACCATCGTATATAGTACCTTGAGTAATTGCCTGTAAGTTACCAGCTTCATTACGCATTATTCCATAAGGAGTAGAAGATTGAAAAAGAACACTCGATAGTGGAAGGTCTGTGTATGTTCTTGCTTTTCCAAGATTTTTGTTTTCAGCAATTACCATACCTTTACCACGGTCATCACCAAGATAAAGTTGTAATCCTTGACCAGAAACTTGTACTACACCTTCTTCTAAGGACTTACTTAAAACAATTCCTGTATATCGTGCAGAAGCGAGCATAGCGCTGTCATCGTATAAATCTGGATTCATTTCCTGTGGGGTTATAACAATATGACCCCATTCTTGAATTGTGTCTATTACTTCTGATGGTGTTTGGTCTTGAAGGAAAGATACTCCAAAGTTGCCAGCGCCCATCAACCTTTCTGTTACGGCCATTAGCTCCTCACTAATCTCACTTGTTCGTAAGTTGACTCCATGTATTGTTCGAAAATTGCATCTTCACTATCAAAAGCATCTGCTCCATAAATATATCCTAGAATACCTTTGTATTGTGCTGTTGCTATGTGCATATTTCTATCACTAGCACTAGCTGTAATTCCTTGTGGTGATTTTACAAAGAATTTCTGTCCATCTGAATCAGTAGAAGTTTCTGTATAGCCTACAGAGTTAGTAGTCACAGCATTAGCTGTTTCAAGCTTACAATTTATTCTCGATGTAGCAGACCTTGTTGATGTACCACTTTGAGTAGCAACAAACGATACGTGATGCATTCCTCTTCTAACTGTTAAGTCTAATGTTAATTTACCATCACCAGCATCTTCAGAATAAGTAACTAATCTTATAGAAGCTTCCTCTGCATCATTTCTAAGTATTTGGACTGACTTCCAAGTATTCCATTCTGTAAAACCTGCACCCATTGAGAAGGATACTTCTCTATCAGAAACAAATTCTCCGTTATCATAAAACTTTAAGTTAATTCTTGATTCGTCAGTTACACTTCCAGAGGTTACTTGTATGATTCCATTGTCTAGGACTACAGCATTGGGACTGTCTTTTGTAAGATAACCATTCTTTACATAGTTATCAATTGTTATTTGTGCAGCACCTTTGTAATAGTTCTCTGGTGCTACTTGCCAATTAGCTTGTGAATTTCTCAAATTTTGGTCTATAAACAAATAAACATTTCCATTGTTTGTAGCTCTTGAGTGTGTAGTAGGGGTTTCAGTATGTGCATAGTTAAAAGCATTTACTGGTAAAGCATGTACTGGTCCGTAGGTATTTGAAGAAGTATAGCTATGAGCATTAGTCAACAAGCTACCAGTTAAGTTTGATTCAAAGCTTGTTTCACCAGCTCTACCTTTAATTCTAAGGTTCAGACTGTATTTAAAAAGGCCCTTGCCAAAGAGATGTTGTGTATTTACATCTGCAGCATCTACTTGGCAATAGCCTCCATATGTTGAGTCTCCTTCATAAGTAAAAGGAACTATTAAGTTTGAATTACTAAGAGATATCAGTTCATCTCTAATGTTTTTAGCATCAGCTAAAGAGTCCGCAACTAAAGTACCATTAATAGAAATATTTCTTTCTAAAGAGTTTTTACCATCAGCTGGCATAGAAGACTCTGCTAAAGCTCTAGGAGAAGTAAAACTTAATCTACCTATTGTAAATGTATTAGCCATTAGCAATAATCCTTTGCTCTACACTGTTCACAGTATCTATATTTTGTATGATAAAAATAATTTCCACATTTCATATCTGATTGACAGGCTTGTAAAATATCTTTTTGTTTATTATCAATCATTATCTACAACAGTTCGCTTCTATCCACGCAAGTCTAGTTTGTATTTCTCTGACTACATTTAAGTCTTGGTCTTGGTCTATAAGTTGTGTTTCAAGACGAGTAATTTGTTTTTTCATATCATCCCATTCCCATTTTTCGATTTGAACATATTGATTAGTGTCATTAATTATTTCTAATTTCTGCACTTTTTCAAACAGAACAGCTATATCGCCTTGAACATAAGTGCTTTCTTTGAGAGCAGTAAATTCATACTCTATATTATTCATCCTGTCATCAATACCTTGAAGTGTATTAACTATTTGACCAACTGATTGTATTCCCGCACCAACTGAACCCATTAGAGCTATAGCTGTTGCTATCAAACCTAGATTATCTTTTATTTTTGCGAACATTTTCTTTTCTTTCTATAAATTCTAAAACTTGCAGTTTCAACTTAGGAGTAAGAGGTGCGATTAGAAAATTTATATCCTCTCCTTTTAACATTTTACCATAAATAACTCTCTTTAAATTTCGTGAGCTCATCGTACTATACCGCTCCTTCCATCACCTTTAAGCTTGTTAAGTTCTCTTTGAATGTTTTGTGCAATCTTTCTAGCAGCAATTGGGTCAGTAGGAAGACCTACAATATTCAAACTTACATTCTGTGTAACTCCGCCTCTAGCACCTCCACCAGTCATTGGCTTGACCATTACTCCGTTTGGCATTGGTTTTATTAACTCTGGACCAGTTTCTCCAACAAATGAAGATTCTCCAAATCTTACTGGGCCACCGCTATGTTTAGATTTTGGCCTCATACTATTTGCCAAATTATATAACCTAAAATCAGAAGGGTCCGATGGTGTAGGAGTAAATGTTGAAAATGAAGCTATCGAGTCTTTAGCAATCAATATTTTAGAAATAATATTATCAAGAACTGCTTCTGGCATACCTAAAGCAGTAGCTAGTTGTCTAAGTTCTTCTGTGCTCTCATTATTAAGATTAGCAAAAGCGATAATTGTATCGTTAGTCTTTTTAAGAATATCTATTTGAGCTTTTTCTACTTTTCTAGCAGCATCTTCTCTGTCTTCTTCTAAATCAATGAGCCTTTGTACAACACCTTCTTGCTCCTCTTGAATTTCAATAATTCTTTTATTAGCATTGATTTGAGCATCTGCTTTTGATTTTGCAAGCTCTTCTTCTTTTTTAGAAACCATTTCTTCAGTAGTACCACGTGTTTTAATGGCTTGAATTTCTTCTTTTTTAGCCTCAATTTGAAGGTCTCCCTTGAAAAGAGAACCTTGCTCTTGTGCTCTTTGAAGTCTCTCTAATTCTCTTTCTTCCTTAGCCAATCTGAGCTGCTCTTGAGCACTTAATTCTATATCTCCATTTGCTAAAGCTATAAGCTCTGCTAATTCTAATTCTTCTTCTTTAATTGATATAATGTCTTCAGCTAAAAACTTACCGTCTTTTACAAGGTCTTGCATTTCTTTTTCTAAAGATGTAAGTTTCTCATTAAGTTCAACTTCTTCTTTATTAAGAGCAACTTGGTCTCGTCTTGCATCTGAAAGAGCATCTTTAGCTTCTTCTAAATCTTGTAAATTTTCAAGTGGTTTAAGTTGGCTATTTAAAGCTGCAGCAAAGTCATTAGCATTTTGAAGGACAGTAGCAAAAGCGTTCGTGTTATCTAATAAGTCTTTTGATTCATCTGCCGATATTCCAAGTAATTTAGCTAATGTTTCGTTATTAACGGCATTGGCTTTAGCAAATTCTAAAATCTTTTTGTTGTCATTTTTAATAGAGTTATATAAACGTTGTTGCTGTGAAGCTACTAAAACATTTTCTACTTCCGCTTTTATGGCTTCCATCTTATCGTCTAATATTGCATCTTGAAAAAACAATATTTTCTCATAAGCATCTACTTGTGTTAATAACAGATTAAGAG
>JACKZZ010019471.1_pt1 | contig 46751 bp, 37 predicted proteins | sample 8027871 | NCBI WGS metagenome assembly JACKZZ01 (sample SAMN15724774, study PRJNA655200) | protist metagenome | isolation source: fluorescence activated cell sorting (FACS) single amplified genomes of... | place: USA: West Boothbay Harbor, Gulf of Maine | collected 2000-07-19
TTTCCAAAATTTTCCGCAGAATCTTCAAAAAGTTCGCCGAAAGCTTTCCGGGACTTTCAAAAGCTTCCCAAAGTCTTCCAAAATTTTCCGCAGAATCTTCGAAAAGTTTGCCGAAAGGTTTCAAGGGTTTGGAAAATCTTCCAAAAACTTCCCAAAGTCTTCCAAAATTTTCCGCAGAATGTTCCAAAAAGTTGGCCGGAAGTTTTTCCAGGACTTTCAAAAGCTTCCAAAAGTCTCCAAAAAGCTCCCCAGAATCACCGCAGAAACCGCAGAAACCCAAAATCGACAAAAATTTACGAACCGGCGGGACCCAAAAAGGTCCCGGGATTTGAGACCGTAAGTAATTGCATAGTGTTGATGCCGAATAGTAATTGCATAGTGTTCTAGTAGGAAGAGATGAATAAATAAAATGCACAGATGACGACCTGAATAAGATGATGGGAGTAAAATAGAAGGTCAAGGTATCGGGTTCGAAACTTTTCGGTCCTTTGCGAATTTTCCCTGTAATTTCGATTGCAAAAAGTTGTTTCTAATAAGCCTTCGCACCACCTCGCTCCGTATGAAGAAAGTATAGTAGGAGCAGCAGTTGAACTAGTCTTTAGAAGATGAAAATGACCATACTGATGATGCGAAAATGTACGACGAGCAGAAAATCGAACTCTGACTTGTAAGCACGTTGTAGTTGAAATGAAGCAGTGCTAAGGTGCGCAGCTGCTGTGTCTCCGTTTTAGTCTCCGTATATAAGTTTATAAGCTTCCGTATTTACAATTTCAATTTGTTTCCGTCTGTGAACTGTTTCTTGTCGGTATTTTCTTACATTGTCTGCAAAGTGATGTGTGATATTTGCAAAGTTTAGTCGTAGAAGAAGGTGATAAGTATATGCATATTGTAAAAATGGTATATCCGAATCAATGTGTGGTATATTCATTTGCAAAGTTTAGTCGTGGAACGTGAGGTATATCGGACTCCGAGTCGGAGTCTCCAACAAAGTCAAGAAAAATGTCCCAGAAAGCAAAGAGCGAAAAGTGTTGTAGAGAAGTTACTTAATAGTAAATTATGCAGTTTGAAGATGCTGCCAGCAACTCAGTGTGAAAAAAGGATTCTATAATGAGTAAAGGGTGTTTGTCTTTCTCTTTCCCACTACGGGAGCTTTTCGGTCACACTGTGCACGGCACTAGCCGACCTGTGTACTTAGACGACCAGGGTGTGCCGAAAAACACGAGCTGAAATTCATCTCGGAATTGTTCGGTCGGTTTATTTGTCGCTACAATTGGTTTCGTTAATGGTGTGGCTGTGGTCTGTCATGTTATCAATCTCCATCTGTTGATGGTTGTGGAAAAGGAAGCGACAACAAGGACAAGCAGTATTAATGTTGTTGATGGCGCAAAAAAAGAAACGACACGACAAGCAGCATTAATGTTGTTGATGGCGCAAAAAAAGAAACGACAGCACGACAAGCAGTATTAATGTTGTTGATGGCGCAAAAAAAGACCACCGTCACCGACGCTACGGTGAGCAGGGGTCTAGATAAAGGCGAAGTCTAGATGTAGGCGAAGCGCATCAAGTTGCTGAGCCGTCCAACTCCTTAAAAATAAATAAAAGATATTGATATTGCGAAATAGCTGTAACGTAGGTCGTGACACTATGTCTAACAAGATACAGTTACAAAAGGGGAAAAGGAAAACAAATAAAGACGAGGGACACTTTCACCGAAAATGATGTTTTACTATTCGGTGATATGGAAAAAAAATGATGGTTTTTCTATGCCCATATGCATTGATGCCGAATCTCATTCATTTCAATTCTAGTTCTTCTCTGTTTCCTATAATTCGTAGTTCTTGACGTTGACTATCAAGTAAATAGTTAGTATCTATGTATCTAAGGATATTAAGTTGTAACAGTGGAGGTTTCGAGGACAACATACTTTTTTCCTAACGTTGGAAGCAATGAAACATTCATTTGATGCGAGACAAAGCAAAGTAATTCATAACAACAAAAGATATAGCCTGCAGCTCATAGTCGCGCGATGAATAGTCCTCGCAAAATCACATCCGCGAACGCTGGTGGAGGTTTTGTTTTCCTGCCAGATGCGGAAGGCACGGAGCGAGAGCGTCAGGCTGGTTATTCACGTGTGGATGATTGGCTGTCTCAGTCCCTGCGAAATTTGGACACATGGCTGTTGAAAAGCATAGAAGACTCGAGATATGAAGGGGCGCGGCGAAAGGAATTAAGGATGGTGCCGTTCATTATCCTCGTATTCATGACTCTACTATTTGATTAAAAGGAAAGAGATTGGAATGGTGATGGATGATCTGTATCATAAAACCAACATCTCTAGTGCGAGAGGGCACCATTACAATGAGAAAGCACCATTTTTACAATCACAAAAACACGTACGGCACAGAGGCGGATGTATTCGCAAAAAAAATATAAAGAACATTAAACCCAGCTTTAGGAACATAATTAATAGGGCGGCATAATTATAGCTTTAAACAGCGCACGCAATGCCGAAATCGACAAGGAGCTGCGGACGAAAATCGCCACACTCCAAACGGCGCACCGGCAAAAATTGGAGGCTCTACACAAAATTTTGCAGGATAGGGGAAGGAGCATTCTTGGCGAGGGATTCGCTTTGTGGACACCTCATCATGCAACTGGATCTGGAACTGTTGTATCTGTCAAAGATGTAATTGGGAAGCGACCTCTAGAACTAGAAGTGGTTGTGCGAGCAGAAGAAGAAAAGAGACCTCTAGCTGTAGTTGTACAACAAGATACTATTGATAAAAAACCTGTCAACGGCGCTGCACAAGGCGTTGATAAACCTGCTGCCGTCGCTACACAAGGCGTTGATAAGTCTGCTGTCGTCGCTGCACAAGGCGTTGATAAGTCTGGTGTACAATTCAGCGGAGCCGCAGCAGGAGAGATAGAAAAAAGTAGTCGGTCTATAGGACCCGGAGGCAGAGGACCCCGACACAGAGGTGAAGGTCCTGAACATCCTATCGACAAGTTTCTTTCGGCACTGCACGCACTTTTGACGAGCGAAGAGAGAGCTCTAGCCATTGGGCACAGCCTTTTCGCTTCATTTCAAGGGAAAGGTGGCATCTCACTAAGACAACCAGAAAGGGAAAGGTGGCATCTCACTGGAAGCGACGATGAAGGGCTGGACGAGCGTCAAGAGAATAAACGGGATCGGCCAGTGTCCATCGTTTTGTTATGTCTTTAGTTCTTCCTTGGATTCAAAAGTAGTTATCATCTATAAATTGTATATGTCTCTCAAGCAGCTCGCTGCGGTGGACGGGAAATTTCATTACGACTAGTAGTCGCAATCATCTGACATTCTTTGTTCTCGCTACTTTCTCACACGTTAGCGTAAGTGGACCGCCTTCCGTAGTACTCAGAAGGTGTGGCTGCACTTTTTAACTCGACACCACTTTCATCTCTTTGAATGATTGCAGAGAACGAGTACACTCTCGCTAAAAAAACTTGCAGCACTACTTTTCCTAACTACGATCTAAGTTTTTGTGTCACGCTACTAAACCTTCCTGCTCAATTGTTTATGTATTTACTATTTATCGTGTAAAAAGTACCGCGATTTGTACGCAGCTGAGTAGATGAGATGAAGTATTGCGCCTGTTCTACCTTACTAACTATACCATAACTAAGGAAGAAAAAGAAAAGTCTGGCAAAAGTTATTCTCTAATTTCTGTGCTACGAAAATTTTTCCGTGATATCCTAGCAGCAATGAGGTGTGGAACTGGAACCCCTGCCGCAGCATCGGAGATCGAGGATGTGGTAACAGCACATTTGGAGGCAATCAGGCGAGTGCTACGACCGACTTTCGAGGCAGCTTCACGGGATCCGAATGCCAGTACAGAGGACTTGGTAAATGCACTGCCGGCGTCCAGTCTTACTCTATCCTTAAGACAGAGGCCTCTAGTTTTACTTTTAGTACGAGTACAACTGTCTTTAATCAAAATGGCGCGAGGGTAAGGTCTCACCCATAGTAGTCCATTACTCACAAATAGTAAGAGTAAAGGAATATTGATTGTGTTTCTGTCAAGAAGTATGAGTACTTGAATAGAAGAAGTGCGCTCGTTTGGTGAGCACTCCGAATGACTTTCTGTTTCATTTTGTTTTTGTAGGGTTTTTCTTTTTAATAAATGATTTTGTAGTTAAACGACAAAATCATTTATTAAAAGGGACTCAAACTACAAACTGTTTGTAGTTTGAGTCTTCTTCAGCATGGTGCAGCGTTAATACCGTGGCCGCAGTTTCGGTGTTTTTGGCGCAATGTGGTGCATGCGGTCTACATGGATTTGAATCAAAAGCGGATGGCAGAAATTGCTGAGAACGGACTGGTGAGTGCGGAAGTGGAAGCTTCAGCAAGTAGTTCAACAAACGCAGAAGGCACCAGCATAGTAGTCTCAAAGCCTAACGAGACGAACGTCGTTGAGAAGCCGACCTCTCCTACATTGAGGTCTAACGAGGTGAACGTCGTTGAGAGGACGAGTTCTCCTACGTTGAAGCAACAACTGGACGTAGTGTTAAACGATTCACTGCCACGACAGAATCTGTCGGTAGGTGCTGCAACTTCAAGTACAGGCAAGCTATTGGAGGAAACCGCAGTTGGAGTCAGTTGTCGCGCTGAAACTGAAGATGTTCTCCTGGACGATCTATCGCCGATTGCTCGCGTTCCCGACAGTGCGGCTACGGAAATAATGAATATTCATACCGGACTCGGACAAAAGAAGGTTTTGAGCCAAAGCCCTACTTTCTATAGTGCTTTCCTTAGTGAGGAACGGCTGCATTCCTCGGCATCTAGTTCATCCACGTCGAGAGCTAGAAATCCAGACACAACTACAACTACTATTCACTGCGGGGGTGATGCTTCACCTTCACTCAGGATCTTGGGTGCTGCTGCTTCTTCCTCACATACACATTTGCCCGATACAAATGAAGGCGTATTTGGTCCGTCATTTGGCTACTCTTCTTCAGTCGAGCGACACAGCACGTCTCCTGGAAAGGAAGCACTGAAAGAAGAAAAAGAAATTACAACAAAGATGACTACTTCGTTCTCGTCGAAGTCGATAAATCATGATTATGATTCAAAGATGGCTACTCGTACTCCGTCGATAAATCATGATTATGATTTTAGTAAAGAAGAAATTACAAAGATGACTACTTCGTCGATAAATCATAATCATAAACTGCAGACTATTTCATCTTCAGGTTCTTCCCCTTCAAGGACAAAAAACAAGAAGAGCAATAGTAGTAAGTCAAGATCAACTACACCTAGATCCACTGCAGCAGAAAAAAGTGGCCATCATGGTCAAGCTACAATTGGTGGTTGTGCAGGTGAAGCCACAGTTGGCGGTAGTACAACTATAACTGGAAATAGTAACCACGGTAACGCAAACGCTCCAGGACGAGGTGTTTTGAACAGCAAGAACTCCGAAGCACAACTGTTAGACAAAATCAAGGAGCTGCAACAGGTTCGTGAGGCATTTTTCCAGACGAAAACGGAGATGAGCGGTAATCTGATTGTTGTATTTGATATGTTTTTTTCCTTTGTTTTTCTTTGTTTTCTTTTTCGTTTAGAACGGAGAAAATGAAGATTAGTATTGTTTAGGATTTATTAAACTTAATAAGTAGGTATACGCATATCATGGTAATACTAATAATGATTTAATCATCCTAAATAAACATCAGGACCAGGCGATACGATGCATACGGCACCCGCTGCAGCCGCCAAGAAGAGTACAGCAGGTCCGAGCTCCCCTAGAAGTACGAGTGCAGCGCCATCAAAGACACCGGCCGTCCCGATCCAGCGCATACTCGGAAAGCCACAGCACCAGGGTCGTGCTAAACACCAGCATGAGGATCTTTTGCTGCTGAAATCTGATCTACTTGCAGAAATGAATGCGGAGCGCTTATGTGGAGCAGCAGGAGATGTTGTTGCTGGAGAGAAGCACCATGAACAGCAAGAGATGACAAAAAAGGCAGAAAGAGAAACATCAAACAACAGTCCTTCTTTCATTCATGAGACAACAACTTCTTCTAGTACGAGTCCGACATCAAAAATCCTCAGGAAACGACCTGCTCCCTTACCACCTGCAATCTCCAAAAATACAAATGCTTTTACATCAGTACCACAGAAAACCACATGTTGCGGAACCGGAACAAGTAGGACAACAGCAAGTCTCAGTCCGAAAAATTCTCGAAAACTTTCGCCACCATCTTCACCACTTTCACGCTCACGACAAGACTGGGATCGCGATCTAGACGCTTTTCAACTGTCGCCGGAAGCTCTCGCTGATGTAGAGCAGGAAATCGCAGAGCGCCAGGCGGAAGTTGCACGAATAGCTCAGCAGGCCAGTGAATCAGAGTCGCCCGGACGAAGGAAATTGGCCCAACGTTTCCTCTTGGACATCGAACAAGAGTGGGAAAAAATTCAACATTTGCAAGACATCGATGTGACTCTGTATGGGAAGGAAGCGTGACCTTGAGTATGTCTATGGGAATGAAACAAATGGAAATGTTGCATGAGGACCTTGCTCTTGCATGGGAATGAAATCTGGAAATGCATGATACTTCTAGCGGGGGGTGATATGAACAAGATTGTGATTGGTATACCAATCTTCATACTTCTTCCCCCTCTACCACCCTGAGTTGTATACTATACAACGCTGAGTTGTATACTATACAACTCAGGGTGGTGATGTGATTTCTAGTGGTCGACTTGTCGTGAAGAATGGGATGGTGAGGGTTGGAGAACAAGGTGGTGAGGGTTTGGAAAAGAAGGTCGTGAGTTTAGAATGAGTCATGTCTTTTTAGTTGTGCGAATTCTCCTGGAGAGAGTGTGACTTGCAGCGGTCATTGTCTATTCTAGAGAAGTAAAACAGACAACTGTCGACACTGATCCAGGACGAGGTTCTCATGTCAAGATCTAGAGGATTAGTGCGGAAGGTCCAGTGTAACACACGGGAAGATTTCGACAAAAAGATGGAGTCTCATGAAGACTTTGGAATGGTGATTGTTTCGGTCATTGTCATTTCTTAGGATCTGAAGAAGATCTGATTCATAGCTTTCTAAGTATGTGTCCGCAAAATGTCTTCTTGCCGTGAATTTTAATATCCATCTCATAAATATACTCATACCTAGGACTTGTGATGTGACCGTTTTGTAGTTTTTATTGGTGCTCATCTCTGTGAAGGACCCGTGGTGCGGTGCGTGTTTGGAGCCCAACGAACTGCTGTCGAAGTGCCAATGACAGACTTAGATTTTCAGTTTGCCTTTGCAACTTAGCTTTCATCTCGGTACAAAATATTGTGTCGCGAAAAAAACAGGACAAAGAAATGCAGTAGACACAAAGTAACTTGAAGGCTGACTCCCGAGAATTCTTGTCGCGGGATGACCCCGGAGTTTCTTTGTTTATTTTCTTTTTCCAACCAAGACGTTCGTTTAGGTAGTGAGTATAATTTGTTCCGATAGAAGCAGTTGTAGTAGAAGGTATGCATCATTATATGTTGATTTTGCCCGCCTTTGTCTTTGTGGTTGTCTGTTACTCCTTCTTGTTGAATAATTATTTTTCTTCATAATATCGAGCTTTGTCTATTTCTTCATTTGATTTGAGGATCCTATCTTTAACTTTAATCCATCGTGGTCTTCCTTCGTCTATCCCTGTCGAACAATAAGTCATCCATTTAAAAAGAACTAAGTACTTCACTTTATTTTTTTCTCAATCTATCAAAAAACCTAAGTACAATATCTATCTTTTTCTTTTCCAATAAAAAAACTACAATCAAAAAAATGGGAAATCAATGCTGTGTAGCTGGGCGTCCTTCGAAGTCTCCTGACACCTACGGCGGTCCTCAACAAGAGCATACTAATGTTGCTCGTGCTCAACAAGACCATACTAATGTTGATGTTGTTGCTCGTGCTTCGTCTGAGAAACATAAGTGCTCGCCGCGGCCAGATGAAGAAGCAGATACTGGAGACAGCTCCGAGCACGGGGCCGGCGAGAGTATAGATGTTACGACTCGACGAAGATCAGTAAAGAATAAGATTCAAAATGGAACATTGACAGAAGATTGTAGTAGAAGACGATAGGTGGAATGAAAACTGTTTTTATTCCACTTATCTTCGTTTTAATATGCCTTGTGGATCAAGAGAATGGTTTTCAAAATGGATAAAAAAAGATTAATTAAAAGGCGTTCAGCTGCGAGGACCCTGCTCACTATATTATTCATTTTGAAATATGTAGAGGCAGGGAAGTGTTTTGTCTAAAGAACGTGACAGCAGTGACGAGGACGGACGAGAAAGTCTGAAAGCTGTCCTGCGCCAGAAGGCGGCACAGGGTCGCCGATACAATGGCGATGTACTGGCGGAGATCCTGGGGCTAGCTGTGGAACAAAAAGAATATGACCTAGTAGAAGAAGATGAAGATGGCGAAAGTGGTCTGCTTCTCGTTCTCGCACAGCCTTCTGTCTGGTGGAGGGAAGATGATTTGCAAAATGGTCCAGAAAAGCACGCAGCATCAAAAATTAAGGCTCTTTATTAGTGTGATTCCTTGTTTTCAAGCCCCACCTTACTTATCTGTGGACTAATTTCTTGGTGATAATTAAGGCATAATTTGAATTTGTGTACTAATTGAATTAATTTGGTGATGTGTACGTAGTCGTAGACCCATTATAGACAGCTGGTGCACATCACTTTCAAGGCATTCATTTGTCTCAGATAGATACAGACTTCTTGAGTAACAAAGTCCGAGAATATTACAACTATTTCCGTAAAGAATTTCGTCTCAGATACAGACTTCTTATCATACATAGATAAAAGTCTGAGATTTCTAAATCTATGCATTTATAGAAAGCGAATTATTGAGAGTTCTAAAAAAGCACGGATTTGCGAACGACTCGCGGTGCTTTTTGATGACGAACCAGAAAAGTCTCTTGAAAGCAAAATGAATGGGAATACCAAAAAGCAAAATTTGCAAAGGCTTCTGGAGGAAGATGTGCCGACGTATAATGCGGGGCCTCGACATTACGGCATCGAGGATTCTAGAATATAGCCTATAATCTTTCAGTAAATGTTGTATGTACTCAAAAATCTCAAAACTGAATCTGAAGCCGGACGATATTAAAGAACTTAGGTGGAGCAAAGGACGGAGGGAACTAAAATTACATCGACTCCTAAATGCGACAAGAAGCAGAGAGGGCACACATGCGGCGCAAGCATGAAGAGCATGAATATTTACAAGCAAGGATAAACGGGCATATTTGAAATATCTTCATCCCTTTTACTTCAAGTGAAAATGGCACCCACTTCAACACAAATGACGATGGCCATAGAGCCAACATAGCACATCTCATGACTGCTGCTCTACTCGATGTCTATCTCCCTACTCTACCAAAATCCTTGTTCCATTTCAAGGTTTTTATGTTGAAAATGAATGAGGATTTCCTTCATAGAGTACACACTATACACTAGTATTCATTATATGCGGGGATCTTACAACTATCTTCCTCTAAGAGGAGATCTTACAACTATATCCTCCTCTAAAAGGAGAGCCTACAACTATATCCTCCTCTAAGAGAAGATCTTACAACAACTATTATGCTCTAATAACAGTACTATTGTGATCCAAAGGGGCGCAACGGAGAGCCCGATCACATTTTCTACTCGCCACCCGTATTCCAAAACGGATCTGTCGTTTTGTCGCAAAAACCCGGAAGTGGCAGTCTCTGGGCCGAGGATTGCTGGTTTGCTATGTTCTTTAGTTTATGGCCATTGTATTGTTGTATGTACTCTGGTAGAAGATTCCAGAAGAATAAGTTAGTAGCATCATTTTTATCATTGTTTGGAAGTGGCATCATCATCGTCGCGCTCTGATCTTACTGATAAAACTGTGATCTCTAATGAGCTAAAGCCCTTTCTCTGATCCGACTCTTGTCTTCACTCTGATAAGACTCTTATCAGGGAAAGAACTTTAGCTGTGTCTTATCATGAGACACAGCTAAACAAGCTGATGAATCATTGATTCGATATTGATTCGGTTGTAAATGTATTTTTAGTAGTTAAGAAGGTCAGCAACAACTCCTAAGTAACTAAACCAGCCATGCGCGTGGTCATTGGCTTAGAAGTGGTTTACTTCGCTCGCTAAAGGAACATGATGGTTAGGCGCTATGTGAAAGTGAAAGAAAGACAAGCTTCATATTTCCCTTTGACGCAGCGCTACGTGAATAACGAAGCATCTTCGCTAGTTGTAGTTCCTGTTTGAAAACAAGAAGAGCTTTAGCTGAATACTAAATGAAGCTGAATATTAGATAAAGTTGAATATTAGACAAGGCTGAGTATGATTTAATTTTAATTTAGATAGAGCTTTAGTGTCGTCCTCTTGCTAATATTTACGCAGAGCGGCATCGGGTGCCAGCCACCGCGCGTCGCTTACTGGCGCGCATGCGAGCTGTGGAGCGCTTTGGTGATTCCTCTTGGCCAGAAAAAACTTCATGGCTACCGTATAGTCGATTTTGTCACGCAAGCGCGCGTGATGCCTCTTCTGGAGGACCTGAGGGAGGGGGGTGAGAAGTTCAAGACCATCATTAGCGAGATGGTCGAAGCGGTGATCACTGTCCTGACTCCGGAAATTATAGACAGTAGTTGTGAAGAAGCTGCAGGAGAGAACAACAATATTTCAAGAGAGGTTTTGGCGCAGAAATCTCCGGTAAACCTCCCTTTTGACGCTGCACGTCTAGATTTCTTGGCCTCTTTGGATTTCAAGAGCATGATGAGTGCAGCGAACGAGGAAGGATCGTTCTTGTTAAGGATTGAAGAGCAAGAGGACCTTCTTTTCGGTTTCTTGTGTTGTTTGCAGAAATGTTTGCAGAAATATATTTCTTGAAAAAGTAAGTGTTGAGTGTAGGAAAAATGTTCGTTGTTGACTTCTAACTTGTTGCATGAGAAGAAGTCTCCATATCGCAATCTCTATCTCCAAAATACTTATATTCTCATCATTCTTTCTATTCTTTGAAGTAAATGCACAAAATAACAACAGAAAGAAACGTCTTCTGCTACAACACACCCCTAGCACCTCTTGAATAGGTAACATCATCATCATCATCATCATCATCATCATCATCATCATCATCATCATCATCATCATCATCATCATCAAAAGCATACCTCAACTACCTATCCTGACCTAAATTTCTTGTCTAATCTCAGCCCAAGCTGCTGAAGGGAGGGACGTTTCGGTAGAGTACTTGCGTCAGGCATACCGTGAGCATGCGACATTGCAGTATATGGCGACTGCATGGCTGCTAAATAAGTGGCTTTTCTTCGACATCGATGACTTGCAGGACTTCAAGAAAACTGATGCCGGAGCCAAATTCTGTCCAAAAGGGGAGACGGAGGCTGAGCAGTATGCTAAGGCTAACAAGAGCAAGTTCTTGGAATAAACATTCGCGAAGGCTAACAAGGAGAGAAATTTTTTATCATAAACATTCGAGAAGCAGAAGGCTAAAAAGATCAGGAGAAATTTTTTATAATAAACATCCGAGGACCGCGGTATAGTAGTTCTCGTTGTTTCAATAAACATTCGAGTGTTCGAAATGATATATGATACTTAAGTAAGGTAGGTATTTGGGTAGATTTAGCTAGTTCCTACTGAATTTATAGGATTCGACCAGGTGGTTAAGCACGATAGGGATTTAAGATGCAAAAAATCATCTTCTTTTTTACCGTTTACAACTCTAAGTACAAGAGTTGGCGGATGCAAGTTTCGACGTGGCAAGTTTTAATGGGCGAGCTTGCTTTCGAAGGCACCGCGCCGGATCTGCATTTTCCACAAGTCTTTTCGAGAAAAAAATGTGAAGAAATACTCGCAAGAAAGATGCAAAAACGCGCAAGTTAGATGAATATAGTTATAGAGTCTATATACGCGCAACGAGAATATAGGTGGTTCTAGATTCATCTATTAGAAGTTATAGAATAATGGCATACTCATCTAAGAATATAGAGCTTGAAGGCCATTATTCTATAATTTCTAATAAAAGATATAGAAGAGGTTTCATCATCTAATAATAACCATAGGTAAAAGAATGGCGCATCGGTCTCACAGCTAATAGTAGTAGAGCCCTCTTATTTCCAATTGTCAAAGACAATTCACGCGGAGGCCGCAGAATATGATAGATTTTAATTATACAGCGTAAATGAGCAACTAGCCGCTACAAATTTTGAAGATGTAGTAGAGGCATCGGAGTGATCGAACAACTGTAATGTGCCATATTAAAAGACCCCCAGCCCTGTAGCGTTGTAAAAGTAAAGGGAATTCTTGAAGTTCACACATGGACGGAGGAGAATTGTGGAAGGAATTGCGATTAATGTAATGAAGGAGATGGCTGCAGTGGTGCAAATCCGGATTGAAATCGCCCCTACTTCTAATTAATTGCACTCGCCTCTTGTTAGGTACCTACGCATGATAAATGTACCTGGTATATCAATCAACTATCGACTAAAGATGAGCATTTTAGTCACCACCCCGGCGCGCTTTTTTTAGTATTCCCGCAGAATCAAGACGATGTAGTTGAGTAGGGGGCATGGAAATGATTGAAAACCTTAACAACTTCAAAGTGTAGTTGAGGCATCGAAGCCAATATATAATGAGCTGTGCTATTTTTTTCTCGTTGGGGTTGGCGTTATTCAATATATGTCAGTCTTATCCGTTCGTTGACGAATGACGATGCATCGAGATAATGCAGATTTTTCTTACACTAAATCATCAATATGATCTTCCGGCGGTCTTCTCAATGTTTTTCTGGGATGAAACCAATGAGTGGTTTTGCGTTGTGATGTGCGATTCGTTGAGGGAAAAAAAACATGAGTTTGAATATGAAGGTCGCCAAGAGGTCGTGTGCAGTGCCTTCTAAGTAATGATGCGCAGCACAGACAGAGAGGAAGAGAGCGATCATCATGATCATGGCAATCTGCGTGTATTCTCGTCCGTCGGCAGAAGGCGGCAGGAACTAGGGCACAAGTAGGAACTTCGTCTCATTGGTCAAAAGTACTTGATGTTGATGTTGATCAACATAAGAAAAAGGAGATGAACTACAATCACATATCAGATAAAAAATCTGTTGTATGTTTCTTTTGTTTCTTCTATTTGTTCTTAGCAGCTTGTAAGTATGTTGATATTTCATCTCTATTCCTGATAATCTGTTTTCTTCACAAAATCGAGTCTCGAATAAATGTTGTCTCAAGTAGTCCTTTTGAATACTTGCTCAGTGGTCAATCATAGTTTATGCTCTATTACATGTCTATCTTGTTCCTTCGCTCTTATTTGTTCTAGTTAATCTCTAATAAATTATCTTATTCCTTCGTTTGAAAATAGAAATAGAATCTCTATCTCATGAATTTGAAAATAGAATCTCTCTCTTATTCCATGAGGTACATCTCTCTCTACTTATTCGTTTAATGTTTCAGTTATATTTGTCGAATAGAAAAAGAAAATCAAAACCATGCTAGTGCAGCAGATGCTTAGTCGGCTGTTTTCGTGTAATGCAACTTCTTCCGCATTCAGCAGAAGCTACACAACTGCGCCGTCTCCAATACGATGCTTTCCGAGCGCCCAGAATCAGTTAAGGGAAGGATCAGAATGTGTTCTTTATGTCTAGTATAGATTGATGAACTGAGTGAGATAATTATAGTATAAGGCACCATAGCGCGGTTCATCTTCTTAGTAGGTATATACACATCCTCTAGATGATAAACGGAGATGATATATTTTAAGGCCCCCTCTACCTCCACCCAAAGCGACGACAGCCGGAAACCGCAGACGAATCGACCAGCAAATGCTGACCAGCTCGTCCCTCTATGTCTTATCTGTTCATCTCTTAAGTCTTGTAATATGGTCTCAGGTTCATATAAAGTCATTTTAAGGCAGCAGAGCGCGGCTCGTCTTCATTTAAGATAGTACACATCCATGCATAGGTGGTGGTTTCCTCTTGTATAATGATGGTATCATCTTCCGTATACTTCTCTAAATTCGCGCGCGAAAAACTTCGAAAGGGTCCGAAAAGAGGCGCAGGCGAAGCACAAGAAGATCGAATCAATGAGGCTCGATCACATCAAACATGTGAAAATTAAGGCGCGAATTTTTTCTGGTTGACGAGATGAACAAGCAACAACTCAAAATCGTACTTGAAAACTTCTCAAAATATTAATAATGAATGAATGAATATTATGTGAGTAACACAGAGAATAGCCAGGTAATGGAGATTATTCTCTAGGATGTGTAAGTACTCGATTACTTCGGCGAGTTTCCGGAGGGAATAGACGACTCACGTGATTCCTCTTTGTCTAAAAAGAGCAAACAGGGCAACGTGAAGGAGGCGGCGAAATTGAATTTTACACCGAGCCAGAAAAAAAGCGTGGGTGTGCAGGGAATTAAAAAAAAGTTTTGACGGTTTTTGCTTGCCTTTGCACCGGTTTCGGTAGGCTGATCCTAATTTGAGACGGTGAACGAAGAGGTGAGAGGTGAATCTGCATGATCAAACAATCTTGAATGATGTAGACCTAAGTCCAAACTACTTACACTGGTTCAAGAACTCATGCAATGGAGGTGGATCCCTGGATCCACAAGAGCGAAAGTTTGTTCTATTTTAGAAGTTTTTCGAATTATAAATGTACGCTATCTCCTGCTGGAGGCCGGAGGCTGTGACAGCATCGTCATCTTGGAATCCCGATATCAATCGACAAGGCCGAAAAAAACTCAGCTTTTTTCGGCACGCAGCGACTTCTGTTCCACCAGAACTCATATAGTGTGATCGGTGGTATTTCATATGAATCTGTGGCAGCATCGGTAAAGGGTCAGATCATCTTTTGTGGAAACATGTTCAACAACATCGATCTCCTGTCGTGGAAACATTAACATCTTCTGTGGAACAAACATTTACAAATACAACGTCGATCTGTGCTGGTCTAATAAGCACACGTGCCACGGAAAGAGTACGTTTGTGCTACATCTGTTATAAAAAACTTCTGCATCGGTAGTAAGTCAGAACAACAAGTTCTTCTCGGTTCGTGTGGAACTCATTCGCGGTTACTTCAAGACACGACCAACTCTAGGTCTACGGACCGGCAGTTGACTCCTCTCTCTTCATTTCTACCGTGGAATCTAATCCCGCTCTACCACGTTATTTCTACTCATTTTGTATTTTATTGCCCCTGGAACTAAAATAAAATTATATGATGATTTGTTCGACATCATTTTGGTCATATAAGAATAAGATTTCTCATGATGCTACATGACGAGTAAAAATAGTCGTCTTGTCTGAGCTACAATAAAAGAATTCCCATCTAGACTAGTATATAATGATACCGAAGCAAATATTGAGTGAATATTCATGAAAAAATAAATGAAAATTACTTCCGTTCGTGTTCGTCGGACAAATCTCCATTATTGCACCACTTTGGGACATTTTCCGTGTAACCATAAAGAATTAAGAACACAAAAAAGGAAGGATTTTTTAGACTAAAAAGAAGAACGTAGAGAAAGCATTAACGTGAAAACAGTATCTATGAGAAACCAAGAAACCACTGCCTCATCGTCTGGCAAAATGGAGTGGAACGACACGCGCGAGGCGGGACAGTACATTTTTTTCATACCATTTTCCATCAACAACATCGATCACCAACATGATTTTAAATCTTCCAGTACTCACCATCATCATCCGTTATTCATCTGATGATCATTTTAAATCTTCCAGTACTCACCATTCATCATTCAACATTTATGTCTTGTTTTTCATCTTGATGTGGTCTCAATTTCAGGAAATCGATTCTTCTCCAATGAATCTCAGGGAGTCCTCGGCCTCGGCATTTCAGGAAATCGATCCCTCTCCAATGAATTTCAGGGAGTCCTCGGCTCATGCAGGAGATCCTTCTCCAATGAATTTCAGGGAGTCCTCGGCCTCGGCTCATGCAGGAGATGCGCAACCACACGAAACAACGTCGCCGTCCGCTCTTAGCCCGCAGGCATGGCTGCCGCCGGTCTATAACACCTTTTATCCACCAGGAGCGTATGCAGCTCAGGGGCTCGTTTATCAACCAGACCCGTACTACATGCACCAGCCAGCCTTGCCCACTTCCGTGCCCACTTTTGATTATGTTGGACGAAGAAGTGGATTGATAGTTTATAATAGATACAGTAGTTGAAGTTGATTCTAGGTGGAACAACCAAACGATGAATGTATTCTTGTCCTCTGTCTTTTTCTTTTCTACTAAGTCATCCTCACTAGAAGATGATAAAAACAAATAATATACTCCTTTAAAAACGACCCTTCTTTTTTTCTTCAAATCTAAGTATTTCCTTATTCTGGTTCGTGGTACGCAGGAGGTCAAGCTCCGATGATGGGGGCAACTCCTTTAGCGCCGATGGCACCGATTCCCGGCATGTACCCGACGATGCCTAACGCTATGGCACCAAACGCTATGGCTTACATGGAACAACAAATGGCGATGCATGATTACAATGCGAAGGTACAACCTCTTCTACATTGAATTTTTTATGTTTTAACAAGTTACAAGACAAACATAACAAGAAAAGCAATCTAGAACTACCAGTAATTTATGTGAAACTTTACTTCTCTTCGTGTTCGTTCCTTCCATGTTGACCTTTTCTTCTCCAAAAAAAAAATCTACCTCTGTTCCTTCCACGTTGACCCTTTCTCTCATCTTCGTCCATACATTATAAAGTAGAAATGTTTTCTCTCAACGAATTACAGTGGATGGAGATGCAACGAAATGTGATGGGTGAGCAGCTAGAGGCCATGAAGCGCATGCAAGAACAGATGGTTCAGGTGAAGGCGAACCCAGTGGAGCCTTTAGTAGTAAGAGAAACGACATCTTCTGTTGTGGAGGTGAACGCCACGAAAAATGGAACACAAGTGGAGTTTGGAAGTGCAAGGAACAACGTCCACGAAAGCGGGGGATCCAATGCAGTTGTAGATTAAGGCTCCTTGTTGATATTAATGGTGCCTCAACTTTTTCATTTTTCATTTTGTTTAGTAAATACTAGTAGAGTGGAAGTCCTCTGAATATTAAAGGCTGAAGATGAAGTGAAGATGAAGAAATCAGCAAAGTAAGAATATATTGAACCTACTATTTGACTCAGACAGTTCCTGACAGTAGATCATCCGTATATTGTTTGAAGCTATAAATAGCTCATATTATTAGAGGCAAAAATAAGCTCTAAATAGAGCAAGTGGGGATTCCTGCAATACCGCAAGAAACAGCGCAGAAGGACCAAGTCGACCGCACGACCACGACTTCACCTGCAAACCGAGGTGGGGGGAAAGGGACGAATAAGGGCAAAGGAAAAAAATCTGGAAAGCGGGGGAAGGTACAGTTTCAGTGAATTTCATGTTGGAATTGTTTTATAAAAATAGGAATTTAGTCATATTAGTCTCAACAAGATCATTTTCTTCATTTGGCCCAATCAACGTGGGCGCTTTCTGAAGCTCATCCTCCAAAGAGGTCTTTTTCTATGTGAATTCATCACGTGCTAACTTTTCCACCAATCATCAGCAACATCGGGCCACCTGTTTTCCCTAAGTAAAAACATCTCACCGATTCCATTCGCTCCGATAACAAACTTCTATGATGTAGTGGTACTTCGACGAGTAAAGCTCGTATATTACAAAAATGAAACCAAATCGTTCAATCATACACGGATCTCTTAGTCTCACCCAGTTTGAAATAGTATTATTTCAGAATCTCTGTCTAATCGATGTACAACTCCATCTCTTCAACAGCCCGCCTGGCTCCCCCCAATGGAGTCATCGCCAGAGAGTCCAGGCGAGAAGAGTCCTGATGCATTACCGCGTTTGCTAGACATGTGGAAGGTTCCGCAAGATGGCGAAATAACGTCTGCGCAGCTTCTGAAGAATCTAAATAATCTGCCAGGAGACGTTGTTTCGAAGAATAATTCTTATGAATGTTGAAACAACTTCTCCTCTGAATGAATATCTCCAATTTCGCTCCCTTCCTTCCCGTCAACATTCTTTGGTTTTTTTATTTCTTTTCCACCCTCTCGAGACTTAGACTGACACCTAGTAGCCTACTCATTCCTACGCATACATAATCGCGCAATACACGTAAATAAAATAGGTACTCGTCGGAGCGCGTACCCAACGTAGTACTTAAATGAATTGAATCAATCTACCACTACGAGCTTAGATCAGGCCACACAAGTTACGAATACGATGTTTACTACACATCCATACCACTAAGATAAGGGCGCAGGAGAAAAGAAGCTGCCTGCTCCAGAACCCTCTAGCGAGATCGTGAGGGGGGAAAGTGTGGAAGCGGATGCAGAGGAGCAAGACCAGCAGAGGAAAAAAATGTGTCGGTTGCAATGTGGCGCATGCAAAATTATGAGCTCCTGGTGGTGCTAGGTAGAAAAGGATGATCTGAGAAGTACAAGTAGACGCTGCTAGGTAGAAAAAATGATTTGAGTACAACAAGTAGAAGTACAACTCTAGTAGTGATACTGGTGAAAAAAAACCGCCCTTACTAGCAGATGATAAGCACAAGTAGAAGTGCAAGCCGAAGTGCATACTTAACCTAAATCGTCGAAGAAAGAGAAATTGCGAATGATCCGTCCGACCGTTTGGATTCTTCTCTTCACTCTGCTTCCCTATATATAACTTCTAGGTGGAATAGATACTTACTAGAAAAACGTGGATCCATTTCCATCCATCTTCTCTAAGTTCCCCTGTCGACGCAGCAGGACAATGAAATTCGAGGAATACACTGTAGAGCGCAAAAAACGCCGCAACCGTCTGCGCTCCTCGTCGGCCAGCTCTGCGTCATCTTCCGCATCCGCATCGTCAGCCTCCGCACGTGGATCATTAGACACAGAAAACAAGACACATTCGATGAACCGGATGAAACAGCAAGCAAATGCTCCAGTGGACCTCGTCTTCTTTCAGCAGGCGTTTTCGTCATCAAGAAATGTCAGGAGAGCAGAGGGCGAACAAAACGAGCCGGCCGACCTTTCGAGCAGCGTGGTTTCTGAAGCTGGCCCCGGTGATAATATTAAGGCTTATACAAGATGAAATAAGTAAAGAAAATGGCAAGTATGTTTCTTTGTTACTTAAAAATACCGGAGTATTGAATGCATATGTTTGCTGTTTCAAGTAGAAGAAGTAGTAGTAGAAGTACATGAAGCAGAATTAGGTTACCATCACTTCCTCTAGCTAGGTGGTTGTAGGTTACTTTGGATAGAAGCAGAACAAGCAGAAGTAGATCTAGATTTTGATTTTTGTCTAGAGAACTTCTCAAAAAGCGTATCATAACTCTTATCTCTTCGGTGACTATCCTTCACATCAGGGACCATGCCAATGGCTATAACGGCTCACTCTAGCCCTATGTCTATTGCTAATCACAGTAGTGCTACGGACCAGAGCAGTGGTGATCAGAGTGGGGGAGAAGTTACTGGATCTAGTGCGTGTGGTGCTGATGAATCTGATGCCATTGAGGCGGTTTCTCTCGCTGATAACGAGGATGACTTCTACGGTCCCGTCGCGAGTTTGCTAATGCTCGGTCCTCGTGGAGTGGTGGAGAACAAAAGACAACTTTTATGCCTTGTTTGTGTGAAAATAAAGACAAAGGAAGTGTTTTATTTCGTTGAAGAAGTAGAAGGGCTTTTTCGTCGTGCGAACATAGAAGAAATGTATTTCGATGGTGAATCAGTGAGAATCTGTATAATCTGACTTCATGGATTCTTTAGTGTATGAAGACTCTGCACCCATTCAATTTATAAGATAAATATGGTCCTCTAATCACTGCATCGCGTGGTGCTGGAACAGAAGAAGCACGAGGCGATAGTAACGAGGCATCCTCTGTTTGGCCGACAAACGCTGTGACGAGAGGCACAAGTCGCTGTGATGGGGATCATGTGTCCTCTAACAATTAAGGCATCGTCGTTGTGGTCTCTTCAATAATGCTTCATCTAACGTAGTTAGATGAAGCATTATTGGATCTTAATTAGATGAAGCTTACACCTAGTTAAAGTTAAACTAAGTCTAAATAAGTACAATTCTCGAATAAGTACTGCAAGGCATCTTACTAGAATAAACACATTCATGGTGATGATACTCCGCCGTTGTCCAATCCGTCTTCTCTCATCCGAGGGAATGGCATCGTTGTTATCTCTTCCCCACTAATAATTATAGAATTTCAAATTTCTATCCCTTTTTATTCAATGAGAGTATGAATAAGTGGAAGAACCAAGAACTCGATCGTCCTCGAAACGCCTTCTAAAACAATGAAGAAACCGAAAGTCCAGAACAAGCCATGAACAATAGAGAAGAGGACCAAGTGACAGCCATGACCGCCTCTACGACTATCACAGTGATGCAATTTATGAAAAGAAAATCTGTTATCATTCTCAAGCTTCTTAAGTAGAAAAAGATGAGATTCCCATCTTTTCTATTTAAGAACTTTTAATCTAGCATCATTCTCAGAGTGATGCTATATTTTCTTTTCATACAAAGCCATGCACACGCGGCAACTTCGCAGACTAGTACATCGAACGAGCAACGAGGATCATTGCCGAGGGCTGAGCCGGAGGAAGTTTTAGAACAGCCAACTGACCATGAAGCTGGTACCGACGCGTCGCCTGAACAAGGTGATGCGGAAACTGTAGCTGTAGCTGATCTTAATGTAGAAGCTGAAGATCTTGATGTCAAAAATGAAGGAGAAGCCTTGAATACGAAAATGAAGATCAATGTCATTTTAGTGGAGAACGAGGTCGAGGAGGTGAACGAGGTGGACCAAGAAGGAGATGACATAAGCAAGGCGAACGAGGTCAAGTTCGATAACAAGACGAACAACACTAATTCATCTGAAGATTCGGGTGTTGTAGTTGAGAATACGAACAGGAACACTACTTGTTCATCTATGGCTCGGGAGATTGTAGCCGCGACACTGCATCAAGAAGTAGAAGAGCAAGGTAACGACATTCTTGCTGATTTGACTGATGGAGTTGATCCGATGGCGGAAGTAGACCGCTTCGAAGAAGGGGGAAGCCACGCCATCAAAAGTGGTCCTCTGGATGATAATCCTCATTGCTCCTCCAACATAAATAAGAGTATTGGTCTTGGTTCAGCTCTGGATGATAGTGTCGGGTCGTTAGCGTGTGCAGCAAGTGGCTCGTCGAGGTCTGGCATTTCTGCCACGGGAAGCAACGGGGGAACGATCAGCGCATCATCTTATGCATTGTCTGCCTAAATGAAAATGTTTGTCCCTATTTTATTCTGTGTTAAAAAGAACAACGGTGTGCTTCTTGTTCATCTGAATCTTATCCATGTATAAGTCAATACCTTAGAAAGATATTGCGATATGCAAGAAAAGACAAACAGGATATTATCTTCTTCTGATATTAAGTATCCAGTTCGTAATTGTATCTAAAGACAAAGAGAATACACAGGGTTTAATATCCTCTTTGTAAAAACATAATTTCTAATTTCCTCGTGGTTCTTCCATGTTCGGGGGCAGTTTGTCGAGCACAGTGAGCAGTTCAGGGGATTCCTCGCGGCATTGGGGCGGCAGTGCTTTTTCTGCCGTGCGGAGTCCCGCACGGCTGAGCAGTTCGGCCGCCTCTTCAGGCGGCGATCCGGAGCAAATCGAAGTGACCGCAAATCTGGAGACCAGATTGGCTGAGGTGTTTTCATCTCCCCCAGGTGAGGAGGCAGAGTCTTCTCTCAGCGCTGCAGGAGTAGAGGGTAGTGGTAGTTGTACTTCTTCTAATGCCAATCATATAGCAGTGGACAGAAGTGGTGCTAATATAGCAGTGGACACATCAAGTAGTGTTGGAAGAACAACAGACACAAGTGGTACAAGAACAACAGAGCAATTGTTTTCGACTTTTCGAACAAGCGGCTGCAGTAGTGCCTCCAGCAGTAGTGGTGCCTCCAGTAGTAGCGGCTTTGCATCGGGAAGCTCAGTTCCTCGTTCGGTTTGCAGTGCTCTATCAACCTCCGCGAGCTCCAGTGCGTCGTCTAGCTCTTTGGTGGGTAATGATCGTGATGGAAAGGGAGAAACATTTACTTCGACTACTAAAAAGCAGGTCGTAGATGATGTCTTAAGCTCGACTGCTGAACTACATCAACAGAATAAAGTAGATGCTTTATCCTCGACTTCTGGCCTGTCTGAAGACTGCAACAATTCTGCATCTGAGGAGCCGAAGCGACCGGACCTGAGTGGAAAAGTACTTACACTCTGTTACGTCTGCGGTCGTCGGTTGCAAGAACAATAGATCAAAAAGAATTTCTTTTTGATCTATTGAACCCCGGTGGTGAGAGGTGATAGGGAAGGACTTTCTGAAAGTCCTTCCCTATCACCTCTCACCACGAGTATTCGAATTCCTTTCACATCACCTCCCGCAACTACCAGGTAGTCGTCTGCAAAAATGATTGTGGTGATGTTCTAAATCAGAATTCACATCTTCGTCCACTACATCATTTCCCCCTACCAGGTCGTCTGCAAATATGATTGTGGTGAGGTTCTAAAAAATACAAATTCCTGCAAACATGATGATTGTCCCGAGGTTTTATTGATTTATTTCAAATCAAAACCCCTCTCTCCAGACTTCTCATTTGTTCTTCTGTACCTCCCACAATTATCATTAACTCATTTCTACCACTACCAGGTCGTCTGCAAGCATTGTGGTGAGGTGTTGGATTCAGTTTCGATGTGGCACTTTAATAGCAAGCGATGTCGTGATCGTCAACTGCAGAACCGAATTGCGGCGCAGATGCGAGCCATGTACCAAGCTGAGCGCCATGAGAAACAGAAGAAAGTCGCAAGGGGGCCGCCGGGACTGGGAGTGTCGCCTCTTTTTCAATGAATAAATGTATGACAGTCATGATGAAATAAATAAGAAATGTATGACTTCTGGTGTGATCGAGCAGTTACAAGCAGTCACAACATCACTCGTCGATGAAAATAAAGAGTCATGGTTATGGTGTATCTATATGATTCAGTCACACTCGACGAAAATAAGAATCATGCATGGTTCTTCTTCTTATCATTCTTAAATGGTTAACGAGAGGTAAACAAGGAGTGTCAAGACTCTCACAGGCCACCACGTCGGCGGCTTGGCATTGCTCCTCGCGATTCTTGATGAGATTGATACCACTCGTGACAACAATGTTCTTGATTAGATTCTTTTGTCGAGGACTACCAAAGACTCGAAACACCCGAACGGGTGAAAGAGGTAAGATAAAAAGCTGTGGACTTCTTGCTGTGTTGGTGTGACGCGGTATCAAATAAATATAGTTAGGGCATCTTTAACTTCAAGTTCTAGAGATCTTTTGAGAAGTTGAAATTCTTGTTGTAATAAAGGGAGAATAAAGATGAATATTCATACTGAACCTGAAGCCCTTGGCGTATCTGCATACACATTCATACTGAAGCCCTTCATATAAAAAATATCTATGTATATAAGAACGGATACGGACTCAGTCTCAAATATAAATGTCTTGATGTATTTCTTTTTACAGAGACGAGTAGATGATGTAAAGATAGTTTCAAGAAAAAGTGCAACTCGCTAGTTGTACAACTACAGCGAGATCATTATTTTCCTTGTCCACCTCGTTCTCGTTGTGTTGAAGAATTTTGATGAGCATGTGAATGGCCGATAAGAATGAAGCAAGTACTGAGTCTGAAACACAAAGATTGAAAAAATGTATCAATTAGAAGAACGACTTCGATTTTATTTAGAATCATGTTTTCCAAAACCAAATTCTATTTCTAGTATGTTGTAACGAGCAATCTTCCAATGTAACATTGCCAATGTTCTTGAGTAAAAATATAAACTACAATTAATGTAAGAAAAAAAACAGCTACTTCCAACGTGCAAAGCAACTTATATTCGACATAAAAAAATAATTACACTTGACGAGGACCCTGAAAATTACATTTATTGAGATTGATCATGACACGTAAACACAAATAACAGAAAGAAAAACTCAAGCTACCGAGCAGGAACAATCCGTATTTAATGAGTATACCAAATTTTATTGGCAGGCGACCGTGAATTGAATAGAAAAATTGATGAATCGTTTTATTTAGTCTTCTCCTGTATCTAAAAAAAAATCCATAGTCTTCCTCTTTATCGACCGGAAGATTGTTTGATTGAGGAAACTATAAGTCATAAATATAGACAATAGTTTGGTAACGGAAAATTTCGTTTTGAATCATAATTCATACTCATAGATAGGTGGGAATACATAGAAGAATGTAGAAATATCATATCAATTTCCATCAGAGAAGATGTGAGTGGAATGGAGCACCAGTCGCGATGTGGGTGGACCATTGTCATCAGAGTGAGGCAGTGGTCATATGTCAACCTCATTTATGCATGCAAGCTACCGCTACGACGAGGCGCCTCCGAAGCTGCTTGCATTTAAACATAAGAATTAGTTGGTTGGATCATGTGTTTGCCCTTTAACTTGAACTTGTATTCAACATCATATACATAGATAAGTTTCTGTCGAAGAAATCAAGAACACCGAGTCCTCTTCAGTGAACGACGATCATGAAAAAGTCATGTTTCGTTCGCACGGGCAATTAGGACTGACAGGTTGTTGAAAAGCCTGGATCGATTTGTGCTGCCGAGTTCTGTCATGTCACAAAAATATCTGTCAACATTGAGAGCAAAAGAACTTGATGAAGAAGGAGAGAGACCAATTCATCATGATATTCGAGAGAACAATTTATCATCATAGTATAATCTGTTTAACATACGTGAGCATCATATTCGAGAGAACGGCGTCTTCAGTTATAGTAAATAGAGGAAGCTGGAGGTGGCGCAAGTGCTTGCTTCAGCTAACGCCGTGGTCGTACTTAAAAATAGGGAGATGACGTGGAGCTCAGAGTCAGAAGATGACGGAAATGAGTACCTCCGATTCGGTCGTGAGATCACATATTCTCTGTCCAAGAGCAAGAGATCCACTTGGAAGTTCATCTGTCTGTCTGCTGTAGAGTCTTCTTTGCATGTGGCATTGATAAGTTTTAGAAATTTGCACACCTAAAAAGAATGTGAAAGGAATTCTTGGTCTGCAGGTCCTCTATTTTTGTCTTATTCCTCGTATTCGTATGTAGTTTTGTTCTACTATGTAATCTATCCCCGTTTATTTTTCCCTCCATCATTTTCTATTACATTATACCATAATCTTTGTTTTGGTTTCGTCTTCGATGGTGTTCTAAAATTTATTCGTTGTTTCTATTCTGGATGTCGTAATTCAGTGTCGTGTCTGCTTAGTTTCCCGTTCTGTCTCTCTCTCTCGCCCTCTCCGTCTATTCATTTTTTCGTCCTCCGTTAGTAGTAATCTATAAAATAGTATATGAGTGAAGATCTCGTTTCTCTTGATAGTACTTAATCTAGATCCATATTAAAATCTAAGTCTTAATCTAGTTAATCTAAGTCTATGTCCTTAATCTAGTTTTAATAAAGACATTTTCGAAAAATGCCGATCACTCCTGCAATGCCATTGTTAGACCCTAAGGGTCTCCGCAGGGCAAAACCAGCTGAAACGGTCGAACAAAGACTTCGGAGGATACGCCGCCAGCAATCCGAGGGAATGACGCCCGGAAATGATGATTTTAACTTATGATGTTCTGGAACTGGACAGTGAAGACTGAAGATGTTCTTGGAATTTGAAGATGATGTATTGAAGATGTTTGCTCATTCTTAAGATAGTCGGCTCTTTCTTAGAAGAAAACAGCCTTATTTTTTCTCGAGTATCAAAACACTTTCTCCTGTCATACTGAATCATATTCCTTGTTCTTCAGTATCAAAACACTTTCTCCTGTCATACTGAAAAATCATATACATATTCCTTGTTCTTCAGTATCAAAACACTTCTTTCTCCTGTCATACTCCTGAATCATTATCTATCATATTCCTTGTTCTCATTTTATTAATCCTCTAAGTCCCTTCCTCTATTCCTTGTCCTCTTCCTTCTCACTTAAAGAATCGTCTTCCTCTGCCTCTAACACCCTTCACCCGCGCCCCTTCCTACACAATGCGCACGCGCGTGCTATTCGGGTTGGACAAAGCGCTAGCTGGAGGGGAAAGATTCGAGATTTATCGAGAAAAATCCTATTCGGATCGAAGAAGCTGTATAGGTTATCCAGAGCCAACCTGTGGACAGATGGAACGACACCCGCGACTATGGAGCGAAAGAGACGTTGTGCAGTGGTATTATTTGATAAAGGTTTTTTAGATCATCGCGACTATGGAGCGAAAGAGACGTTGTGCAGTGGTATTATTTGATAAAGACTTTTACTTTTTCGATCATTTGCTTTCTGGAACGATGAAAGCGAAGTTGTGCAGTGGTATAGGTTTTTTTAGAAGATTTTTATGGTGCAAGGAAAGAGACATTGGGTAGTGGTATAGGTTTTTTTTCGTGCCATAACCTATGTATCATTTTCATCATCAATCGTCGTCGTCGTCTTGTGATCAAGATGATAACTATCACCGGCCTACCGTCCAACAATGACAAAACTAATAAATAGAAAAGTACTTTGATATCTCCAACTCCACCCCAATGTCTTCGATCTCAACCATCCACTTCCACCACTTACAATTACAGGATGACTTCCGCCTTTTTACGACGTGAATGCGGGTGGATGCTTGAGAAGATCCCTCTTGGGGTAATAGGCGCAGAGATCGTAGAGTGGTCCGTTCAGGAGTGGGCAGATAGGGTGTCGCCTGTGCTTGCTGTAGAGCTATGCGAAGAACTGAAGTGGAAAACGGTACAGTTTCAGGCGAATCACGAATTCGACGAAGGCGTGAAAAGGGGAGTAGACTACTCTCTCTACACAGCACCAAAATGTTATGAATTTGTTTTGTTGTTGTTGTTCATTCTATTGTAGTCTGCGCTCTGTTTTTCTTATATATTTCATATTTATTTTCCGTCAATCTCAAAATTGAATCCGTGATCTTTCATGCTATTCCAATTCGTTTTCAACATTGCTACTGTTTTTATATCTATCTAGTATAAGAAGTATATCTTCTCCTTCTATTTCAATTTTTGTCTCCTTCTAATCCCCGTCCATCGGCGAGAAGAATCCGGCGCCCGTGCGCATGAACAAGGTACCAGGCCCGGGCCATTACAGGCAGCCAAGCACCATATTAAGGGTAGGAATAACCTATCCAAGGTGGCAGTTCCAGGTGGATATCTCTTCCTTTTTCAATAGAAAAGGGAGGGAACCACCTGACCCGGGATAGGTTTTTCCTACCTTTAACCATAGGTATTACTGCTGGCGGCAAATCCCACCCACTTTGGACTAAAGACGGCATACCTGTGTTCGGTCTGGATGTACGATTTCCTGCGCCCAAACTGGACCCATACCCAGGTCCGGGCTCGTACAAACCTATACCACTAGACCGCGATCCAACAAGAAGCTGGGTACCAAGATGGTCCCTGAGTGGCGCGCCGGGGCAGAGCTTCGCGGGGTAAGCTGGTGGTCCCTGAGTGGCGCAAGCGGGCAGAGCTTCGCGGGATAAGCTGGTGAACAGAAATAAATTTGTGAAATATTTTTGTTCAGCATGATGTTGATGGTGATGGTGTGATGGAGCTACAGAAAAAATAGTCGGTCTCCTACCAAGTGCATATCAAGATTGTTGGACTATAAGAATCATAGAGTAGGAGTACATCTTGATCTTGATATACTTGATCTAAGAAAGATTCGTAGAATAAAACAAAACTGTTGTAGTACATATATAATGACAACATGGTGCACGACATTTAGTGAGGACATAGTGAAGAAGAGATTTAAAGAAAGTGCACTTCTGTCATCCATCCAGAGAACTACGTGTACAAGAATTTGTTGATGCTGTACCTCTACCTTGTCCTTTAATTTTGGATTTTGAGAAAATACTGGGGCTTCAGATTAGAAGATGTATGAAAAAGGTTTTTTGTACATCTTTCTGCATAGCTTCTATCTTTCGTTGTATACAGTTTGGAATTGGCAGATTCTGGCGTTGGCCGATGAGTTTGTTGTAATTTTGTATTTTAGAATCTTTGAATATGTAGGTAGGACGAAAGTAAGCGTATCCAACGGTAAGTAAGTACTTTATGGTTGACGATAGCATGCTACATGTTCATGTAATGAACCTCAAAAATCAACACAAGGAATACGCTGACATCAGCATCAATTTGAAAAATGAATACGATTTCCAGTACAAGAACGTTATGGCTGAACAATAAGATGATGAACTTTTTTTATTGATGAAGACAACGTTATCGATCGAAAGAACAAGAGGAAAAACAAGAAGAAAGAGAAGCATCCTATGCCTCGATGGCGATTTTCAAACTGGAATCAGTGTTCGACTCGAGCAGCTGCTCAATATAGCCAGCTGCTCACTAGAGCCAGCGTATGGCTCCCTGGAGCCACAGAGCATAGTGGATGCGTCTGTTCCTGACCTAAGCAGAAACGAAGCAAATGGTGATTGGTTATTGCTAGTCTCAATTCTACGATAGCAAGTGCTAGTCTCTCACTCTCGTCTTCTTGATAGCGGCCGATAGCGATTGTGAAGATGTCCACAGTTCTTCATGTAAGTAGTTGAAGTTGTGAAGAAGAGATGACTAATTTTCATGGTGCAAGGAAGAAATCATATATTATAGGTGAATTTGCATTCGCGGCTCTACTTCTTTGATATAATTCGAAAAATAATGACCTACGCCAAGCGTGTTGACCAACCTTGTTAACAAGGGACCTAAAAGCAGATGGTTGTGGCAAGTCCTACGGTGACAAATCATGGGGCCGATCTTGTATTGTTCGGTCAAGAAGATCCGGGAGCAGAAGGACAACAAAAGAAGATTGCACCACCACGACATGCACTTGAGAAACCTCAGCAGCAACTGAAGCAGGAAGATGAACAATACAAGGTAGTGGAGAAGCTGTTGCGATTGATACCGCTTGATCCGCAGCGAAAGATCCACTGCATTCCGCAGTTTGTGTCGATATTAAGGGTAGGAAAAACCTATCCAAGGTTGGAGTTCTAGGTGGATGCTTCTCCTTTTCCTACTAGAAAAGGAGAAGGACCACCTCGCCTGGGATAGGTTTTGCCTACCTTTAACGATAGAAGAGATCGAACATTTGATACACGTTGCTAACAACATTATCGGCTGGCGAAAAAGCAGTACAAGCAAAGCCGGGCATTACGATGATTCTTTTTTTGAGAATGAGGAGTCCGAAAATCGAACTAGCTGGAGCTGCGTCTTGCCGAGAGAGGGAGATTCGATTTATGCGGAAAGAAGTTGTTTAAATGTCGGTAAATTATCGAGGTTTAACAGTTAGAATTTTACAAGGATAATATCCTTGTACAATTCTAGCTGTTAAGGGAGCAAAACCAAGACAGTTCTAACTTCGTGTTGTGAAACAAGTGTGAATTCATCAAATACAAATTCTATCTCATCTAAAAACAAGTGTGATTTCATCAAATACAAATTCTATTTCTAATCTCTCGTACGCCGCATCATGCGTCGCGTTGCTGCGGTAGCAGGAACCGACGTGAGTCATGTAGAAGACCTAAATATGGTTCGATATCGGACTGGCGAGTTTTTTCGTGACCACCACGACGGGGCCTTTCGAACCAAAACCGTCTTTGTCTATCTGAATTCGCTTGAAAGTAAAAGCGGAAGTGTTGAGAAGGAAAAACAAGAAGGAGAAGGGCACGCGCAGAAGGACCAGGAAGGAGAATCGCAGGCTGCGCCTGCGGCCGGAGAAGAACAAGAAGAGCAACAAGAAGGTCACGCGCAGAAGGAGGAAGAAGTAGCGCAAAAATCTATTTCTTGTGGAGAGCGACGAGAACAGGGTGGCGCACTAGAAGATTTGGACGAACAGCACGCGAGGAGGACAGTAGAGGGGAAACGCGACGAGGCGTCGAATGGCAACACGAAGTATTGTGGCCGTGAACAATCAAGTGAAGACGAGTCTGCAAATTCAAACGCAAAAAACGATAATAGAGAAGAAATAGCAGATGCAAACAAGATCCCACCTGCTGCGCCAGCGGCCGGAGAAGAACAAGAAGATTCCGATCATGCTGACGACGACGATGCAAAGCAAGGTGAACAAGCCGAGGAAAAAAGCAAAGACGCTTCGGGACCAAAAGATGTATCAGGGCGAGCAGAAGATGCATCAGGTTCAGGACCAGGCGGTCGAACAGTCTTTCCAGCGCTAGGTTTACGCATTTCACCATTGCAGGGTTGTGCGCTTGTTTGGTCGAATATCGATGATGAGGGAAAAGCCGATTTGGATATGGTGCACAATGCAGAACCTGTGTTACTTGAGGGGGCAGTGAAATATGGAATAAATTGTTTTGTTAACGTAGAGTCGCTGGAATGAGCGTGAAGAGTGTGTGTGTGTGTGTGTGTGTAGTCATATTTTTAGATGTGAGCATACAACTGAGGTTCTTGTTTTTCAGGAGAAATATGATGAGACGTTGAAGACCGAATTTTGTAGAGTATTTTTAAGACTCTGACATTATCTACTTCTAGGAGAGCAATGTCATCCTCGCTCTGGTTGTTGAAGATGGGATTGCATGTTGCGAGATTGTGTTTTATTCTGGTTGTTGTTTGAAGTTGCATGTGATCTTCGTCTGATAGATTTAGATCATCAACCTATTTTGATCTTGATTTTGCATGTAGTTTTTGACTTTCTGTGAATCAAACGGACGCAAGTGAAGCACGGGGAAGCATGCCGTCAAAAACTCATCTGCAGACAATGTTTACTAGGAATTGGCTTAGGGAGTAGAGGATACGCATACCCTGCGTGTATGAATAAATTAGGAATAAGAAAGGCAAAGGTGATACATATGTATCATGTGTGTACTTACTATGAAAAGCGCCTGCGCATATCAGCTTTTATGTTGAGACGACTGTGAGGAGAGAGTCAGAATTATAAGTATAACGGTAAATCACATAGTACGCAAGCTGTGAAGAATTTTTTCCCGTAAATGTATCTTGCATCGAATCGGTTCCTTAGAGTAATGTCAGTCGTCCTGACAACTACCCCTGATGTGCAAACGATAGACGATGGCGATGAAACGGAACAAAAAGGAAAAACTAAGAGAAGAGTGTCGTCTCCATTTTCAAATGTGCCAGTCAGGTAGTTGCTTGTACTAGTTGTAGTTTGTAATGAATTGTATTTGATGAAATCGAAATCGATCCAATCCTGAACTCAATATGTGAACATGTTTTCGTCCTGGTGCAGCGTCGGACGCTAGCCCGGGTACCAGTAGCTACTTCTACTTCCTGAATCAGTCGACGAGAAATTGCTAGTTTCCATATTGTGCCAGAAAAAATGGAGACTCGTCTTACCCCACCTATCACGACCACCGAAAATGAGACGAACAATGAAGATGCGACGCATCAAGCACAAACGGAAATCGCATCGGGTTCCACCACTCACTTCGTTGTACCGTTAGCGTCTTCCTCCAGCTCCAGCAGTTCGTCTACTGCGCCTTCCGGTCCACGCATAGAGCGCGGTGGCCGTGTTTTGCGACCAGGGAATGAAGCGACAATTCTCCTGCCTGCTTCAGGAATATCTGGTGCTTCGTCTGTTGTGTTTGAAGCTTCTGCATCATCATCATCTGCAACGACATTCACATTACCATCCTCTGATGTCGTGGGAATGGAGGTGCCAGAAGATGAAAATGCTGTGAGGTGGTCTACATCTTCTAGTAATCCCAGTTCGCAAATGCATGAGGTGGCAGTGGCTGTGAAAGGCACAGCAGTACCCTGCAAAGATCGACCGAGCACGACAAGATCTAGTGTGGTGAGCGGTAATAACATGCTCTCAGCGCCTATTGCGCTCCTCACGTCCACTTGTAGTGGTGCCGAGGCAGGCGCATCGGATATCAGCATATCCGTGAACAGTATGTGTAGGAGTTGGGAAGAAAAAGTGAATGTGAACCGAAGATGCATCAGTCACTGCATTGAATGATTGGATTTTGTTGCACCTCATCGAGCTTTTTTACACCGAATCATGGTCATAGCTAAAAATAAAGAAGCAAGTATAAGAAGAACAAAAACAACAATGGACTACAACAGTATTATCTTTTCTCCTTTCATTTCCGGTCTGAGCGCTTCTGCAGGACCAGGAGCCGAGAGCACGCTGCCTGCAGACGATGCAGCAGGAGGCGGCTTTGGACAGCTTTGTCAGAACAAAAAAACAAATGGCTTCGAAGCTTCAACAAGTGATGGAGGTTGCGATCATGTTCATGATGTAGCTGTAGTACAGCTGCATCCTACACCAGTAGGTTGTCCTACATCTTCATCTTCATCTTCATCTAGTACCAAAGGTAGCGATAAAAATTATAGTTCCAAGAACGAAGCGGCAGCTCCACCTAGCTGGCCACCGACGCCTTCTAAGAAGTCCGAAAGTGGTAAGAAGTCCGGAAGTGCACATCAATCGCAAAGTTCTACCCCTTCGAACAAGTACTCTTCGCCCAAAGCCTTGTCGCCCAAAGCGAAAACAGACGTTCTGGTTCAAAACAAAACTCCAAGTCATCTCCCCAGAAGCCCACGTGCGTCCGTCTCCTCATCTACCGGCGTCCGTGGGGTGAGTAGTCTCATTAGCAGAGGCGGCACGACGTCATCTGCTTCTGTCATAAGCAACAAGAACAACAGTGGAGGAGGTGGCACTAATCCCAATATTAAGAAGAGGAAGTTAAATTTGAAATGGCTTACGAGCTATAAATAAGAAATAATAGAGTTCTTGTAGTGTGCTGAAATTGAAAAGAATTTATGACGAGCAAGAGGCACACCAAGCTCATCTGGTAGGGTCTTGTTTTTACGATATTTATCATGGGTACAAAGCTAAAAGAATGATCAATTGGCTAACCGATAGCTGGATATGGGTATGTCCTTTCAGTTTCATCTATTGTCCTCATTCACTAACTACTTAGCACTATAGGGACAATACTGATAAAATAGGCAGTTCATTTTCTTGTTCTTAATCAATGTTGATTTGTTTTACCTTCTGCAACACGAACCAACGCCAGCCCTGCCATGACGGCTTTAACAACCACAACACTTTATTGGTAAAGAGTCCGCCCGCTGGCTCTTCGACCCCGAAAATTTGGTGTCGAAAGATGAGCATCGCGTCGGTTACTGGCAACGAAATCGCCGACAAGACACGAGCCTTAACCCGAGCACTCTCTTCCGTAGGTCGAGCGTCACAGGCTTCTCTTGCGTCAAACGACTCCGTCGTTACGGAAACAACCGCGGCAGCAGGCAGAAAATTCTTTTTATGAACTTCATCTTGTACTAGAATGAAAGGTGCATTAGTTTAGTTAGTATGAGTGGTCATGTAGCCTAATAGTACAGATACTATCTGTCTCCACGTCCACTTAGCCCTTCAATCACAATCAATATTTTAATGTTGGTTCATGTTCTTGAAAACTGTGATGTTTGAATCTTCTATGCAATGTCTTAGAACAACGTGGAAACAAGATGTTGATGAAACAATGTAAAAGCTAATGTTGACGTAGAAGTACTGTGAATCTTTTATCCTTCTACAACTCTCTCCTGTCGTGAACCTACAACTTCTATGCCTTGTCCATTTTATTTTTTGGAATGTCATCACTATCGCTAATGCGCGAAAGGAAGAACACGCGGCAGAGTTTCCTCTGCGAGGCAGCCTCTCTTTTTACAGCGAACAACCTGCTACAAGAACCTGCCTCCGAACATGACGATGACTCTTCATCGACAGACAGCTCTTCTGCCTCGTCTGATGAAAATAGTAGTGCTGAAGATGATCAAGAATACTTTGTTGACAACGACGACGAACAGGACGAGAACATTATGATTCGCCGTAAATTCTAGGCCTAGGTTCATAAAATTGATTATTGACATGTAAATCAAGTAATCAAGTAAGCAAGTGATACGAAATAGAAATTGGTGATTTAAATGTAAGTCAAGTAAGCGCGTGCACGTGATGTCTGCGTAAGTACTTCTGCGACCGGATTTGTGTTAATAGTCGCTCCTCGTCATCTACAAGAATGGAATTATATGTGTGTCTTCTTTCTTACAGAAGTTGTACTAGTATCGTCCACGCACTGTAGCTAAGAAATAAGTGATACTCAGCTGCTGAGTATCACTTATTTCCTAGTAAGTATAATGACAATCTGCTGACAGCAGATTGTTGCTATACTTACTAGGCCCCCGCCTTCTACAAGTAATATGCTTATGCGACTTTTAGGATACTAATACCTACGAACTGGCATCATTAAACATTATTTAATCATCATTATAATATCTCATCCTTTATTAGATTTATATATTTATACATAAACATAGTGTGTCGAGTGGGAGTGTCTAACATCCTCTTCGACGAAAGCAAGCAAAGCTTTGATCGTGGTCGTCTCGACCGCGGTCTTTCTGGGCGACGCAGCAGGCCGAGTTCAAGAACCTCAAGGACCAGGAGGACATCAAAACCACGGAAAATACTGCGCCGACAGGTCATGGGTAACCAAATCGGATCGGCAGATGCTCGTGGACCAAGGAAATGCAGGGTCACGATAACTATGATAGATATGTATCATTATCATTACAGAGGACGAACTAGGTGAAGAAAGTGCTGAAAGGGATGGTGTAAAGCCTCTGCATCCTCTCTGAGACAAGAAGAGATCTTTGTCCTTTTTCCTAAAAACCCTCCATACATCTAAGATAGCGCCTTTCGTGTACTACGGCATCGACCCATGCGCGGAGACGTTCGTTTGCACGTATAGAATGGACTTGGAGGCGGACGTGCCTATCGGAGAATGGGAAAGCAAGGCGAAGGGACTTTTTGTTAAGAATTTTTCTGATTAGTGAATTTGAATGGGAAAAGCGTACGAGTATCTACACCTGAAGATGATCTTTAAGTGCACTAGAATCAGGAAAGATCTGAGCTTATCTGGGCACTTCTATTAAGCAGGGTAGATGTAGAAGTACTAGGAATGCCGATCTACTTAAATGGCAAGATTATAAGTTGCCATGATGAAGATACTTAGGACGATTTTTATGCAGAAGAGTACTTCTAGGATGTAGGATTTTTTTTCGAGAAATGATACGAGCTCTAAATCTAATTGTAGCGATAGAGATTCGGCGACTAGTACTGGGAATCATGGCGAAGAAAAAAATTCATGTCGAACATCTCGAAATTATGCTGGAACGACAACTACCGCGGAGGACGCTGTGCAGGACACGAGTGAACAAGAACAGAAGCCAGTTGTTTCTGCTAGTACAAATGAGAATAATGAAGAAGACAACGACAAGGAAGAGAAGGGGAGTCCTCCTGGACGATCATCTTCGCCATCCTCGTGTGCCGAAAACAAGAAAGAACACCGTCTAAGAGACCAAGAAATAGACAACAAGAACTACAAGAAGGCACATCAAAACCAAAGTCAAGAAGAAAATGATGAAGAAGGAGGGAAAAATACCAATTCAAAAGAATATGGCAATGCTGATACTAATACGAATACGAGAGCCAATTCTAAGACCAATTATACTGATACCAATACGAATATGAAAACAAACAGAAAACGGCGGCGCTCGTCACAACCAACTGTCTTTGCAGAGAGTGACTCCGCTACATGCCCTTTTCCCTTGCCCAAATTCATCCACAAGAATAGCATAAATTTACAAGTGTTTTGGACCACTTGGTCAGCAGAAATGTTAGAGGACGAAAAGCGACGACAGACGGCAACAGTGGTGCGGACGCAAATGTTAACATTAAGGCTATTTTGCAATTGCATCATCTATTAGTCAAAGCTGTAATGAGTTTCCGAGGAAGATGCAACTGCGGAAGCAAGCTCTAAGAGTAAGCACGTGTCGAATTCAGTACAACCTCGCCGCCTTCCCTTTTGACCATCAGGAGCTTCGGGTCGTGCTCTTCATACTGCCACAGGTACTTAGTTCTTAGTCTCGCTAACCGCTATGCTACTTGTGATGTCTCAAGAACATGAGCTCGCCGCTGTGTGTCATGGGCAACCTCCACCAAAGAAAACACGTTCTTTCGAACATATCGGTATTTCTTTACACTGAGGTATTATAGATCTTCAATTTATGAAGATATTTATGTCATTTCCACAGGTCTTTCCCCAATGGGAGAAGATCAAAGAACTTCTTGGGAATTACATTACTATTTCCACAGGCCGGTCTGCAATGGGAGATCAAACTTGGGAAATTACAACATCATCCCTATTTCTACAGGCCGGTCTGCAATGGGAGATCAAACTTGGGGAATTACAACATCATCCCTCTCTCCACAGGCCGGCCTCCAATGGGAGATAAAATTGGGGGAGTTGATGCCAGCAGCTGTAGCTGCACTTGAAACGAGTTGGAAGGACCCGGATTGGGCCCTGATTCCCGGTTCTTTCTATCTTGAAAGGGAGCGTCACAGCATCTACGGCGACCGCATCTTAGTGCATATAAAAGTGCGGAGACTCTATGCTTGGTATTAATATTTTAGTACTGGATTTGTTGAATGGGTTGTTTGCTGGTACTATGCAGGAAGACTTCCGTTGCCATTGTCTCAGAAGTAAGTGCCTAACTCTCTCAGGATCTTATCGAATAGGCATTAAGATGAAACCAACAACCACGAATATGAATCCAGGTACTTGTGGAATTTCTTTTTGATCATTTTCCTGGTCACAACGCTTGCATTTTCCGGCTTTGTCTGGAACGAGGACGAAGAAAGGGAGAACTACGAGAATTTGAACGTGGTGTTATGGCAGGAACTATCAAATTCAAAAAAGGAATAAGAAAGTAGAGAGTCGGAGTATCAGTTTTGGTATTCAGTTTTTTCTCCATTATCATGTTAAGATTAAGTTCGCCAATAAGAATAAGATGACAATCAAAATAAAAAATGGAGGACTTATCTTGAACTTCAACACCATGAGAAGTTTGACAGTACGCGAAGGCACGCTGAAGATTTACTCGAGCAACAGCACGAAGCGCATGCCTCGTTTAAATAAACGATGCAGATTTCACAACTGCTCTAATTCTTATCAGTAGCCGCAATCCGTACGACTCCATTTCCATTTCGCTGCTGGCCCTGCTGACAATCGTCAGCTTCAAGTCTTACATGGGTGGGCACTTTTTGCCGAGAGTAGCGTACATGACGATGCTGGACGTCTACACAATGATTAGTTATGAGCACATTTTTGCTGCTGCTGGAGCACTAATTAGTACTAATATCAAATTGATTGAGTGAGAACTAATATCAAAAATACTAATTTGTTGTACTATCAAATTGATTTTTGAGTCAGTGAGAGAAATGAACTTGATTGGATGGTGGAATCAGTATATCATGATGATTTTGATTACCTGCCTGTAATCAAAATCAAGGTCTTCTTTTTTTTCCAGGTGGATCCATTTCATTGGTGTTTGAGGAAAGTCTTGACGCCGTATTTAGCTTCCTTGTGAGAGAGCGTCTAAATCAGCCTCACGACTTGCATGGGCACCATTTTACTCCACTGTCTGCGGATATATTTTCGTTTTACGTATCGCACGGAGATTGTACTCGCCACGGGGCTGTATTATGGCTGTGGTTCTTTGTCATTGCTTTTCGATCATAACAACCGACCTACCTACAACCCACCTAAATCCTAAGCCCTGAGCCCTGCCCACCTACCCACCTACAATGGCATCTTTCAATAATTTAACATCAACAATGAGAACTAACAGCAGGTGGCTGGAATTTGAGAAGGCTGACTGATCGAAGATAAATTGAGTAAGTCATAGCTAAACGAGAGCGATGTTGACTCAGCTTATGTGGGGGTGTTTGATGTCTTTGACTTTCTTCTGTCGTGGGAATAATTGACTAAGCATAAGCTGATGGGCAGGTACTGGTAGGTACACTTACAGCTCAAAAGACGGGACTTTGTAAGTAAAGCTCAAATTTTCTTGTACTAATAAACCATGATCAACATTCATTGATAGAAATTCACCCACCAGAAGAAGCAGTTGAGTTCCTCGGGTTTTTCCACAATCTTTGTCACTCAATCCCAAAATGTTGTCTAACTCCTTTTTGCCTATGTGTGTGGTTTCCACGGCATGTTCGCTCATAAGGCTTTTTCGTATATCCGCGAAGCAAGGTCGCAGCAACTAAATCATCCGAGACTGACTTATGAGAAGGAAGAGTGAGTCTAAGCCTAACAACAAGTATTAGTATGCTCGCTTAATATTTCAAGATCTTACTTTATCTTTTCGAGTACTTAGTAAGTACTCGAAAAGATAAAGATCTTGAAATATTAAGCGAGCAAACTTGAAAATATAATTGAAGCGCAAGACGATACGACCGACACCGAAGGAACTTCTAGCTTATTTTAGCGCTCGTCTACTTATGCTTGTTATTGACGTTTTTCGAGTTGATTTAGGTTTTTCAGATTCAAATTAGATATTGAAGAAGGGGAACACTTGAATAGGCGAAGAAGAGGAGACTCTGACACGATGTGAGAAATGTTTTACAAAATTAGTCTTTCCCGATCGCAACTACGATAGAACAAGTAGTAGTAGGTTCGAAGAAAGTCAAAGTCCATTTCTTCTCTAACGAACGCTAGACGCTTTGCGAGAGCAGCTGACTTTAGACAGTATAAGAAGCGGTGTAAACACACTGTGGCGGAAGACGCGGACGACTTGCAGTCTCCTTGGCATACCCGGCACAACGTCTCGTGCAACTACAGTTAAGTCTTAACTGCAGTAAGTATTCGATATACTCAAAATAAGCGAGTAACAAGATAGAAGAATATCCGCGTAGTTAAGATAATTGCCTTTGTAGTTACTCGCTTATAATTTCAGTTTTATTGTCGAATCACATGGCTTTGCTCTTCAAGAACAAAAGCGGGTGGGGAAAACCTCGACGTCTAATATAGTGGTCTTATCATTCTAGGTGGCTGTGGTTCCTGTGTTTTCTCCTATGATGTCTTCCTTAGGACAGGAGAGGAGCCTTGAACTTGGCCTACTTTCCAGGGATAGGACTTAGCCTAAGCGAGGGAGCAGAGGGCTAGCTTTCTCATACTCTAATAACAAAGGCGACGACGAAGACGATAGCGGAAGTAGCACAACTGGATTGGAATTCGAGCGCGATGTACGGACAGCCGAGGGCGCTAAACCACACATACAAAAACTACACAAGAGGGCATCAATGCCATGGGGAACGAACGCAAGCTGGGTCTCGGCTCACAGATTGTCCAGCTCGTTTCGCAATAGTGTTTTTCCCGTTGTAATCAACGGAGGTAACGAGCAACGAAAGGAGCTGCAAGGGAAAGACGGTTAAGATTCAACATATAATGTGTGGGAGATCCAAGGGAAAGACGGCTAAGAAGCTTCAACATATAATGTGTGGGAGGACGATATCATTTTTTGATTTTGTTTTTAATGGGGAATCCGAACCGTTGGTCCTCAAGAAATTGTAATATATCGTATTTTGATTTTGATTGCCGAGGACGAGGTGGCATCGTTACTAGTCCCCATTTGGTTGTATTTGGTGGGTTTGATTGTTTCTAGCTAGAACTACAGGGTCGATAACTAAATACGAGCTGCCTGCGTGGCTGCCTCGCCCTCGTGCGCATCAACGTGTGCCGTGTGGTGTCTTCACACATCATCAACAAGTATATTGTTCTGAACCTACACTATCCCTGCAGCAGAGCATCTGCTACTTGCGCGTACTCGAAAGCTTAAGAAAATAAGCGAGTAACAAAAAGAATAATCAAGTATTTAGGGTTATTCTTTTTCTTACTCGGTTACCTCTTGAGTTTTTCGAATAACCGTAGTACTAACTTTTAGGGAGATTTCTACTATATTATAGTAGAAGCGAGCGTCTCTAAATTTTCGGCCCTCCATCAAGTCGCGATAGCTGCACTGCACAATTGAAAAGGGTAGGAAAGAACAACTGCTTTCGTCAGGATCATGAACCGAAGAGCACTCGGACTAGGACGAGGGAGAAGTCTACAGCCCGATGCGACAACATTAGTTACGGGATCAGTGATGGAAATGAGTATATAAGTGCATATATTACATTATATATGCCCGATCTGGTCAAATAGTGATGATGATGAGATCCAATCTTCTGTATATGCACAAGATGATGCGATGACATCACGACTCTTATAAATATTATAAGAATCGTGATGTCATCTTGTCATCTTGAATCAATATAAGATATTCATATTGAATTCTCTTGAATTAATTGATGATACAGGGTGTGGATACTACACTTCCTCTCATTGCTGATATCCTCAATTCAAGATATTGAATATCTTGAATTCATTGATGAAAACACAAAGTAAACCGGGACGGTTCATGATATTGATGAAGATCTTAAATTGATGAACATCTAAGCTGAGGGAACGCAACGAGACACGCGTGTCATGGGGTCGCGTCTTTCCGTCCGAGCTGTCGACACAACAACGCGGCAACAAAATGAGGATATTTGATAAAAATCTGATTTTTATTAGATATCCTTTTTTTTATAAATTATAATCATGTTGATGAGTTAATCAACTATATGTCGAATTCCAATATCATTCGACATAATTTGAATCTTACAACAAATAGGTAACTACAAACACCTTGGCTTTGTAAGTACCTTTGTGAGTATCACTATCTTCAACTTCATCAAAGAACATATTGATGAAAAGTCTTCAACTACTTAGTAAGCAGAAGTAGTGCGTCAACGTCTATATCTTCTTCTACTAAAGATGAATATTAAGTAACTAGTACGTGTACGCAACTGTTGTAAATATCAATCTTCAACGTCACTTGTTCGCAAGTTGACATTACTCTCTTGGATGCAGATTTTATGATGATCAATTTGAAATGTAAAAAAAGGACTTCTTTTTAAGAGCTTAAGCGAAACCCTGGCTGTCATCTAAGAAGTAAGAAGTAGATAGGCATGTAAAGATTTTTTTTGTAAGTAGTCGTAGTCGACCTCCATCATGAATTGTATTTGCATTTAAATAGATTCCAATTGATTCATTAACATTATTTTCTTATACTTAGACTTACTTAAAAGCTTTATTAATAGCTTTAGTTAGTGAGAGTGAGATCAATCATCATGTTGAAAGAAACTTTTAAGCCAAAACCAAGTCTGAATGTAATCAACCATGTTGTTATAAAGTATTTCAGTTCATCTTCATGCTCAAGTCCATCTCGCTTCGTTCACTATCACTACGTAGTAAGCATGTTTTGCTGTTTTAGTTTTTTCCACATGGAAAGGATCCAGTCAACATAAAAGTATCGCGATGAGTATGCGTCGGCGTGCGACTCGAGCGTAATTAGTAGCATAAGATAGAAGAACAAGAAGTCTATTGTCTGTTGTAACTCAGGGGAGTAGGACGAGCTTCAAGAAGCACCAAGTATCTGTAATTGTGTTTGAAAATTTTCTCTTTCAGAATCTGAGGTTGATAAAAATAAGTACGTAGTGAGATTGAAGATGTACTAGTAGGTAAAAATGTAAATGTAAAAACAAAATCATAATAATCTGAAGTACATGAACAATCATCTGAGGATAGAATACTAGCACAGCTACGTGCAGCGCTGTCTTTAGTGAATTTTGCGGTGACCCATGTTTCGTTGGACAGACCACACGAAAAGGATATTGGCAAGAACATAGAATATTCAATATACTGACAGCCGACAACAAGGACAAAAAAGACATAAACATGCAAGTGCTAGACACGATGTAACACCAAAAACAAAAAGCGCGCGGCCTTCTATCTAGCCGCTCTGTATTTTTTCTCATTCATCTAGAACAAGACCAATTGAAGATGGGTACAAGCTTGGCTCTCGAGAGAGAAACTATCCGTACTTCTTGAAAACGAATGTCAATGTCCATGATGAGTGGCAGGGATCTACCATTGAAATAGAAGTATCAATCTGAGTAACTACGTGAGTGAAAGCATACCCAATCATCGAGTCATGAGTATGAGTCAACGCGAATGAGGGTACAACTACAAACATGAGTAAGAGGTAGCGAATCCTTTGATTTAGATGCCTGTGTGTTTACTTACTGTTGAGTATTTTTGGCTACAAGCAGTTGGGTGTGACATCATCATCATCATCGTCATCATCTACCTCGCCCGCCTGTTAGACTAGTCGTGTCGCGTCTCGAGATCCCACCTGAAAAAATTTGCAGTTGATCTTGATCTTTCCCATGATAGATTGGTTCTTGATCTCGAGATCTGAAAATCGTCCTTCTCTATTTGAAGGTCCTCCGTCTGAAAGCTCACGATGATAAATTGATCTAACCAAGAATGACCTTCGACTGTTGGTCTAGCTTGTAGAATGAGTATTTTCGGCGCTAGAAGTGTAATGATGTTTGATAATTAGAATAATTAGAATTTTTCTCCACCACACGCACACACCATGACTATCACAGCAAACAAAAACATCAACAGGAAGAACGATCTTCGTCAAAAATAAAGAGAAGTAGAGGGTTGAATAGGGTTATCTTCACAGCAAAAATAAAGAGTACGTAGAACGAACAACAGGACTTAATATCTTCATATCAACTATGATCTTCATGCGGGTTAAGTGAGCAGCAAGCCATTCATATCATCCATCATAACGTGTTTTGTAAGTTTAATAGGAAATTATTATTATTTACCAGAATGAAATAAAAAAGACAGAAGGTGGATCCAAACCCCACAGTAGGATTTTAAAATATAAGTCGAAATAACGAAGTAGGGCAAGCCAATAAAAGCCACATCGAGTCCACCTAGAGCGTTTATAGTTTGTGACTTTTTATCCCCCTCCGTTATATTACTATTAGACGAAAAGCAAATAGACCAAATAGATACCAAATAGATACACCAATATGACAAGAATGAGAGCTGCGACAATGAGAACTGCTTTTTCTTTTTTCTTTATGATGCATCTTCTGCCTCGTGCAGAGGCAGCTCAGTTTATGGCGCCGCGCGACGGTTTAGAGCAACCACCGGTACAAGATCAAATGGAACAAGAAATAGTGGTGGGCCGTGACGGTGTGCCACGCCCGAGAGGTGAGCTCGCTCAGCGTAATTTCTCATGTAGCGCTATCGGCATGCGCTGCAGTGAGTGTTGTATCGCGACGCAACAAGCGTGTCGCGATTGTAGTAACGAGTGGAACAGGCCGCCCGAGGATGTGGGACGACTTACGGCTGGTGCGATCATCGTCATATTAAATATAAGTATGTAAAGTAAATATTTTTTATTGTACATGATCTTTATACTTTGTATTTCTAATTCTATCTTTATTTACTAAATAAAGATAGAATTAGAAATACAATGGAGATGCTGATTATACTTTTTCTGGCAAAATATTTATCACAGGAACTCCTGGCGCATTCATCTATCACAGAGACCGCGGAACAGCTTACAACTTAGTGCTTCATCTAACTCCCTAGAGCTAAATGTAAACTTAGACTTTGTTTCTTAGGATTTTTGTACTTACTGGAATGAGAAACGAAACTCCAGCGGAGATGTCTGAATGAATCTAGTCTGCATAATAATTCTAATTTTTATAAGGAAGAGAAACCTCATTATTCTTTCAGAAATAGTCGAAAAGTGAGCGAGTAAACATATTATTCTTCCTGAAACTAGGCTGCAAGTATGTGATAACCATAACAATCGCTTTATTATAGTGATACTAGTTTTACATTTACCACAGTCGTGATATTTATTCAGAATTATAGTATGATTCTGAATATTTTTTTCCCGGATATCGAGCTCGCTGCTCGGTAAGTTTCGTGAGCTGATCGAGATTCTCTCAGAGAGAAGACCTCTCAGAAAAAAAGAGACTCTAATTTCGCGGCGTTTATTCCCCGTTTGAGGAACAGCCTGCGTGCCTTCGAGGCCGGTTGCAGCCGCGCCTTGCTCGATGACCAGGGTGGTATCCCCTGCTGCTTATGAAGATGTCGCTATATAGTCATTGAATTATGATAGTGATACTCGTTGATTCATGATCAATAGTCAGGCGTGGTGGGTCTGTGAACCCTTAAATAAACTGCTCTACTATTCGTTACTTATACTCAACTGTTGAGTAATATAACAAGTTAGTAAGTATAAGAAACAGCATGATTATCATAATATTTTTTTACTACGTACTATAAATATGATAAATAAGTAAAAAAATAAGTATAAAAAAAACCAAAAGTCCAACTCATTTCCTGTGAGTACAGTAGCTCGTCTCATCGTCCAATGAAGAATCGCCGCACCCGCTCCCAGTGGTACCAAATAGCCGGCTATTTCTGTCTATTAATTAATCATATAATTGAAAACTTAAAATAGGCGAGTAAAATCGTAAATAAGCTACAAGAGGGGAGCAAAGTAGTTTGCTTATTTTGGTTGTCTAGTCGCTTATTTCAGTTTTTCGAGTAGGCCTTAGATAGGTCCCATCCTCATATTTATAAGTATAATTACCGCCCCAGCTCCACCCCAGTGTCCCAAATCGTCCAACCCGCTCTCCCCCTACTGATTGACTGCGTTCATGTGTGATCGACATGTGGGAGGATTATTTTTTTTCGCCCCCGGGCTTTTTGGAGGACGCGTGCTACACGTATTGGGCGCAGCTCGGATGGGACCTATGTTGCTGCGACTGTGCGCTGAGGCAGCGAGATCTCTGGGGAGACCTTGTTAAGAATATTTGTTAATTCATTTTATTCAAAGTATTCTCGTTGAGATTGATGCCGATAACTCAAAATAAGTTAGTAAAGTCGCAAATAAGCTACAAGAGGCAGACCTGATTGTACTGGCCTACTCGCTTATTTCAGTTTTTCGAAATTCTTAGGCTATAGCAGTAAATCCTTAAGCTAAGGCACTAGCATTGTACTCCTTGATTATAATAAGTTCTCAAGCTATAATAAAAATAGTGGTAACATTTTATTTCTTATTCATATATAACTAAGAATCTTTTCGGAGAGCTTCAAGTATTGATTGACTTCAGCTCAAGATTAGGGTTTATATGGTTGTTAATTTACAATAAGCGAGTACGAAAAATAATAGCCGAGAACGTTACTCTTTTCTTTCTTCGCTTATTTCAGTTTTTCGACTATAATGATCCACATTCTGAGATAAATTATCTCAGAAAATGGATCATTAAAAGAGGAGCTTGATATTATTAATTAATAGAAAGCTCCTCGTCTTTATTCAAATAAAAACCGTTCTCATTCTCAACATTTCCAACTTCAAAAATGTTGAGAATGAGAACGGTATTCATTTCAATACTCGTCTTCTTAAGTAATATAAAGAGATCTACTAAACTTGCGCGGGCTGCGTTATTGTTTCGCTACAATCTCGACCGAAATGGAATCCTTTGGGAAGATAATCGGCGGCGACGCATGCCTATGCCTCTTCATCTTAATCCCGTTCGAGCATGAGGACTTCCACAACTCTAGTAGTCTTGCCGCCGGGTTTAGGGCCTCCACAGCTGTAGTAGTTCCGCCGCCGGGTTTAGCGTTTAGTCACGTCAAGAACATCAAGGATATTGAATTATTATTTAAATGATCAAGACAGAGTAGGTGGACCACGACCAGGTGTCGGATGTGACAACTATTGTGTGACAACTACCTCTGATTACGAATCATTAAGGAAATCCGTCGCGTGCGCGCCAAGCGAGGAACTTCCTAGTTATATAACGAAGTCGCTTATGTCCCTATTTGTATATGGATCGTATAGTTTGTTTATGTTTACGATCCATTTCTTCTCCTGTGACTAGTACTGCTCGAAAACTCAAAATAAGCGAATGCGAATAGTATTATGAATGAATGAGTATTCGCTTATTTTGAATTTTTTCAATGTATGGTGAAGAATAACGAACGAAATGGTATCTAGGTAGTTCTCTTATTTAAGTCATTACATATTTCTCGCTTAAAGCAGTTTTTCGAGTAGAAAAGTAGCATACTTATTTATTTTTTATTTCCAAAGATTAGGATGTATGCACAAAAAGAAATCTTAACAAACGCGAGCAATGGAAAATTGACGATTGATGAGGTAGATGAATGCTAAAAATGAATCTGTGTCAGGTGAACTCCACCTTTGTCTCGTTTCATTTGAAAAAGATGTCTATCACCTAGTTATAAAAAAGAAGAACATTTATTTTCATGATGTGATTTAATTAATATTTCTACCTTCACGACGCACGGTCCTAGCAGGAATTATGCAAGAAAATCTCGCCCTGTCATCAATATATCGCAACAGCAAGCATTTTAGGATCACCAATGATGTCGCATGAGAGGACTCCTCCTGCTAAATGACTGACTGTCCACCTACAATGCTGGGGTGAATGTTCACATTATCTGACTGTCCTTCAGATGCCATTGCTTGCCCTCCTCCATCTGGGGACAATAAAAAAAAATGCACACTTTGTGTCCATGAGTGAATGAATGAATTCACAAGGCACGATGGACCGTGTCCTCATCAATTGGATTATTATACATAGTTCAATAATCTACACGCAGTGAATGTCTATGCACTGCTCACAACCAAGAGTCATTGGTTGTATGTGCCTAGCAGGTGCATAGACATTGATTTTTATTCGCTGCACCATTCTTGACCTGCGTTCGAGCATCGATCGAGATTACCCTCGACTCAAGATCTTCTCTAGCACAAATTGCATGGAGAACGACCTGGTGTTGTCATTTTCTTCTTCCAGATCATCATCAGCAAGATCATCATCAGCAAGATCATCATCAGCAAGATCATCATCAACAA
>JACKZZ010010091.1_pt1 | contig 46635 bp, 29 predicted proteins | sample 8027871 | NCBI WGS metagenome assembly JACKZZ01 (sample SAMN15724774, study PRJNA655200) | protist metagenome | isolation source: fluorescence activated cell sorting (FACS) single amplified genomes of... | place: USA: West Boothbay Harbor, Gulf of Maine | collected 2000-07-19
GCGAGCAGTCGTTCGCATGCATTTTGTATATTTCAATTAGTAGAGAAAGACACTAGTCAGGCAGGTACTGCTGCTGCTTGTGATGGTGAAGAAGTACTATTGGGCTGCTTTCGTGTCGTCGATCTTGCCGGTAATGAACGCTGGGAAGATGCAGTAGAACACGATGCTAAGCGTATAGTAGAGATGAAAGCTATTAACTATAGTTTAGGAAATTTGAAGGAATGTGTAAGACTTGTTGTCAAAGCCACGAATTGTTCCACCACCACGAAATCGAGTAGTAAGCTGTACATCCCGTATCGGAGAACGAAATTGACACTACTTTTGAGAGATCTTTTTGAACCAAATGATTGCAATAATAATCAAGGTCTTCGTTGTTTACTAATTGCTCATCTGAGTCCACTACGATCGTCGTTGAAGCATAGTATGAATACGTTGAATTTAGCCAGTAGTATCATTGCAATAGATGATAGAGCATCTAGCGAGAAGAAGACATTTACAGGGCCACTTGCTTGGTCACCTGAGAAGCTTAGTTCATGGGTATCAACGTTAGATAATGGTAAATATGCTGATATAGCAGCTTCTTTTATGCTTACAGGTAAGCTATTTAGTGTAGAGTGGATAGGTCACGTTCAACGCAGAACAGTGGCAGCTGGTGGAACTGAAGACGATGGAACAGCAATATATGATGCATTTCATGAAGAAGTAAAGGGATTTAAAGCAGCAGCAGCAATGTCTATGACAAATAAATCCAAAAAAATCCAAGGAAGTAAAGCTGCTGGGGCGGGAGTGGCAGCCGCGATGATGATCAACGAGAGCTGTGGATCGGCCTTTCCCACCAATATGTCATCTAATGTAGTAGTGAAAAGTGCAAATAGTATAGTTGCTGCTCGTAAGGCAGAGCGTGCACGTATGCGTGCCAAGTTTGCATCATCGTTTACTGATGACAATATCGTGGTAGCCGCACAACACACCTCCTCAACACCTACAGAGCTGAATGGAGCCAATACAGAGAGTATAGTAAACGTGAAAGAAATTGCCAGTGCAGTTGTTGAAAACATGATGCCTCCAACTGTATTGACTTTTCAATCTCTGACCAAGTCAACAGTGGAAGCAGCCATGGAACAGGCCCTCATGGCACTATCAAAGTGATGGTAATTTTTGTGTAAGTCGTCAAGTGAATGTATAGAATTAGTCCGCTGCACACCATATCCAAATCAGATCTTCTCATTATGAGCATAGTCATTCATTTATTCAAAACTCTTGTTCAGTGCTAAAAGATGAAGCAAAAAAAAAAAAGGAATTGTAATTTATTTATTCTACTCGATGACGTACGTGGGGACGTTTCGGTCTGCCCTGCAGGACTTGGGGAAACTGGAGCCCTATTATGTCGTTCAGTTACAGGATACAGTAGTTGTACACACAGAAAAGAGTAAAAAGTGGGAGTTCTGGAACTGCATCGAGTGAGAGCATGTTCACTGAAACGAAGTACGCAAAGAAACCCTTCATCCCTGGGCAGCCACGAGTGAGTGGAGAGCGCAAGCGCTGGGTGAAGAAGGAATCAGCAAATATATTGTTGAATAACTTACGCGCAAGAGAACAGACAAAGGTGTCCTTATTCACGGAGCGTGCGCAACGATTAGAACTAGTAAATAAGGAACGTGAGCAACGTTTGGGCAAATGGCTGACGAAAACAAAGACATCACCATTTGCAGTTGATCTTGTAGCAGAAGACGAGCGTATATACGAAGAGAACCAAATTCGTATGCGAGAAGAATCAGAACGACGCGCTAATGTCGAACAACGTAAATCCAAAGCTAAGAATGATATTATTTTAAAAGCTTTAAGTGAGTTTTCTGATTTAGAGTCCCTTCGAAGGGAAAAACGGGCTATTATGGAAGAGTAGCAACGCTTACGTGCACTTCTTGCATTAGAAAAAACAACGGTTGATAACAAAAGTGATCGTTTAGCAGCAGAGCGTGCACAACGTCAGCGTGGCGCTGCGCGGTCTTTACACCGACGAGATTTATACAAAGATTCATTAGATCAAATTGTGAACGAAGAATCGCAAGCTCTACGAAAGAAACATGGTTTGCCTTCAGAGAATAGTCAAGCTGATTTTAGGGTACCAATGGAACGCCGTCATGATGGCAGTTACGTACTATAACTGCAGCGCCATCAATGCGAGCATGCACTGCGAAGGAGTTGGAAGCATATTTGTGTAAAATTTGTATATAAGCATTATAAACATCATTTTACTTTGAATTACACTATTATAATGTATTAATTTATGATTTGGAGCTAGCTCACTATTCCATTATTACTTTCCTTGGTAAAAATCGATTTAACTGAAGCAAAATCCCTCGGACCCAAATGAGATTGCTATCATAACTGATTTACGTAAAAGTTGTTCGGATGGATATCTTGGTAATTTCAACAAATTAAAGCATGTTGCTGCTGTTGGCAAGCTAGATAATTCGGAATATGGTGTGATATTGATAGTAAACTGAGGCTTCAATTGATGGAAACCGCCAGTAGGCACTCTACTGCAGCCAGTGCAGAAACGCAATAGCAGGCCTCTATCAGAGTCACTAAGATCGTCGACTAGTTTCCAAAACCATGCTGTGACCTGAGCAGCAGATGTATCCCCAAAACCACGACTATTATCATTATTGACAGTAAATTTACGCCAGTTATTGGGGTCAATGTAGTGACTACCAGTCATTAAAATATAAAGATCTTGAGCTGTAAAGAGTGATAGTACCATACTTGGGACTATTGAGAGCATACCTTCTCTTATGGCTCGGGCTTGATTATTCATGCGACCATTCATAAAATGCTTAGTTAGCAGTTCAACATATTGATCAACATTTGCTGCAGTAACTTCCATGGTAGCCCCTCGAGGCACCAGCTCTATTTCGCTTGAGTCACTTTTGTGGTGTTCCACATCATCATCTCTTGCAGCTGTAAAATATAAATCTAATGCAGAAACTTGCTCTTTATTTTCTAACATCCATATAATACTTTGATGAAGTGCTGCGTCATACGACGCAAGATCATCAAGTGTGGGTGAACTGCCATTTGGACTGATGGCAGTACTATCAGCTGTAGTATTCTGCTGATTGGATAAGACAAGTTTCCAAAAATATAAAGGAAGATTAATACCAAGAGTACAACCAAGATTTTCAAATGTATTTTCCATTCGGCGTAGCATGAAATGCCCTATAAGTCTTCCACAACAATAAAAAGCTTCGTATCTCGCAATGGATTGTCCAATGGGCAATGGTAGATAAACATCACCTCCTTCGTCAGGTCTATAGAATAATTTGGTAGCATCTACGTTTGTTGCTTCTATACTCGTTTCCCCTTTGATTGATATCATTTGCTTACTCACTGCTTCTAGAAGCTCTCGTTCAACACCTTTCCCAAACCCAATTTCAGCTTTGCCTCCATATTGAAATATCACAGTTTTTAAGAGAAGTCGTGCACTTTGTTTTAACATAGAGCTTCTACAGACAAGAGATGATTCATTAAAATTTACGATTGTAGAAGTACCATCTTTGGAAAGAATACTGTTACTACTCTTCTTGACTACTTGACTACGGGTACTACTTGAGCCTTTCGTCGCCCCTTTGAACTGATTCTTCGTATGATAGGCGCTGGCACCTGGAGCGGGTGCATCCACGGACCCCGGAGCACCACGCATCGATTTTGCTTTGCTACTACTGCTAGATCCTGCTTTAGAGGAGGAAGGAATGACTGCACTGTCAATTGTGGATTCCTTGGCAGCAAATGAACGGCAGCGTCCCGTCAAAACTTCCACCAAATTTCTCCATGTAGATGATTCTCCACGATGCAAGTAAACAGTAGCATTAGGAGATTCATCTCTAGTAAAAGAATTATACGCCATTGGATCAAATATTGCAAATTTTTCGTTAATATTTTTACTTTCTTTGGAGAATAAAATGCATGCCTTCTTTGATATTGATAACTTATTATCGACATTTATGAGGGCAGGATAACCGAGTATAAAGCCAAGTTCCTCATCAAGCAAAGAAACATTCTGCTGTATGATATCATTCAAAAGTCCTCGAAATTCAGGTATTGTACCAAGTGCCGTAATCATTTTACGAACTCGTACTTTAATGCTATCATGTACTGCTTGTAAGCTGCTTCTAACTTTATCTTTTGACCTCTTAAGGATCTGATGCATTCCAGATTCAGTATCAACTTCTGTATCAGATGCAGCATAATTTGTAAAAAACCCATCTGTACCAGCTTCTTCACTATAATCACTGTCACTCTCATAGGAGTCACTACCCTCATTTTCACAAACATCTTCATGTGCTTCATGTGCTTGTTGCACGAGAGTGCCGAGAAGCCGCAGCTGTTTCACTGCTGAGCTACTTGTACTTTCCCCACCAGAACTACTGACTTGCAATAAGGCTAGTGCACAATGTACATTCTCTGTCATCAAAGCATATAAAAAAGGGGTCCAACCTTGCTCATCTTTTGCCAATACATTAGCACCGCATGATATCAGTGCCTTGATAACAGTAGGTGAGGAAAGTGAAGCAAAATGCAATGGAAGGAGCCCACCTTTAGGTGTTTGCTGATGAAGAAGAGATGGTGCTAGGCCACATAAGTGCTCCACAAATGTTGCCATTGGAAGTGTGCCGCCATTATTTACATGAGTGTGAGTAGAATCCTTCGTCTTCGAAGGATCTGGTTCAACATTGGTGTCCATTACCAGCTTCTCTGCACACGTAAGTAAAACGTGATTTGGTGGCTCATCATGGTTATCATCTTCCGATGCAGCCCAATGTAATAGCGTTTGTCCATCGCTAGAAAGTGTACGTTCAAGAACTCGTATTAACTGAGTAGATTTTAAATTTAATTTTTCCTTCACAGCTCGTTTGTCACTAATCTTGCGTCTTCTTTGTATATCACTAATGTTTCCTGCGCTATCAGGGTACTTACTTCGAAGCGATAAAGCAATATCAAGACTACGCAACGCAACTAGTAAACCCCATGAACATTGTGGATTGGTGACTTCGAGGAGCACTGGTTCTGCATGTTGCGGATAGATGGCTCTCAGCACCGATAGTACATGAACAGGAGTGAAGTCGCAATAGAGCTTGACTATACTTTCTGCATTACCAGATGTAAGTGCATGCAATACAGGACACCTCATTTGTTCTTCTATGTTATATACCCCGTCACTTACATGTTTACTGTTGCGTTTGCGATTCTCCTGCTTTGAAGATGGGGCTCGTAAAGATTCAGAAGCAACGGGTCTACTCGATCTACTCAATCGACGATCCCCCGCTCTTAATGCAATGAGTGTATGTGCATCAAGTGAAATGTGAGCGTCTTTCCATCCAAGTAGATCAATTTCAAGCCCATCATCTGAATCTGATGATGAGCCATCATTTGCTGAAGTGGGGTTGTCAGGTGGCACGACGCACTGTCTATCGTCTATGTCTAAACTAAGGATGGCTTCAGAACAGTGTAAAGCAGAACAAGTTGCTGCATAATATAATATATCAAGTAAATCAATACTACATCCAGCACTATATTGCAAATGTCTTGGAGAACGAGCTTTTTGTCTTGCATGCTTTTTTGCTGCGTGCAGTTTGCCGACCAATCCTTGTGCATTATCCGTTCTGATGATGTCCCATATTTCTGAAGCAGGCGAAGGAACAGGCAGAGTAGGGTATCCTAGTGTATTGTTTAGCGCTGGAGCAGGTACAAAACTGCTGCTTATTTGAGCTCCTTCCACATCTTCAGACTCCCATGGAAGTAAACCCGTTTGAACGGAACCTCCTTCTACGTTTAGCAGCTGCGTCTCGATATCTTTCAGTACTACACTGCGTTCACTATTGTCACTATCACTCAATTCTACATCACCACTTGAATCAGAATCGATAACCATATTACGGCGTTTCTTTTCTTTATTAAGACGAGCTTGGTGCTGTTCATCTACTGCGAAAGACTTCAATGATTGTGATGAAGGTAGCGTTTTTTCTGACGGCAGCTGCGAGGAACCCGATTCATCATCATCCCAAGCAAGTTCATCATCTGAAGATTCATTTATTACCATAACAGCTTTTGCATTGGTCTTATTACTCATGTCATCATCAGGAGTCTCTCTGATACGAGATGGGTGTATTTCCATCTCTTCATCGAGATCAGGGCAATATGCGATCAAGCGACCTTTCTCCTTGCCTATTATCTCCACAAAGCGCCATCGGTTATCACCACATCTTGCTTGTGGCTTGATGAAATCTGTAAATTCACTTTGAGGCAGAAGTCGTGGTTCAGCTTTTGAAAGTCGCTTTCGTTTCATTTCACAATTTCTTTTTTATATATTTTACAACAACATGCATTTACCCAACTTTACACAACACATAGCATTTAATTTCTAGTCTTTGGGTGAGGATCTTCTTCTTCTTGTTCTCTAGTGGTGAGAGCCGGCTGGAAATCCAAAAATGTAGAAATGAATTTAAAACTAACTACACTAAGATAGTTTGAATAAATGTTGAACTTTCACGATGCTATTGTATATGAGGAAGATGTTGAATTATTTAGAGGAAACAACTGGTTGAATTCATCCACAATACATTTCGCATTTGAGTTGCTTAAAGCTGATTATGCATGTAATGAGCCTGATCTCGTTCATAATTTGGAATTGATGGATCCATCTGTAGTGTCGTGGATACACTTCAGTATAGAAGAAGATGAATATAGTGATTTTATGGAGTCATCACAACTCTTGTCCAAGCACTGGTTGTTCTTACCAATATCTAATGCTGCTTCATCATTTGATAGTGGATCACACTGGTCCTTACTCGTTGTTAATATGCAACCAAAGCAAAGTGAATATGCTTATATTGGATATGCATATGATTCAATGGGTGGACATAACGATAGGGCTGCTTCTGCAGTGTTCGATGCTTTGAGTAAAGTTCTTGATTCTGCTTCTTCTGATAGAGATCGTTCTAGTACTAGGAAGAAAAGACTGGAAATGATGGGGTCTTTATGTCCTCAACAAAGTGATGGTTTTAATTGTGGTGTGTACACCATATTAATAGCTGATTTTTTGGCCAAGATTGCCATCAAAGATTTGCAAAAGTCAGCATGTGAATCAAGTGAAAAAGCAGCACAAGAAACAACCACAGAATCTCTACGTGCATATTCAACTGGTGACACCTATTGGTTAGAGGATATGCGCAAATCTATCATGCGATCGACGGCAGATAACTTCCGACGTGATGTGTTGATCGAGATCGAAGAGATGAGAGCTAAGAGCCCTGCAGCATGAAGCTGGTGAAGGAAAGGTGGTACTTTCGCATAGAAATACATTTGTTCATATTGTAAAAATATTTATTTATTTATTTGTTGGTGACACTAAAGCGATAACACCATACCTATGGTATAGATAGATCAGCTTACCCTTATTATTATTATCATCATGCAAATATGCGTTCACTTGAGCCTATTCATCTAGTCATTTGGTAGATTATGGGTTTTCAGCCACGTCACAATATTCCCAGCAGCATCGCCGCATGTTCACGCATTCCAAGGACAGGGCGGATCCTGAGCACGCAACCACTGCAGCACCTCCAGGTGACCATTTTCAGCGGCAGAACTGCATGTTTCCTCATCCCAAGGACAGGGCGGATCCTGAGCACGCAACCACTGCAGCACCTTCAGGTGACCACCCACAGCGGCATAACCGCATGTTTCCTCATTCCAAGGACAGGGCGGATCCTGAGCACGCAACCACTGGAGCACATTAATATCTACTCCTTCATAGACAACGGCTTCACATAAGAGCGCGTCACAGGGCATCTTCATCTCATCACAGGCCCAGCGAATGAGCTGCACTGAGGAAACATAGGGCAGGCGCTTCAAGATACCTTCCGGGATCGATTGATATTCGTCTAACTCTTGTACCTGCGTGGCTGCCTCTATTCTTTTGGGCATCCTTTCGAACGCCAAGAACATCTTACATACCCTCTTCAGAGGCTCGAAACCTGCTTGGGTGAATTCGAGGATGCTTCTCTGCATCTCATACGGAAGGGAGCACAGATCGCGCTTGAAAGTAGTGGAACTCATTAAATACCTCTTTTTGGGTATGTGTGCTATGTTTCAGATATGTTACACTACTACCTGAGGAGCAGTGATCGTCGCCGCGGCGTGCGTCTCAGCGTCTCAGGTCACAGCCCAGAAAAGCAAAATTCCCCCTCGTGCATTCCCAGCGTATTTGAGGTGCATTTGCACAAAGCACCCCCTACAAAAACTATGAGCTCTTTGCGCTTGGCGTTGAAGTTGAGTATGGAGCCTGAGGCTCCTGTAGCTGAGCCAGAGCCAATCCAAGTCAAAGCCCCTGCTCCAAAGAAGCGCAAAGATCCTGACTCATCACATGATGGTGGTGATTCCAAAAAGAGTCGCTCAAATAGTATAGTGTCTAATGCAGATTCAACTACATCAACACAAACAAAGAAGAAGAGTTCTAGCACTCCTGCAGGAGGCAACAAAGAGACAAACACTTCATCCTCTTCAAATAAATCCAAAAGTAGTTTTAATCCAGGTAACAAATCTGGTGGTACTGACAGGAAAGAAAGGTCCGGTTCAACTACCACAGTACCAGTGAAAAAGAGCGGCCAAAATCAATGGACGAAAAAGAGGGAAATGGAAGCAGCGGCAGCTGCAGCTCGCGAAAGAGTGGATGACGGTGGACATGAATCAGATGCTAGTCGACAAAGCTCTATTTATAGCAAGACTGGCGACGGTGGGGAAGTATCAGAAAACCTACCAATTAAGCCTAAAAGTCATAAGAAGAAGGAAGTGAGTCCTAATGGAAGCGAGGATGCGGAAGTTGCTACTGTAAGAAAGTCACATAAAAAGCGCCCTCTTGCAGCAGATAATACAGAGCAGGATAAAGACAACAGTGGTGTTTCTACTGATAGAAAAGCTTCTGATTTGGATGAAAGCATGATGAGTCCAAGTGCTGATCGATCACGACAACGTTCTATTTCAGAGGGGGAAACAGAGGAGGCCCATACCCCCCGATATCAATCATCTCGTGCTGCTGCTCAAGTTGCAAAAGAGAAAATCAGTAATAAAGGCAATCCAAAGTATGGTATAATTGAAGAACCAATGCCTGATAGTGAGTTCACTGCAGGGGCGTACCGGGCTCCTAGTCGCGGCACCCCTAAACCACAGTCGAGCAACTCTTCCTCAAAACCACAATCAAAAGCAGAAAAACTTGAAGTTGGTTGGGTACAATGTGATAAGTGTGACAAATGGAGAACAGTACCACCTTCAATAGATACTGAAACCTTGGCCGACGACTGGTTTTGTGAAATGAAAGATTGGGATCCTGAAAATGCAACGTGTGATGCTGACGAAGACGTTGATCCAAATGATCTTTTACATGATGATAATAATAATAATGATGATGATGATGACGATGCCCATGTTGGTAGTGATATGAATGCTACTACAGAACAAGTACCGAAATCTAGGAATAAAAGTAGAAGTAAAAATCGCAATTCTACCGGTGGACGTGGAGACGTTTATGATGAGAGTAATTATGGTATTGGCCCTGACGGAAAACCTTTATCACTACCTCCGTTACCTGTTGTGACTATTGAATGGATAGCATGTAGTAAATGTGATAAATGGAGAACATACCCATCTGGTATGATCGATATAGATCCAGAAAATGATGATTTTTGTTGTCAAGATAATACATGGGCACCCCAGTACGCAGACTGCAGCGTCTCTGAAGAAGATGAGACTACTGTTGTAGCACTTGCAGAGCATTATGCATTACAAGAGAGAAACAGACAAATAGCTGCTGCAGCCCGTGCAACACTAACAACAGAGCGCTCACATCGCGGTCAATCCCGATCAGGGGGAAGAGGCGGTTACGCCAATGAAGATGCAGCAGCTGCAGCAGCCGCAGCAGCTGCTGCTGCTGGAATGCAATGGGTTCAATGTGAGCGCAAAAGTTGTAATAAATGGAGAAAAGTTCCAAAACATATCGATATGACAAGTTTTCCGCCTAAATGGTTTTGTGAGTTGAATACCTGGGATCCAGATCGTGCATCGTGCGACATACCCGAATCAGATGATGAAACCACTGATCCTGCTGCAGCTACAGTGCGTACTTCACTAATTGCTACTAATAGCAAAGGGCCCGGCACTCTATCTTATCGTCGCATTATATTTGGAACAGATGGTAAAGTTCGCCCTGCATATAGTGAGAATGGCTCACGTACCTACGGTATATTTTCTCATGTGGAATTGAATAAGCATGGTGAACCAGAAAAAGCAGAACCTTTACGCACTATGAGCTATTGGTGGTCCGAACAATTGAACGATCCAAATGGTCCTTGCACTAGAATTCACTCTACTAAACAACAGTCTGTACCAAGTGATGGTACAGGAACTGCAATCAAGGACAAAAACGATAATGATCGCGCCAAAACATCGCGATCCCCTCGCAATGCATCGACACGCTCTGATAGTGTGGGTGACACTGAAGGAGTGAGTCAGTCAAAAGGCACACCTTTCAGCTCACCATCTCCTAAAGGATCTAGAAGTGATTCTATTTCCGGTGGTACAACTATTGGACAAAAATCTAGCCCCTCCGCTACAACAACAGGTCCTTCAGCTTACGTCGGTCCAGGTTCGGGAGACCCAGAAGATGAAGTTGATGGCTTAGGTGTAAGAATTTTACTTGATAGAAATAATAACAATGGTTATACAAATCATTTAAATTCATGTCAGAGCAGAGATTTCGATCTTCTGACGGCTTCTAGAATGGTAGCCGGTTATCAAGATGCAAATCCAACGAAATTTTTAGGAAGTTCATCAAAGTTTCATAAATATCAACAAATAAATCGCCGTATTACTGCTATGGAGCGTGTTATGTATGAGGATAGTGTTGTGCGATCTTTGCTATTAAGTGCAGCTAGCACAGTTGGTAAGGTACCATACTCGTCTGTGCGAGACTCTGATCCTAGAATAACAAAACCTGCACAACCAATAATACCAGAGGATATTAAATCTCGTCGTAAAAGGCGCAAAGCATCACGAAAAGAACGAGAGCGTAGAGAAAATGTAGGAAAAGAGCATCAAGAAGAGTCAATGGATGTTGAAGATAAAAAGGGAAACATCAATGAAATCAATAACAATGATGGTGCGAAGATAGAAAGATCTGGTTCAAAGGCTAAAGAAAAAGATGATGACACAAGCGATAGTGGTGAATCTGATGAGTCATCGGATGATGAACCAGAACCCCTTGTAAGCACTGATTATTATGGACGTGGTGGAGCCACTGGGAGTGTGTCGTTGCGACAATTATTGAAATTACTTCAGAGTGCCACATTCCACCACCCTGAGATAGAATTATGTAGATCATCCATTGAAATGGACAAACTTCGCACAGTAGTACATCGTTTAGAATTACAAGGTGAGTGTTTTATATCTATGAGTACCATCGGTGAGCCTTGTGTGCATTCATTACCTGTGCATTGTGGACACCATGTGCAACCACCTGCACCTGAACTAGCTGTAGCGGAAGGATTTCCATTAGCAATGCGTAAAATTGTATTAAAAGCAAAGACAGCAAAACTTACTAGTAGGTATACACAGCTGGTGCCAGGACAGCAACAAGTGCAGCTTCAAGCATGCCCAGCAGTGGCGAACTAGGTGGCTGCTTCCCGTTATACAAGATGTGCATATCAATTAATTATTTAAATATCACAAATGAACACTACTCATACATTATTTATTATACTTTCCTCCATTTTCTTTCTGGTGTCGAAGGCTTCGAACTGGTGGGAATTAACTGTTCCACAAATACAGGGGTGGAGGCCCGAGAATTCAATGTGTCAATTTTTACTGAACTATCAGATTTATTACTTAAACTAGTCATACTGTATCGCTGTGATAAAGTGTTTACACTCTTATTTTCTCGAAAAGAGTCACATGAAATAGCTCTTAACTGTGATTTTGTATAAATATCTTCATAACCTACAACATCTCTGAACGCTCCGGTCACGGTACTACCACTTACTTCACTATGTACCTGACGCGTGATGACATTTGGTGCCATAGTCTTTCTAGGCAACAAAGATGTCAATTCTGGCTTGATATATCTCCAGCGATTATGCATGACATCATAATCATCAATTTTGGGGTTAAAATTGCTGGCTGGGTCTTTGATAGTGGTGGACAACGGTCGGGCAGTATCCTTGGGGTTGTGGCTCCCACCAGTGGACAGTCTACTTTCGCTTCCGTTGATATAGTTACTATATTTTCCTGTAATAGAGAACTCTTCCGCTAACACTTCACGCACAGCAGGCGCTGTGACATCCATATCACCACCTCCGCCCTTTGGATTGTCTCTGCCACGCAGGGTATGTTGCCAGCTTTTTGCAGCCATTTCTCTCTCCAGTGCTTCACGTTCTTTATGCTCTTTAATCATACTGTCAGTACCATTCAATGGGTCCGATACACTATCTGTTTCTTCAAGTGCAATGCGATCTTCTTCTACCAACTCTTCTGGGTGATTCACTGCTAGATACCTCTTGACCTTTGCTTGTGAATCGGCACGGTCTTCATCGACATCACCTGTATTTAATAATGCATGAAAAAGCACTTTACGGCGATATTCTGTCATTAGCGTATTTGCATTGACACCTGCTGCCCATCGATTATCTTTATCATATTTTGATATCACTTCTACAGCATTGGGAAATCTTGCTGTTTTATATACTTCTTTTACAAATTTATTTCCGCGTCTTTTACTACGTTGGTTCTTTACGGGACCAGTAAACATAATATTGTCATTAACTTCTTTCTCTGGCACTACTGACATACTTACACCATTCATCAAATGTTTATATATTTGCTCCTGCCTGAAAATCTCTTCGGCAGTATCAGCCATCTTATGATTATGATGCTTCAAATAGCCACGTAAATCTTTTTCGCGCGCCAACTTCATACCAGACTTGTTGTCTTTGATATGACTATAACTACGATATTGCAATGGTTCCATCTTCTTAACAATAATGATGGTAAGATTTCTGTAACAATGATGGTAAGATTGCGTGCTAAAACACGTTTTATACAACAATTTAGGTAGGCCTACAAAATAAAAAGGAGTTATGTATGCAAACAACTATTACCAAGTAGTGGAAAGGTACTTAAACCTTGCTACTGGGACCTCCCCGTTTCCATCATTCACACACGCCTCCCCGGTGCCGGCGGCGGTAAGCCAGGAGTTCCAGGACCAGGAGGAGTTAATTCTACCTCCGATATCTTGGCGTCTTGCTGTGTTAACCAACCATTTGTATCTATTTGATATGGGTTCAGGTGCCAGTAAGGCCCAAGTGAAAGCTCATGAGGTTGCTGGGAGTGTCAGGCCAAGCATAGAGTCAGGTATTGACTCTATTAAACATATTGCTCATGATGCTACAGAGAAAGCTCATAATTTTGTCGAAGCAGCTAAACCTCGTATTAGCGCCGCTACACATGCAGCTCATGATGCATATGATGCAGCTAAACCTCGTGTGGCTGCTGGAATTGCTGCAACAAAAAGTGCAATTCATACCACACACGAAGCAATCAGACCCCATGCAAGTGCTGCAAAGCATACCATTCTTGATGCTGCAGATAGGTATGGATATACAGATACTGACGGTGCTTTTGGTTACATGCTTCGTGCTTGGAAATCATCTGGGTCATCACATGTGATTAGGAAGATTGCAGGCCCAGGTAAGAAAGAAATTGCCCCTAAACTACTAAAAGCTATTCAAAGCGGCGACATGAAAGGCATAAAAAACCTTGTTCGTGATGGAGCTGGGGTCAACGATTTCTATCCTAATGAAGAATCAGATAGCGGAGTATATTCTTTGTTAGCTGCCGCTGGTTTGAAGTATTCGAGTACATCTATTTCTATTATGAAATTCTTGATAGATCATGGTGCTGACCCAAATTTAATGAATAAAATAACAAAAAAAACACCTTTACTGGCTGCTGCAAAGGAGGGTAATATGCAAGCTGTAACGGTTTTGCTCATGAATGATGCAGATATGAGTCATGTGGACGCATCTGGAAGGTCTGCTCTCATGTATTCCGTCATGAGCCGCTCACTTGAATGCTGTCAAGTACTTATGGATGCAGGATCAGATGCTTCTATGGAGGATAGTGTGGGCAAACACGCCTCTGCTTTAAGCATGGCCGAGTCCATGGACAAGAATGAGAAAAATGCTTTTATCAGTGTTTTGAAGGGAGAAAAGAAGCACAATAAACCCGAATCAAAATCTGCCCCAGGCGCCACAACACGAGTGAGAAAATTGGTGGGTATGTCAGACTTTGACAAGTATGTTACTGGAAAACAGGCTTCTCTAGTATCATTTTGTGCGCCACGGTGCGGATATTGCAAGTTGTTGGCTCCCATATATGACCAGGTAGCACATAAATTTGCGGGAAACAATGATCTAGTGATAGCAACAATAGACGCTACCGATGAAAACAACAAAGATATTGCTACTAAATACGAAGTGTCTATGTACCCTACTATCAAATTCTTTCCTACTGATAGTTCGAATGCCGAAGATTATGACGAAGAAAGAGAGCTAGATGTTTTCGTCAAATTTATAGAGAGGAAATTAAGTGAACCAACACGTTCTTCAGCCTCTCGTGCACCCCGTACAGGTCCACCGTCACTGGTGACAACATTAGTGGCTTCAGACTTCGATGAACATGTTAATGGCAAAAATTACTCCCTAGTCGCCTTCATTTCCCCATGGTGCGGTTATTGCGAGAAATTAGTGCCAGAATGGGAATTAGTAGCCAAGTACTTTGCTGGAAGCAAAGATAAAATGTTGATAGCAAAGGTAGACGCTACAGACCATATCAATGAAGAACTAACCATTAAAAATGAGATCGATCACTATCCTACTATCATATTGTTCCGTGGTAACAGTTCTAAAGGAGAGCACTACACATATCTGGCGGAAAAGGAGACTTTACTCCAATGGCTGACAATGCATGAGAAATTACCTCAAAAGTTTCTTGCAGAAGTAGCTAAGCAGAATGATCTCAAGACCGTGCCAGCTGCTAAGCAATGTGATCCCAAGCCTGCTCTCGCCTCTCGTGGAGATACCACTCGCAGTGTGGTAACTCATGCTAAAATTCCACAGGATATGCACAATTTGCAGCCTCGCGCACAACACCTGAGTAGACTTAGTGTGGCTGCAGAACCATTCAAGTGGATTGATAGGATAACATGGGCCTCTAGCTATAAACAAGATCCCATCGAAATCACCTATTCAACTGATGAAAGTAAATTTCCAAGCACAAGATGGTTTGGTAATAACTCAGAATTTAGTGAAGGAGCTTCCCGTATTTCATTTTCAGCTGACGAGACACTGCTATATATTCAGAAACGTGACCAGCAATTCGATGAAAATGACTCTCGTTCTTACCCACTAGTTGCTTTGGATGTTGAAACAATGGAAATTAAATTCACTGTACCTCCATCACCTATTGAAGAGGATGCACTTCCTCCAAAAGAGACATGGCAATTTTTGCCATCGGATATGGCTTGTGATAGGTGTAAGAATAACACCAGAAAGGGATGGTACATTTGCCAAGATTGTTATACATGTTTTTGTAAAGAGTGCTTCGACAAAAACGCTAAACATCCAAAAGGAAAGCCATGCAGTGTTCAAAATATGGTAGCTCATCTACCTCCACCACCAAAACCTGCGAATAGACCTCATCCTTTCCAATATAAAAGTGATTTCTATTTTTTGGGTGATGATAGCGAGATGATTTTGGGCCAAATAGATAGTGAGACATGGGAAAGTGATCCTGATTTTTTCAAGAAATGTCCTAATGCTCGAGGCGATTTGAAGAAGGCAGGTGTATCTGATACAGATATACGAGAATTTATGAATGTACAATACGTCCGATCTTGTAACCATAAACTTAACCCTGAAAGGCACAAGTGGACTGTGTTTTCTGCTCATACTGGTGATATCCTTTGGCCTGAAACGTACCGCCTATGTAAGGTTATTAACTGCGATAGGAATACGCTGGATGATAACTTGTATACAAACTCCGATGACAATGATAGAAGTTTTATCGTGGCCCCGCATGTAAAAGGACAACCAGATATCATTGCAATTTTACCGCGTGGTAAATTACTGGAAAGCAAACATTGGGCTAGACCTAAAGTTATCAATATTTACGACATTACCAATGACAAAATACTATCTCGCTTTACCAATGGACGTGGTCCGATTTTAGATTGTATTGACTCAACTATTTTGGAAACTATATTGCATCGTCGAAAGATTATTGAAGGTGAGCTTGACTTTGTAGGTCAATATCAAAGTGGAGTCTTTAGTCCAAATCAAAAGTGGCTTATAACCACATCTCTTGCTAGCGACTTTGATAATAATTTAAAAAGGGCAAAAGAAGGTTGCATTATTAGAACGTACCTTCATTTATGGCCAAAGAACGGCACAAAATGTGCCGGTACACTTCAATTCAGAAAGGATTATTTAGGGCAAGTTCAGCAATGGTTAGATAACGAACACTTCTGCATTGCAGATGAGAATTCAGATTTATCAGTATATTCTATCATCAAAGATGGGAAAAAGGGCTACACATTTCACATGGTGTACAAGACTGATCTCGTTACTGCTCCATCTCCCTTATTTGGTAATGCAACACCTTTTGGAACATTAAACAATGTAGACGGTAAAGAAGGAAAACTCATGTTATTTATAAATAGAAATGGCCACAGAGACGAAAGCGGGACATCACTGTTGAGTATGTGGAGATCACAAAAGGAATCCATCACTGTTGAGGGAAATGAGGAAGAGCACGCAGTCTGCCGTAAAGTGTTTGAATTTAATGATGCTGCCAAAGTTTTCCGCATTCCTAAGAAAGAATTTGGGTTTCCATGTGTTTATGAACTCGAAATGGATTTTAGAGCATCATCAGCTAAAGTTCCAAAGTCACTAGCGTGTATATCCCCTTCAGGAAAATACGTTGCTATGTGCGGTCATCGCATTCTCATTTGGAAAATGCACTATGGCAAAGATGCGGAAACGGAAAAATTTGCAGATACTTTTGAAGGAGAAACTGATGATAATGGCATGAGGTTTCACTTGGATCAACTGCATTTTCGCAAAGTCTGAAACTTGTGCTTGCAGCTGCTGGAAATTCTATCAGTTAAGTTCATATTATAGTGTACATAATATATTCCAAGAGCTCATATTTCTTTACATTAATACGTCAACACAAATAATTCTACTTTATGATGGTAAACAAGCCTCACACGCGGTAGCTCCCGCCGTGGAATATAGATCATCTGCACATGCGGTGCAGATACTCGCGCCGTCTAAACTGAACTTACCTTTTGGACAACTCTCACAATCTTGTCCGACTAAGCTATAAAAGCCTCCTGGACAAGGAATACACTCAGAAGCACCATATAAGGCACGACTTCCAGCTTGACAAGCTTGACATTTTGTTGCACCTACCAACGAATTGGGAATCGTACCTCTGGGACAAATAACGCAATCGAGTACTGTGGTAGAGCCGAAGATTGCATTCGCTGTGCCACTTGGACATAAACTACAGCTAGTCTGCCCAACCAAAGGGTTGAACGTGCCGTACGGACAGCTCTTACACTTCTTGATATCGCTATTGAAATACTGTCCAGCTATACACTCTTCTGCAGGATCAACTGTGGGTTGAGTAGATGGTGGCGTAGTAGTTGGATCTGGAGTGGGGTCCCCTTTGATCACAGTGGGTTCAGGTGTCGGCTGCTCTGTGGGTTGTGGTGTTGTAGGGCTGGGCGCTTCCGTTGGTGAATAAGACGGTTGCCAGCTCGGTGGCGGCGTAGGATTGTGTGTTGGAAATGGCGTTGGATATTCTGTTGGAACTTCACTTGGCTCCGCAGTTGGTGGCTCTGTTGGCGATACTGTTGGTAATGCACTTGGTTCTAGTGGAAGTCTCCCATTTGGAGGTCCCTTGAATACAGATGGTGTATGTGAAACTGAATTATATAATTGACTGCTGTATATTTTGGTAACTAAATTATTACCTATAGAGAATCCTCCTGTAATTCCACCGCCATATCGGCTGTCTCCATACGAGCATACATCACCCGAAGAAGTGAGAAATCCCATCGCTTTGCTTCCTGTAGCGATTTGTATAGGTTTAGTATTCATGCAACCCAAGTTATTCATATTGCTCGGACCAAACGAGCCTGCCCATGTATTACCCCAAGGAGCCAAGCCACCACCGTTAAGCTGAGCCAGGATAGCGTCTTTGCCTGATACTATTCCAAATGTAGTACCTTGAACTTGACTTGGAATTTTTATGATATAAGGAGGTGACCCCTGATTGTATATATAGTTCCCCCATCCTAACACATGCCCAGTATCTAATAGTGCAATGAACGAAGCAGAGGTCGCTTGAATATCCACCACACCTATAGCATTGCTCGGTGCTTGTCCACCATTCGTAGCCAAGCCCCAGCATGTGATCTGTCCATCATATTTTAAAGCACAAAATGCTTTATCTGTCGAATACAAAGCTTTAATATTGAAATTATTGCTTGGGGTTGTACCACCGTACACGGATTGGCCCCAACAATATACAGTTTTATCAGCTTTCAAGGCACAAAATGCTTCTTCACATGACGAAATACTGACAACGTTGGAGCCCGCACCTCCATCATAAACGCCACCATTATTAGTACTCCCTCCTCTTGATACTACCGTACCATCAGTCAATAGAAATGCAAAAGAGTATGCATTTGCGGTAATACTCTTCACATTACTGACAGATGCTGTAATTGCGACGTAACCATTATTGTATGTAGATCCCCAACATTGGGCTCTATCATTAGCATCAATTGCACAAAATGCATGCGCATTTCCAATGATGGATTTAACATTCGATAGAGGTATATTTTTGCAATCCCCGCCACTCTGTTGGACACCCCAGCAGTATACAGATCCTGTCTTCGTAAGAGCAGCAAATGCACCACCATTTGTGGATGCAATGCTTATAGCACCAATAGGCCCTGTCGGAAAGTTTGCACCCCCTTCGTTTGACGATCCCCAGCAGTAAACACTGCCATCACTTCGCACGATTGCCCAGGCCTGCCCACCGCCATAAACTTCGACAATGTTCACAAGCTCAGAAGGATCTGGATCCGAGCCACCACCAGAGTAGTAACCATGATATTTTGCGGAGCCATCCATTCTTAAACCAACGAAACCATCACTGGCTTTCCACGGTGTACCCCAGTTTACGGAAGTACATAGGATGAAGCATAAACAAAGTACATATCCTCGAAATTTTTTTAGGCGTAGCATCTGATCAAGTGTACCCGATCAGTGTACAATGCACATGAGCACGTCTCGTTTGAACCTCTTTTTAATAATAATTTAGTAGATTACAAAATAAACTACTGCAGACCGAAACACGACATCGATTTCTCCACTTACAACCCTTTTGAACCTCTTCCATAGATTCTGGAGCGGACGACGTGCGTCAAAACGGGGGGAGTAAAGACGAGCAAAGCGCAGTGGTTGATTGGTGAAAACCTAGAAAATCATGTCCGAACCTTTCTTGGACACGCTGAATGCAAAGCAGCTGGCCAAAGAGTACAAGACTTTGGCTAAGAGCATCAAAAACAAGGATGATGGTGTCAAGGTTGCTGCACTTGAGAAGCTGCTAGAAGACTGTCGTTATATGACAGATGGTGGTTGTATCTTGCCTTTGCTAGAAATAATTACACCTAAGAAAAAGACCCTAGATTTCTCACAAACGGCATTACAAAAGTTGCTACAATTTCTAACACTTACGCCCAAGGCCACACCTACAGGGGAAGAAGCTGAAGATGAAGCGGATAAAGCGGATATTCCAGCACTTGGTCGCATTAGTGAGAATCCTGCATTGGACATCCTTAAAACTGTATTTTCGATTTCTACTGAAAATGGTGATCAGCCTAACTTGGGTGCCCTCCAGGTCCTATCCGATATGATTGTATACAAGGACGAGGTGAAAAAGGTGAAGCCACCTAAGGTGAAGAAAGGAGAAACTCCACCACCCATGCCCAAAATTTACGACAGTGAGTTGAGTATTGCTCTTCGTAATGGTAGTATGAATGCATTGCATATTTTGATAAGTGCACTAGACAAGAATGAAGGGGAGCTTGCTGCAGCACTAGCACAAGTACCTAATTTGATTACCAACCTTTGTCAGAAAGTTAGTGATATTACTGCTGTACTTGTACCCCTTGTTGCCGAAGAGGCTCCTGAAAATGCCAATGAAGAAGAAGGAGAGGCTGCCGCTGAAATTGAAGTGGATGAAATGGATGAAGTGGATGAAGAAGAGGCCGCGCAAGATGCAGTTCGCAAGGAACGCGCTTATGCCACTGCGATGGAAGAATGTACATGGGTGCTTTCATCTCTTGCAGCTATGTTAAGAGTAAACAGTACAGCATGTCAATATTTGTTGTCAGCCCCGGCACTTGAAGCACTTCCTGCCTTGGTACCCATTAGCGACGCGTTAATAAATCCAGTTCTACAGATTCTTGATGCTTTGGCCTTACGATGTGATGTAGGTGAAGGGGAAATAAGTGGGCTACATCGTATATCAGAACCATTATTTTTCAATGTGCTGTTATCAATTGCACAAAAAGCCTCAAATTCTCTCAAACACAATTTGCTTCACGAGGAGGATGATGAAGCTCCTGCTGTTGACTTATGCCGAGAAGTGGAAAACCTAAATATAGCTGTTAGTACATTGACACATATGGCAATTCAACAAAGAAATACATCACGTTCGTTAATTGTATACACAACAGATAATGTACCAGATTTGTTAGTTAGTCTCAATCACCTGATTACTGATGGCACAATCTGGGATGTGGCAAAGAATTCTACGCATCAAAAGGACTTCGTTGATAACATATGCGTCTTATTAGGCCAAATTGGCCTTGCTGGTGAAGATTTACGTAGCAGTGCTTGCTCAAATGGATGCGTTACAGCATTAATGAAGATACTGACAAACAGCTCCAGCATAGCTCTGGGACACGTGCCACTACTGACTTTGAGAAGAGTTTGTGAGCTTGCGCTGTTACAGATTTTGTCTAAAGGTGTAAGAAATGAGTCTAATTCACAATTAGCTCAACGATGGGGGTCATGCCAAGCTTATTCCACCGATGAAGTTTTTTTCTCTGAAGTACAGACAAGCAGCAATGCGCCAGTAGAAGATGAGGAGGAAGCACCTGCGGAACCTGTTCTACAGTCTACAGCTTTTATGAATCAATTAGCTGCATTATTAGAAGATAATGATGAAGATAGTGATCTGTCTAATAGAGCTGTTCGCCTATTAGCTGCTGTAGTTGCTAGCACAGTCAATCCCTTGGCTTTCGTGCGTGACACACTCGCAATCAGTACAACCGTCACCTCGTCTCTCTCTGCCTTGTGTTGCAGTCGTGGGGCAGCTGTTGTACAGAAGTGTCTACCCCCTGCACCAGAACTTGCACCGCAAGCTGAAGCAGATACTGAAGAAGAAGTTATTGTTGAGGTAGTTGTTCCACAACCCTCGACTCATCTGTCAATTCCTCCGGAGGAATGCCTCTATTTGTCTATGAGTCTCATCGAAGTGCTTGTTGCTGTGCAAAGTGAGCACGTAGATGAGTTCGTGGTTGATAGTTATTTAAATCAAATTTCTGATGTTTTATTTGCATCGGGTCCATCTGTGGTCAGCAAAGACAGACAAGAGTTTTCTGTTAAACTTTATGATCCTCGAAGAGCAGTTGATGCTGTGGACTCGGACTGCACCGCAGCTCTTTTGAGACCTCTAGTCTTAGATGCATTAGCTACCGTCATTCATATTGATACTGCTGAACCTAAGGGTGCGAAGTCTCTTAGTATCTGTGCTCTTTGTGCTGATGCTTGTGTGAGTACATTGTCTGCAGAAGTTTCTTACGGTGTTCATACCGCAGAGCGGAATGTTTTTGTGAGTCCAGCGAAGGGTACTTTGCACGTATCTGTCTTAAACGCTGCCATACAATGTATGAACGCAATTGCATGCTGTGGTGCAGAAGGTATTAATAATGCACTTTCATCCCTTGTAAACTATAAGAAGGAAGGTGCAGTGCAATGTGGTGCTGTGGAGCACTTCAAAGCTTTCCTTGGAGGCGCTTCCACGGATGAAGTCACAGAGCAGCCTCTACCAGAACCTGTTGTTACTGGGGAAGTTGAAGGTGAAGAGGGCGATGAAGCACCAGCCGAACCCACTCCTGTATTGAGTGCACGTGAAAAGTGGGAACAAGCATGTGAAGAAGAGTGGATAGTGCCCTCCAATTTGGCAGATATTTTAAATACAAATTCTCTAGATTCTGTGCTTTCCACTGTAACAAATTTATGTAGCAAAGCAAATGTATGGCCAATGGTAACTATGGTCAGTCCTCTTATCGCAGTACTTGCAGGTCCACAATGCAAAGGTGAAACTGCTACTCATGTTGTAACTGCTGTGGCTTCGCTTCTGCGAGAAGTGGAGTCTGCTCAGATAGAGGGTCAGCAGGCAGGCTTGTTCAATGCTCTCGATGCATGCTTTACTGGTCTTGGTGGTATTATTGCTCTCGCGTCTGCTACCAGTCCTTATGGTACTCTACAAGAAAGCGCTACAAACGAGACTGCACACGACTTATTGCAATTCTTGGTCAACAGAGGTGCTAGCATTGCGGAAGCAGAGCTATCTCTTCCTGCAGAAAATGAGAATGAGGACGAAGAAGAAGCAGCTGCTCCTCCTGCACATATTGATGCATATGGTATATGGAAAGCATTATTAGATATCTGGTGTGATGATAGTCATCAGAAGGACGCAAATTCCACAGCCCTCTTAACCGCAATCCGTGGCGGCTTGTCTACTTTGGCTTGCACTCTTATCAATAGAGGAGCTGATGTCAATAGAACCGATAATCATACTGAGATTACACCTTTAATGTTCGCCCTTGTCCTTGGTCATTCTAAAGTTGTAGACGAGCTGATCAGTCACAATGCAGATGTCAATGCTATGGATACTGAGGGTAACACTGTAGTGAAGTACTCTTTCGCAACCATTAATCAGAGTAATGTTGATGCAATCATTACTGCCGCTACTGCTAATGGCACAGAGATTTTACAGTTCTACGGTTGTTCAGCGCTTACAGGAAATATAGTTGATGCTGGAGCTGATATCAAAGTAAGCAATAGTAGTACTGGTAATTGTGCAATCCATCATTGTGTTGGTCTAGGTGTCACTTCAGTGCGAATAGGAGGCCAGCATTGCCGTATTACCTCAGGTGCTTACATTGACGAAAGTGTGATATCTAACGAACAGATTTGTAACACTATGAAACAATTATGCTCCACAAATGCTGATGTGAATGCCGCAAATGCAGATGGTATTTCCGCTCTTCATATTGCTGCTGCTAGAGGTCACATAGAACTTATGCAATTGCTTGTCAATCTTGGTGCAAATCCTAATTGTCTTGACGGCAATAAATACTTACCAGTCCACCATGCTGCAGCTCGGTGCCCAAACAGAGCTGTCGAGGTCATTGATGCTGCAATAAGTCTAGGTCAATTTTGTGCTACAAGATCCACCAAATATGACAAAGAGCGTGATGAATTAAGTAAGGAGGATCGAACAGTTTACGATATTGATAAAGCATTAGATGATGTCTTTCTCCAAGCTATCAATCCGACTTGTATTTATGAAAAGCGCAATTCTTCTACTTCATTAGCATTAGCAACTACGAACGATGGTTTAAATCTACTACACTTGCTCATGGCTGGTGGCGCTTTGAAGGCTGGATCTACAGCTGACCTCAACACGCTTCCCACAGTTGGTGGTAAAGATGACCGCATGTCAGCTGTAATCACGCTACTCACACGTTGGCTAGAGGGATCTGAACGAGATATGGCAACATCGCTTATTACAGGAGTTTCTAGTAGTGGACTCAACACAATTCATGCAGTTTCTCTTTTATTACAAGGTCGCACGCCCCAGGTGGAGCTTACTGAAGCCCAAAAGCGCTCAAAAAGAATTAAATCTTACGAATCACCTGAGCTACACATCAAAGCTATACTTGCGTCAATACTAGATCAGAGTAGCTACAGTGCTTTGAGCACCCATACCACACCTAGTTTGGCTGCATTGGGTATTACTGAGTGGTCTCCACTCCACGGAGCCGTAGTAAGTGATAATTGTGATTTTGCTAGAGAATTGAGTTCCCAAGTTGATATGAATGCAACAATTAGTTCCCTTCTTAGCATTATTACTGCTGCAAATGCAACATTAAGTGAAGAAACATATGCTATGGTGATTGATGCGACTGCAGGTATGAGTGCAAATAATATTCAGAACTTGCAACCCAACCCAGTCTGTTCAGCTTGTGCAAATGGTAATGTTACAGCAACGCGTCTTCTGGCAAGCTGTCCTCGTTTTGATATCAATGGTCTTAATGAAACTGGTAATACACCTGTAGTAATGACAATACAGGCATGTATGGCATCAAATAACTGGGATCTCTTGGATGCACTTGCAATTGCTGCAGACCGTTGGGATCTTTCCAAAGGCATTGCGAATGCTATCGATCTTGCTGTAGATCAACGCAGTACTGAAGTTCTTGGAAAACTTTTTGCTTATCGTAAGAACGATGTATTGGAACGTATTATTACTTCTAAGACTGAAGATGCAATCACTAAACTTCTTGAACTAGAGCAAGAGAATATGAGTTTAGCGGAAACACTTGGAATTGCTCCTCCTACACTACCGAAAGAAATAATCGTGGTGGAAGATAGTGCTGTATCTGTGGCTCCAGAGGATGATGGTATTGCTGAGAGCAAAACGAGTGACGAGGAAAGTAGTGAAAAAGTAGCAGCATCTACTACTGCATCGATAATACCATCACTTACTGAAGAAGAGCGAAATGATATTTTGGCACGTCTAGACAAAAATGATGCCCTTCTGCGTCTCATGTTCGAAAATGGTGTAACTGAAGTTGTTGGGTCCGACTGCCATGCACATTCTTGCTTCAATGATGCAAAACTTTATAGAGATTTTTGTGCGGATGCTATTGCTAATGCAGCTAAAGCAGCTGCTGAAGCGGAAGCACAGGCAGCATTGGCCGCTAGTGAGGTGGAGGAGGTTGAGTGAGTTCGTCGTCCATGCCACGTCCGTCTGACCCTTACACACTGATTTGCAAATAGATAACCTAAAAAATGTACATATTAACGAAAAGAAATATACCAAATAGCACTGTTTACAATTTATACAAAATCTCCTACCCTACCTCTAATTAATACTCCCAAGATTATTCACATGACATAAGCCGTCTACCAAAAGCGAGTTACAGTTCAAATTCCATACCATCAACAAAGACATCATCGTCTCCAAGTACTTTCGATTTGCGGCGGCTACTTGTACGTGATGTCGATGCTACAGGTTCATGCCCTTCAAGTGATTCATTATTTATTCCAGGTTGGGCAGGTGGTGAATAAGTTGAACACGTGAATAGATACACAGTGCCAAGGAATATATCCTTATGTTCGCATCTATTAAACCCTGCTGACATGATCATTGACTGAAATTCTTCTGGTGGAGGGAAAGAAAAGATACTGTCTGCTAAATGCTGATATATATCTAGTCGCCCATCCGACAGGACCATGCCCAACACCGGCATTACGTATGCGATGAAACACGACACTGCAGGTTGCAGAAATCCGCCGAATATTCCCAGTTTATTGGGTGACATGAACTCTAATACAGCAATTTTACCATTAGGGTTGCTACTCTTTGTTACACGACGTACATGCTCTAAACCACTTTTTTGATCTTTAAAATTTCGCACACCGAACGAGATGGCGACTTTGTCATATTTGAGATCTTCTAGAGCCTCGCCCTTATCTTGTGCCTCTTTTTCCAGTAGTTCATATAAGTTATGAGCTGAGCCTATTTTCAGGGACACATAACCACTAAATATTTCTTTATCTCGCGCTATCTTCTTTCCAGCAACACGAAGCATCTCTACACTAGGATCAACTCCGATAATAGTAGGGGTGCTGCCGAACATTTTCCCATGGTCTTTCATTGCATGAGACAGTCCAATAGCTACATCACCAGTGCCTGTGGCGAGATCTAGCACACGATCAGTTCCATACACATCAAGCTCTCTTACTAACACATTCTTCCATTGATTATGCCACCCCACAGAAAGTACCTTGTTCGTCGAGTCATAATGTGAAGCTACTTTGTCAAACATATCAGAACTTCCCATACGCAAGGGCACACCCACAGCTTCCTCCTCTTTAATTACATTTATTCGTCGCTCATAGTAGCCTCCGAACACAAATAGCACCATTATGGCCATGAGAAAGTGTTGTGTAGACATTCTATTCTTCGACGACAAAATGCGCTAATTACAGCACAAATTCAGTAAATATCAATGAATGAAGTAAAGAGAATGCACTTTTATTGATCAAGTATGATTTTCGCGAATGAATGTTCATCTATAACCATGGATAACTAGAAAATACGAAAACCCACTGAGATGATGACGTCAATACAGTCAAGGACGTCATTTGACGCTTACAGAATACCAAGGGTCATACAGTGCACACAACGAAAGATTCTGTACTGAACTAGATTTTATACATAGTTTAAAATCTGCATATTGAAGTTGTTAAAGGGTGAATTAGCTGCATAAATTCCTTTCACGAAATCTGAAGTTGATTGGAGTGAATTGAGATTAATAAAGTGGTTTGTCATCAAGTACAGTATGCACGATATCTTCCATTTGATAATCATGAACACCATCGCATGTGTGATGGTTGTCTTCGTCTTTGTTGCTACATGCGCAGATGTGGATGCAGAAGGTTGGAAAGGCTGGATAAGCCGCTTAATCATCGAGGGTATACCAGAAGCTGTTTACGATGGAATTAGTGCTTTACTTGGAAAGGCTGTTGCAGAAGCTCTAGCATATGGTGTAGATTGGGTTATTAATAAACCGAATCCATTACTACAGATATTGTATCACATTATTCTCGGGGCCTGCCTGTGGGCCTGGATCGCAGTTGGTGAGCCTCAATTAGAGAATGGTGGCACTTATTTCATCAAAACATGGCCTAGAGGATGGCATAGCAAATGGGAGGCATATATAGGTGTCACTGCGTGCTTGGCAACATGGGTCTTGGCCAACACATGTGGCCCTGGCAAGATCACAAAGCAGAACTACAAGCGCTTCCTGCACCAACCGTACGAAGGGCTTATGTTTCATCAAAATAATACATGCAAAACATGTTTAGTCCAAAAACCTGCACGTAGCAAGCATTGTAGTTGGTGCAATGCTTGCGTACCCACTTACGACCACCACTGCATATGGCTGAACCAGTGCGTCGGTGAGCACAATTACAGGTGGTTCATGTTGTTTCTCATCGTCCATTCTGCTGTGTTCAATTACTTTGCTGTTATATTATGTTATATGATAGCAAGTCCTATTTACGAACGAAAGATATGGTCTTTGCGGATGGTAGATAGTAGAACAGGTATTGAAATTTCTCCTTGGAAGGCGATCTTCTACACGATCATGACGGAGCAGAAGGCTCTATTACTGATTGCATTTGTCGCAGGGTTATTTGGCTTTGCATTAACATTATTCTTTTTATATCATTGTTATTTATCATACACAGGATTTACTACAAATGAAAGCTTTAAATGGAATTCAGTACGCAACCTCCATTCATTTGCAGTGGAGTGTCATGAAAGGTACCTTCAACTCGAAGCATCTGCAGCAGCTTCTAGAGATAGTAATACTGCCAAAAGCAACAATATGGGCCCTATCATTAATCATAGGAGTGTCAGTGATCTCAAAACTGATGACGCGAAAGTGCAATGTGTGCATACTTCGCCCCCCCCCGAGCACCCGGCTGACATGAGTGGCGATGACTCTGATGATGATGACACTATGATGGTCTTTGTACCATCAGCTGAAGCAGATACAACATTGAAAGTATTACGTGAATTTGTTGATAATGAAAAAATGCCTCGTTACTGCCAGCTGCATCCAGGTGAGTTTCCGAAATACAGTCCGTATAAACCCCAAAGTATATTGTCCATGGTGTGGAAAATTGCTTTTCCAGCATCACTAGAAACTCATCGTGTCGATGAAATAGCGACGACAAGTAAGGATGATCCTACAGAACAGAATACAGCTGGACTTTCAGTTCATGAGCAATATCCAAAGGAAAGTAATGTCAAGAAAAGGACCAAGAAGGAAAAAAATCGTAAGAGGAAGACGCACTGAGTCGGGTGGTGAAGTTGTTGTAATGTGCACATTTGGAGAACTACTGTAATAATAACATGACAAACTTTACAATCACTTCTTTTCTTTACCACTATACACTTATAAAACTATACTAATACATACACGGCCACGAGAGCAGCACCCACTTGCGCCACATGAAACAGCACACTGCACCACCATACTTGCATGTGTACAGCCTGCCCTTGCATCTCCAGCTGATAGGCGAAGTGCAACCAAAGGCACATACAGCTTAACACAGTCACAAATGCAGCAATAACTATATGGGTGTGTTTGCGAACAATAACATCACACACTTTCTTATTTCCTTTAGAATTTCCACCATTATTCCCAGTCAGTGCCATGAACTGTTGGCTGAATCGTTCGGGTATCGCTAAAGGTATGAGACACAGATACCACGTGAAGTATTGCGCAGTGACTACCGCATTGAAGGCTACAAAAAGCATTGTCTGAACAAGAAGACACACACACAAGTTGCGTCTAGCAAGCTTTATAGCAGCAAAGGTGACAAGTACTGCTTGAGGTACAAATGATTGTGCCGTGACAGACACTGCATTGAGAGCGAAACCGCCAAGGGCAAGCACAGCATCTACATTTCCAGCACCAATTCTCCCCACTTCGTGTGATAATGTGTCTGTATCCACTCCAGTATCACATACAATCTCTGCAGATTTCTTTAAATAGACATCGTACCAGCGCACGCTGAAGTTATGCCGATGATCTTGGCGTTTCAAATGATATAATATGGCGTGTTCTGAGTAATCATCACCACTGCACACTAAGGAAGATACTGTGAAGTAGCATATAGCAATTATAGTACCACATACAAACATGAGAACAGGACGGGTCAATAGTCCTGCATCTCGGGACGGCCACGATTGCACTTGACTAGGGTATTCTTGCTGTTGTGGCACAGACAAGTATAGCAAAAATGCCAGTAAATAGATGATTGGATACATCCGTAAGTGAACAGCTAGTCCAAAAGTCATTCCTGCTACGAACAGTGTCTTGCTACTTCCTCTCCGGCGCCCACGCAGTACACCTCGCACGGTCAGTAGCACCAAGGCATTGGTGACGGCGTCAGAGCTGCCTCTCGTACAAATAACTGCAGAGAGAGGGTTAAGTGCCCATACTAGGGCCCAGCTAAGTGCATGCTTTTGTGCACTTATGACTTTCTTGTCAAGTCCCAGATCTCGCTCTAGAACGACGTCGTACACGAGCTTCACCAACACTGTGTCAGCAAGCACGAAGAGGATCTTGCCCCACAATGCACTGCCAAGTATATGATTCGGCACCAAAAGCAGTGCCAATAAAGGTGGATATCGATACGTAGGACGCTCATAGGGACTTCCACCATTGTATATCGCGCGAGCGGCATCATTGAACACATCATAGTCTATATCTGTGTAGCGCAGGCCAAGCCCCAGATCATCACGATCAAGCCATGCGCCAATCCCAGTCAGCAGAAGCCTCATCACCAAACCTACAGCAATAGCTGTCTGCAAGTCTGCTATTTGCAATTTCATTTATGCTAGAGATCTTATAAGGGAACTATTTTATACGTATTCTTTCACCTTCCAGCACAAGGCGGATCCAAATACATATATTAAAAAATAAAACTTTCTAATCCACAAAAAATGCCTTGTGTAGTGATTTTAGATGCTTCGTTTATTCGATGATGCACCACTTAGTGAGCTACACCCATCCAGATGTGGACCTCGTCGTACGTAAGTTTACTACAAACACCAACCCAAAGTGAGTAGAAGAGGAGGTGAAAGTATTTATTTAACACACTTCATACCTATACAACAATATCGATTGATTTGTATTCGATTAAATTTTCAGACAGTATACTTCAAATTTGAGGTATAAATATACACCTCAGAATTTGAAGAGTAGAGACATCTAGTTATGTTTATCAAGAAGGATCTTCGCAAGATAGATGAGATTCTCAACGATCCCGAAGATGCTAGAGAGCGCATGCTCTTACCAAAGAGAAGTAGTGAATTTCGTGGAAGTATAAAAGTTCTTTGCAAAGAGAACAATGCCAAGAAGATTGCTAACTTGCGAATGCTTAACCTTTATGAAAATGACCTCACCAGCCTCAAAGGCATTGGTCTATTAGCAAATACTCCTATTGAAGATTTGAATTTGGGATATAATAAGTTATCCTCAATTCCCGTTGAATTCGGTAATTTGAATACTCTAAAGACGCTTTGGCTAGACGACAACCAATTGGATCAATTCCCCATATGCTTGTGCAGCATCACAGGTCTAGAGATGTTGCGCCTTACTGGCAATCAACTACGCGACATACCACAATCTATTTGTGCATTAGAGCAATTAAAGACACTTGGCTTGGACAACAACAATCTAAGCGAATTTCCCGTGGGATGTCTGAAACTCCCAAAACTAGAGCATTTATGGTTGAGACAAAATAAATTGCGACATATTCCTGATAATGTAAATGAAATGGTTATACTTAAAACACTCAGTGTTAGCTCCAACCTGCTGCAAACATTACCAGATACTCTCATAGACATGCACTCCTTGGAGTACCTGTATGCGAATGGCAACCAGATTAGTGAAGTGAATGCAGCATTATGCAATTTACCCAATTTAAAAGAACTTAATTTAGGGAATAATGTCATCACACACCTCCCTGAGGAGTGGACTACAGTATGGGGTAGTATTGACGTATCACAGGGTTTATATATGGGTGTAGATATGGCAGTTGACGGCACTGCGGCTAGCACTGCTGCCTGCAAAGTCACTGTACTTGGGAACCCTCTATGAATAATGAGAGAAGCGTAGGTATGGCAATTGGCGCCAGAACTTATACAGTAGATTATGTTGAAACTTGTTTATAAATAGATGTGAATCACTAAACACAATATACATTATATAACTCTCCCTTCCCTCCAGTTTCCTGCTAGCAGTGGTTAGGATCACTAAACGAAGTATCCCACCAATCTTCATTCGTTTTAGCTACTTTTCGACTCCATATTCTTCGCCGTATACATTGAACAAGACCATCACCTGTAGGGTGCCAATAGTTAGAACGCATATCAGTGGAATACTCCCAACCATCGGGGTCAGTATCAGTAACACCTGTCATCCAATCGCGTACAACTTCCCATCCATCAGGAATTTTAGGACTTATTTCATCTATATCATTCCCAAATACTTTCCCATCTATGGTACTCCATCTTCCAGGATCTGTTAATAAAAAGTTATCTAGTGTACCCCATTCTCCGTTCCATCTGTGAAACTCGTAGATGTAATGTTCTTGCGTGTTTGCTGCTTGCTCTGCTGTCATTACTTCTACGCTTACAACGACACTGCCTTCTTCTTCACCATTTTCTTGATGGACAAGCTTATATTCCATATGAGACCTTTGATCTCCAATATTAAATCCTTTCAGATGCAAGACTGCATCTCCTATTGATACTGGCGCCAACACAGGTAAAAAATGAAATACATTCATAACAATTTTTGTACTTTGTAATCGACTCACTTGAAATTGAAATCGTCCTGGTGGAAACCACTTTGGATTGCGTGTATTGATTTTCATACTAGTACGCTGCTTTTGGTCGCCTTTCGATGGGTGACTTGGTACTACGCTCAACTCCATATAAGGGTCAGTATTGCTACCTAAATGATTTCCAGCTGGTAAACGTCTCATTTCTTTCACACGCACAACAACAATACAAACATTTGGATTGTGAACAGCAAAACTTTCACGCAAAGGCTGGAGCAATTCTGAAGGCCCTTGGAATGCCCATCTATTACCCTTAGAATTACAGCACCCCATCTATTGTTAAGAATTTATTTATAGCTGCTAACACAGCCAAACAAGTAACAACAAATATTTCTGCTACCCGGAATGAATGCAAATTGAAAAAGACGACGTCAACATTTTATTTTACTTTTGTTTGATGTGTTTTTTGAGAGTGTACAAAGGATATGTCATATTCAAATACTTTACTACAAAATCACAAGTGGTTCATATCCTACAAACCAACCTTCCATCCGCTATCCCTGCTTTGGTATCTCTTCTATGTTGTTGTTCAGTCGTGAACAGTGAAGTGATTCGTGTGCAAGATACCGACCGTCTCTAATAAATGCCACGCTCTATAGCGTTGTTTTGCATACTATACCTTTCCATTTTGTATATATACTATTTTTACTGAAATGGAAGAGGAAATTTGACGATAATAGCTGTTATATCGTCGCGATAATCCCCCTCCTCCTCGGCCCAACGTTGGCTTGCTTGCTCGATCAACTCTTGACACGCCTGTGTGCAGTTAGAACCACTCGCTAATTTATCTTGTACAATATCTACAGCTTCTTGTGAGCCAATGAATTCCCATACACCATCTGAAGCCATAATCATAAACTTATCATCAGGAGTACATTCAAACTCAGTGACTTCAGGTTCGGGAATAACACCTACAGATTTAACGGCATAGTCACCGAGACTTCGTGCCATAGCCAGACCAATCATTGTATATGCTTGATCTAAATATACTCTAGCACTGAGTCCTGGTTCAGGTGCGGGTTTCACAAATCCACCCCATTCTTCTATACGAGCTTGTTCCGATGGATCGTCAGGTTTATGATCTTTAGACAAATCTCGAGCCCTCATAGAACCATTTTCATCTACTGCCATAACAGCACGAGAATCACCACAATTAGCTACAAACATCGTATTACCACGAACATAAACGCATACACATGTTGTTCCAGATGTCATATAATTGATAGGCGTCACCATTAATGCCATATTTGTCTTAGTGAATGTTTCTTTTAACGCATCGTGCGTTCGATCTTCCAAATTGGGCTGTTTTTCTAAAGACACAACTAATTGTCTCATGACGAATTCTGAGATCTTATCACCTTGCTCACCGTGTCCATCTAATACAAGGAAGATTGCTTCCTTTTCGTGTTTTTTGAACGGATAAACTACACATCCACGATCCTGATTAATTTTGTCATGAGGCGGCGGCCCGCAAGAGTCTTCATCTATTTCCTCGTCTTCGTCTTCGACAGGGTCTAGTTCTTGTCCAGGTTCAATACCATGACAACTAAATGTTCCCATGATATGATCACCAAATGGTGCAGTTTTTTCTTGCCTTACTCCGATTTCTGAGGAAGCATAGATCGTGGTGCGAGCGCGGAGCATCTTTTCGGGGGACCGCGGCTCGGGATCCTGAACGGTTTTCTGCTCATAAGTTAAACGTTTTTTTCGAAATTGAGATGATTTAGATACTGGAACCTTGCCTTCTTGTAAGGCACCTAAGAAACTAGCAATCTGAGATTCTTGTTGCTGTTGCTCATTCACCATATCGGCCAATAATTCAACACTGGTTTGTCTTTGCAACATTTCTTGTTGACTTTCATCGAAATCTGTATTGATATTTTCATCATGTTCATCAATACCTGTCTCTTCAACTGCTACTACAGGAACATCTGCAACAGAATCTACGCGTAAAACAGGTCCTGGTTTCTGTGGTGTTGTTGGTGATGATGAACTCGCAGAAGCTTCGACAGTAGCAGTACCTAAATCCGTCAGAACATCATTTTGATCCTCTGGTTGAGTTTTTTTCCAGTTCTCAAACTTTTCACTAATTTTAGCATATAACTCTACATCACTTAATCCTCCCTCTTGATATGATGCATCCAGATCACGGATCAGAGCGGCCTTACTCTCAACACTATAAGCAGAACTCGCAGTACTAGCTCCAGCTCCCATGATCACAATATATTACTGAAGAATCCAACAATAAGCTACGCTATGCATGTAGTCCTCTTTAGTGGAGAGTGACAGCAGGTGAAACTTATGTCCCACCGAGTTGGCGACGTACTGTTTCCGCCGGGTCAAAAATTTGCAGCAGCAGCGCGTAATCTTACTAAATTCGAGAGGGACGAAGGGGAGAGGAGAGAAAGAGATCCCCGATTCGACGAACGAACGAAAGACGGGTCAATTGCTTATTGCTACCCCCAAAAGCTCGATAAAATCTTGTTTTCGAGAGGAGGCTCATTGAATTAGTTCGGTTAAAAATAGTAAAGCTTCATACATGTACGTAACTTCTTCATCAATTCTACTCCCTCATATTTTCTCGTCCACTCTCCCGCTCTTTTACTTCTTCTTTGCATCTTTTGCTGCTTTCTCTGCTTCCTTGATTTTCAGAGTTTCAGATGTCCATGGTAAATTTGCATTGTAGATCATGTGGTATGCACCAAAAAGAAAGACACCGGCAAAACAATGCCATGCACGGAATACAAATAACCCATCCGTTTTAAGTGCCATCTGGTATGGAATGTAGATACAGTTAATCGCAGCTAAGATGCAGCCTGGACCAGCGGCAAACTTACCATTTATGGTGTTCCATCTCACCACGTAGGTTACAAAGCCCAACAATACCATAAGACTTCCTGCAAATGAGATCGCAATTGTTGTATTATTATCTAATGGACCATCAAGCATACCCTTCATGTAGTCATTGCTATAGACCCAACTCTCAGGGTAAAAGATCGAAGCAAGACCAGCAAATAACAAAGACAATCCAACAAAATCACTTCCGTCTCCGTGTGGCATCTTCAATGTATAAAAAACTTTAAATTGTCTGGGATTGGTTTAATAATTAGTAGATTACAAAATAACCTAAAACAGTGTGATCCGGTTTCACATAATTCCTACCCCCGGGTCCCATCCCACAGCTTGAAATTTTTGCTTGAGGAAGGCTTGTGGGATTATTTATCCTGTTCAAGTAGGTTCGAGAGTTTACTATAGTGTGCTTTCTTGCATAGAAGAGCAAAAAATTGTTGCTTTTTCATTGTTTGAAAAGCGATAGCCCATCTTTATTCGATTTTCTACTGGTCGATCATTTGCTTTGATTTATTGAAAATTCATAGCCCTTCATAATCAACAAGATGAGTTTGCGTAGTACTAGTTTAATTGATAAGTCTCTTCAAGATTTAGATTTGTTGATAGAGAAGAAGCGTGCTCATTTGAGACATCTCGATTCCATCAGAAAGCAGCGGAGTCCAGGTTCATTCATTCTCGTGGCAAATGTGGCTCCCACTCCAAGCACCACTAGTGCAAAGAAGATTGGTAGCAATAGTAAAAGCTTTTCAACATATGCTGCCCCTGTATCACAGAAGTTCGGAGATATATTTGCAGACAAGGAGAACGTACACAGTAACAGATTGCCCATACATAGTAATAATACACTTTCTATGTCGAAATCTCCAGTAAAAAGGATGCCAATGACTGTACTAGGCGCCCATGCAGCCAATTCCAATGTAACAAAGGACGAATTTCAGTCTGGTCTTGACTTATCCATTGATATTGACGACCTCAAACCACAGGAACCACGGCATGACGGGGCACCCCTTCACGTAGTCGATGCAGCTGATCATTCAGAGCAAAATCTTAATGTGTCACTAGCAGAAGCAGATTCTCAACTTGTAGTAGACTCTATGAATGCTGCCCTGAAGCGTATCGAAGAACTAGAGCACGACAGGAGTGACTATGCATCCTTCATTCAACGCCTTGACCGGGAGAAGAAGGAGTTGACGAATGTATTAGAAGCACAAAAAGAAGTTATTGATGCACTCAATGTAGAAAGAAACAGCCCTGCACCAGTTATGATGTCGACAAGTGGGAAATCAGTGCAATTTGAAGCTAGTAGTACGGCTTCAACCGATGTGTCAAGTATGAGTAGTATGCCTGGTGCAAGGCGGAGGCTAGTACGACGCGGAACCCCTGCTAAGAAAAGTACTCCATCTTCTTCATCATCCAGTTCATCTCGTAGTAGTCCAGCGACTGCACCTGAAGATGGCGAAGGAGAAGAACCAAGTCCATTTCTATTGGCTAAATTATCACCCGAAGCGGCCTCCCCCGAGGCTCCAGTGGAACACTCTACACTAGCTGACGCTTCCCCAAACAGTATCTTTATTATACGGCAAAAAGTTTTACCTTCACCAGGAATTGACAATATATCATCCACTTATACATCCAGGCGTCGTGGTGTATTAGAAACAGTGACTACTGTGGGTCCTTTTGTGGAGACGGACTCTTGGACACTGGAATTCGCAGGAGGTACCGTTCTGGGGGTGCTTATAGCACTCATGCTCTACTTGGTATTTGGTAGAGTATCAATTTAAAAATGTAAAAGAGAAGGTAAAAAATAAGAACTAGAATTTTGTTTTATTTTGTTTAAATTAAGTAAGTGAATCAGGCATCGGCTGCAGCCACTTCAACGTTCATGTCGGTCGGGAATGCTATACGATAATGGAAATCGATCGTCTTTTTTTCACCAGGCTTTAATAAAATCATCCAGAATATAGTATTCCCATCCTTTTCTTTGAATATACTATCACGAGGGAGAGCCAGATGAGCTGTTGAGAGTGCAGCCATGCCACTGGTTGCACTAAACCCGCCAGTAATATCAATAACATCTTTAGCTTTTGGTACAATTTGTTCAACAACAATTTTATCTTCATTAGACTTTGGAACGTAATCAGCTACAATAACTTTGCAAGGATTTTTTTTACTATTCAGTAAAATAGTAACAAAACTATGGTCTTTAACCTTGCTTGTGGTTACCCACCCAGTAGCAGAACTATCACTATTTTTAACTGGTTTATAACTACATTTAATACCTGGATCTACACCTAGATATAAGTAGAAGTTTGTACCTGGTGAACATTGCTTTATATTTGTGATGGAGATGAATGTTCCGTCTAAAAACACGCTGACCTTGTCAGAATTGAGCAGTTCGTAATTCGAATCATTTTTTGTCTTTGCTTGCAAGTATACAGAAGCATCAGATGTGCTTGGTGCAGAGTAATGAACAATTTCGGGGTTCATACTGAGGTCACCAATGATGACTTTATGTGCTGTATTATCCGTTTCCACATGGCACCTACGAGGTATTGTGAAAGTGGTAGCTAATCGATTTAGGTCAACCTCAGCACCAGCCGCAGCAAACATAGCTCCATCATCTTCTTCCTCCGAATCAGACTCCATATCATCTTCACTTTCACCTCTATTGTTGGCATTACTTACTACCGCTGACGGCCCTAATCGTGCTGGCATTGATTGCTGCTGCATTTGCATTTGCATTTGTCCGCCACCAACAAAAGCTTTTTTTTTCATGTTCATTTCCAAACCATAGTTGCGATGATTACATTTCCGACGGACAACAGTAGAAACTAATGGTTTAGGTTTGCTGCTTAAGCTAGGATTGCTTGTGCTCAATTGTAAATCGACATCAGTCCAGTCTTCTCCGCTCCATTGCTTCACTTCGGCGTAGTACACGAGCTGCATAGCCTTCTTGTCAGCATTACTATTAATACGAATATCATAACTAGGCGTCCAACTTGCATCCAGTACTATATATGTGAGCTCTAAAGGTGGTGATTCAAGATTTTCCTCTGATGCGACTGAATCTAATGTAATTTTGAGAGTTTTCATGAAATTCATATTACCTGTATTTTGAGGTGTTTTTTTCGAAGTTATGTCTTTCATAGTATTAAGAGCAAGCAAATCTTTTTTAAATTCTGCAATAACTTTCATAGCACTTTGAATATTTTCTTCGATTTTTGCTGTTTCAGTAGAATGAAATTCCAGGATGTCTTGTGCGTCGCTTAGACTCTTTGCATCGACATTTTCTACTCTCTGAAAGACGCTATCACAAAACTTGTTTGTCATATTTAGCTTTTTATTCAAACGAACTATTTCACGCTCTTTTTCTGCAATCTTATCCTTGATAGAATCCACGTCTTGTTTGCGCTTCATGAAATCGGAGCTCTCCTCTTCCTTCGGAACACGCACTCTATCTTGTGATACTTCCAAAATGCGATGAAACTTGTTTCCCTTTACACGAACTGAACTTTCAACAATACTGTCAACTAATCCAGTGAGATTTACACATGTTCCTTCAGATTGTCGAAGTTGGGATGTTGGGATGTGTCGTGTAATCTCTGCACGATCCAAATATACTTTCACACTGACGATCTTGCAATCATCTCGCTTTAAATCTACCATATTCCTTAAATGAATTTGTTGTAGTTTTCAAACCGGTGAATTTCAACCTGCGTCCAATACCCCCGTCGATTATTTCGAGGCCCTTCATCTCCAGGATCTTTCAATTATTATTATTATTACTCTCCTGGCTCGAAAAATATAGGGATGATATCAAGAAATTGAAAAGAGGAGAAATGTGTCTTAAACGTTAATTGTGATTTACGACTGTTGTGGTGTGTATTATGCTGTTTTTATGGTATAAATTTACTATGTACAGTATGACACAAAGATTATGACAATAAAGTTTGATTTCTGTCTTGATGGTCCTTCTCTTCTCCAGTAAACTCAACCCTCTTTATTACTAAAACTACGTGAATTACAGCCGATTTACTTGTGTGGCATCCAGCTGCTCAAGAGTAGGAATAAGTGCTGTGATCTTCTTTCTATACTCGAAATCTGCAGCGATGGGACTGTGCTCTAAATAAAGGCATTCTATCTTGGGTAATGTCGTGAGAGGTTGGAGCTGCTCGAAAGTAGACATTGCCGAGGCAGTCATCCAAAGTTCTTCCAGTTCCACCAATCCCTCGATACCTTCCACAGATTCCACTCCATTAGTCGACAGATCCAATGTTCTGAGAGGGGAATTCACAGGTAAACCATCCAAGCGGACAATAGCATTACACGCCAAGTACAACTCCTCAAGGCTCTTGAGTCTTCCAATACCGCTACTGTCAATGTCTTCATCGCTCGCAGGACTACTTGTGATGTCTGGGGCATCATCACTTACAGGGGGTACTATCGTCGGCCACACAAGAGCAGTTAGTCGATTATTTTGACAATCTAATTGTCGCAACACTGGAAGATCCTGCACGTCACAGATGCGCTCAAGTTTGTTCTTACCCAACCAGAGACTCTGTAAGCTGTGAAGAGTGTCTAAGCCAACACCAGCCATTGTCCGAATGCGATTAGCACCAAGATCCAAGCAACGCAAATGCTGCATACCTCGTATACCATCAATACATTTTAACTTATTTTGCGCGAGATATAACTCCTGCAGTAATGGACATGATGACACTGGTGCCATATCGCGAATACAATTAAATGATAAATCAAGTATTGTTAATTTTGTCAAGTTTTCTATGTGTGATATAGCTTCAACTTGATTATCATATAATTCTAATTTTGTAAGTTTAGTAAGAGTTTCAACACCATTCATATGAGATATTAAATTTGATCGTAATACCAATTCTTCAAGTGTTTTTGAATATGGTTCTAATCCAGCAATACGAGTAACTTTTTCACCACGTGTACCAACAATATAAATTAGATCTTCATCATCTGGTGGTGATGGGTTTAAAACATCTAATGGATATACTATACGATCTGCAGGTCCTTGATAAACTTCAACTTTAGTATCATCATTTAATTCATTATCATCAACATCATCATCATTATCATTATCATTTTTATCATCATTTTGTTGTAATGCCCATTCATGTTGTTCACCACTAGTATGATCTATTAAACATGAAGGATCTCTACAACGAAGTTGTTTTGTCCATGTTTGACCTATCATTGAGCACTACTTGTTGTAATATTGTAATGAAACTTGTTGTAGTTATAGATATATCATTGTTAGGTATACGTATATGGCCCCGTCAGTCCTCGACACCAAGTTCATTTACACAAAGAAGGAGTACTTCAAAGGACTTAAAAGTAGATCTGAACGGGTAACGAGTTTAAAAATTGCATAAAATTTTCTAATTAACCGTATTAGACACACACACACGCGTATTTTCTGTGGTTAATAATGGAAGAAGAATCTGATAATTTGGGTTTACCTTTTGGTTGGGTAAAGAAGGAGAGTGCAAGCAATCCTGGTTGTTCATATTATTGGTATGGTCCTATGCAGTATGCCCAGTGGCAACGTCCGACAGCAACTTCAAATTCTGATGCAACAATAAAGAAAGTTGCAGGTAAGAAGAGAGCTCGAGCACTGGAGGGTACAAGTGAAGCAAACGGTGGTCATGGACCCGCTAAAATTGGTGTTATTGTGCCATTTCGTGATTTAGACAAAGAACAACATCGCCAACAACATTTGAATATTTTTATACCATCATTAACAAAATTTTTGAAATCAACAGGACATCCATTTTGTATTTATATTATTGAACAAAGCGATGATTCCAGGAAGTTCAATCGTGGAAAATTATTAAATATTGGTTTTGAATATGCTGTTAAGGATGCATGTGACGTCTTTGTATTCCACGATGTTGATTTGATTCCATCGGCTGCCCTAGGGGACTGGTACTCGACAGTGCCCGCGCAGCCTTGCCATGTAGCTCGAGTGTGGGGGAGGTACTCTGGCAATCCAAATTACTTCGGTGGTGTTGTAAGTTTCTCAGAAGAACAATATCGTGCAATTAATGGATTCCCAAATACATTTTGGGGATGGGGAGGAGAAGATGATGAAATGTATAAGAGAGTCAAGCAGTGCAAATACGAGCCGAGTAGTCCTGACCCTGATGCAGCAGGAACTTTTCTCGATTTAGAGCAAAATACTCTGGAAGAAAAAATACAATTTTTAAGGGAAAGGGCAGTATTGAAATGCATGAATAAAACTGAAGTCCTGCAAGAGCACAGTGAAACGTGGCGTACGAACGGTCTGAGCGACCTTTCGTACACAGAAGTCAAGGACGTGCGAGTGGGAGGAGCAGATGCTGGTAGTGCTAAAATTACAGTAGATATTGGTCTCAATAAGCATTGGACTGATTTAGTATGCACTATAGATAATAAGCAATTGGAAATTAACCCAAGTCAAGCCAAAATTGAATGGAGAAAAGCACACAAGTAATAATGCCGAAGTTGCTATTGTGAGCTGATGGTAACCGACGAAGTGAAGATGTGTACAGAGTGATAGAGTTATGTTCATTGTTTGTAAATAATATGCATCCATAATGCACGAAAAAAAGAAAAAGAAGCTGCTAAATCTTATTCACCTATTGTCTATTCTCATGCTCCACAACCATATCACACTATGGAGACAGATGATCACAGAATAGCCCGTAATAAAGAACGGAGTAGTTTGTATTTATTTCGCTGCATCTAAAGCCTCCATTTCTCCAATAATCCTTGCAATAAGTGCATCACAACTTTGAGGAGCGCCACTCAATTCAGACGCCAAGTGCGATGCACGATCAGTAGCCTTTTCTTGGAAGATCTTGAGCAAGTCGACTGAGACAGGCAAGTCATCAGGGTCTTCTATACTGTAAATTGCAGCAAGTTCCTTCAAAAACCCATCTTCCATATTCGTTAGAGCATGAAGTTGAGCCATATCGTACTTTTGTGTGAGTGCTCTCTTTACTTTGGGCTTCTCGTCTGCCATCTTTCTAATGAATATAATCTGAGTATTGTGAGGAGCGGTATGTTAGTACTTGTAAATGATAAATATATGTAAAAGGAAAAGGTTGAGAGGAAGAACTACTTCAATGAGTAAACAATGCATTCAATAGTAGCTGTATATATCATAGAGCTGTATCCACGCAAATGAGCGCGGTGTGGAGAACCCAAAAAACGTGTTCTTCTCTAATAATATTCAACTTTATGTTTTATTTCAAGATTTTAATTGAACAGCATTATCACTTACATATTTATGATAAGAATAAGAGTAGATGGCAGGCAATTTCCCGGAAGACACGTCCGTCCGTCGGTCGTGATTACCCGGCGGAATATGGTGTAAATTTTTTTTCCAAAGATATCACAAGTAGAAACTTATATCAGCAACAATGGACATGGTATGTGTAATGAAAAACTGGGTCTTGGGTTTGGTTAGTTGAAAAAACCATACAATATAAATGAAATTGGGTAATATTTGATGATGTTTTTGTTGAAAAAGTATTGTTCCTTGAACTGTGTACTAACTTCTTTACTTTCAATGATTTATTTCTATTCTTATTCACAATTGTAAAATAGATATGTAGAGGACACACAGAAAAGTTCACAGTACTCAATCCTAGTCAAATTCAAGAGAAATTGAAAGATTGTGTGAATGATTTTGAGTTCCAAATCTTAATAGGCCGCGTTTGGGAGTTTGTCTTCGCTGCAGATTCCCAAAAAGAGCTCATGAATATTGCAGTATGTATACCTCATATGACGAAATGGTTTGATGAGAATGAGAAACATAGCATTACCATAGAAGTTATGACTGCAATTATCGAGATCTATGCCCTATCAACACTTTTGGATGATAGTCTAAAAGTAAAGTTTCTGATGAGCGTGTTGCCCTTACTTGTACATGTATGTAAGGCAAATACATTCTCTACTAAAGCTAAGATGACAGCCCTTTCATCTTTGACAGAGCTGGTGAAGTCATCAACAGAATCGCACTCTGCCATCGTCAAACTAGGAATTCTGCCGGTCTTGGCCGCCATACTGGATGACGGGTGTAATGACTCATTCAAGAAGCTAAATACTATATTGATATTATACTATTTAGTGAAGGATATCAAAAGCCCTTATCGTGCTAAAATTTGTCGCTCTGGAACTATTGAAAAAGTAGCTTACGTTTTTACTTATCCAAATTCAGTGTTGGAGAAGCAAGCCGCTGCTGCCTTCTTAATCTCCTTCATTGATGAACAAATTGTGAAAAATAATGCATCTATTTTTGAAATTGTAGATACATGTAATATTGCCAATGAAATTGAATTGCTTCGTGCCAAGAAGTGTCCTACGCCAGCATCAGCAGTCATAAAGCTGGAGGATGAGATGAATGACGAAACATTGACATTTCATTCTTCTGGCGAGTCTAAGACATGCATGGAAGCGGATACATAAGACAAGCAGCCATGCACTGTACGTTTGGGATAATTATATATACTTGTAAATATGAAGGTAATGACGTAGATAGTAGTACCGTTAGTGATTGAGTGGTGAAAACGGTGTCCGACATCCTCACCTTACATGGAATAATTTAAGGTTGATCGATATGATAAAGTAAATAAAATAATGAGAGATTGAATACTACTCTATATCTTTCATAAATAAGCTTTCAATAAGAAAAAAAGCATGTATAGAGAGTTTAATTCACTTCCAAAAAGTGGGCATGAGCACGTCACAAAATCATTTTTTACAGGTCGGGTCCCCATTAGACCTGCAAAAAATATTTATAATAGAGGAGGGTTTACTTTTGAGTGCATATCGTTGATTTTTCTGATTCAAGGTCTTGTATCGATCTGTAGTGAGTCCAATCTTGACAATCTAAGACCTGGCAACCAGCCACAGGCACAGGATTTGCTCGAGATTGAGTATAGAGGTGAAAATGGAGTGTCCATTACGATTTGACGAAGTGAATTTGATTGACGAGCATATTAGGTTTGAAGATGTTCATAGTGACTTTATAAAAGGAGCACAGTGGTCTCCAGATGGCACTACAATAATGACTCCGACTGACAGTGGAGAAGTAAGTTTCTTAAATATCCAACAGGAAGAGCTTACGAAGTATTCATATTATGAAAAGATACCACTAGGAAGTGTATTCAATACTGGTAAAACACATTGTTCATCTGTATTTTCAAAGATAAAGACGCAGCACACTTTTGGATCAGCACTTATTGACGCTAAGTGGTACCCGTTTATGAACATATCTGATCCTGCATCTTGTTGCTATATCACAACATGTCGAGACCAACCCATTCATTTATGGCAATATTCTAATGATAATACCAACGATGTTACACCAGCTCCAGTGTCTAGATGTTCATACCGCTGCTACAACCAATATGATGAAATAGAAACATGTCAAGCATTATCATTTAATAAAACAGGTGATAAAATTTATGCTGGTAATCGAAGTATGATTCGTGTATTTGATGTAAATAGACCAGGTCGAGATTGTCAAGAGATTGCGACAGTGCGATACAAGGGTGACCCGATGGCGGCATTTCATGGTTTGATATCAACACTCACTTTTACACCACCTGCATGCTCTATGCATATATATGCATGTGGTACATATACAAATAATATTGGTGTGTTCCAAGAAGGCAAAGAAACGACACCTATATTAGCCTTACGGGACGTACCTGTTGGTAGTGGAATCACCTGTATGCGGTGGAGCCCTGATGGGAATCTTCTTTGGGTTGGTGGCCGACGTGGTCACGACATTATATGCTATGATTTACGTCATACAAGAGTAGAAGTTGGAAGAGTTCAACGTGAATTGAATTCAAATCAGAAATTGACTTTTGACATAGACCCTTGGGGACAGTATCTCAGCACTGGCTCTCAGAATGGGAAAATTCTGTTCTACAATACAAAAACATTTGACATGGTAAAATCTGTTGATAACTTTACTGATAGTGGTAATACGGTGGATTATAGTAATACAGCGGATTGTACTAATGCAGTAGAGTTCCATCCTTACAGCGCACTACTTTGCGTCAGCTCTGGACAGCGCCATTTCGCTAGTGACGACACGAATAGCAGTGCCGAGGAGGCTGATGTAGTTCCCATCAAGAAGCATCGCAGCGGGGTTCATTTGCTGCAACTACAAGCAAAGAAGCTGCAGTATCCAACATCATGATCATCATCGTAGATGAATGTGGATGAGTATTTATGTGAGGGTCTTTGTAAATGTTGAGAGATGGAGCGTTGTTTGTGCACTGTTTGTATTCAATTTTTCAAAATGACATTTTTCTTCAACTTCTCTCATAAACTTTCTGTCTCATAAACTCTCTGTACTCATTCTGTGACTTTTACCGCACAGAGATATACGGCATCCATACCCATGTCCTCGATGGTTTCCACAGAGCACTTGGTTACTGTGAAACCTGCTCCTGTTGCCCACGCTGCTACTTCTTCTTTACGATAAGACAAGGCTACTATCGATTCTTTCCCACCATAATCTATTGCACCTTGACCTTCCCACAAGGCAACTGAAAGTTGACCACCACGAGAAAGTATTCTATGCCATTCACAAAACGAGGCTTGTGCTGCAGTTGCATCTAGATGATGCAATGAAAAATAATTCAATACTCCACAGCAAGAATTTGATGATAATGAAGAAAGATTTTGCATATCACCTTGTTTAATAGAACATATATTCTTAGGAGCATCAGTGAATCTTTTCGAACTAATCTCGACCATACGTGAAGATAGATCAATACCAATCAAGGCACGTTTATTATCATATTTCTCATGATACATGTAAAGCATATGCCCGGTACCGCATGATGTATCAACTAACGGACCAGAAATATCACATATTTCATCATGTAAGTGACTTAAAGTGCTAGTATACATCGAAGATGTTTTGATCTCTTCATCCATCATATTATTGTACCAATCAGCACACTTATCATACATTTCCTGAACAGAACCTTCATCACTTACTGATAACATAATAAATAATTATTTTTTATTGCATTGCGAAACTAGATCAACAATATTTTGAGCCATATTCAGGTTTTATTGTTTAGATAAAACCGCTATGTCGACCGGTCCCCTAGCTATGCCCGTGCGTATTGACGTCGAAGCTGGTGTAGGGGTGAAACCCTATGCTAGCGTCGCCGCGATGTGGACGAAAAGCTCCTATAGTGTAGTGGTTAGCACCTAGGGTTCTGATTCCTATAACCCGAGTTCGAATCTCGGTAGGAGCTTCAAGGCTTTTTTTTTGTTGATATTTTTGATACATCCAGTGATGTAGGTACTTTTTGATGAGGCGGTTAGGTTTGTTTGTTTGTTAATTACTGTTAAAACGACAAGAAATATGATTCGCTCTCCAATATTTCCATCTCTCACAGTGCAACAACAACAGGATCTATGAAGTCATCATCATGCCAGTGCTAGGTAAGATCGAAGAGAAGCCAATGGAATTAATCATCATCAAATCCTCTTCCTCATTATTATCATCAGATTCAGGACATGGCGGATCCTAAGCACGTGCCCATTGGAGCACGTCCAAGTGGCCATTCTTAGCTATATACATGCACACAGCAGCATTCCAGCCACATGGCGGATCCTGAGCACGTGCCCATTGGAGCACGTCCAAGTGGCCATTCTCAGTGGCCTCACTGCACACATGAGCATCCCAGTCACATGTCAGATCCTAAGCACGTGCCCACTCCACCACTTCCAAGTGGCCATACTTACGGGCAAAACAGTACAACAA
>JACKZZ010017046.1_pt1 | contig 46588 bp, 52 predicted proteins | sample 8027871 | NCBI WGS metagenome assembly JACKZZ01 (sample SAMN15724774, study PRJNA655200) | protist metagenome | isolation source: fluorescence activated cell sorting (FACS) single amplified genomes of... | place: USA: West Boothbay Harbor, Gulf of Maine | collected 2000-07-19
ATGTTGCTTGCGAGAGAGGAAAAGAAACTTCTGCGCAAGGAAAAGAATAGATTGAATATGAAGGCGAAGCGCGGGAGGGATAAAGCAGAAGAAGAAATACTCGAAGAACAGGTTGGAAAGCTTGAAAAGCTGAAAAGAGAAAAACTGGAAATGGCAGTGGTAGCTCAAACAGCAAGAGATGTGACTTTAGCGGTATGGGGAAATCGTGCAGAATATTATTGCATGAGGAGCAGAATGTATCCTGATATGTTAAGACATGGTTTGAGTAGTAATATTGGGAGACGATCCAAACAGCTAAATTTCTTTGAGGGTTTATTAGATCCGAATGTGTTGCTGAGTAAAGACAAGAACCCCAGTGAAGACATGACAGACAAGAAACTCAGTGGAGACCGTGGCTTTAAGAAATGGATGGAAGTGGGGTTGTATTACAAAACCTGCTGGAAGAATCTTACTGTTGAATTTCATTCTGTCGGTTTAGTAGAAGGAAGTTCACAATGCATAGTGGATGCGACGATGCATATGACTATCTCGCGGGTTTCTATTGAGGCTTTCTATCCCCAGTTGCTGGATGATGAGGCAAAGATACAATTATGCATTGGGAAAACACTCCACCTTCCAAACAAGTTTCACTTATCCTTTAATCCATGCGGAAAAATTGGCATTTTGACTAATGAAATTGACTTAACTGCAGCGTGGGCGGAAGTACTGGGCGACTATGATATGGCTGAAAGCGTGACTAGGGATTCCAATATCGGGAGGGATGGGATGATGGATATCAGTGCAACGACTCGGCGGATATGCGCAGAGGCTGCTCTTGAAGATGGTGACAGTGATGATGAAGACGAAAACACAATCACTACCAGTGTTGTACCTAGTATTTCTGGAGGTCGATTTGGACATTACAACATTGACGAATCTCTTCTTTTTCTTGCAACACGCAGTGGAAATAAAGTATTGACTTCTGAAAGCAAAGGGGAGAATGGTGCACCTATGCCTAGGCATGATGACAGAGGCAATATAACTCGGAGTGCCTGATGCATTTTAAATTATTGTGTTGTAATATACTTTGTACATATTTATATCATATATATATATAATTTTATTGTTACGAATATAAGAAAGAATGCTTTTAAGTTTTTGACCAATAGCTATAAATAGAAGTTTCATTAGTTGCACTACTGTAGTACTTTTCTGCAACCAAGTCAGAAGAAGCGGTAACGGCCTTCATTTTTCCATTTGCTGTTCGGCTCGCATGGCAACTGAAGAAATCATACGAGTAAGACAGTAAATAGTTGATTCGCCGAAGTCCGTTCCGTGTTTCACATCCTTCGGGAGGGCACTGTTAGACATTTGTATCTGATTCATTTGTTGTAATACAGTATATGGGGCAAGGACCTAGGTTCGATGTACTCCTTTATTTATATTATTTAGTTTCGGCAGTGGTATGCGAGAGATATTGAATAATCAAGACACTTAGAGAAATACAAATGATAATATATTGCCTTTCTTATAAGCTAGAATATTGAACAGTGAGTGAAATATAAACTCGCTACTATCTATACTACAATAAACAAAATTCCTTCTCTCCATACAAATATATTCAATATACATTGTCCAACACAAACTACCATATCCAAAACTACAAAGCCTTTTTTATCAAGTCAAGATTACCTGTCTAATACTCAATTTAATCAAGGATTCTCTGGTATTTCCCCTTTTGACCTCTGCGCCAACAAGTATCATGCTTCATGATAAAGCTGTTGTAATAGTCTTTTGTGAATGCTAGTAATTTATCACTAGTCCACTTGTCGGCCGGCTAGTGAAATACCTGTAAGATCGAACAGCTTTGTGAATAATGCGAGGTTGTTGTGAATGTCATCATAGAGGAAGTGATCACGAAGTCGTCAATGTAAAGGCAGCTAGCAGATGGCGAATCTAGCTCATTTTGTATTTACTCTTCTCTTTCTCATTAAATATATATATATATATATTGGTCTAGCAGACCAGTGGGTAGGATCACCCTACTAGGATGCTGAATAACGAATAATGGGAGATGGCATTCTGAGGAGATCTTCCAGCAATGGAGCTGATGTATCCTGGAAAACATTGTTACTACCCTCCTCTGTCTCAGTTGTTTATTATTTTCCATTCAAGAATTCATTTCTCTTTTTATCCACAGCTGACAATCTACGTACGTACTAACGATCGAAACCATGTCTTTGTCTGTAGATTTAACAAAAGAAGAAAAGCAAAGTATTCAATTCAATGAAAAGGTTCATTTACAATACATTCAAAGTCTTCAAAAACCCTCTAATGCTTCAATAGAAACTTGTATGACAGAACATATGCGTATGAGTGGCATTTATTGGGGAATTACATCTATGGCCATTCTAGGAAAGGAAGAGACGATGAATTTAGATAAAGTAGTTGCATTCGTTTTACAATGTTATCATTCTAATGGAGGTTTCTCAGGAAATGTAAACCATGATCCACACTTGTTATACACGTGTCATGCAATATTAATACTTGCAGTATGTGATGCACTGGATAAAATAGATGCTATAAAGACGAGTGAATATGTATCTTCTTTACAACAAGTAGATGGATCGTTTGTAGGGGATCAATGGGGTGAAGTAGATACGAAATTCACCTATTGTGCGTTGTCTGTATTGGCAATATTAAAGCAGATGCAGTTGATCAATCAGCCACTGGCCATGGATTATATTCAATCCTGTGGAAACTTTGATGGAGGCTTTGGGAACATTCCAGGTATGTATATATATATATAGGATTCAAAAAGACTAGAGGCTATTACTTTATATACAAACTACACACAGGCTGTGAATCACATGGTGGACATATCTTTACAGCCATTGGAAGTCTTTCTATGGGAGCATGTATAGACAAAGATGTAAGTTGCTTTTTACTATCGATGTATGTATTATTAATTATTATTACATACTACGGTACACTATCAATAGCATGTGGACATCAATGGTTTAGGTTGGTGGTTATGTGAACGTCAATGTGATTCAGGAGGACTGAATGGTCGACCAGAGAAGCAGTCTGATGTGTGTTATAGTTGGTGGAATATCTCGTCTTTGATAATGATTGGCAAGTTGAATTGGATCAATACTGACAAATTAATTCAATTCATTCTCGATTGTCAAGATTTAGAGGATGGAGGTATTTCAGATCGACCTGGTAATGTAGCAGATGTTTACCATACCTTCTTTGGATTAGGAGGGTTGAGTTTATTGGGGTATTTTAAGAAGCACGAAGAACACGTTGCGGCGTTTAAAACATATCGTACCATACATCCTACGTATGCCATTCCTGAGGATATCGTAGAGCGTCTTGGTCTTCCTTATCAGTTGATAGAATGAATAGTTATACTATTTATTAAGAAATACAAACTCTATCTGGTTGTGAACTACTAGTATTACAACAAACTTGTTTCCAGTTCTTGTACATTCCCTTGTCGTATGGGTTTATAAATTCATTCAATGGGGTTTTTAAATAAGGATAACGATCAGCATTGAAAACTTCATTCGTGGTCAGGTTTCGTGATATATTTCGAGATTGGTAGTAAACCATTGTTCCTGAAGCGATGGCTAAACAAGTGCATAAGACAGACAAGACACTGCTGATAGTGATCAAGATCGTCTGGCCATTGTTAGCAGCAGGAGCAACAGAAGCAGGTAATTGGGTCCGATAAAGTAATGAAGAGATAGCTAAACCTCCTATGACAAGACTATCCACTACAATCGTCATTAAAAATACTAGGAAGGAAGCTTGGTTTCTTGCGCCGACACAATTATTGATCCAGCTATGTACAAGATACAATGAGGTTGTTTTTATCTATATCTCTCTATATATACTCAACGTAACGTACGGACAATGGTGATCAAATCGATCTACACACCGATGACAAGCATAGCAATGTTTAGAACGTATAGGTTTATTCGATCTACACGTTGGACAGGGAATCCTTAGACTAGTATGGTCTTCTAATATCACATGTGTTGGCATAGTACTGTATTCTACATATCCAGGGTCACTCTTCCATACTTTTAAATACATTCCCATGGAAAAGAGACATAAAAGAGCCAATAACCACGTATAGAGTCTTGGAAACGCACTTGATGGTACTACATATACAATGCAGAGTCCAAAGACAGCTATCACACAGCCATAGTAAAACAATACAAAGAGTCCCCATTGAGAAGCTTTCAAGACCCGTAGATCGTACAAAGCAGCTTTAATTGCTATCAGAGTTTCTTTACTTTTGTGAGGATTATTAAGACTACTTGTAGTAGAAGAGTGACTAGAGCGACAAGCCAATTGAGCAATGTCTAGGGCAGTGTGGTTGGATCGATTGGGTACTGATAATGGAGCATTGGCTAGAATCAAATGCTTTGCTAGGAAAGCATCCCCTATTGAACATGCAATCATCAATGGGGTATTCAATTCAGCATCTTGTATAGTCTGATCTGCTCCATATCCTCCTAGTAATAATAAGGCCGTGTATTGAAACCCTTCAAACGTAGCAATATGTAAAGCAGTCATTCCTTTATCATTTCTTTCGTCAAGTAGAGTCGGATCTAAAGATAAATAATAAGAAACCAATGAAGCATTTCCATACATTGCTGCATAATGCAAAGGCATCATCCCAATTGCATTTCTATACTGTAGATTCGCTCCGTTATTGATTAAAAAGGAGGCAATGCCAATCGATTGATTCATCATGAGAGCAGTAGATCTATGTAGTGCATTTGACGTAGGTAAATTAATTAATAGTTGTATGGCTAATGGTAGTTGGGTGTCAATATAATACATTCTAAAGAGTTTAATACAATATTGTAAGATGTGAAGATGATCATAATAACAAGCTTTTTGAATAATATTCATTCCATCCTCTGTATCCAATCGTATCAAGTATTTTGTAATAAGAATAGATTTTTCTAAACCCGATAAATCCTTTAAAAGGGAATCAATAACTAATCCAAAGGTAGAAAGGTCTCCATTCTTACAGGATGTATAGAGGTTTGAATCATCATGATTCGAAGTAATAATAATCGGTGGTGCATTGATATCCTTTTGTAAACAAATCAGTGATATAATTACATTAGTATGATCAGTAATAAGATTAGTAGTAGGATTATGATTCACATCACAAGTAGTAGTAGTAGACAAAAGAAGTGGAGTGTTTTCCATTGTCGTGTGATGCTGTTTATTCATAACATTTATCATCTTTCTCCTTTTTTAAGTTGAAGTTGTCACCCTTTTTCTGATTTCTGATTTAATATCAGTAAATCAGTATGTTACACTCTCTATTGATCGAGATGTAAAGACGTTGGGCATGGAATAATGCCAAGTTACAAATGAAAATATGGTATGTAGTAAAGTAATAATGTAAAATGGTCGGTATTACCACATACAGTGGATTCATGGGTGCATTAGTATTCACATTCTCTCTTAAAAATATAAAATATTTCCCCAAGAAGTAGACTTTCTCTATCCGCCATTCATTTTTCAAATATTCCCACGACTCCAAATAGGATATAATATACCAGTTGTTCCTTGTACTTTCACTATGAAGATCTTGCTCTCAGTACTGACATTTGTAGTATTAATTCCAGCTTCTACTCCTACTCCTTCTCCTTCTCCAAGATATCCTACTGGAAGAACTTCTACTGGAAGTACTCAACGCACGGCGACGCTCTATGAATTCCTCGATTCTTCTGACACGGGCCTTTATTCAAGCCTCGTCGACATCATCAACGAATACTATACAGGGTATGAGCCAGTAAAAGCAAAAGATGTATTCACTCTTCCTATGAGTGTGGTCGATACTTCTCCTACGATTAAATACAACAGTGATTATGTTTCTGTTCAACCAGGTGTGGATATTGAATTGGGACCTTTCCATGAGCTTAATGGTGGCCATTTAAGGAAATACGATCAGCATAAGCATTTTGAAGTTCATTTTGAGATCCTATTACCAGATAAAGTTGAGTTAACTGATGAAGAGTTCGAGGAATTGTCTTTTGTGATCGTATGCAAATCATCTGACATGATCGTGAAAGATCGCGTGTTTAAACGTAAGCCAGATTATTTTGAGTGGTATATGGTTCAGTCCGTTTTTGATCAAGAAAAATTAACTGATGATTGTATCTATTACTTGAGATTGCCTACCATTTCACAAGGAGAACCGGGTACTAAGTATAAGATACGCTATGGATATTGGTATCGAGGTTATTGGAATATGGGGATGTTGCCAGAGGTTATCAATTTTGGTCAAGTGCCGTTTGCATTTGATCATGACGGGAATAAGATAGACATCACGACTCTGAAAGAAGAAAAGAAAAAAAACAAGGAAAGGCAGCATCTTTCGATCTTTATATAAATTTTAGTAACAGGCTGTTTGATAACACCAGTTTGTCACTGTGACGCTCTATTCAATAGTAGCTATACTCGTGTAAATAATGGTACTGACCAAAGATGAGCTAAGTCTAACATCTAAGTCTAACATTACGTGTCATGCATAATTCGATATTCAGTAGTTAGATAAACTAAAATACTAATTTATTATTACTCGTGTGACAGTTTGTGTCTTCTATAGATCAATATGACAGTCTGTCATATTCCATTTTGACAGTTGACCTCCTATTTTTTTTACGGGAGGGACTTTTTTTTTATGGGAGATCTTTTCTACCCCCGTCTTTTTTGTTTGATAACATAACACACTTCCACAAGGATAGATAAGATATGGATAATACAAGTCAACGTTTGCATCATATGCATGTACGAACGTTGGTATGGGATGAGATTAGTACACTCCCTGATCAAGTGATGGAGACGTTAAATAGATGTAAATTTAATATCTGTTTGAATCAATTGATCGAAAAGAATCAGGTAAGTATCCAATGCACCCATAGATCGATACACTATGTGAATGTTTATTCTCAAACAGACGCTAAAGGTTGAAATGGAGGCCTTGTTGGAGATATTGTATGATTATAAAGTTGAAAACGATGTCATTCAAGTAAGTATAGATACATGGTTAGAGAGATAGATACGTGTGTTTATCGATCTCTCTACTATTTAAAGAACCAACAGACGTGTACTACAGCTATACGGAAAGAACCTATGGCTCGTAGATTTTTAAAGAGTCATCTAAAGAACTTGGCAAAAGGTTTATTGGTAGTTGATTCTAATATTACAAAAACGATGGATGAGAAAGAAGAGTCTCTAGAGACCACAGCTTGTATTCATCCTCCTCGTTCAGCTTCATTTGTTCAAAAGAAACAACACTTCCTGTTCGATTCTAAACGCCCTACATCTGCTCCAACTATAGCGAACGATACTTTCGATATACTGTCCATTCAAGAAGCTATTCAAGCAGCTCTTGTAGAAGAAGAAATTGAACTCGAACAAGATATAGAATTCATATATACATGTTTAGAGACTGAAAAGAAACGTAAGGATATAGAGAAGAAGAAGAAGAATGTAGCATGTATACACTCTTTACAAGACCTAGAAATCATCAATGCACAGGTTCCTTTAACGAGTAGTAAACCCCATACGTTGCCTGTTCAACAACAACAACAACGTCCAACTCGTCGACTCTCTTTCCACCGCAAACGATTGCAAGAAGCTCGAGATGAAGCTTTTCTGAGTTAGAGCGTTGTATTGGCCGTTAGACTTTAGTATCGAATAGTAATTTATAATACTCATGGACAAGTATACGATTCTAAAGGTAATTGGAGAAGGGACGTATGGCCGAGTGTATAAAGCAACCGATAAAGCATTTAATCAAACCGTTGCGATTAAACAGTTTAAGAACGTAGAAGATAACGACCTGGGTCAACGTGAACTCTTAGTCTGTTCGATGTTGAATCACGAGAACATCGTGACGTTTTGTGATAGTTTCAAGTATGAAGGGACGTTGCATTTAGTCTTTGAATACATGCAAGATGATCTAGTACATGTCATTAATCGAGCTAGTCCTAATGGATTAGATAATGAAAGAGTGATTGAATTGACATATCAACTATGTAAAGCTGTGCACTGTTGTCATCAAAATCGGATCATTCATCGAGATTTGAAACCTGAAAACATATTAATTGATGCTGTAGGGACGTTGCAGTTGTGTGACTTCGGAGTGGCAAAAGTGGTCAAGGTAGAAGGAGATCTAATGACGGATTATGTAGCTACGAGATGGTATCGTCCACCAGAGCAAGAATTGAGATGTACACAGTACTCTTTTAGTGCAGATATATGGAGTATTGGTTGTATTGCTTTTGAATTATGGATGGGAAAGCCATTATTCCCTGGAGAAACGCAGTTGGAACAGATCGGATTGATACAGGAGGTGTTGGGGGCTTTTCCAAAGGACTATAGCAATAAATTACCACGTACGTATGTGAATAAGAAGAAGAAAAGTTGTTTAAAGGACAAGATGGAAGGTAAGAAGAAGAAGAAAATGAATCCTCATGTGTTGGATTTCATACAACGTACAGTGGTTTTAGTTCCAAACCAACGCATGTCGGCACAAGAGTGTTTACATCATCCATTGTTTCGTTCTTTACAAGCAGCGGATGAAGAAAAGAAGAAGAAGAGAGGAGAAGAGGTATTAGAGTCTAGTAGTACAAGTGTAGTGATTGAAGAAGAGATGATTCAAAGAATGAGTAGTACAAGTATATCATCTTGTCCTTTAATGATAGATGAGAGTAGTATGGTAATTGAAGAAGACTTGCAGAGTTTATCTTTAGAAGAAGATGACGAAGAAGAAGAGGGATATGAAGATGATTTTGAAGTCTCTGGTTCTTCACATACGTTTGTATGAATGTATATATATTAATGCATTAGGATGAAAACACCTGTACAAAGGGAGCATACGTTTGTTGATACATCTTTGCATCAAAGGTTTCTTGATTGGCAATGGCTTTATACATTACTTCTTCTTCTCCTTGTTCAAAGTCTTTGGCATTAGAGATGGTTGTAGTACTACTATATACACCTTTTCTCTTTCTCTTTTTCAAACAAGGTTGTACAGATCGTTTATCCAAAATAGAGTCCATAAAAGAACCAAACAACGTCTCTAAAGGAGGCAAAACATACGCTGGTGCATCAAATAAAGACTCATGTTTCCTCTTTGTACTTGTTGCAACAGATCCTTCATGCACAACTCTTGTGGATGCAACACTAGGTGACGATTTCCCATACATCGCTTCCAGTACATTCTCCTGTACATGACTACTAGAGGTCTTTATAGCAATCTCTTCTTCTTGTTCAATAACATTTGGTAATAGATGCGTAATATCGACTCTGTAAATGGATGAAGTTTGGTCCATATAAAGTAAATCCATTCGATTGCTATTCGACTGAGGATACAAGATCATAGAAGAAATGTTACTACGTACAGACCCAACGGCAATTGGTGTTGGGGAAGATATATGAAAGAACAAGAGTCTAGTAGTCGTCACGTTTTGCTTGTCTTTATTCTTTTCGGGAAGGAGAGAAACAACAACAAGTGGGTCATATACCCCTTTTCCATCTTTATCGCATGTTTCCATGACAATCTGACTAGACTTGACAGCATACGACCACCAGAGTTGACACGTGGCTAAATTCCATACATAAATCCCTTGTCGAGTACGTGCCATTAAATACTTGGAGTCACCTGCAAAGAGCACTTGTTCAATAGTCTCTTGGGGTAATGGATAGACCAATACAGTTAATAAGGCATTCGTAATAGGATCCCATAGAGTGATTCTAGATCCATACGATACTGCAAGTAAAGAACCATCTTTTGAAAACGCTACTGAATGAATCGCTTCTTCACGGTATTGAGCAACAGCTCTACAAGACCATTTGGTTCCCCCTACTTTACCATCTGTCTTCTTCATTGAAGGAGCATACGTTCGTTCTACTTTAGTCCATAGTTTAAACTGACCATCTATTCCTGCAGTCACTGCTACATTTAATGTTGGATGGTACGCCATTGCTGTCATCTTACAATCATGAGGGTTTTCAATACGAGTATTAAGCGCATATTCTTTGGTTTTATTAGAATATTCCCAAAACTTGAGACTTGCTTGGGACGTGGATAGAGTCGATACATCTGCACTGATAAGGGATTTACCAGAAGAACTGAAACATGCGTATTCAATCCATGTTTCAGGCATTACTTCATCGTCTGTTTTACATACTTGATTTCGAAGCGTAATCTTCAATTCAGATACTTGTCGATCCTTAAATGGATCAAAGAATTGTAAATTACCAGTTGAAGAAGCGCCATTGATTAACAAAGCATTCGTTTGTGGATCAATGGTTAAACCAGACTTTAACAGAGTTTTACTAGAAGATCTACCAGCCATGGCCATGCCAGAGATACGCCAATCTTCTTTCATAAGAGTTGGATTTAATTGAAGTAGAGTGTTGTTAGAGAATAAGATAGCATACGATTGTCCATCAGGACTGGTTGTAATGCTATTCAAACAAGCTCCTAGACGTGGTAGGTAGGTTCTTGCACCTGATTCTAATTGCCACAATACAAATACAGCTTCTTCGCCACCAGATGCTAGGAATGCACCTTCTGTTGAATATTTCAAACATCTGACAGCATGAGGATGCCAATGCATCTTACTCCATTCCTCCGACTCGATGCCATGCCATAGTATAATCTGACCTTTACAATCTCCTGTAGCAAATCGTTCTTCTTTTGGATGAATATCTAGAGATACCAAATCTCTTACATGAACATGTTTATGAACTGTACCCGATCCAGTACAAGGAGACCCTTGTGTTGATTTCCAAATGAATAACTTGGGGCCGGATATCACAGAAATCAATGTCCCTATAACTTGAGAGGTAGAGTCATCTGCATCCGATAAAGTATCACGCATGGTACTTGATACAAAGGCATTCCCAGTTTCCTTGATCAATGTTCTAGTTGATTTCCCAGTAGATAAATCAAATTGAACCAATCTCCATTCAGCACGAGACTTTCTCTTGCCTTCTTGTCCCATATTGCTCCAATCTAAAATAACATACGCCACATCTGCATCAAGTGAAGTTAAACCTATCCATAAAATAGGACAATTCAATTCAAATGTCTTTAAACAAACTTCGTCACGATAATCCCACATGCACACTATATTATAAAGAGAGGATATGACTTGTTGTATACTATAAATATCTTGCCATAAAAAGACTTACAAGTTCCATCTAAAGATCCAGTAATGACCCTCAATGAATTACTAGGCATTTGTACAATGCAAGTAATTGGTTGAGTATGTTTCGACAACTGAAACAAACGTTCTCCAGTCACTGAATTCAATACATTCATATCATTTCCCAGTGCATGAAAGATATGTTTAGAATGGTTTGAATAAAGAATCGGGGCTTTAGACCATTCACCACCTGATAGTTTCTCTTGCATCCTCTTCTTCTCTGTCTTCATCTTTCTTAAAAAATAAATAAAAAACTGCAAAAAGCGCGCAAAATCCAAATGAATGGACAGCAGAATGAGAGGACATGGACGTCCATCATAGACAGGGGCCAACGTCTTTTGGATGAAAAAATACATCCAAGATCTCCATAGTAAAAAGTTTTATTTTTCGAATCAAAATTTGTCTCTTCTTACTATTTAACATAGTAATACCTTTCCTTTATATAGATTATAATGTCATCTTCATCAATCGATGCTGAATTTGCTAAATTTGAAGCAGAATTAAAAGAATTAGAAACAAAGGAAGATGTTGAAACGGATTCTAAAAAGAGAAAACGACAAGCAGAGACACAAGTGATTTCTGCTGCACCTGTACGTATTATGAAAGTAACACAAGAACCTATTTCGACAGCACGAGGGGGAAATAGTATGCTTAATAGTAGTAGTAGTACTGCACCTGCTGCATTGAGTGGATTTCCTCTTGGAATTTCTGGAGCAGCAGCAAATGAAATCACAGAACAATCTTCTTCTTCAGGAGGTCCTGCTTCTACTCATAACTTTCCTAGAATCAATATGGCTACAGGACTTCCTCTTCCTGCCAAGGAACAAGATATGATTCAATTACAACAGAGTGTTTATGACTATAATCCTCACAAATCCATTCATAATGAATCAGGTGGTAATTATCAAATGAAACGACACGTTCGTGCAGCTGCAGGTAAAGTATGGGAAGATAAGACGCTAGAGGATTGGCCAGCAAACGATTATAGATTGTTTTGTGGTGATTTAGGAAATGAAGTTTCGGATGAGTTATTAGCCCATTCGTTTTCAAGCTATCCTTCTTTTCAAAGAGCTCGTGTGATTAGAGATAAAAGGACATTCAAGACAAAGGGTTTTGGTTTTGTTAGTTTTATGGATGCTCTAGATTGCGTCAAGGCATTGAGAGAAATGAATGGAAAATACATTGGCAATCGTCCAGTAAAGCTAAGTAAGAGCAATTGGGAAGATAGAAACATTGACAAGGCAAAGAAGAAGCAAAGGAAGAAGCGTAAAAACAAAAACCACATGTATTGACTTTACACAATAAAACTATTGATCCTAGAGAGAGAGATCAAGACACAAAATTTGAACATGAGTACTCATATGAGTCAAAAAGACTCAAAAATCTCTCTTCTGATTGGTTGGATTATTGAAAAACCGTTATATAAAAAACGTCCATTCTCGTGGTCTCGAGAAGAGGAAGCAGCAGTTATTTTTTATGGAAAAATAAAGAAAAATTAAAAAAAAAAGAGGTGGCGTTGCGGGCAAATAATTTCATTCGTGTACATTTACGATATAGAGAGCTAGAGATACGTTTTTATATATATATATATATGGCAGGTAAAGCGAATGTTCAGCAGAATGATAAACAACAAAAGAAGAAAGGGTCTAGTGGAAAACAACGAACAGAGCAATTGATTCGGTCTAAAGCAGAACGGTCTGCTTCTTTATCTCCATCTAAAAGCAAAGCGAATAACAAGAGGAAAGGCTCAATAGGAGATAAAGGAGAAACAACAATGATTGCCATTAAACCTCTCTTGCCACTCTTTCCATATATGATGCCAGCTATAACTGGTGCTACACATTTATCTCCTGCAAGGAAACGATTGAGGGGATCGCCAAGGAAAACATCACAAGATGCTTCAGCATCTTCAAGCACAACATCATCCAATCCATCGCCTACTAAGAAACCTTCAAAGAAGAAGGCTGCAGCAAAGAAGGAAACCAAGGCCACAGTGAAGGAGAAACGTAAATCTAGAGGACGACCTCGAACCCGTCGGTATGAACCTATCAAGCCACAGCCAAAGCTACTACGAATTGCTCCAGCACCTTATGCACCATTGGCACCACATCAGTTTTTTAAAATATTACCTGCAACTGCAGTAGAAGAAGATGGAAGCGAATAGTGATGCTTAAAGTTCGACTTTGATAGATAAAAAACACTTCCCCATACTATAGAGTCTCTGTTTGATTACCGAAAGAAGATAATTGTTGTATATGTTTGCATAGAGATAGATGACCGCACATTGAATTATAACAACCCATAAAGATGTCTTTTTTTTCGTCTAAAACTTTAAACAATGTCAATAGACTCTTTATATAAAACTAGGTTGGCACCATTTAGTATGGTATTGCATTCTTTAAATGCAGCTCTCTCCATCCACCCAAGAAGATTGTTGTTGCTATTGCCAACATAAAGTGTCCCTTCAAAGGACACTACATCTGATATAAGATCAGATTGAAAAGGACACCAAGAAGATGTATCTCTCTATTCGTGTTTGAACTTAGTAAGAAACGAGAGTGTTGTTATTGCCCACTAGATCCATTATCTATCTATAGGATATATATATATATGCCCTTTATTGCTTTTAGTCAAAATTAAAGAGACGTTTTTAAGAGATTTTCGATTATTGACGAAGTTTTATCCTCTAAGCCTAGTACACTATTAGAGAGATGAATACTCATGCGCAATGTACAGCAGCCAATGTATTTCATCCTACACTGTCTGAATTTTCATCTCCAGTAAAGTACTTTGAAGATTTACTACACAATGGCAAAGCTACAGGTATTTGTAAAATCATTCCACCAAACGGATGGCAGCCACCTCCTCCACCAAATCTTCACAACGCCCATGACTTTGAAGCAGTCGTACAGAGTATTGGTGACTTGCGCGTAATATGTTTTATACTCTATTCTTCTTTGTATCTATATATCTATATATATGTTTATCATACTGTAGATGGGCCATGGAATGGAAACAACCACACAGATGAACTCGATAGGAGATATTCAACCTATCGTAAGTTGTATTCTAAGGCAATGGACTGAACTTGTTCAAGATTCAAATCATGGAGCATCATTACCAATGTCATCAACGATTGAATCTACGTATTGGCATATTGTCAAAGCACAAACACCAGGTGTTAATGTACTCTATCCTAGAAACTTTATCACGACAAAGAGATTGGGAACGGATCTGTCATCTTCTACTACTCGTGCTCTATGGACACTAGATGATCTTTCTACGATGCGAAAGAGTTTCTTTCGTGAACTAGAACATCCTTTGAAAGGAATTAATGAGGCAAAGATCTCTTTTGGCATGTTGTTTGCTACCAATACATGGCGTATTGAAGATAATTTCTTGTTTCATTTAGACTATAATCATTCAGGATCGAATAGAAGATGGTATGGTATCAATGAAGATGGATTTGCAAAGCTGACAATGGTTTTTAGTCAATATCCAAATCACCAAGTAAGACAGACAGACAGACAGAGAGAGAGAGATTGTAATACTTGTTTACTCTCGTTTGTAGATTTCACCTATAGAACTAGAGAGGATGGGCATTACTACATTTACAACGACTCAAGTAAGTCAAAAGACGCTTGTCGTAGTTTTTGTGTGTGTTTACTACGAGTGTTACGATCATGATGTTGTAGGCCCCTGGGGAATTCATGCTTGTCTTCCCAATGTGTTACTATACAAACTATTGCGAAGGTGTAAGTCATGACTAGTAGATGAGTACAATAGTTTATATATACACAACATGAACTCTACTCTCTCTCTCTCACTCACTACCCCTAGGTCTGTATAACAGAATCTGTTTGTGTTGCACCCCCTTCTTGGATCAAATACAGTCAACAATATGTGTTTTACTGCAAACAAATGAATCTCAAACCTCCTCTTTCTCATGAAAGAATCGTATGTACAATTACCAAGAACTTGACTTACTACGAGAGTCAAGAGCTGCATTTGTAAGTAGATGGTATGCTGTTATATAATATTCAATATTCACTGTTTTACGTACTCTATAGACTAAAACAAGCCGTGGAAATGATGATTGTGCAACAGGTTGAATTACGTAGACAAATGTTGGCGTTTATGGGTAAAAATCAACCGATTCAAGCTTTTAAAGATCCAATCATCCTTTTCCTCGTTGACTACTCGGATGCGGATCGTGCATCGGATGAAGCCTTTCGATGTTTTATCTGTAATGAAAGCTGTTTCTTTCTCTATGCTCAATGTCAATGTGGTATTTGTTGTATCGGATGTTTACCCAATAGCTGCGAATGTGAAAGGCGACAGTACTATGAACGTTGCAATCCATCTGAATTGAATATCTTATCGATCTCCATTGGCTTTCATTACGTCAGTCTAAGTACAAATCTCTTCTCGAATGCTTCAGAGTTGGCCCATGCCGTTCTCTCCACAACACACGTTAGTAAACGTCCTTCTCCATTGAAACTCGCAATGGCCTTTGAAATTCAACAACTGTTGTTGCAATTGAAACCCATTTCGTGTGAAAGCCATAGCAAGAAGATTCATTTGCAATTGGTAAACTTTCAACAACTCTTCCAAAAGATTGAAGTCTGGTGCAGTGTATTTGGAAGAAAGGCGCTTGTTGCATTACAAGACTCGTGTTGTGTAGAAGAGAGAAGAGAGAAGGGGTGGTTGTTTTGTCAATTGGAAAAGGATATTATACAATGCATAAAGGAACAGGTTGACAAAGATAATACACATACAAGACTCTTGACATCGGTTAAGAATTACTATTTATTATTAAATGCATAACAAGAGAGAGAGAGATGGATGTGTGTGTATATAAGTGTTAATAAAACGATTCTCCAAAATCATCTTGGTCTTCTACGACTTCATTGTCACTGTCGTAATGATCAATCATGTAATCATTCTCATCATCGCCCTATGTAGTAGTACAACGTTATATAGATATAGCTATACTAGTAGTTATTAATAAATACGTACTAAATCATCTTCCAATTCCACATCCAAATCATCTTCTAATGGCTATAGTTTACAGTTATACACACAAATCAGTTGTACCGATAACAATCCTTATACTAGTAAACAATATGCCCTACCTTGTCGCCTGCCTTGTCCGCCCCTGATAGTTTCTTCTCTCGGGCTTCTAATATCTTCATGGTTTTGTCTAAACTACGTGGTTGAAGTACTCTACTTCCTTTCTTATTCATTCCACTTGCTTGATAATCAACAGAATCTCCACTCAAATCTTCAGGAATGAATTGTTTCAATACGTTTTTAGTCTGGGGAAGGGCTAAATGAATTCCTGTTTGTTTCAAAGACATTCCTGTTCCAAAATTATCACTACGATGATAAAGTTCTTGTAAACGATGGAGTAAGATTCTTTGTTGTTGGACCAAGTATGCGTCTTGATCACTTAAACGAGTAGGATTGGGCAATTGAATAGGTGGAAAGAGCTTTCCGACATGATCATCCTATAGATAGATCGATAGTGAATAGATTATAAAAACCCAAAGTCTACATGCACTCACCTCAAACACAATCTCGCCTTGGCCTTTAGGAACATCTAAACCTAAATCTTCCATTGTATTCCCAATTAATTCACGTGAACCAGAAACTGAATTACCAAAACTACGTTTACCACCACGGCCCATAGTGCCACGTTAATAAAGAGAGAATGCGTGGAGTGTTTTAACTTGATGAATATCTTGCAAATACCTTTTTGTGGTAGAATGACTGGAGGCAGGGCCAAAAGGGCCTTTTTGGGTCTAAAATTGTATTTTATAGTGACGAGACAGGGGCCATTAATAAAGTTGTTTGAAGGGACACCCAAACATTGTGTTTATACACAATGAGGAAAAGAAGGGGGTTTAGATCTAGATAAAGTGTCTAATACGGCACAAATACTAGAAAGGTTTGTGTAGGCTAATGTGTTTTCTTTTTTACTAGAGTATAGATAAAAATATGAACTGTAGGAGTCTCTACCCTAGTCTAGAGTCCCCTTCCAACTTGAAAAGGACATCTCTACTCTACTACCAGTTGTAGAGAAGGATTGTGGAGCTTATAAAGCCTTGGAATCTTGGCGAAGTTTATAAAATAAGATATAAGCATTGGAGCTATCGTTTCTTGCATTCTTTAGACAAGTAACATTGGAATCATTGAAATCGTACCATTGTTTCGTATCGGCATTCAAACAATCGCTGTGGGTTGATATAGAGAGTTGTGATTCATAAGATATAGAAATATAAAGACAAGATATATCTACTTACGCTGTATAGTGTCCGCCATTTAAGCTTCCCATATGATTAACAACACCTGTCAAATCATATATTAAATCACCATCTACAACAGCATCCGATGCGCAATATTCTCCTAAACCAAGACCTTGAGCAGGAAACTTGACACTCGTCGATACTTTATCTCGACTTTCCAACGTAAATGAAAAGCGTTTAAGATGCAATACAAGAACCTTGGGACATCGATACAATGAGATCTCTTTAGTCACAGATCGATGAGTCTTGCAGTTGGAGCAATAGTAAGCATCGTTTTCTTTTAAATGTTCCTTTTCCGTATACGCGCGTAAACAGTCTTCTAATGAACAATTTGATTCTGATTTTGAAAACATCCCGAGTCGACTACTATTTCCCTTCTTCTTTGGAATAGGAAGCTGTAAATAGGATATTGAGAGAGTGGTTTCTGAAGAGATACATGTATATAATGCTTACCGATAAATCCCAAAACACATCAAAACAAACGGATTTATGATGACAAGTCTCACAAATGACTTTTGACTTGAGTTGACCACAAAACAGCTCTGACAATGCACTAGCATTTCGATCTGTATAATACTTCCAATATTCATCCGATACGTCTCTATCACTAGCTTCTTTTCTATCCTTAATTTCATAATAAGCTGGTTTCTTGATAATACGATTCAAATCTTCATGAAGACCATCGAGTAGAAATCGAAGAAATTCTTGAGCATCTTGTTGATCATAACCTAAGAAACGAGAAGCAAATGCACCAATGGTACGTTTTAGATCCACAGGACGTATCGATGTATTTGGAGATTGACGATAGATGGCCATGACTAGAGATCCATAGACGCTATTTAGTTAAGAGAGAGAGAGAGGATATATTCATAAAAATTCATATTGGCCTTGTACTACTATTAGACACCACTTACCTGGCTAATTTTCCTTTCGTACTACTGTTAATATTAATGACATCCGAATGCATATTGGAATAAAAATACTTGGCCAAAAGGGGAATGTTCAATAGACATTGCAAACAGGCATTCATAAAACTATATACATGTTCATTAGTATATGACTCTACTGCACAGATATATATATATAACACTACGTACCAGGTATTGCCCAAGTTTTGTAATCCCACGAGGGCTTTCGGGTCATTTCGCTTCGTCTGTTCAAACGATGCCGTTTCTCTCTCTACAACAGCTGCTTCTCTTAACTTCAAATGACGTGGTGTAGATGCATATTCTTTAAACAAATGTGGAGGTGTGTGTGCTCGAGTATGAGTAACCAATGGCTTGCTATAGGAAATTGTATCTGTACTAGAACTATGAACTTTATTTCTTTTAAAACTACTCTTGTCTTTCTTCTTTAGAGCTGCTAGGGTCTTTTGATTCCCCACAACTTCTTGGGATTTAGAAATAGGGAGTAAAGCTCCATTTGTCTTTGAACGACTATTTGTTCTACTATTGTTCTCCGTACAAGTTGGATCTTGTCCTAGACTATGACTACCAACTGGAAGTTTAACAAGGGAAGACTTGGTGATACTAGATCGTCTCTTTGCTGCCCCAGTGTTACCACTTACATATGGACTTTGTTTCTTTGAAAGACGATTAAGGGGATCTGGTTTTGATGAAACAAGCTGAGGATACTCATACTTTGATGTTGCGTCAAAGCGTTTATCATTTGTGGGTTTACGTCGAGCAGCTACCGCAGTCGTCGACATAGTAGTCAGTAGTGTTTATATATTCCTCTTCTTCTTCTTCACGTTTGTGTAGTAGTAGTAGTAGTTAAAGAGAGAGGAATATTGAGAAATACAAACAAGTATCTATCTATAATTTTGCTTAATGCAATATGGAGTGTCGCACAATTTAAGCTTTTGGATACCAATGTGTGTTTTATTAGTAAGTAGTACTAGAGTGTGGTGAGGTGAAATGTTCTATAAATAGAATTTGATCAAGCATTGACAAATGAAAATGAACAAAAGAGGGAGAGATTCAACAAGAGCCAATAACATAGTCTCTTGTCAACAACCTCTTGCAAGACTTGAGCGTCAGCATTGGCGAATCTACAAAGACTCATAAATTGTATATATTGTGAGTATCTCCATCTATATAGAAAGAAACGTGTATATATACGATCTCATGCTAGTCAAGTACATTCCATGGAATGACTCGTAAATCCCCTTGAGGTCGATGATCAAACAATAACTGTTGCTCTACTGTGATGACATATGAGTTGCGTTTGGCTAAAGGTGGTAAGATAAGCCAATAAGCCAAGTTCCTATCCGAAGGCATCATGATTTTGCCACTTTGAATGCTATTTTGTGATAAATCGTTCCTTATTATTGTCCAATCTTCCAATTCAACACGTTCGCCATTGTCCATGTCATACGCGAGTACACGAACTCTAAACACTTGTTCAAACGTATACTGTATCGAGACGATTTGAAGATGAATCCATAGTTTCATCGCAAAGACATTCTTTCCGGACAACAATTCTTCAGTACTGCCCAAATACACCTTTCCACCCTTACCGGTAGTAGTATAATGATAATCTATCAAACTAATGTAATCCAACAAAAACTTTCCATCGGTCATAGGACTTTGGTGAAATCTTGTCAGTTGTGATTGAAACGGTGAACATAGTTCAAGATCTTGCACGTTGAATTCACGACAGCGTACTACATCTTTGTCAAACGTTAGAGGAGATTCACGCGAGTTTGTTCCTAAATGAATCGACATGGGTTTATCCGCTGTGTTTCCAGCCGGATATAAATACGTTGCAGATAATGCAAAAGGTTGAGTACAATCAGGTAGTTTTGGTAAGATGAGTTCATACGTCGTATCTTGTGGTGCAATGAGTGAGTTGGTATGCCATATTATTTCTATAGTAGCACCATGTACCCAACTCTCGGCAAGAGTATGATCCAATCCACCCGTGTCTTGATTCCAGTATTGAATTTGAACTCTAGTAACTTCAGCTTCAGTCATAATGCAACGATTGGGTAAAGTAATGATAAAATGTATTGTAGGTCGATGGCCATCATAGATAGGACCATTTATCTCTTCTAATGTACCCAATTGAAGTAATGTATTTGGAAATACAGGAACAGACGGATGTTCGTATGAATAGATCTGACCCTGACCAGGCTGTTCTTGTCGAAGGAGCATGTCCTTGGTCAAGATCTCAAAGATTGATATTTCATTGTACAAGTAAGAATCGACTAGATTACCAATGACGTTTGGCAAGCCGAGCTCAACTAGCTCTGATACAACTGAAGGAGTAGGTGTAGTAGCACAGATAGAATGAGGAGACAAGGTGAATGCCGTAAATAAACGTAAGATAGAACATAGCATTGGAATTATATAAGTTTGTACGATTCGGAGTGAGGGTTTGGTAGGAAATTGCAAAATGAGACACGAATGTCACCAAAGCAAAGCATTGGTGCGTAAAACAACTGCAGTGGTTTGCTCAAAAGTAAGATTCTATATCACCTTGGTGTATCATTCATGAGCACTTCCAAGGAGAAAGCACTCACTTTCCAAAGTGTGCCCTTGTTGATGGATTTGTAATGTCAATGTCTCAATGACGAGGAGTCAATAACTCATCGAGTTGAGTCAATAGTACGGCCGGTAGTGGTACTTGACTCATTAGTATAATTGTACTGTAATATTATTACTCGAGACATGAAGAAAAGATAACAACGTTGTTAAATATACACCAATAAGTTAACTTATTGGTATACTTTGCTCCATATATTTTACTACCGGTAGTGGTACACTACCTTCTACGTTCTTTCTTCCAACTCTTCAAGATCTGATTTGTATCCGCATGAGAAAAAGATCTCTGAGCTCTATAAACAAGAAGAACAACAACAAGTATGCATATTAACTAATAGTAGTCTATATAACATCAATGTCTTTCTATAAGATAGATCTATCTACCATAGAATATTCCAAATTTTAATCCTCTCTCTCTCTCCTTGGATGATTGATCATCGATCTATTCATATTATCTGAATTGTATTGTAGAGACATATCAGAAATATCTTTTTTTTTTGTTTCCAAAAAGTTTTGTTTCACCATATCAGTCCTTTTATTTTAAAATACTATTAATAATACCACCACAGTCTTTATTATTATTATTATTATTAAATGCTTTCTATTGAACGATCATCATGATTCCTGCCTTCACTCTTCATTTAAAGAATCCAATCTATGAAAGATTAGCCAGTATAGGTAAATACGATGGTAAACATTCGTGTTTAACTTGTGCTACAAATGCAGGAAAAGTCTTTGTGCACAATCCAAATGAAAGAGATGAAGAGTCTTCTCATTCCATGCAATTCTTAAACATTAATCGTAAGATCACGGCCTTGTGTACAGGAAATCTTTCTTCTTCTTCTCTAGAAGAAGAAAAAGAAGGAAGAGGAGATTCTTTAATGATTGGAACACAAACCAATCTTTTAGTGTACGATGTAGAAAAGAACTCTGATCTGTTTTATAAAGATATACCAGAAGGTGTACATTCGTTGATTTATGGAAAATTTAGTGGCGTACCTGATCCACTTGTGATTGTAGGAGGGAATTGTTCGATTCAAGGATTCAATCAAGATGGAGATGAAAAGTATTGGACAGTTGCAGGAGATGCTGTCTCTGCATTTGCTTTTTGTGATCTTGCCAAAGAGAAAAAGAATAACAATACATCAAAGGTACTATTAACAGGAGCAGATGATTATGAAATAAGAGGTTTTGAACAAGAACAAGTGGTGTATGAAGTAGGAGAAACGAATCGTATTATCGATCTAACGTCGATTCAAAAGAATATGTACGGGTATGCATTGGGGAATGGAACAGTTGGTGTCTATACAGGAAAGAGTAGAGCATGGAGAGTTAAATCGAAACACAGACCTGTTTCAATCACGAGTTATGATCTAGATGGAGATGGAGAAAATGAATTGATGATTGGATGGGACAATGGCAAGTTTGAAGCGAGGAAGAATGGGAATGGAGATGTGATTTATAAAGATCTGTTTTCAACAAGCGTTGCTTCTGTTTTGACAGCTGAGTATAGAGGGAATGGAGATGGAATGGAAGAACTCTTGTGTTGTGCTACGGATGGAGAAGTGAGGGGTTATGTAGCAGCTGCACCGGATCATACAGAGAGTTTAATGCCTTGTTTGATCAATTCAGAGGAAGAAGAGGTGAATAAATTGTCAGAAAGAAAGGCAGCATTGGCAATTCAATTGAAGAGTTTAGAGAATACGTTGCAGGGACGGAAGGGAGTTGGGAGTAGTAGCAGTAGTTTTAGTAGTACGGCCTTGGATGTAGATACGCAGTAAGTTGTTTACTAGGTAGTTAGTGGTACGTATTACCATAGTAATGAACTCTCTCTCTCTCTATAGAGTGTCTGTAAAGATCCAAACAGCACCTAAACATAAAGGCTGTGCTTTGCACCTTGAAACCAACAATAGCTCTGTTATTAAGGTAAGTATCGACTATGACATAGTCTCTCTCCCTCTATAAATACATCTTACTACTGTAGTCCATTACTGTCTTTGATTACGATGCCGGTTTGTTTGAAGGAGAATCCAAGCTTGTCATTCCTTCTCCACCAACCCCTGAAGAGCAAGTGATCTTGAGATTAGACAAGAACACGAGTGCTGAATTGCACTTGAAAGTTCTTGTAGCAGCACGTACTACTAGCAGTAGCTTCTATGTCTATGATCATACCTTACAATTGCCTAAATTCTGTATGTTTCAGTATTTAGACCCAGAACAAGCTCAACAAGTGACGAAACAAGAATTGCCTCGAGGTTACGTGCGTTTTCGTCGTCCTTCTCGGTATCAACTATTGCAACAGTGGATTGAAAAGTCCTTTGTAGCGAATGATGGCTTTGAAAAGGTCCAAGACATGTCCTCATCGTTTAGTTTCTTGTTTTATTCGCTACGTGACGGATCATTTCTACAAATCAGTTGTTCTTCTAGAGAAGAACAAGTGAAAATTAGCACGGATGATATTCAGTTGGCTTCTGATCTAGTACAAGACATGTGTTTGTTCTTAGAGGTAAGGACTTTATATACTTTTATCGTTATAGCTATATTTATATATATACACACACACACCATGAACAGATCGATGAACTTGAATCGACTGCAGACTTTCCTCAACATATGCAAGAGTTTAAAGAGATCTTGCTCAAGGTGGAAGATTACAATGCAGCAAGATTGAAATTCACGGCTGAAATGGCAGACAATTCGAATCAAATCAAGAACTTTGTCATTCGAGCTGAAGATTCACGGCTGTTAAATGAAATGTAAGACAGATTTAGATGTTTTTATCTCTGTGTGTATCAAATCTATCTATCACACTTGTACAGGGATTCAATGCGTCAGCATTATGCAGAACTATTTACCCTCAATAATGAATTGATTGGCGAATACAAGAAACGAAGTTTAAATCACCAAGCGTTATTAGATGCGTTGAAACAAGTGAATAATATGATTCAAATAGCTGCCAAGTTAAGGAATGGACAGTCCAAGACACGTGTTATTAGTGCTTGTCGTAAGGCCGTAAAGAACAACAATATCCATGCATTGTTTTATATCATTCAATCTGGCCACGAAGAACGATAAAAAAAAGATATATATATATATAAATACGATGATACAAGGTACTAACTACTACGTTGATGCCTCTTCTTCTGCTTTTTCCTTCTTGTTGTCCAGTAAAAGCTGACCCATCGTCGCTTCCCATCGATCAATCCACTCTCTATACTGTAAAATCAATGCTTGTTTCTCTTGTAATTCTTTATTTAATTGACTAATTTCTTTCTGTACTGCCGTAGCATTTTCTTGATTCATATCTGTTAAATGTTGCACAAAAAACAATTCAATTCGCTTCGCTTGTTTAATAAAAGCATGAACAAGTCCTTGTAGATCATCCTTTAAACATTTATCATCATAAGGAGCATTAGGATTGGTTTTAGGTACGCCTTCTAAACGAAGACATATTATATCTATACAATCACCAAAGGACGAATTTAATTCCTTTACCAAATCACTACTACTACCACTTATTGATTCTAGACTTGCAAACGTCATTTTCCACTGTTTTTTGTCCAAAAAAGAAAAACTTTCTTTTGATGTTGATGTTCAGCTGACTTCAACTATTACGGTTGGCGGTTACTTTTATATCCACTGGATATTATCAATGCAACACATGAAACTCAAGACGGATAGTATTCGTCCATTAAAGTATTTCATTCATCGTAGTTTAGTCTTATCACTGTATCGTGATTTTATGCGTACATGTCGTTCTTTGTTACCGAATCAAAGTTTAAGAATGGATGTAGAGAATCAAATACGTGTCCAATTTAGAAAACATAAAGAGGTGAAAGATGACACGATCTATCCATCTTTGATCTCACAAGGACGTGCAGGGTTGAAACAAGTGCAGAATTTAGTAGATTCAACAAGTTATACCTCTAATACAATACCTTTATGGAAAGAAAAGGCATTGGGAAAGGATGAAGAGGATCAACAACATGATATCAAAGGAAGAATAGGAACTGGATGGCCATGGAAAAAAGTTCAAGAAGAGCGTTGTTAAAAGTTACTAATAAAGGTTAATATATTATATTAATACTTGTTGTTCTATAGATATGTAAAAAAACTGTTTTCTCTATTCTGTCAATATCCTGATCCAACAACTCCTATTTCTGAAGAAATGACACCCAAGTAATTATCTTTAATCGTTCCAATGGCATTCTAAATGAAAAAAGAAGAAGAAGTTTAAAGGATACAATAACATCTCTCTATCACCCTATCTATCGATAAAAACACGTACAACTTCTGTAACATCAACACTAACACCCATAATTTTCAATCGAACACCACATCCCTTCTTAATCTCCACCTCTCGATCATCTGATATCCATGCATTGTTTTCAAGGTCGAATCCATTATGTAAATCCAATGGCATTGCATGTCTAGAAACAAACACTTGTAAAGGACCGACATCTGCAAAGAATCCCAATGGATTAACCACTGTTACAATAGAATCTACTACTTCATTTTTAAAAGGTCTGAATAAAATAGCTTTAAACTGTGCTTCAAAACAAACATATCCTGTATTCTCCTCAATTTTTCCCTGTCCAATATCATCTACCTGTGTCACAGCAACAACATACCCATTCTTTCCCAATGAAGTTCCTTCTACTTCTTCAATCAATCGTACCTTTACAATATCTCTTAATTTAGGACCAAAATTCATTGGATGCAATAGAATTTCACGAGTTAAATCTTTAAGAAAGAACATAGTAAATAACAACAGTGGAAATGGAATGTTTTCTGGTTCTTGTCCTCTGCCATTCAATTACCAATCAGATTTATAAAATTAAAAAAAAAAAAAAAAAAAAAAAAAAAAAGATTTTTCAATTGACGATCGATTGTTATCATCATTGTTGTTATTGTTACTATTATTTTAATATAAAATAGGACGTTAATAACTTATTCCAATCTACATTCCCTTTCTTTCATTCACTTAAACAATAGGTGGAACAGTAGAAAGGATGAGTAAATTCGCTCATGGTATTCGAGCGTTGGATTTATCTTATCCAGAAGAAGAAGAAGAAGGAGAAATAGATACGAGTTTATTCAAACGTCCATCGTCGATTGTTGTACCTCCTATATGGTTATTAGGTGTTTTGTATTCCCAACCTACTCTACAAGCAAGAGAATATTATAATCACTTTGAATCTATACTATGGATGACATACAGAAAAGATTTCCCTGCCATGGTTCCTTATGAACATACCAGTGATGCTGGATGGGGATGTATGCTACGATCGGCTCAAATGATTCTATGTCAAGCATTACAAAGACATTTGTTTGGATCGAATTGGCGTTTAAGAATTGGAGAAAAGCTAGAGGATGATTTCATAAAGTTATTGGGATGGTTTGTAGATGCACCTGCAATGGGATGTGTTTATTCTATTCATAATATGGTTAAAATAGGAATGCAGTATGATAAGTTACCAGGAGAATGGTATGGACCTACGACAGCATGTCAAGTGCTGAGGGATTTAGTGAATTTACATAGCAAAGAACTAAATGGGTTTTTATCCATGTATGTTCCTCAAGAAGGGGTAGTGTATACAGAAGATGTAAAGAAACTCTGTGTAATGACCGATCCTTCCAGTAGTCGAGTGGTAAGTGAACTGGAAACTCCAAATGAGAGTAATAGTGTTATTATATACTCATTTATGTTTTAGAGAGACCCTACAAGAGTGGAAGGAGAGAAAGGAGGGCGTATTATTGATCCTTTATTCAATCCTCCACCTCCAATTACAACTGAGAAATGGAATACAGCTATCTTGATACTCATTCCATTACGCTTAGGTCTGGATAAACTGAATGAAGCGTATATTCCAGGTACGTCAAATAGACTAGGATAAGTATTGTATTGATAAATATGCAAACCCCATGTAGCATTACGAAAGGTGTTTGAATTGCCACAATCGGTTGGGATCATTGGTGGTAAACGTGCACATTCGGTCTATTTTGTAGGTGCACAAGGTATGGTATTCTTCGTAACGATTTACAAACAGTGGTTTTATCTATACCTATCATGTAGATTCACAGCTACATATTCTGGATCCTCATACAGTTCATCCAGCTACTGAATTAAATTCATCCTTCCCAACTGCGGTATGTATTATAATGTATAGTAGTCCTATCAAGAGGTGTATAAAGAGACTAAATTATTTTTCTGATGTATAGACTTATATTCGAACGGTGCATTCGTCATGTCCATTAGTAATGAGCATTAACAATATAGATCCTTCACTTGCGTTAGGATTCTATTGTCGTGATGAAGCTGATTATGCAGATTTTACAACTAGAGTATCGAATCTACAAACTGAATGTACCCATTGTCCATTTTCAATTGCAGAAACAAGACCTGATTATGATCTAGATAATATGGATATGGCATCAGATGGTAACGATGCTTCTATAGGTTGTGAAAGTAGTGACAATGACGAGGATTATGTTTTAATTTAACTGTATTAATAAACTCGTAAAATACAAAATGAACCCACAGCAGCACGGAGTTGTGATTGATTTTGATCTCTTTCTTTCTTGATAAAATATCTGTTCAACAACAATCTCTTGAGTTGGACGTCCATCAAATCAGATCTGAGTTTTGAACGAAGAGACATTTTTGATCGCTTTTCTCTTTCTTTCTATTTATTAATAAATCATCCTACCTCCCCATCCCTCTTGATCTATCATCCTATAATGTTGAATTCTGCTATATCTAATAATGAAGAGATTGTTCTAGATGAACCAATTCCATTGATTCATGTAGATGAAGTAGATGATCAATTGATCATTAATGAAAAAGCGTTGAATTATATCAAACAACTCGATGGAAAACTATATATCATTGCTATGGCAGGTATAAAGGATATAAATAATAAAAAACCCTTTTTTTAGATGACTAAATGTTCATATCTATCAACAGGTCTTTATCGTACAGGGAAATCTTCCATGTTGAATTGGGTTTTAGGAAAACAAAAAGGATTTCAAGTTGGACCGACCGTCGAACGATGTACACGTGGGATATGGCTATGGGGTAATACGTATATATATATATATACAAATATATATATAGATTTCAAATCTCTATCTACAAGGTCTTCCTCAACCTCATACCCTTCCATCTGGTGAGAAATGTACAATTCTTGCATTGGATACGGAAGGTCTTGGAGGTTTAGAAGCTTCTCAACAATATGATATTCGTATCTTTTCATTAGCATCTTTATTATGCTCTAAATTGATTTATAACAGGTAGATGACAAGGGATAGTACCAGTTTTTATTACAATACAACTCACTCTTGTATATTATAGTTTGGGCAGTATTGATGAGAAGGCCATCAATGGTTTGTCTTTTATTGCAAATCTGACAAAACACATTCGTGTGCAGTCGAAAGTTCCATTGTTAGAAGAATCTCCTACTACTCAACTTGAAAAGTTCTTTCCATCCTTTCTATGGCTCGTGCGTGATTTTGCATTGGAACTAGTAGATGAAGATGGAGATACGATCTCTAGTCAAGAGTATCTAGAACGTGCACTAGCAACTCAATCTGGTATCAATCAATCTGTATTGGATCGCAATCGTATCCGAAAGATGATCACCTCTTTCTTTCAAGTACGTTGAGCGATTGTCAATTCTATTTTAATACATACGATGATGATGGTAATCATATAATAGCAACGTGATTGTGTGACTATCGTTCGTCCTGTTCATAATGAATCCGATTTACATCAAATCGATGCAATGTCCATCTCTGAATTACGTCCTGAATTCCAAACGCAATTGAACATCGTTAAAGAATGTATTTTATCTAAAGACGCACAAGTGAAATCATTGCATGGAAAAGAATTGAATGGATTGATGTATGCAGGATTGATTCGATCTTATGTAGATGCGATTAATCAAGGAGGCGTACCTACTATATCGAGTGCATGGGAAGACATTAGTTCTAAACAGTGTAGAGTACGTGTATATATAGTAAGAAACTGTTTGGTTGGTTTTACACATAGAATCATCCTATAGAATGCACTTCATCAAGGACTCGTGTATCATAAAGTGATGTTAAGTAAACGATTGAATATCAACCATGTACAACCTCTTCTTCCTGTTGAAAAGGAGATCCTTACAAGTCTATTCAATCAAATCAAAACGTCTGTTGTGAACGAATACGAGGAGAACAGTATTTCATCCAATAAAACGGCGTTTGAATCGTGTAAAAACGAATTGATACAAGCGATAGAGATGGAACACGACATTGTATTCAATCGTAATGAGAAACTAGCACGACAATCGTGTGATGCTCTACTTCAAGATCTCTTTCTACAACATGTACAGCCACACCTTGAGATTACTTCTCCTAGCTTTTATCAACACATGGATGCATTAATTGTTGATTGGGCCAAAGTCCACGTAGCGTATCTAGAGAACGCTAAAGGCCCTAGTGCTTGTAAACTTGAATTTTTGTGTAAATTCACCAAGACTAAGCTATTGGAATGTGCTAAAACGATTGAAACGCATCGAGAGAATCTCCATGCAGCCCAAGTGTCTCGAATGGAAGCAGAATGCAGTCGTTTGAAAGAGAACTGTGCTGAATTGACGGGAGAAAAGGCTGTCTTTGAACAAGAAATGGAGCAAATGTATGGTAGGATTGCTACTCTAACAGAAGAGAAGATGCGTTTGGAAGGTGAGAATGGATTAAAAGAAGAAAACGTGTTGAAATGGACTTTGGCATCCAAGACACTGGAAGAGGAAAAAACTGCCTTAAGTGATCGATACGATGCTGTTGTTTCTGAATTGACAGTAGAAAAAGAACAGCATAGTATCGTACAAAAGGAAATGAAAGAGTTGAAGAGTGAATTTACGACATTATTACAAGTGAAGGAACGTCAAGAGTTGGAAGTGAATATGTTGACAGAAGAGAATGAGGAGTTGCGCAAGGGTTCTTCTCACTGTCAATGTGTAATCTCTTAAGAGATTGATGGATGAAAGACTTTATATATATCTATATATCTATATATTTATGAGCATTCAATCCAATGAAGGAGGCTGTTATGCCTATATCTTTGACGTGTGTGTGTGTGGGTGTTGTATATCTTTTTTTATGGTTTCTTATAGTTTGGAATGCGTGGAGTGAGTGGAGAGACATAAGGTTTTAACTACCGTAGTATCAAGTAAGTATTCTATTAGTAAGTAGAAAGAATACAAAAAAGCAAAGATAAAAGACTTACTTTGAATCCAGTTAGATCAGGAACTTCTAATAACAGCATCTTTGAAGGATCCATGATATATCTACCTATAATACACAACACACCTATTATTCAACCACCACCACCACAATACAATACTTTATACCACTATGATTACCTTTTGAAGTATGTTTTCCTTCTGTACGACACCCATTTCCTTTATAATATCTTCGATGTGCACGTTTAGAAGTCAATGGTCGTAAGTTTTGTGATTTACTAAATTTACCACGAGTAAAACCACGCAATAATCCATCCAACAATGCCATTCTCTCTTGTGTCTTTTTTTTTTGGTTTCTTATTCACGCGCGCGCGCGCGTTCTTTGATCGGTTCTAAGATGGATTCTCCACCATTCAATTTTTCAAAACTCAGATTTTCATTTTGTATTGTACAAAAAGAACAAGCAAAAGATGCAAAACTGTTATGTTCCGTGTGTGGAAACAACGGCGATGAATACTACTAGTTGTAAGATGGATACTTCAGAACGATTGGATGGAAGAAAGAGTGATGAACATCGATCGATATCGATGCAAATGGATGTAGTTGGCAATGCAGTTGGTTCAGCCTATGTAGAATTCAATCAAACTAAAGTCATTTGTGCTGTTTATGGACCACGAGCAGATACAAGACGAACGTCTGAATATAGTGATACAGGTAAATTAGTATGTGATGTTAAATACTCTCCATTTGCCATTCCAAGAACGAAAAGAAAGAACGGACAGCAACCTGATGAAATTGAAATGTCGGTCGCCTTACAACAAGCGCTTTCGCCTGCGATTTTATTGGAAAAATTACCCAAATCAAGATTAGATTTATTTGTTTGGATACTTGAAGCAGATGGAAGTGAATTAGGAGCTGCCATTACATGTGGATCACTGGCGCTGGCGAATGCAGCAATAGAAATGAGAGATTTAGTTGCAGGCTGTTCTGCGGTAAGTCTATTATCAATGGTACAGTTATTACTTGTTCTCATGTGTATACACTAGGGTATGGTAAAGGATCAGATCGTATTGGACCCAACCTCTCTAGAGGATAAAGAAAGTGGTGTTCACTTTACTGTTGCATTTATGCCTTCTTTAGGTGAATTAACTCACTTACTCCAGTCAGGCAAAGTACAATACGAACAAACACAGGAAGCAATTGAATTATGTATTGATGGTTGTACAGGCCCCATTGTTTCTATGATGCGTCAATGCCTTGTATCCTTTTAATGTAAAAAGTTGTCTTCTTTTAAACAGTCCCTTCGTTCGCCTTTCTTTCTTTCAATAAGTTGGTCAAGAAGAACTCACCTGCCTTATAACTCGAACGTACCATCGGTCCACTTGCAATGTACTTAAAACCCATTTCTTCACCTATACTTTGCCATTGTTGGAACTTTTCAGGCGTCACGTATTCCTTGACAGGCATATGCTTTGTACTTGGGCGTAGATACTGTCCAAATGTAACTACATCTACACCAATCTCTGCTAAATCCTTTAAGGTTTGTAATACTTCACTATCTTTCTCACCGACACCAAGCATTAACGAGGTTTTGGTCAATAAGGAAGGAACTGTTGCCTTTGCATGTTGTAAGACATTTAAAGACTGTTGATATCCTGCTCGATGATCTCGAACTCTACGCTGTAGTCGTTCTACCGTTTCGACATTATGGGCAAATACATTAAGGCCAGAACGAGCTACTTGAGCTACAAGGTCTTGATTCCCTTGGAAATCAGGAGTAAGACACTCGATTAAGATAGATGGAACACGTTGTCGTAGTGTTTGTACGGTACGACTGAAATGTCCTGCTCCATAATCTTCAATATCATCTCTATCTACACTTGTAAACACAATATAATCCAATCCCCATGAAGCGATAGCTGTAGCAACATTTTCTGGTTCCTTTACATCTAAAGGCGGCGGCTTTCGACTTGTTTTCACTGCACAGAAACTACATCCTCTTGTACATGTATCTCCCATCAACATAATCGTTGCTGTAGAAGTACCAGATTCTCCACCCCAACATTCTCCAATATTTGGACATTTCGCTTCTTCACATACTGTAGATAGTCCTAATTTACGTACACTATCTCTCAATCTCTCATAGTTCTCTCCACCTGTTGGTTTCGCTTTCAACCAATGAGGTTTTCGATTCGAAGCTTTTGGTTTACGTGATGGTTTTACCATTGAAGACACATCTTCTTGTTTCAATTGTTGTCGTAGAGCTTCTAATCTACTAGTAGAACTAGAGAAGCGTTTAGAAACACTCCAGATCCTTTGATGAAGATACAGCACCATCGTTTGTTGGACTGGTTGGAATATGACTACCAGTCAATTTCTTTGGATCTAAATGTTGGTCGAAAAATAAAATATTTTTTCGGCATTGAACAAGAATTGGAGGATGTTTTACTATTGGCGACAATGTGCAGTAAGAAGGGTATGTAGTAAACGAGTATTGAAACGACAACAGCAACGTAGTTTACAGACGTTGTTTATGGGAAACGATATTGGACAAGCGGAATCGATGGGTTGGAGAGTAGAGAATGTACGCTTATGATTGAGAAAGAACTCCCAGTAGATAGGAGCTTACGGTTTATAAAATATATTTATACAATAGGCCATGGACAATGTACAGATAGATACTGTGTTTTCATTTCATCAAATGCCAAATTCATTGAGTGTCTGGGACTCTTTGAATACTGCTCTTGTATTTGCTGGAAGCGCATCAGAGGCTGAAGACGATGGAGGATAAGAGACCTTGTCTGTGTGTAGTATAATAAACCCGCTTGATAGAGGGTGAGGAGAGATAGAAAAGAGGTTAGCTTTTTACAAGCAACAATAGTAGAAACCAATGTTTCATTCATACAATTCTTATGCCAATAAGTCACAACGCCCTATCCATGGCCTATTCGCCTTCAGTTTGTCATCCCCACCCACACAAGCTTTCCTAATATCCCTTCGAACTACCTAAGTCCATCTTGGTTTTTGATCTATATATCAGATTCCATCATCCATACATTTCTGGATCTAATTTCATTGGTTGCGCACACAAGTCATTTCTAAAGCTTCCTATCCATATTGCTGCTGCTGTTTTATCATACACTATTTATAAAATTATTCAATGTTTTATCACTGGTTGCGTATTAAAAACACACGGTTTTCCAATCGAGTATGTAATTCATTGAAAAAGGGTAGAGTCAATAGAAACAAAGGTCGAATGCTTGGATGTATTCGTACTATCATGGCCACATCCACTCCATTGGGATGGTTGGATGGACTCAGTCTGGTACGTCGCATTCTGTCATGTCTGTAGTATTTACAAGCATATAAATACATTCATTATCATTATCATGAACACTATAGACCACCAACGATTCACAAATGCTGCATACTTTACAGACTCAGGACTTGATGACAAGTTTAGCGACTCCAATCTCCAGACATTGCAATATGTTGGTAGAGTTAGTATCTGAAGAACTAGAAGCCATAGAGGATGAAGAAGATGGGCGATAGCACTTACCAACCACCATAGCCTTTTTCCTATTACCAATGTTACTTTAAATATTCAGTCCCATACATTAGCTAATTCAACGGTTTCAATACATCCAAGTTTATATTGAGTTTAATGTGACCCAGTCCTTTACATTAGAGATTTCATTTTTTTGGAACCAGTGTCTCACCTATTAGCTACCGTACATTCTGTAAGGGCAAGGGCGCGCCATCAAAACAATATTAAATGCATTGACCATCTGCATGGGGTTTTGCGTAATGGTTTTTATAATTTTCAAAAAACTTGCGGAAACTACATCTTTTTCTGCATTTCCTTACTTACTACCTCGACCGCAACTGACGAAAGAATGGAATTAACTATTAGGATGTTCATTAGAATATCGATATTGTTTTTGATGCTGTTAGCGTGTACAACTGCGACCGACTATCGACCAGGGTGTGGAGATACTGATCCTATTCGACCTAGAACACCCTCTCCAACTATACCCAATGCACCCGTTCCAGGACCAAGTCCACCAAAAAAGCGAGGATTGATTGTTGAGATGAAAACAGGAACTGCCGCTGCGCTTGGTTCTGTCAACTCTGATGAGTTTAAACAACGAGAACAACTGTTGAGTGCTATTGTCAATGCACTTGAAAAGAATGCGAAAGAATCTCAGAAAGATGTCATCAATGAAGTGGATGAGCATAATCGTAGACGAAGAAGAAGATTATTAGACGGTGAAGATGTGAATAGTGCATTAGCAAATGCCAAGAGTTTCTGGATTACAAACAATGTATTAATTGATGAATGGGATGAAGAATTAAAGAATAACATAGCTAGTCTTGATTCAGTATCTCTCGTTCGTGAAGAAGAGGTGATTGAAGTTCCTGAAATGGTGGATGAAGTGAATAATACTGCCCTCTCGCTAGACTCGTCCGTTGAATGGGGAATTGATCGACTTAATGTAAATGATATTTGGACAGCGAATGGAGGCAATCGAGGTGAAGGTGTGGTTGTTATGAATATAGATACAGGAGTTCGTAGGACACATGAAGCATTACGTGATAACTATCGCGGGAGTTATGGATGGTATGATCCATATAAATATACTCAATCTCCAGCAGATACTAATGGACATGGAACACATACAATGGGGACCATGGTAGGAAAGAATGGTATCGGTGTAGCCCCAGGGGCCCAATGGATTGCGTGTAAAGGATGTGACGATCGTAGTTGCTCAGAACGAGGACTGTTAGATTGCGCTTCATGGTCACTCCGTCCAACTGATCCAAATGGGAACAATGTAGATTATAGTAAAGTACCTCATGTGATTAATAATAGTTGGAGTGGAGGTCAGGGTAAAACATGGTTTAGGAATGCTGCGCAAGCTTGGTTAGCTGCTGGAGTATACATGTTTTTCTCAAGTGGAAACACAGGTCCATCATGTCAAACAACCCGATCCCCAGGGGATTTACCAGAGGTCATCTCAGTTGGTGCTTTATCAAATAATCTATATCTCTGGTCTGGTAGTTCACGTGGTCCATCTGTCAATGGCTTAATGAAACCAGACTTTGTTTCCCCAGGTGCTAATGTTCGCTCATGTCATTCCAATTCTGACAATGCTTATAAAACATGGTCTGGAACTAGTATGGCAACACCTCATTTAGCAGGAGTCGCGGCCTTGTTTTTGAGCAAGAACCCCAGCCTCAGCTACAACTCCTTTCAGTATTATCTCAAGAGTACTATCAATTTTTCAAGTCTAAAACTAGGTACAACTGACTCGTGTGGTATTCGGAGTGAAGGTAACAATGCTTTTGGTTATGGTCTACCTGATGCATACCAAGCGTTTAAAGAAATTAGAGTCGAGTGTAAATATTCAGAGTCGAGTGGATGTTATCCATCCAATTCATGTACTTGGGACTGGAATACCTGGACATGTGTTAATAAATAAACATGATATTTTTAATCCATCATTCTTTTTGAGTCGGGGCAACAATGTTTTTGTATCTATATAAGATCTATTCAATATCGATCTTTGGCGCATTTTATAACGTCGGAGTTTGACAATGAAATTTTGATAACGTTCTTCCAAATCTGAAATAAAATTGAGACAGGGGCGCGTGGTATCTTTCAAAGGTCGGAGTCGTTGAAGAGTGTACTGCAAATGTACACTTACGAGTTGTTTAGTAGAGCATATCATTCGATAGAAAAGAAAAAGGATCTAGGGAGGAGCGTCTCACAAAAGAAGCTGCATGATCATGGCCACTCATATAAAATTTTGATGTTTTATATTGTACTCCTGGTTAGAATTGTGTTCATTTATCAATTTCCCTTCATCTGCAAACATCAGTAACCTTTTAACATTTATACTCAATCATGACTTTCTTCAAAAACCTACTTACAACTCTAACCATCTGTACCATGCTTAATATTGCTACTGCCACAACCTACAACTACGAAAATATGAACATGTGCATCCAATTATGCAGCCAACCCAGTGAAGCTTTCTCTATTGCTGCTGCGATTTATAATGAAGGTGCGGGACAAGTGTATGCCAAATGCTTAATCAACGTTCCAAAAGACCAACCAACGGGTACCAATGTATGTTGCTCTACAGGAACCATGAATGCAACCTTCAGCGATAAAGTAGATGGATCTTACACAGCGTTCGCTTTTTCATTTCCTGAAGCTGTACCAACAGACGAATGTTTGACTGAATTGGTGATTCAGAATAATGGAGAGACTAAAAAGTCTTATGCGAAATTCATCCATCACAACACTAACAAGTGTGGATTGACGGATAAATATGGAACATGTACCGTATTGTCTACTCATCACAACTTCAAAACTGGCGAATACAAACATATTCATGTCGGAAGTAAGTATTGCGAATCAGGAGGAGCGACATTGGATAATCCAGTGAGCAGTTATTGCAGCTCAGTTCATGTATTCAATTGCGAAAAGGCAAACTGCTAGAGACAAGAGATGTATAGATTCAAAACAATGTTATATATTAATATATAATATAATCATATATCAATACACAACTATATCTTGAAACGGATTGTTGTTCAACATTCAAGCTTATTCTTGTTTTACTGGGAATTCGAATACAACTTCCTTGTTAGTAAGACGTTTGTAAACGGTAGCAAACGTGTCGAGTTTGGTCTCAACATCAACTTGATCCTTAGGATCAAGGAACACTTTCAATAGTTTGGATTGATCCAGACGTACACGAGTGCGTTTGGCTACAATTTCCGTTGGATATACAAGATCCTACAATAGTAACAAACAAAGTTTTGAGTATGCGGCATGGGGAGGCTAACCCCCAGAGGCCAACGTCGAACAGATGACATCAAGTAACTTATACAATAAAGAGACTTACCTCAAGGATACATTCTTGAACAGCAGTTAAAGTACGACTGCGAGGACGTACACCGTTAGTCTTGTGGTCACGGGCATATCCCTTTCCAAGAATAGTACGTTGAGCAATGATAACAACATGACGTCCACTGAATTTCTTTTCCAATTCACGTACAAGACGAGTTTGAATCTTGTGGAAGTTCTTTAACAAACGGTAAGGAACAAAGATAACAATGGCCTTGCGAGCACCTGGAACATCCACTTGTTTAGCAGCGGTAATGTATAGATCTCTCAAGTCAGCTTTCAATTCAGTAGCAGACATTTCAAGGTTGAATAACTCTTGAGCTACTTGTTCTTCAAATTCATCAGGAGTTTGACCTTCTGGTTTGACAATCTTCTTACGTCCAGTAAACATGATGTATGTAGTATTGTTAAGTTAGTATTCTAGGGAGAATGCAAATGAACAAATGCGAAAAACCGAAAACTGCGCGGACGACGCTGCACCAGCCGAATGACTGGTCAGGAGAAACAAATCAGATACGTCTTGCCAAATAGCCATTTTTCCAATAAAAAGGCTATCTGGTAGAAAAGGGGCTATCTTTTGGACTGGGTAGAAAAAGATCCACCGGATGACTTTTTGATAGATAACAATAGATCGATCGATAGATCAGTACTCATAATATACGATGGATGGGAGTTATCGAGAAGAACATACTCCTACAGTAAAATCACATGAACAAATTCAACAGGAAAGACATCATCAGGTAGGAAAGTGTGTAAATATATGCTTGGAAAGGAGGATTCTTTGAGGATATTAAAGTCGTTTATTCTTCTTGTAGGAATTAACGATAGATGAAATTCATGCAGGTGCAAGTCGAATTAAAAACCATGCAGGTGCAATGCTAGATGAAGTGAACGATCAAAATGCAATGATTGATAATATAAACCAAGTGAGTGATGAATCCTAGTAGACTCTATTATATAGATTGATAGATAGATTTGTCTTGACTTATTCTATAGAATGTAGAGGGTGGAGCTGCCGATTTGAGAGAACAAACAGATGCAGCACGGGGTGTTGTTGGAGCTAAGAAAAAGGTAAGACACTGTTTTATTAATACAACTGTTATATATAGTAGTAGTATATTGTATTCATTTGTATATATACATGACAGATATGCTGTTATTACGTAGTCATTGTACTTCTTATCATTATACTCGTAGTAGTCAATGTGGCATAAAAGATAAATTTCACACGTTTACCTTCATTACAAATTGTACAATTTATCTTTTCTTCTATTTACGACCTTTCTTTACGATCTACTTGGCAAAAAGAAGTATATATTATAACCTATGAGCAAGTATAAAAGTGTGTATTATATTATATATTCACCCACCGTTCTTCTAAAACACTGCATAAGCTTATTAAATTCAATTTGACAAGATCCTTTTTCTATCGTTTGTTTTTCACCAAGACACTTGCCATACGTTTGAATCTATGAATACAATACATAAAACATACATCTATCTCTTCATCACACATCTGTTTTTACCTACATCAATAGGACATGTAGTTAACATTTCACCAAACAATTGACTCATTCTCTTACTTGCATCGCCTGCCATCTTGTTGCGCGCCTTCGTTTTTTTCAAAACCAATCGAAATTTTCTGATTTGAAACCGGTATCTGATTTCAGCCCTTGACCAATGGTTCTCGTACTTTCTCCACCATTCATTTTCGCCTGTCGAGAAACCAGAGTTTCATTTTATAATCTTCTTCTTGTTAAAAAGCATTATAACCTTCCTTCAATATGGTAAAGCAAAAGAATCATACTGCTCGTAATAACACTGTGAAAGCACACAGAAATGGAATTAAGAAGCCAAAGAACCATCGTTTTGCATCTACTAAAGGAGTAAGTAGTTTTATTTATTAATTGGATGTGGAGATAGATTCTATGATTGTATATTAACTACAACTTTACTACTTGTAGTTGGATCCAAAGTTTTTGAGAAATCAAAGATGGGCCAAGAAGTTCAACAAGAAAGCTGTTGCTAAAAAGGTAAGCATTTAGCTAAAAACGTATACACTGATAGTTGTTTCTAAAAGACATGGAAATGATGATCAAACACTATAACCTCTTATCTACATTTTCTGAGGAACTCTTTGAAGAATAGCATTACCCATTTTCTGATCCATGTCTTGTAGAAACAATAGTTAATACCGATATATCTTCTGTAAACTCATATATGTCTTGATCTATATTATAGGAATAAGTTTTTCAAGGAATGAACAGACGGACTGTATATGATGATGGGTAATGAATTGTCAAGTATAGATGCGATAGGTTATTGTATAAACTAGAAGCGTTGTTTGCTAAACAAATATTACCAAGCTTATATATTGAGTGGGGTAACCTATTTACGGTAACTTATCCTTTTGTGTATCCTATTTTTCTCTACTGTAGATATCTATCATTCAGGTAAGCTAATGTCCAATAGAAGAAAGAAGAACTGCACCATAAAGAGAAGGGATGATTTCAATTCTAACCTTATCTACATTTTCTGATATTCGTTGAGGAACTACGAAATTCTGATCTCTTTATGGTGTATATTTTATAATGTTTGTGTCTCTGTTTAGTTAGATAAATGTATAATACAACACATATCCTTTTATACTGTTAATTCGCTTGTACCATGGCTAACGATTTTCCAAAATACTCGGCATACGTTTCTAGCTGCGTTTTGTATTTTATTAAACTAAATATATGAATGTTAGGCTGTATAATCATACTTACATGCTTTTTCATTGTAGAGATAGACTGTTTAGCATTCTCTTTTGCAACTACACATAGCAAATACCCAACACCCGCTGGCATGATACCAATGGCATTCTGTTCCGTCTTGATAGAGATGAATTCAATAGGTTTATTTTGCACTACACGTTGACATGATTTATGATAATCACTCCATACATTCGACACAATAGCACCAATCACTTTCGTTTTCACTTTATATGTTGTTTCTCCTGCAACACCAAGTAAAGAACCGTCTAAAGTCATCAACCTACAGTACGTAGATAGATACTCTACATTAAAAGATCATGGTTTGTTCATTCATGTATGCTATTCCTTACTTACATAACAGTTTCTATGTCTTCTGTTACTAAATAAGAAAGAAGTTCAGGAACAGCTTGTGCACGAATCATATTGAGTGTATTAAATACAAGGAAAAATAGATAAAATGTCAAGAAAAAGAGGGAGGAATTCAAGATGGACTTTCTACCAACTCTTCCTACAAATCAGATGCTTCAAATCAGATATCCATGTTGGCAATAAGGGCAATATGCAAGAGCAACCTCATGTGGCATGTTGCCAGCATGCAAGATATGGGTAAATAGAATCAAAGTTAACAAGGTGTATAGATATTATAGTAAGTTAAATATCATATTGTAACTAATTGCTCATAAATTCCTTGTTTTGTGCAAATGCATCGGGAGAAGCTTGACCAACTGGAGAACTGGAGCAATATTCTTGTAGTTTTTTCATAATGGGCGTATCAAGATGCTATCAATACACGATACCAGTATAGATCATATATAGCTGCTATATATTTAGTCTACTACTGTAGTCTAACTTACCTCTGGAACTCTGGCTTGGCCTGTAATTAAATGAAAGATATTAATCGTTTCTTCGTTCAAAATGTTTTCATATTGACCCAATTCCTCCAATGTAAGGAGGTTTACATTCTTTGAAGCCCATGAACCTAAGAGTAGATCCACTTCCAATCTTTAATAAAAACGATAATGGTCATTAGTATTATGCATTGTTACTTTTAGTATACATCTCTCAACTCACAAGCCTCGTTGCCTGCTTCGATAGATTATCCTCTTCCGATTCGCTTCATCCGGTGTCAATTCCTTTTGATTGTCTCCAAAACTACATATAACAACATGAGTTTCCTCATATATAAAAGTAAACTACATAAGAACATTACCTTTCTTTTGGATATTCCTGACGAACCGCAATGTGTTGTTTTCGTAACTCTAAATCTCTTTCTTTTGCCCGTATTAATTTCTCTTGACTAATCTTTACAGAAAACTGTCTTGGAAAAGAACAATCCTTCTTGTACGATTGAGCTATCGATTGTTGTTTTACTGTCCATGATAGACGACGGATACACGTGTACATGGTTTTAAACACGAGACCAGTGAAAATCTTTATGTGTTTACAGTCTTGTGATTGATTCAATGGTGTGGTCGCAACGACGCAACTTGAACTTTTGACTTGAACCTCTCTCGCCAAGATCTATATTTAGATGCGCAAAATCACAATTTCTATTTGCGCATTTAATACTTTAACGAGTATATTATAGAATGACATTGACCATGTGGTTTCTCATTTTAGTGAGCTTCTTAGTGGGGTATTTGTTATCAACGATTTGTAATTTTGTTCGGATTGTAACGTTGACCAAGAAAAAGAAAAAGAAACGACATGAGGGTTTAGGAATGCAATCCAAGGAGTTGTTACGTGCGTTGATGGAAGTTTTTGTTGATATTCGAAAGCATCAACAAACATTGAGGCTCGAATGTTTCAGGAAACCATTAGATCTACTTCAGCAGTGTAATGATACAATAGAACTTGATCTTATGTTTACTTTGAGGACATTTCTCATGGAATTAAAAAGCACATGGGGTTTGTTTCAAACGATGAAAGAGATTGGCACACTCGTTGAAAAGAACAATGCACAACGTAAGTGACTGTCATGATGTATTCGATTATGAAATATTATACGTAGCATTCTACTCTATAGAGGGTGATTGGAACTCCATCTTTCAGCCATTAGATCCTCTTTCGACAATGGTGTTAGTTGTAAGAACTAATGCATGTATATCCTTTGATATGATATTTCCATATACTAATTGTCTATAACAGGATTTGCTAGCTATCTTTAAAGCATCAACACCAGATGAAATGAAGAATGCTGCATCCTTCTTTGCAGAATGTTTCGCCATCAGTAGTGTACAATTGAATCAAATATTGCAACATGGAGCTGCTATTGATGAGGTAAGTACGGTAGAGCCATTCCTCCAATACAGCCTGTATTAAGTGTTACCACTATTCTTTTGGCATTACAAGGCTTTACAAACCAAGCTACAAAAAGGCCGTGATATATATCAACAAGCTCTAAACAAACAATCTCTAGACTTTGTAGTCTATTCGGATCCTGTACCTGGTGACGATATACTACCAAAGGAGGCTTTTGGATGGATTAATGCTATGATACATCGTTTGTTCTTAGAGAAACGCTTTTGTCCAATCTTCAAGATGGAGATGTGTTCTAAAGTCGAAAAAGCAGTCAACAACGCCAATTTACCAAAAATGATTGAAAAGATCCTCGTACATGCATTTGAATTAGACGATACTTGTCCTCAAGTTTCAAACATTGAAAGGATCTTGACCCAATATGACGATGAGACGGTAAACAAACATCCTTTGTTATGGAAGTATCTATTGCTATTACAAGTTATATACATAGTGCTTTGGATTCCATTTGAATTTCAATGGTAATGCTACAGTAGAGATTGAAGTACCATTAGTCCTTCCTGGTATTCTATCCAAGGCTACGACGGTGTCATTGAAATTTAAAATAATCATTCATTCGATTCAAGCAAGAATGCGACTATGGATTCCTAAACCGAATCAAGATGATGGTTTTGGATGGATATCGTGTAAGCAAAAGCCATTGATTGATCTTTCTATTGAATCTCAAGAACAGAACAAGGTTTGTATTAGAACTACAGTATCGCACTACCGGTAGTAGATTATATCTTTGCTTATCAAAACATTATAGACCCAGAAAGATTTGCCCGAATTAACGCAGTTTCTCACCGCTCAACTGTATGAAAGTCTCGAGATAGAAGCAACGATGCCGAATTGGATACGTATTAAGCTTCCTTGGTACACCAAACCAATCAGTGAGTTACATCAAGCGCATTTGGTGTCTAATATTAATAAAGATGGAACATCGTTTAAAGAAGAGGCGTTTGGTGTTGGTGCAGAGAAAATGGGTGAAATGTTGGGTGCATTCGTCGGACAGACATTTGGTGGCGGAATGGGTAGGTTTTCTTTTGTATATTGAAGATATATAGTCTACTAACTATGTAGATTAAACTACTGCTGTAGGTAGAACACTGGGAGAAGCTGTAGGTGCAACTGCAATGAAACACGTTAGTTCAACGATAACTCCAATATGGAATGCTGCTTCTGTATCATTGGAAACAGAAACCACTACTTGTAGTATTAAACCAGAAACTATCGATTCTTTCTCTCCTACTAAAACTCAATGTCCTGGTATCTCCATAGAAGACATTGTAGCGAATGCTAAACGCAACCAAACTCCCAACGCAGCACATCCTGCGTCCCTTCGCCACCGCGGAAACAATTGAAGTTCATGTACAAGGTGTATTTAAGAGACGAGACTCTTTTCCACTTGACAAAATGACTGGAAGAGAAGAAGGGATAGAGAGGTGTAAAAAAATAAAAAATAAAATCTTGCCTGGATCATTTTCTACCAGTAATTTTATTTTTATTTTCAGTCATTTTCCAAATCTTGCCCTCTTGCGCACTACCCACACACACTCTCTATTTTTTTAAAAACAACTCAATATGCCTAGCACTGAAGGAGACTACCATGTTGCTGATATTACCCTTGCGGATTATGGACGTAAGGAAATTGAAATCGCACAGATCGAAATGCAGCCCTTTTCCTATAGCCCGTCTCATAAATAGAGGGCTAAAACCATATCCCGGCATGGGATGGATCTCTAATTAGAAATTTGCCCGGGATACACAAAATGACACTTTTTCTATATCCAAAATGACTGGAAGAGAAGAAGGGATAGAGAGGTGCAAAAAAATAAAAAAATAAAATCTTGCCTGGATCATTTTCTACCAGTAATTTTATTTTTATTTTCAGTCATTTACCAATTCTTGCCCTCTTGCGCACTACCCACACACACTCTCTCTATTTTTTTAAAAACAACTCAATATGCCTAGCACTGAAGGAGACTACCATGTTGCTGATATTACCCTTGCGGATTATGGACGTAAGGAAATTGAAATCGCTCAGATCGAAATGCCTGGTTTGATGCAATGCCGTGAGGAATATGGCAAAGCTCAACCTTTAAAGGGAGCTCGTGTTGCTGGATCCTTACATATGACGATTCAAACAGCTGTTTTGATTGAAACTCTAAAGGAGCTTGGAGCTGGAGTTCGATGGTGTTCATGCAATATCTTCTCTACTCAAGATCATGCTGCTGCTGCTATTGCTCGTGATCAAAGTGCTGCTGTGTTTGCATGGAAAGGAGAATCCCTTGAAGAGTACTGGGATTGTACCATGAAAGCCATTACGTGGCCAGAAGATGATGGAAAGGGAGATGGTCCTGATATTATTGTAGATGATGGTGGAGATATGACTCTACTTATCCATGAAGGATACAAGGCCGAAGAAGCTTTTGATAAAGACGGAACGATCCCAGATCCAAGTTCTACTGACAATGCTGAACTAAAGATTGTTCTTACTCTTATCCAAGGAACCTTAAAGACTGATCCAATGAAATGGCATAAACTCGCCAAGCGATGTAAGGGTGTTTCCGAAGAAACGACTACTGGTGTACATCGTTTGTATCAAATGGAAAAGGAAGGAAGCTTGTTGTTCCCAGCTATCAATGTCAATGATTCAGTAACGAAAGCCAAGTTTGATAACCTTTATGGATGTCGTCATTCGCTTCCTGATGGAATCATGCGTGCTACGGACGTAATGCTTGCAGGAAAACGTATTGTGATTTGTGGATTCGGAGATGTTGGTAAAGGATCTGCCCAGGCCATGAAAGCTGCTGGTGCCATTGTGTTTGTTACTGAAGTTGATCCAATCTGTGCTCTACAAGCTTGTATGGAAGGCTTCCAAGTCGTACGTTTGGAAACTGTTATTGCCACCGCCGATATCTTTATTACCACGACCGGAAACAAGGACATTATCATGGCAAGTGATATGAAGAAGATGAAGAACAATGCTATTGTTGGTAACATTGGACATTTCGATAACGAAATTGATCTAGCTGGTCTAATGAAGATCACTAAGCGTGTTAATATTAAGCCTCAAGTGGACAGATTTATCTTTGAAGATGACCATGGAATCATTGTATTGGCTGAAGGACGTTTGTTGAATCTCGGATGTGCCACTGGACATCCTTCCTTTGTCATGTCGAATTCTTTCACCAATCAAACATTGGCTCAAATTGAACTATGGGCTTCTAAAGATTCAGGAAAATATGAAGTTGGAAAGGTTTATGTATTGCCAAAGGTATTGGATGAAAAGGTTGCCCGTCTCCATCTTGAAAACCTTGGTGCTGAATTGACCGTATTGCGTAATGATCAAGCAGAATACATTGGTGTCAAGCCTGAAGGACCTTACAAACCAGAAACGTACCGTTATTAAACGGTTGAATTACATAAGCATAGTAGTATATCATTATGTTTTTTTATTTGAAGTTATGTATACACAATACATCTTGATTTGCATTTACAACGATCGACTTCTATTTTTTACAAATTCCTTTCCACGCTTAAACATGGAAACTACGGATACACTTTTCATCTTTTTCAAGGGTGATTTACGTAAAAGACCGAATCGAGGTGATTTTGGTAATGACTTCTTAATAGCTTGCATGTACGTGTGGACCTTGTACAACCTGCTTGTCGGTTCAACGACTTTCATAACACTCTCGTCCATCACGTTGTGTTGTTTTGTTAGAATCACCCCAGGACTTCTCATAAAATAGAGATCATCGTTAAACTGAAACTTATAGACACTCAAGTTTCTTGGTTTGCGAGCAACGTGAGGAAATCTTGGAGGATGATAGAGTGGGGAAACACATCCATTAAAAATACCACGTCTTGTGCATTCCCACTTCATAAACATGACCCACACTAGACTGAAGACGAGTTCGATCATGACGACTGCTATATCTTCAAATGCACAGATAGACGAATACAGACATTCAAAGAGTCCAAAGGTAATAAATAGCACTAAACTCAATTCACTTTTGCTAAAGTCGCGTCCTGATTTCATTGGAATGGTTAAAAGTATTAGTATTAAAATAATAAATGTCGATAGGGAGATAAATTGAAAAATGGCACAACACAATTGCGCGCTTAAAATATCTTTCTCTTGCATATCCTGGTATCAGATATATATTAGTTTAGATATGTTCACCCCATCACACATATGAAACACAAAAATAAACAATGAATCGTTATAAAGATAGATAAAGAAAACACTCAACCCTCTTCGTGCCGCAAGAAGATCTTTTTTTAAAAAA